>JAABUK010003215.1_pt1 | contig 27927 bp, 28 predicted proteins | sample 5559141 | NCBI WGS metagenome assembly JAABUK01 (sample SAMN10711869, study PRJNA513367) | rock metagenome | isolation source: Antarctica rocks | place: Antarctica: Victoria Land, Pudding Butte nord | collected 2016-01-03
GGGGTAGGAGCAGGGGTAGAAGTAAGGGTAGGGGGAGGGGTATAGGCAGGGGCAGGGGTAGGAGTAGGGGTAGAGGCAGGGGTAGGAGTAGGGGTAGAGGCAGGGGTAGGGGTAGCAGGAGGGGCAAAGGGAAGCAGAGATGCAGATCTGAAGACAAGGATGTGTTGATCAGTAGGTTCAATGCATTCATGCTGATGTTGACTGTATCTCTTGAGATCGTGTAGCCGGAAGTTGTTGCACAGTCCCAGGGGCAGAAGTACAGATGCAAATTGCAGTCACAGCTGTTGACAGCTGTTGAGTACAGCCAATAGCACACACTAAGAATTACCTGACCGAGCTGACTAATGTTCTGACGCCAGGTGCTAGTGCACGATGTCAGCTTGAGGTTGGCAAGCTTGTGGGTGACAGGCCAGCAAGCTGCCTCAAGCCGGCTGACAAAGGACTCCATCTCAGCAGTGAAGCCCCATCTTGCTAGCTGGTCAGCCACGTACGCACCAACTGGGCTGCTCATGTCAAGCTGCAGGCAAAAGCACATACATACACAACAGCTTCCTGGCAGCACTTTTGAACAGCTTGATAAGGGGCTGAAAGGCAGATGCAGACAGGCAATGTTTTGGTGACCATCTTGATTGGGTGTGTCTGTATCTGAGTGTGGCAGACAGACAGACAGACAGGCAGGCAGACAGACAGACGAACCATTAGACAGATAGGTAGATTGCAGTGCATACCTTGACAGAGGTCAAGTTATCCATGAAGGCAGTCAGAGGCAGAGAGACAAAGACGCAGATTTGCAAACAGGCAGGCAGATAGCAGGAGACAAGCATGCAGGCAGATTGCAGTACATACCTTGACTGAAGTCAAGTTGTCAAAGAAGGCAGCGAGAGGCCGCCCCACCTCTGCAAGGCTGATGGCCCTCTGCCCATGCAAGCCCGCCAGCTCAGCATGTGTGCGGATGCCAGAGGCGTAAGCTGCCCTGAGCACCTGCATCACCACCAAGTCATATGTTTCACAAGCTACATCTCTTGTCTTGGCATTCTTCGTTGTGTTTCTCCTTTCTTTTTGTTGTGTAGCGGTCGTGTGCACTCCACATGAACATTTCAGATAAGACTGTTCACCATCTGTTCAATACCATTTAGTGCACAGGCAAATTTGCTGACACGTGGTTCAATGTTGGCCGCCATTTACGAGTCACAGCACAAATACAAGTCACATTTGCATACTCGTCGCATAAGCAGCAGACTTGGGTAGCTGCAAACTTGTCGTGGGCTGATGAGAAAGGCTGCAGAGCGCACAAGCACCATAGCACCATCAAGAGGTTGACCAAGTACAGCACATCAGATCTCAGCCTGCCACTCATTGTACAGCGTCCAAAGATCAACCAGAATGCGCTGAAGACCCAAGATACAGCGGTCAAGACAGCAGCAAAGCAGGCAAGGTTGACCTCCACCAGTACCAGTGCACCAGGAGCAATGCAGCAGCAGGAAGTGTTGCAGCACTCACTGACTCATCAGGACATACAGACAGTGGCAATGCTGACCTGGGTGAGCAGCTGCACAGCTGTGGCATGCTTGCCCTCTGCTGTCGCCTGGTCCACGACTTGCAGCAACTGCTGGTGCTGCTGTCGCGTGGGGTCTGCCACAGCTGCATTGTCAGCACCCAAGCTGTTGAGCCCCTGGAACTCAAGCTGCTGCGGTGGCACAAAACTCGGGCCAGCGATGCTCTTGGCCAGTGACTGAAGGCTGCTCATGCACTGGTCAAAGGCATCAGCAGTGCCAGCGCTTGATGTGCTTGGCCCTGCAGCAGCACATGTATAACACACTGTGCCACATGCTTTACATCTTCCCATTGGCATTGCAATGTGACAGGAATGTGACAGGCGCTACAGCAAGTCAGAGCCTCAGAGCAATGTGCTGAGGGAGAAGTTTATCATTGCAGTAGGGAGGTGCTGTTGAGAAGAGTACATGTTGCAGAGCAATAGGCAGAATACATACTGTGAAATTGCCATGCCTCATGATGCATGTCAGTACAGGTGGCAGAGCAAATTGCAACAGTTGAAACACTTACCCAGGTTTACACCACTGAAGCTAAATGCAGTGGGGGGAAGCTCAGCTCCAGCGGTGGCAGCAGTGGCAATGGGCATGGCAGCAGTGGCAGCCTTGGTCTTGACTCTGGTCTTCCCTGCCTTGCTCTTAGCGGCGCTTCTGATACCAGCAGTGGCCCTTCCCTTACCCTTGCCCTCATCTGTGGTAGACGTTGCTCCACCAAATGTGGTTGTAGAAGCAGCGGCGCCAGCAAAAGCAGAGAAACTACCAGAAGAGGGTCCAAATGAGAAGGCCCCAAATGCAGGTGGGTCTGCTGCATGCCCGGGTGGGGTGGGGTGTCCTGCAGGGACAGGTGATGGTGCACCACCATTGCCTGCACAGCAGCACCTCTGGTGAAATGCACAGCCATAATGAGCAGCAGAAGCAGATGTGGCAGACCCTTTAGCATGTGCCAATGACACAAGAAAGACTCCTGGTGATGCTGTGAACAAAGTCATTCCATGTGGATGGGGCATGAACATCTGAGGTAATTGAGAGACGCTCGCTACTTGGTTGCATGTAGAGAACAGAACAGGCAAACACAGAGTTGGCTTAGAAGCATACCTGCATGCTGGGCCTCTGGGGCTTCATCAGAGGCAGGTGGGCCAGCATGCCTGTCTGCATCTGTTGATCCAGACCCAAAGACCGGGCAAGCGCCAGATGCAAAGGGGGGTGCAGGGCCCTCGTCAGGCATGGGCACAGGAGAAGCAGCCCTGGTGCTGGGCGCAGGGCCCTGGGCAGCATGGGCAACAGCAGGGGTGAAGAGGGGGGTGGTGACAGGGTTGGCAGCAGCAGCGGCTGACTCTGACATGTTGATGCCAGTGACCTCCACCTCAGACAATTCACCGTTTTGCCTGCTGTCCCTCCCTGCAAGATCAACAGCACAAATCAACATGTGCATATATATATAGGGACACTGCGTGTGAGGAAGGGAAGGGAAGGGAAGGGAAGGGAAGGGAAGGGAAGGGAAGGGAAGGGAAGGGTCTACGCCTTTCCGCGTCAATTTAATGAGAATCCAAGGATCATACCGGGCTACACGTGTGTCTCAATAAAGCTGATGCATATCAGGCCGTAAGAGGTGCTTGATGATAATGAGCCCTGCACAAGCTTCCAGGCAGCAAACCAGCGGGCAGCTCTACAGGCAGCACGCATACAATGAGACTGCACTGCCTCACAATGCATGCAGACAAAGCACAGTGTATTGCTACTGGAGGCAGAGCAACTTGCCACCACTTACCTGCAAAGGGGTCTGTGCCACTGAAAGTGAAAGGAGTTGAGGGCAGGTCAGCTGTTGTAGGAGCTGAGCCGACAGTGCCTCCACCAAATGGGGCAGAGGAAGCAGTGGCGCCAGCATAGGAAAACAACCCAAAGTTGGCACCAGGAGCAGCAAAGGTGAAGCCCCCGACTGCAGGTGGACCTCCGGATGGGGTGGGGTGTGGTGCAGGGGCAGCTTGTGGTGCACCACCATTGCCTGCACACCAGCAGCTCTGGTGAACATGCACAGCCACAAAAAGGCAGCAGAGCACATGTGGCAGAACCTATAGGATGTGCCAATGACACAAGACACCTGGTGATTCGGTGAACAAAGTCATTTCATGTGGTTGGTGCATACATCTTTTGAGGTCAAAGAGACATGCTTGCTAGCCAAAATAGTCTTGGTTGTGCATGAAGAACAGGACAGGCAAACACACGCTGGACAGTGAGCATACCTGGGTCCTGGGCCTCATCAGAGGCAGGAGGGCCAGCATGCCTGTCTGTATCTGTTGATCCAGACCCGAAGACAGGGGAAGGGCCAGATGCAGCAAAGGGGGGTGCAGGCCCTCTTCACGCATGGGCACAGGGGAAGCAGCCCTGGTGCTGGGCACAGGGCCCTGGGCAGCGGCTTGTGGTGCACCACCATTGCCTGCACACCAGCAGCTCTGGTGAACAAGCACAGCCACAAAACGGCAGAAGAACACATATGGCAGACGTTAAAGCATACGCTGATAACAGGTGATCAGACAAGCCTAGGGATGTGCAAATGACTCATTTCACTGGACCAATGTATGTCATTACCCAGTAACGGTACCAATCGGTAAGCAACGCAGTAATTTACTACAAAATGATTGCTGTCCAACCGCTATACATGGCCGTTTTCAATTCTGAAAACGGCAAAGCATTGCTCTTGCACAGGGAGATGCATCTGCCAAGTTGAACAAACTGTCCAGCAACATTCCTACCTCAAGTCAGGGATTTACCTGTTTCAGCAGCTTCGCAGGTTGTAATTCTGTCAATTCTCCTAAAAGTCACGAGACAACCAAATACTGCCACCAATTCTCCCTAATTTTGGCTTATTTTGCCGGTTTCCTATGAAATGCCTGACTTACCTTGTTTCACGACCCCAACAGTAAAATAGCAGTGATTGCAGTAATGTCACCATCCAGTCACGATTGATGAAAGGTGACTTGTACACCCCTAAACAAGCCTCTTTCAGACATATTTGATGCATGATCTCATGTCAAGGACCCATATGTGCAAGATACACTGCTCAGCCGGGCCTTGATGCAGGCAAGCAGCATGTCCACGAGCAAAGACACAGAGTTGACTAAGAAGCATACCTGCATGCTGGGCCTGTGGGGCTTCATCAGAGGCAGGAGGGCCAGCATGCCTGTCTGCACCTGTTGATCCAGGCCCAAACACAGGGGCAGGGCCAGATGCAGTCAAGGGGGGTGTGGGGCCCTCTTCAGGCGTGGGCAACGGAGAATCAGCCCTAGTGATGGGCACAGGGGCAGGGCCCTGGGCAGCATGGGCAACAGCAGGGGTGGAGTTGGGGTTGGTGGCAGGGTTGGCAGCAGGAGCGCCTGACTCTGACATAGTGATACCAGTGACCTCCACCTCAGGCAAACCACCATTAGGCCTGCTGTCCATCCCTGCAAGATCAACAGCACAGATCGACATGTCACATATGCATGGGGACACTGTGTATGTCTCAACAGAGCTGATGCATATTTAGGAGTGAGAGATGCTTGATGATGCAAATGCGTAATGAGCCCTGCACCAGCTTCCAGGCAGCTCTACAGGCAGCACACATAGAATGAGACTGCACTGCCTCACACCCAGTAACGTTACCAATTGGTAAGCAACACAGTAATTTACTGTAAAACTATTGCTGTCCAACCGCTATACATGGCCGTTTTCAATTTTGAAAGCAGCAAAGCACTGCTCTTGCTCAGTGAGATGCATCTGCCAAGTTGAACAAACTCTCTAGCAACATTCCTACCTCAAGTCAGGGATTAGCTCGTTTCAGCAGGTTTTGCAGGTTGCAATGTTGTCAAGTCTCCTACAACCCTCGAGACAACCTATTGTTACCACCAATTCTCTTGGCTTGTTTGGGCTTGCTTTGCCCATTTTCTATGAAATGCCTGACTTATCTTGTTTCACCACCCCAACAGTAAATTAGCAGTGATTGCAGTAATGTCACCATCCAGTCATGATTCATGAAAGGTAACTTGCACACCCCTAGACAACCCTCTTTCAGAAACATTTCAAGGATCACATGTCAAGGATCCATATGTGCAAGATACACTGCTCAGCTGGGCCATGGTGGAGGCAACCAGCATGTCCACGAGCAAAGACACAGAGTTGACTAAGAAGCATACCTGCATGCTGGGCCTCTGGGGCCTCATCAGAGGCAGGTGGGCCAGCATGCCTGTCTGCTCCTGTTGGCACAGACCCAAACACAGGGGCAGGGCCAGATGCAGTCAAGGGGGGTGTGGGGCCCTGTTCAGGCGTGGGCAGCGGAGAATCAGCCCTGGTGATGGGCACAGGGGCAGGGCCCTGGGCAGCATGGGCAACAGCAGGGGTGGAGTTGGGGGTGGTGGCAGGGTTGGCAGCAGGAGCGCCTGACTCTGACATAGTGATACCGGTGACCTCCACCTCAGACAAACCACCATTAGGCCTGCTGTCCCTCCCTGCAAGATCAATAGCACAAATCAACATGTCACATGTGCACAGCAACACTGTCTAAACAGAGCTGATGCATATCAGGTTACAAGAGATGCTTGATGATGCAGATGCGTAATGAGCCATGCACCAGCTTCCAGGCAGCAAACCATGACTGTTTTGAGACCACCCATGACGTGCTTGATTGATCACTTGACTGATGCTGATTATGATGCCAGCTCCACATGTTGCCAGTTCATTCAAGATGAGATTGCAGAAGATGAGCAGTTGCCAAAACTAGTGTTGGCTACATGAAATGGCATCAGAGCATATATAATCAGCGCAGTCCACACAACACGAGTCAGTCACTCTCTTGCTGACATGCTATGCAGCGTCCCTGCAAATCCATCAGAAGATGCATGCTTACCTGAGACAACAGGGTTGAGGGCACTAGAACCTTCTTGGGAGGAAATCCCAGACGTGCTGGGTTGGTGATGGAACAGAGGGCCAGCAGTAGCAGCGATGTGAAATACATGGCCCCTCTTGTTTCTGTCGCCTGCTTTGTCCTCTGATGAACCCTGAACAAGAGGGAGATGAGGCTCAATGAACAATGCATGGCAATCATTCAGAGCATGACATTGACAGCTATGTTGGCTGGAGTTGCAGCAGTCCAAGCAGGCTGTGGCATTTTGGGTGCACCCAGTCTTGTGCAACAACTGCAACAAAAGCTGGTGATGCACCTGCTGAGCAATCTCATTGCAGCAGCCCTGTCAACAACAACAGCTTTAGATTATCTCAAACGGATGACCAACCAACAAGCAATCCTCAGCTGATGACAGCATAAAGTTGAGTCACAAGGGTTGAGCCAACCTTGGCGCTGTGGCACAGACTGTTGAGCTGCGCTTGCATCTGCTCAACTTGGGCCTGCTGCTTGCTCAGCTGGCCCCTCAAGTTTGACAGCTGCTGGTCTCTGGCCCCTAGCTGGTCATCCTTTGCCTTCAGGTCAGCTTGTAGGCAATCCCACTCGACAGACCTTGTGCCCTACAAGTGCAAGCATCACAGTGAATCTTGGTGCCCAGTCTCAAGCTGCCTTTATGCTGCAGAATGCACTTGGCAGACCGTGTCCCCTGCAAGTGCAAGCATCTCAGTGAATTTTGGTGCCCAGTCTCAGGCTGTGTTCATGCTGCAGAATACACTTGAAGGTACACGCAGTGCTGAATGATGTTGAGCAGCGCAGTAGGAACAAGTTTCCACGCTGGGGAGATGATTTTGGTAGCACTGGCTCACTTGCAGCAATGACAGCTCCTTGTTGACATTCTCAAGCTGGATGTGGAGCTCATCAATGTGCTGGCTGTGGCTAGCATTGCGTTGGCTCAGCTCCTGGTTGGCATTCTTCAGCTGCAGGGTGAGCTCATCAACGTGCTGGCTGTGGCTAGCGGTGCGTTGGCTCAGCTCATATTGCAGACTAGCACACTGATCCTGCAGACAAGCCATGATGTTGGTAGCATACACCAGAAAGATCTCCTGAGGTATACACTGAAAAAAAGAGATGTTGCTGATGAGTTGTGCATCAGTCAGCAGCAACAATTCCAAGTTGACAACCAGAGATCATATGCCAAATTCAACACTTTTGAGCTGTGCTGTGCTGCCCACATCTGAGACTGCTGGCGCTGCCCTGCTAGCTCAAGACCATTGATGTCATTGGTAGATTGCTGAGTCGGTGACAATGTTGTCATCGACTGAGCAATCTACCAGTGACATGATGGATCTTGAGTTAGCAGAGCAGCGCCAGCAGTCTTGGATGTTGGCAGGGCACACAACCGCTAAACCAAGCTACATCAAGACATCAGAATGAAACACCATTTTAGCACGAGCTGTGAGTGCTAGCAGTGCTGGACATGGGAATGCATTGCAGCAGCTCAATTCAGCACAATAGCTACTTCTGGTGGAGGGCACCTTGGATGTCTGCAGCTCCTTTTCTACTCTGTTCTTGCTGAGCTTCAGCTGCCAAGTCTCACGTCCAGCTTCCATTCTACTTGACTGCAAGCTGGCCATTTGACTGTTCGCAAGCTCGAGGTCTTGCTGGAACTCAAGCACTTTTCTCTTTGACGCTTGTAGTTCATTGATATGCTCTTGAAAGCGACTTTTGTATCTTGCTGCGTCATTACGAGCTCTGTCCACATGAGACTGCAGGGCCCAGAGCTGGTCATCCTGCAAGAAGCACACGTCTATCTTCTCCGCTCTACAGGGCGCAGCAAGACTCAAAAAATTACCTTCTGTTTGACAAGCTCCTCATGTGCACATGCGCCCCTGCAGGCAATCAAACAATTGTTTTGAGCCTGTGGATTTGGCTATGCATACTCAGTATGCTAACTGAGTGCGTTGGTGCTGGTCAACAGCAGCAGTTCCGGTCGAACATGTCTCAAAACGACAAATGTCCCGACCTGCACTGTCCTCGCTGCAGTGACAGCCCATGCTGCACGCCGTGGTCAAATTGGGACCCTGGTCCCGTGTGTTGCTCATCACGAGGGTCAGGGTATTTCAGTCGGAACTGCACCACGAACAATGATTCCGGTCTTGTTCAAAAGATGCGCAAGTCAGGCTCAACACGACACTTAGCCGCGAAACGCCCCGTACCTCAGTGTCATACTCAACCCTGAAAGCAGGGTCTTCGATGGTTGAGAGTGACATGTGACCGCTTTTGTCACTCACAACGCGAATCGTGGCATCGCACGAGATCCATTGTTCACTTTGTGCTTCAAAGACAAGTATTGATGCGCAGAAGTAAGTCACCCTACAATGCTGAGTACAACAAGTCAACCAAGGCGGTACAGGCGTTACGCCAAATTTGCACCCTAAATTCAAACCCTAGTGACTGCCCTAGTGAGCAGAACATGCTTTAAGTAAACAGTGGTATGGCATCGCGTGAACACGGAGAGGCAATTGAAAGGCTAGTCTGGCCCAAGAGCTTTGCCTGAAGCAAGCTCATCGTTGGGCCAGTGTTGGTACTGACATGAGTTCTCACACACTGTACACAACACACTACTTGGGCTGAGTTTGAAATGGGCAAAATTTGGCACGTCGTTTACAAGAGGGTGCAGTCATTTGTAATGTGACACCATGACATGACCTGTCACACACTGTCTACGTAGTATACTGGGGCTGAGGTTGAAGTGGGCAAAACTTGTCATGTCATTTACCAGCAGATTGTCCTGTCATGCATCAAACAAAGGATAACGAAAGGGTGCAGTCATTGGTGTCTATATCCATCAGTGTCGGTACTAACATAATTTGCCACACATCTTAGTAAGTAAGTGTAATACACAACACACTACTTGGGCTGAGTTTGTAGTGGGCAAAATTTGTGATGTCATTTACTATAGTAAGTAGCTAGCTAGCAGATTATCCTGTCATGTCGCAAAAACAAAGGACACAGGCCGATGATGAGAGGGCGCCATCATCACCAGCTGAATCAAAATTACGCAATCAGCTTTTCAGGAAGGTCTGCTTTTGCACGACCTAAAGGCTGGTTCAAGCTCTTAAGAGAGCATGCCATGACAAGCATACCAGCAACAACACAGCTATGGGAAGCCCGGTATAAAGCGCCGCTTCTTATTAAATCAACGGCAAAAGGTGTAGTCTTTTCTTTTCTTGTCCGACAATAGCGCACGTCATTGCAAAGGCTACCTTCAAGGTAACTCTGAAAGGGAAGTCTGCTTGATGGCACATGAGAAGCTGCAAGCACATGAACAGCAGGTCGTTGCATGCAAGCAGGACCCCATGCTCTAGTACACCACCTCACGAAAAGATGAGCAAGCATTTGCAGATTGTTGCAGCTGAGATTGGATCATCTCATCATCTGATTAGTGTTTGACAAGGGATGAAAACTGATAGTACAGAGCCATAGCTGAGCACCTTGAGCCAATGAGCACTGTGCCTGCGCACATGTAGCTCATAACTTGGACTGGCATACCGTTGATATTGTTTCCTCTCACCTTTTCTGCCCTGGTCCTACTGTATCTGCGTCTGCTCCTTGCATTGCCTCCTTGCAAAGTTGCTTGACATACAAATGCAATTGCACGGTGGCCTGAGTGCGGGTCACACAATTGCCAAAGGTGATTGGCACCATGACACTAACACTGCTCTGCATCTGCTCACTACAACAGGAAGCAGCACATACATGAACCAACAACACATCAAGATTTTCAACACTGCACAGCATATTCTTACTTCACAGCATATGCATCACAGCACGTGCAGCCGAGATACAAGAAGCCGAATAGCACCTGATATCAATGTCCGCCAATGGAGTCATCAAGGCGTCTTGTCACAGCTGGTAGGAGTGCTCAAGCAGCTTCTTATCAAGCAGGGCAGGGCAGAGCAGCCTAAAACAGCCTTAGGGCGCTTACAGCAGCAGGCAGGTGAAGCTGAGCAAACAGATCGGGCATCAGACAGGGTGAGGGCAGGGCAGAAACAGCACAAAGTGCTCTCAAGGAGCTTGAGTTTATGGAAGAAGAAGCTGCAAGGATCAGAAAGAGGCACCACTTGAAGTCACCCCCCTTTCAGCTGCTATATTCAGCTGCCATATATGCTTGTGCCAAGCCAAATCCAATACAAGATGTATGACAGCCGGGACTATTTGTGTGACACGGCAGGGGCACGCAGGCCATTTGACATTGCCAACGGTCATGACAAAATCAGGGCATCATGATCAGGCACAGGTAGAGATGTGGAATTGACTCAAACCTGCTGAGCGTCACACCAGCCACAGTCACCCCAGAGCAACACAAAGGCCCAACACGATACACAGAATCAGTACCACCTGTTATGTAGAATCAGTCTCAGCTACCATACATTGTGTACAGCAAATGTCCCTGCTGTCCTTGAAGCCTGTTTTAACAAGCATGGGTCTACAACAGCTGCATGAGTATGCTAACTGGTATGATCCAGCAACTTTTGGTGATCACAGCTGTACACTTGTAGCTTTGCTGCATTGTGCTGCTTCTAGACTCATTGGAAGCAATGATTGAATTCTGCAGCGATATGGTCTGCTCCATCAATGCCACAGCACATACCATGTACGACGCGGTCTGCATGCAAGATGAACAGCAAGTGGCGTTCAAAATCATAGCAGAGAATTTGTAGAGTTGTTGTGGATTTGTTGAAGCGCATGGCTGACAGACTCCCCAAGATCTGCAACCTTGAAATTGGCGATGGGGCCAAGGAGACATATCATAGGCAGTGGCTGAACAAAAGGAGCATCAGGACATGCTGTTGTTGGAAGGCATGGATGACGGCTTGGATTGGAACTGGTCAGCAAGGCATTACTTGGGCAGTGTAGCACTGTAGATTTCGCCAATTCTTCCGCTTGATGATGATTGACAGATGAGTGAATTTATCAAACACACATATCAGATATCTAGGGGGAAGGCTGTTGTTGGCCAGATCGTCAAGGCTGACATTCTAGGCGTGAGTCAGGAGACTGCCTGTAATTCAGGTAGTGGATTTCTCAAGGAATGCGTTGTACTCTTACATGGACGACTTGTGCAGCCATGCCTCACATGTGCATGTTAAGCCTGCAGCATATGCTGACCTGCATGCACGTACAACTGTATGCACAGAGAACAGCAGTGCGGCAAGCACACGCCACATCCAGGTTGATCATCCCTCAGTTTTTTGCGTGCACGAAATTGTACGCCATACAGTCGCACCGTGCGATGAGTTACTTAGTAAGGTCATTAGTCATTCCCTCTCGGTCCAAAAGTTGCAGGTGCTTTTTGGTCCAGCAACGTTGTGTGCTATGCGGTGAGGTCTGGCATTTAAGAGACGCGGTACGTATTTAAAAACGCTTCTCGAAATTAAGAAAGGGACCATTCATACTGACCTCGAAACAGCAAGTTGCTTGACCTCCAGCAGTTAACCAGTAGCGTCTTTTCCGAGGCGGCAACTTCCTTGCAGGACACCGGTGTTGCCACCCAGCATGAACAGTACCGATGGACAGGTGAAATGCCGAGCCAACTTGCGTTTGCTGCCAAAAAATAGGCTTGAAGCATGCGAAGTAACAGTGCCTTATTGTTCGAGTTCGCAGGTCTCCCTGTGGAACACTCTACCGCAAGACGTGGTCGAGAGCATTTTGCGCAAGCTTTCAGTCTAAGATAGCTGGGTTTGTCGTGGTGTGAGCAGCTGCTGGGCTTCTGCAGTCAGATCAAAAATAGAGTTCGAGTGTGTTGTCCACGTCCAGCCTCGCCAGCTGAGATCTAAGCTGCAAGCCTTGCAGCAAGCCTCGAGACGGTGCTCTCAGCAACATCGGCCAGTATTGGATCGTTCCTACACTCTGCAGCTGTCTGAGCCCATCAGTGTTGTCAGTTGTGCCGACCTATTGACATCACTCAACACCAAGGTCAGTCAGCCCCTCCTGGTCATCATGTTGCTCTGTCAGCTTGCAATCTTTCTGTGCAGGCAATACTTAACTTACTTGCACACATTGACATCTGCCGTTTGGATCTGCAGAGTATGAGCTTTCCAACCTGCACAGTCAAAATTCCTTTGTGGTCTCCAGAGTTGGAGTTTGTACTGTCCAGATTTGGAGCCTTTCAAAGCATTGATAAGATAGCATATGCAGTGTCTCGGATTAGGAACAACGGTATCAGCGTCTGCATTAGTCTACAAGCTGCTGCTGGCATACCAGCACCTGATGTGCTGAAGTCTGTGGCACCAGTCATCCATGCAGTTGACTATGCCCAAATTGCCGCCATGACCTCAACTTCTCGGCTGCCTCAAGGGTGGGAACGCTTTTCTGAGGCCCATCTCAGGGCCCTGAAGTCAGCGCGCAAGCAAATGCAGGTGCTTTGCATATCAGATGCACTGGCAGCTCACCACTTCAACAGGGAAAGCATTGCCTTGGTGGCCAGCTTCAGACAACTCAAGAAGCTAGTTCTTCAGACAAAGTCAGTGTCTCCTGATCTTTCATCCTTGACTCAGCTGACCTGCCTTGAAGATGTCAGTCTCATGGTCTCAGGACATGGCAACTGTGCACAACTGATTCACAATCAGAGACACAAGCTTAGATACATCAGGCTGTCAGCCACATCTTGGGCAAAGGCGACTTACCATGCCTTGGCAAAGGTCATTGCTTTGCAGACGCTTGTTGTCAATGTCTACCGCCTGACCACTAGCAGCGCAGGTACCATTGCAAGTTTGCAGAGACCTCCCAGCATTCATGTTGTGCTGAGAAAGGGTTCTGATCCACATCCCAGAAGGATCTTGCAGTTCCTATCATCGGATTCAAAGGTGACTGAGCTGACCTTGAAGGACTGCACACGTTCCATGTTGGAAGGACTAAATACAATGCGTCACCTAGCCTCCCTAAAAATAGTCAAGTCCAACATCAAAGACACAAACCTGCAATTTCAGCCAGGCATTACACACCTTACACTGCTGAGTTGTGGCCCAATAGATGGTGCTTGCGTTTCTTGTATATTGACTGCTTTTCCAGCCTTAAAGAGCCTGTCTTTTGAATGTGAAGACTTGTCAGACTATTGTCGCAATTTTGGTTGGCCGCTTATGTCGGTACAAAGTTTGATTGCTAGTACTCAAGCATGTCAGCTGTCCTTTCTTGGCTTGTATGCAGTAAGTGACTTGTCATGTGATGACATTTCCACATTGGAATATGGTGTTAGGGCACAGCAAGAGGTCTGCCTGGCTTCACCTAGAATTCATGTTGCTTTACCAGTCTACCAGCCTGTCTCTTTTGGCAGACAGTCTTTTTTCATTGACCACACTCAATGTCCCGTGTTTTGCGAATGGAGAAATAAGCCTACTGCAGCACAACAGATCTTGGGCAAGGTTGGCAAGCCTGTGCAGTCATGGGCGCGACGGAAGGCACCTGCCTGTATAGTTGCTGCAGGTATCTTGGCATTTATACTTTCTGCATAACCTCTTTGTGTCGATGAATTTCGACTTAATTCAGCACATGACACATGCATGTTTTGAGAGAACGTTTTGACAGTTTCCTGCGAAGGTTTGTTGAAAGTGTGAGTTTGATATTATTGACAATTTCGATCCACATTGAATATTTGATTATGATATAAGGTACCATAAGATATTACATATGCATATACTTCAGGACTAAGAAGATATATGTCGTCCTCCAATGTATCAATGGCAAGTAGGGTGCATGTGACGCGTACTATGGTATGCCGCACAGACTAGCATGCAGGCAAAGCCGAGTAAAACTTTGAGAGTGGGTAATAGTTACAAGGTAATTGACAGCAGCAACAGCAGTGCTTTTGTCCTGATAGGTAAGGTGTTGTTCAGTTGTTATCTAGAATGGCCTAGCAAAGCTCATGTATAACAGAGCTCATGAGGTCACAAAGCATGCGCATCTAGTCACTACGAAGCAGTTGAGGTCACCAATCTATTTGTCAATACAAGCTTGATGAGTAACTGCATCACTTACGACAATCACTTATGATAACAAACAGGCAAATTGTGTACAATGTCATGACTGCTCAGTCTGATGGCTGCAGCTGCTATGTATGATGATTAATCATAGTATTGAGCCAACTGCTGCCTCAAACATATTAGACTGCATATCTATTGCTTTGTCAGTGCACAGATCAGAGCTAATGCAGACAGACTGTGTGTCTTAGCAATGGCAAAGCACAACGGCATGTAAATGCAGATAGACACTGCTGAGCTGCAAATTCAGTTCACATTTAGGCATCAGGATTTCTAAGGATGTCCCATCTCAGCATGTTTCTGGCCCAATTAACTGCCCATGCTTGGCCTGAAATCAGTTGGCTTATGCAGATATGCTGACATGCATGGTTTGATTGGTTGAAACAAGTGTACCTATCTCTGTCCCTTTTGCAGCTTCAACATGTTGTACTGGAGGAGAGAACAGCACTCAGGCTATGTGACCTTTGGCTTCTGACAAAAGCGCTGGACTGCCCTCGCCACATAGGCATACCCTGCACACCATGACCATATTCGGTAATAGCCACAGCATCTGAGGCACCTGAGCGCTTGGTGCATCTTGTCTGGTGGCACGTTGTTCACCGGGCTGCATAGCAGCTGCATCAGCACACACATAGCATGCTTGGCAACACCAAGCTTGCCTTGAGTGCAGAAAACGGTATGAGCAAAAGTTTTGGAAGATCATGCATGTCAATCAAAAGTCATGGCTGACCTAGTCAAAACGCATGTTAGCATTGGGTGCAACATCTGCATGCTGAAACGCAACAAACGCATTGCAAAACATCACGATAATTCTGCATGCCAACCTGTATGCTGATGCATTACATGGGGCGTACTGTGCGTTAGCAGGACCACTACTGCTTGTATGTAGTGTCTTGTTAGACATGGAGAGCATTTTCAGAAATCAGAGAAGAGTGCATGCTCTCTCAGATGCACAACCTTGCACCATGCTCACATGCATGCGGTCTGAGTGCTGGCTGCTACAACTGCTAAGCTGTAGATGATTTACAAGGGTACGAACAATTATCTGGTCTGTTGTCACCAGAAAGCATGCACACAGCAACACATGTAACATCTGGAAAATGCTTCTGTCTCCCTGTCCTCTCAGAAAAGCATTCTGCAAGCCCCATAAACTGCTGGGCTGACACAGCAGGCAGCAGAGGTGATGACGCCGCACAAAAAGATGCGGGTGGGATGGAGCATCTTTGAAGAAGACAGTGTGGTTCACCTTTGAGCTGAGGTAGCTTTTGTTGTTTGCTTTCAGCCAGGCCCGCGCAAGTCCACTGGCATCGACAACCAGGTCATTCTGTCATAGACAGTTGCAAGCAAACCCTCCTTCTGCCCAAACATGTACAGACTGTCGCATATCTAGTCTTGTTGAGTTTGAAGCTTCTAGCACGGTGACCTGACAATTACATACTGCGGACTGCAAATGGATCCAGGCACCTAAGGGGCCAGCCCCAACAACAAGCACACTGGGTCATGCAGATTATATCGCCAAAGTCAATACAAGCTGTAACAGTGGCTGTGCTGTGCTACTGATCGCTACGACCGGCCTAGTAACAGGTTTGACCAGCTGCTTCTGCAAACCGATCAGTCAAGAATAGTGGTTTTGTGCCTTCCGGCTTCAGCTCTGGCTTCAAATCTGGCTCGCGCGAGCAGTCGCGGGAAAAAAGCATCCGAACGAGGTGCTACTTAGTAAGGCCTTAGTCAGCGCTGAGCCACCATCCAAACTGACCTCGAAACAGCAAGTTGCTTGACCTCCAGCAGTTAGGCTGTAGCGTCTCTTCCGAGGCGGCACCGTCCTTGCAGGACAGCGGTGTTGCACTCCAGCATGAGCGGTAGCGATGCACAGGTATAAGGCCGAACCAGCTTGCATTTGCTGCCAGAAAGTAGGCTTGATGGGTGCGAATTGACAGTGCATAGTTCTTCGAATTCGCAGGTGTCCCTGCTATGTAATGCCTGCAGGCCTCTGCACTGCCGTCAGTGACGGAGGCAAGAAAACAACAGAAAAGGATGTCAGGGCAAACAATGGTGAAGCAGGTGTCACTACTGGGCTGTACTTGAAGGTGATGCATCTTCTAGGTGCTCAGGAGTCATACATAGTACACACATACGTACCAACTCTCTGCTGTTGTGAGTTTATGTTCCTACATGTGCAAGTGGTGTCAACTGCAGAGCACCATCTGTCACATGTGTACAGTCACCACTGTCTAAGGTTGACAAAAGACTGGTTATCAGAAGATGTGTTTTAGAAGCGCTCCACTGAGGTAACTACTAGCAGAGTCAGCTTGTTAGGCAGCCATCTACAAGCCCGGGCCCATGCTCTGGAGGTTGATGTGGCGAAACAAGTTAGACTTCAGTCTCAAAAAATGTCATGATGTTGGGCAATACCAGCAGCATTGTACAAACTCTGGGCGCATTCACTACTGATGGTGTGCACATGTGGGTCTTGGTGTGCCACTTCAGAAGGCACACATGTCAGCTCTCATGGAAACATACATGACGGTCAAGCTTGATGAAGTCATGACAAGACGGCAGGCAAATGGAGTTTTCATAATTGTGAGCACACAGCTGCTTCAAACGTGGGATGCAAGCTGTGCGTTCATGATGATAGAGCCACTACCTGCCTAATGTCTTGTTGCTTTGTCATGCTTGCAACCACAAATTTGAAAAGACACTCGTACAACTTGTTTGCATGCATATGCTGTCTGGAGCAGGACATGCATGCTGTTTCAATAAGGACTCGCATGCGCATATCTACCTGATGCATCTCATATGAGAATGAGACTCAGTCGGAGTCAGAGGCAAGTCATATGACTTGCCTCTGATTCAGATTAAATCTCACTCCCATATGATCATGAGATGCATCAGGTGTGTTGCACCATGGTATCTGCCGCAACAAGATAATGTTTCACAGTCATGAGGTGGATGGCAGGGGCAACTTGGGGCCAGCCTTCCAATCACCTCACATTGGAAGAAAAATTGACTGCTAGCAAACTGTGATGTGCACAAGACTGTCCAGAACTGACTGCCAGAGCAGCCAAGCTTGAATTGCTTTGCCTGATGAACTTGTTACATGACTTCATGTTACATGACCATCAGGCAGCGTGATTCAAGCTTGGCTGCTCTGGCCATGGCAGTCAATTCTGGACAGTCTTGTCCAAACCACTTTCAAGTGTCACAAGGTCTTGCTGAATGCCCTTTCACACATTTCCCAATTTGGCTCTGTGAGTGCAATCCTGAAAGTGTAAGTGAAATCCAGCGCTGCCATGGATTCTCAAATTGAGTTTCCAGGTTGAGGCCAGTCAGATTACTACTTGAGGTCAAAGACGCCAACAGGGAGCTGTGACAGGTCCTCGATGACCTCTCACCTGAAATAACATTCTGAAAGAAAAGAAAATTTTACACTTTTCAGCGATCATAACGAGAGCCTCCTAAGGCGGCAGCCCGGAACAACATTTTGACCTGAAGTTATAACAATGTGACAGTTTGAGGCACGTGCTAGCGCATGCACGTCCTGAAGTGAGCCATAGTTGCTCAATGCTATTGTATTGCACCTGAGGTCGTATAAGGAGACACCAACTTATGGATGAACGAACGCCTTCTGAAAGGTGTATGCTATGACCTGAAGCAGGCAAAATAGACTTTTGAGTCCAGCTCACCAGAGTCTGCACATCTTGCATACCTGCCATGAAGACATTTTGATTGGCAAGGCCAACATTGTGTGTCTAGGTGAGGCTGCAGTGTAGCTCAAGCTTGAAGACGTACCCCAGGCATGACCGGGGTCTTGCGCACTTCTTGCTGTATGCAACACCACTAGCACTTGAGGCTCCACCTTGGATCAATCATGGACAGTTTGGTACTTGCTACCTCCTTGCGCTGGAATTCTGCCCTGCATATGCAAGATACAGAAATTAGGTGTTGTGTTTCACTTCGAGCTGCAGCTGGATTGAGAATGCTGCAGCGTAGACATTTTGCTGATTTGTTGCCTAAGATGCAGCATTTCAGGCAACAAAGGAGCAAGATGTCTACGCTACAGCATCAATCTCTAGGGCAGGGCAGGGCAGGGCAGGGCAGGGCAGGGCAGGGCAGGGCAGGGCAGGGCAGGGCCGAGCAGGTTGCACGTATGCATGAACATGTCACATTGATCAAATGTGTTGTACATCTGGGCCTTGAAGGTGTGACAAATTACGGCGCTGCCAGATTTTCAGTATTCAGCCAGGGGAGGGGTGTGCATCAGATGCGAGATGCACACCAATGTCCTGGCTGAATACTAGTTGCAACTGCAGATGCTGCATTGGCACTATTGGCACAAAGACACGTGTAACAAATGGCAACAACTGTGTGTACGATAAAATAGACAGTACACCAAGAGCTGCAATGGCCAAGCACTACAGCAGCAGATTTCAGGACAGGGCAGCGCACATGCATGCATGGACCCAAAATAGCACTGCAAGGCTTGTACTTGTCTTGAGTTGCTGAAGTTGGTCCGTGCATGCACACACCCTGCTACAGAAGTCAGGCTTCACAAGTTTACGACTGCCTGGCGGTCAGGCAACAAATGCTCAGCAGGCCGATCATCATTGCAGGCTAAAGCATGTCGAAACCAACTGAAGAGATATGTCGTGTGGTATGGCTCCTGAACTTTGACTGCTATCAGGGCATCCTGACACAGCATTCCTCGTCTCCTATTCCTGCAGTGCAGGGCAGTGCAAGGAAAGGAGCCATGAGAGGGACAAGTTGCAGCAAAGATGCAGCATTCTCAAAGCTTATGGTCTCATCTTGACACCCTAGTCCTATTTCCTGCACGCTCATCCCAACAACGTCAACATTTCATCTGCTGTTGAAATAAGCTTATTCCAACAGCAGATGAAAGTGTACACATTGCTGGATGAGTCAGAAGCGTTTGGCGCCTTTTGCTACGTGAGGTAAAGAACCAGCTTGTTTCCTCACTCCAATAGAGGAACGAATGCATTTGGACTGTGCTTCTACTCTACAGCATATCATTTTCGCTCAGCTATGGCATGGCAATAGTGCTGATGAAGAAATGCAGGTCACACTACTGGGGTAAACTGCATGCAGAGCAGACCTTTCATACATACTGAACTTAGAAGAGAAGGTTGTTCAGCATAGTACCTCAAATCGTCTCGTGCCAATTGCAAACCTCTTCAGTTATGCTGATTACTGCCTCTAAAGCTGACAAAGACTGTGATAGTAATGATGCCTGGATTACAAACTTGAAGGCAAAGCACCACGGTGACACTCAGTCTTTGTCATAAGGAGAGTTTCTTGAAGAAGAGTTGCATGCTGGTGGTACTGAGCGGTCAGCCTCAGAGGCTGCTGATGACGTCACTTTGCATATTAAGGCTTGCTTGACAGGTGTGGTTCCCTGTAAACAAGGGTTCAGGCTGCAAATGCTGATCACCGGGCCAACTGTATGCCTCAGCCCAGAGTACATTTACCTCCTGAGTAGTTGTCACATCTGTACACAGCAGGAACGGTTCATCTCATTTGGTGCTATGAAGTTATGCCTCCAGTACAGCAGCCACACATGCTCAAGCACGTGTGGCTGCCATATTGCCGGCAGGCTGTTGCTGAGTTCAAGATCACACCCCATAGGTCATTCCATGGCTGCGGCTGTTGTCACACGGTGCATATGCAATGCACTGCATACAAACATGAGCATGCAATGCCGAGTCATTTACAGTTCTGCCTCTTTGGATCAAGTTCATTTGAGGCACAAATGGCTTGCAAGCATGCTTGTAGCTGACTCCAGCAGCAAAGTTTGAGTCAAACATCAAAAGGCATGGTCCAACGCCTGACTTGCTTCAACACCAGCTGCCTTGGTCCGCTTGCGCGCAAAATTAGACCTTGTACAATGAGTCAGCTCTTATCCTTGCTGCTCTTGGCTGGTGCCTGAATGAGGGTCTGTGGCACTTTCTACTGACGGCCACAAGCGGTCTTCTACCAACATCTGCTGGTAGACTGATGGTGGAAGAAGAGCGCATTTTGCCATTCGATAGAAAATGGCATCCCTAGGTTGTTATTATGATTACTGTTATTATCCCTAGGTTGGTACTACCACCTTGTGTGTTTTGGGAGCACCATCAGAGCAGCAACAACTACTAGTACTGGCATTTCCTCATGCAGGCTGCCATGGCGACTTTGAGCTGGCTGGTGGGTCGCCGCGACTTCCTTGTAGATGATGTCACACAAAACAACTACTGGAGTCTTCTGTAATACCATCCAAAGCCAGCTCAAAGTACCCGTGGCAGCCTGCAGTACATCGGCAAGACAAGCTGACCATGATGAGATGCTGTCCCATACACAGATGGCAGTTGCCTCACTAGCTGAAAAAAGAGGAAAGGCACAATTTCTTTCAGCGACACAGCAGTTGCACAGCCAAGCGTGGACAGGCAGGTGCATGGTACCCGATGCGATGCACTACAGACGCACTGATGCGTTGACTGGAGAATCCAGACAAAGTAGAGTAGACATGAGGTCAAAGAATGCCAACAGATCATCAAAGAGAGAGGCTGCACTATCAGACAGTCTGCTGCTCACAGCAAGCTCATCATCTTAGTAAAGGCCATCTGGGCTGCATAAATCAAGCAGCGGAAGATGCACAAGGGTCTCACGCTCCAGGTGTGCCAGCACCAGCTGGGGCATGAGACCCATGCGCATCTTGGCGCCACCAATCACATGAGGGCTGTCTTGGGAGGGCCCAAGAGACTTGTGTTCAGCGGCGCAAAAAACATTGATGTCCATAAAGGGGTCGCTGACAAAGCACAACTACTGTTACTGCTGCTGTGATTGCTGCTGTCACTACAACTGTCACTTTTTGCTGCAGTCGCTACTGCTGTTACCTGTTGCTACTGATACTTTGCAGTGTACAGTGTCAACTGCCCTACAACAGATCTAGAACCCAAAGAGTGCCAAAGCATGCTCGCGCCAAGCGCAGACAGTATTCTCTGGTGTTTGAGAAATGTTGCCGGGAGTTTGCAAAGTACGCTCAGAGATGGAAAATGATCTCAGACTCTGCTCATGAAGCCAGTCTACACGCTTGCTTGACAAAAAACGCACATGCGCAAGGGGAAATTCTGCAGATGCTGAGCACGCTGACTGTTCACCTCAAGCTAGACAACTTTCACCCGAGTAGATGGCGCAATGCAGACTGTCCTGTCAGGCGCGATGCAAAGGAATGCCCTAATGCCCAGACATAGTTGCCCCGCCATGTATGCTCACAACCCAATGGCATACTATGTAGACATACCATACATGATAGACATGGCAACAGCTGTGGCTACATGGCCCATTGCGCAATGGCTACAGCCACTGTTGAGATGCAAGGTTTGCCTCCACAAAGTACATATACACATGCGACTATTGTAGTCAATCGCTAGCCTACCAAATTGGCTTGCCTGGTGCCATGGCAGCCACCTGCACGCCTCACTCTGTTCAATAAGCTAAGCTAGCTAGCTATATATAGCAAATTTGGAACATTGGGTGGTGCTGGAGATTACATACAGATGTGCCTCATTGGATGTAGCCTGCAGCGCTGTCTTCTCCCTCTGTGCCTCACAACTCAGTCAGAGCGAGAAGGGAACCTTGCAGGCTAGAACCAATGAGGTGCATCTATTCTGAAGGTTTAGGGTGTGGGAAATTGAATATATACTGACGACATCAATTGCAATGTCTCAATCACCATGCCAGGTGTTGGCCAGCCTTACCAAGATGTAAACACTGGGCGCTTTCACATGTTTATATTGGTTGTGCAGGTGATGCATGGGATGCCACCTCAGAAGGAACACTTGTCAGTCTCTCGTGGAGTGAGGCAGTCATGGTGAAGCTTGAGAAGACAGCAGGCCGATGGTTGCTGCAGCGATACAGTCACACAACACGTCTCAAGTGTTCCAAGCCAGCTGCAAGAGGGCGCAGCCTGCGGCATGGCATGCACCATGTTCTGAGGTGGGTGAATAGGCAGATCATGTATTGTGCATGAGACTTCTTTGCACAAGACTGTCCAGAATGGGTTGCCAGACTGTGAGAGCAGCCAATACCAAGCTGTGCCACATGAAGCACATGAGATGAATGAAGCATGTGACTGCAAATTCTGCTGTGCAGATCTCTGCACTGTTACTTCTGCTAATGTGTCTCTGCTTCAGGTGCGATGTTTGATGTAGCCAAGGGCTTTCAGGCCGTTGACACTATCATCTGAATAGATGCGCAGTGAGCTGTCACATGTGCATAGTATTATAAGCACATCACACCAGCAAGTGTGACTCAGCTGCTCAAGAACCTTTTTGAGACATGCTTTGTAGCTGGAAAGGCATGACCTTGAGTTTGTGTAGGACAAACTGAATGTCACCACTTTTCAGCTACACGAGCATAGTTTTGATCATCCACTAAATGTATGGTTGGAAGGAAAGCTACTTGGGAAGGTGTGCGCCATGACCAGGACCCAGCAAACTAGACTTGAGAGCTCAGCATGCCATGTTCTGGACATCGTACACACTGTAACAACCTGGCTGCCTACCATTTGCATGCGCGCGCATATGCATAAGCTTACTTGCAACTCGGTCAGCTGAGTTTGAGCAGCTTGCGCAGTTTCTTGCTGTGTTGCATGACGAACATATGACTGTTAGTGTGTTCACACTGTGGGCTCAAATGCATGTTGACCTTTTGCACAGCAACATTGCGCAAAGTCTGAATGTGAGAGAGCACACTGAATTGGGAAGACTTGACATTGTGTGCCTTCAAGCAGCCCAAGCAATGCTGCACTGCAATTCAAGCCTTAGAGATCTCTAGACGCACCTGATGCGCGCCAACAGTTGGGCAATTGCCCAGTCTTGCAGGATCGGTACAACACCAATGAGGGGCAATCTGCGAGAACTTGGTACTTGCCACCCCCTTGTAGTCAACAGCCCTGCAAAAGCAAGATATGGGTATTGGCTATATTTTTACAAAATGATGCTGAACTGAGTGGCCTTTGGGTTATGACATTGCATCTCAGCCGTACAAGGTAGCTACAAAGCAGCTAGCTACCAGCGCTGCAGAGCAGTATTTGCAGAGCTAGTGGCATGGCTGAGCAGAGCAGCGCACGCAGGGTAGGGCAGAGGGCAGATCAGGTGCATGCGCATACAACTTTTGGCAATTCAGACCACGGCAAGCTTTCAGCCAAAAGATGTCATCTGCGACATCTGTGACATTCTTCAGCTCAAGGCTTGCTGTGGTCTGACTTGCCTTGAGTTGCCAAAAGTCATATGTGCATGCACACACCCTGCTGGACCCTGCCCTGCCACATGTGCTGTACAATAGAGCAAGAACTTCATGGTGGCCATGGGTAGCCGAACACTCGCCCATGCTCGTTGATATGCCAAATGCCATGAGAATGCCAACGCAGCTCAGACTTTGGGTTGTGTAGGTGCAGCACCTTCACAATTACTGAGGTTTAAATAGCAATTGGAGCGTTTTGCAAGGCCTCATTAACATGAGCATTTTCAGCTGTTGCTCTCTCGCAATACACAATGAGTTTGGCAACCTACACCAGATCTGTTTAGGCTGTTGTTGAATGACAATCAGAACCGTAGTCAGCCAAACCAGTTGCAAGGCAGTGTTGCAGCTTGCTGTCTATATGCAACTAGGAGGCAGTGCTGCAGTGCGGAGCCAACTTTGCGATTTAATCCTAAACCCTATCAAGAGCCATGCATGCAGTTGCCATTCTACGTTGCTGACATTGTGGTTGCTGACAACGAACACTCTGCTATCGAGCGCTCTATGCTAGAGGCTGCACAACTGTCATGTTGCAGCTAGATAGCATGTTGAGATGAACATAGTTTTGTGTATTGGACATGATAAGCAACCACGCCTTTCAGCTTACGAATTGATTAGTCATAAGGCAAAACTTGGTCAATGCTACAATCAGTGCATTGATGTGTGTGATGGAACAATAACCATTCAAACATACACGTCCTGAGCTTACTCAGATCACTAGCTTGCATGTGCACACCCTTACATGAAGACATTGTTATAGTGTGGCGCTAATTGGGCTTAGCGTCAGGGTACCCAAAGATTCAGATCACTCCATTGCCAGCTGAGCCGGATGAAAGAGGCTCTGAAAGCTTTGATGGGGCTGTTGAAGCTGCCTAACCAGCTTCTGCAGGAGCTACAGTGTTGTAAGGCCTGTTTTGCCAATGTAAGCCCTCATAAGTTTTGATACAGACATTGCAAGAAAAGTGGAGAACATGACGAGCAACAGCAAGATGACCTGCTTGCTTCCGTCATGACCTGATTTGCAACCACTCCAACGTTGTAAGTCTTCATGTTGATGTCCAGAAGCTGTGCAAATGCACATCAGACACGGGCTGGGTGTTGGCAGTGGGCCGGGTCTTATGTGCATCTGCATTGCTGCTAGGCGCCATATCCCATGCATGGCAGAAGATAGTTACCTGCAACAACGCTTGCAATGGTATCAAACCACCCAACATCGTTGAAGATGAAGCAATTGCTTAATCCTCAGCAGCGATGACTGAGATGGTGCCATCACAAAAATAGCAATTATCGCTGCGCTTATAGCAACATACACACAATCAGTTTGCCTGAAGGAGACATGAAGAGCTTGCATGCCATGCATGGCCTTGCCCCACAAGCCGTTAGTGTAATTAATATGATGGGACATGCTTTTGCTGCATACATACATATATATACAGCAAAAGTGTTGCCCATCATATCAACTACATTACTACTTAGATGTGAATTTTCTCGGGGGTTATCCGGATTGAACGAATGGCCTCCAGATCTTCAGTCTGGTAGCCGTGAACTACATTATTATACACATATATACATTTTGCATGATACCACTGGGCTCTAGCAGTGACCTGTACAGGTCATTGTCTCACAACTCAGTAGTAACATGCCGACATCTACTGTTTGCTTGTCATGACTGTATCAAGGCTGCAATCAGGTGTTGGAAGCAGTGCACCGTTTGCTGAAGCTTTTTGAAGGCTTGTGAATTAGGCCCTTTGAGCGCAAAAGAGCCAGTCTACCACATTTGCGCGCTCTAACAGTAGAGGTGCAACAAAGCCGTGAACACTGACAAGGCTAAACAGCAGATCCAGTGTTTGGAGTGCAAATGCATTGGTGAGTGTGTTCTTGAGTGGCAAGTAATTGTACAACAATCAACAAAACTGGTGACTTCTTGCAAACACACGGCAAGGTTGTTGCACTTGTAGCCCTGACCAGGCCTAGCGTCTTCTGGTGTCATCAAAGTCAGGTACTGATTGAGTCAACGTTTTTTGCATAGCATCAAAGTCAGGTACTGATTGAATCAATCAGTACCTCATTTTGATGCTATGCAAAAGACACTAGGCCTAGTCATGTGCACAATGCAACAGACATGAAAGCTACATGTCTTGACTCTGACAACAATCACAGCAAATGGATTTCAAGACATTCAAAACACACCTGCTGCACAGATGAAGATCCATCTGCTGTCTAAATGTGGGCATCTGCCCATGCTCAGTCTTGCTTTTCTGCACAATGCCACACCGCAGGAACCCCCGGTTTGTCCAACCATATCAGGATCATCATGACCGCTTGTTGCACTGGTTCCAATGCATGAACATGAGCCTGCATACCATATGAGCCTCTGTACATAGCCATACATCTGACGTAGCAGTGAATTAAAGCGGCGCCGTGTCAAAATTTTAGTGCAAATTCACTCTAGACGGTTGAGTACATGTTGCATTGCGTACCTTGTTTGCATAATTGACGGACAGGGCTCATGAGCCCTATATCGGCATCCTTGGGTGTTGCTCTAAGTTCCTACACAGCCAGTGTACGTGAGTTGCCCCACATCATCATGTGGGTCAGATGACATGTTTAGAGCCACAGCATTCAAACTGCTTATACCTGGCTTGTGGGTCTGCAGTTTGCTTGTCCAGAAGCCAGCCAAGACCTTGATAATTCGTGGCAGCACCTGAATGCAAATGTGACAACCTGTTGAACATAGGCAAATCAAAGTGCTCACACACAGGCACAGCAACATTTTGAAAGCACTGACTCTGGTTGGCGTTCAGTCTTTGGCTTCACTTCACTTGTTTTGCGTAACGGCTGCGGGTGGCTGCATTCAGAATTACAGTCGAATTTTGCACCAACTTTGAACTTAAAGCTCAAGCAAAGAGCCCTGCCGTTGTAGCTAAGGTTACCTGTGATACCCATTGGTCGAGATGGCCGCTGTGCCAGTTTGAGACAAAGCATAGTGACAATATGCACCCACATGATGGCAGCTGGTAGTAGTTCCATGCTTGGCTTGATTGGCCCAAAAGCATAGATGATCTGCAACAGCCCGAAGGCATGGCGTCGAATGGTGACAGCTATTCTGAAGGCCAAGGCCAAGTAGACTGCTCAGGCCAAGTAGACTGCTCAGGTGTGCAGATCACATACCTGGCGGACATGTCAGAAGATCTGGATGGACATCGCACATCACGCGAACATTTGATGATTTCAGGACACCCAGCGACGACACGGAGACGCAGCGTGCTCAAAGGTGCAGTTGTCAACTGACCTTGCAAGGCAGCATCAAGTGATGACAGCTGATCAGATGTTGTGACCTGCATTGCGATATTTGGATGGGTTGTTGTGTACACAAGACGCGAAAGCATCACCGCTGCCTTCTCCGCTAACGTTTACGTTTGCACACAATTCGCCTTGGTTGGGCGCTATGTGGGGTCCTTGACCTAACGAAACAAAAAAAGGATATGAAATCCAGACTTACCGAGGTGAAGGTAAAGATCTTGACCGAAGCAAGTTTCTACACCGTTTTAACAGCGTCTACTTACCGTACTCAGTTGCATCGCACTGTCCACATCACTAGGTTGCTTGACAAGCTTCCTGACAGGTCTTGCGCAAGTCAACTGCAGTTATAACCATAGGCTTGTAGGCATGGCGTAGAGATAGATCTAGATACACTCTTCAGCTTCAGCGGCAGATTTTGCACCTACATATATAAGCCATGGGACACTGAGTTTGTCGCCTGCAGAAGCTTGAAAATCGTTCGCCTGTGCAATCATGTAGCTCCAGTTTTATTAACATTCCATGCATGATCATGCATTTATGGTACCACCGGTGAAGCCCAGCATGGAGTGCTAGCAGCATATCTGAGTAAGTCCTTATGGAGGTATCCATTTTAATTTTTTTCCATTTTATAACTTACAGTCTGGGGTGTGGAGCCAGTAGTGACTCATCAGACATCCTGGCTTGAAAGCACAGGTGTATGTGGTGTGCAACAACACCAAGCTGGTGGGAGTTCTGTTCGAGAAAGAGCCTAATGTCCCGCTGTTGGTAGTTTGGGCCAAATAACGAAAAGTGCTGACCTCTAATGATGCTGTAAAAAGGGCAGTCAAAAAGAAAATGTTGCTCATCTTCAACCGCTTGCATAGAGCAG
>JAABUK010003216.1_pt1 | contig 27909 bp, 25 predicted proteins | sample 5559141 | NCBI WGS metagenome assembly JAABUK01 (sample SAMN10711869, study PRJNA513367) | rock metagenome | isolation source: Antarctica rocks | place: Antarctica: Victoria Land, Pudding Butte nord | collected 2016-01-03
GCGTCAAGCTCGTCGCCAGCGCCGCCGCCGTGCCGGACGAGCTCTATGAACGCGGCGAAGGAGCCCGCGCCTTCCAACGAACGGCTTCTCGCTTGGAGGAGATGCAAAGCCAGGAGTATCTGGCCCTGCCCCACCTGACCTAGAACGCTTCTCGGGGTCGCTTCTTGCCCCTTGGCGCCACTTGGGCTAGCAACCCCCACGTTTTGGGCGACCGGGCGCCCCGGCCATACACCTCGACCCGGCACGGGAATCCCATACCATGGCACGCAGCAAGATCGCCCTGATCGGCGCCGGCAACATCGGCGGCACGCTCGCCCACCTTATCGGTCTCAAGGAGCTGGGCGACGTTGCCCTGTTCGACGTGTTTGGCGGCGTGGCGGCGGGCAAGGCACTCGATATCATGCAGTCCGGCCCGGTGGACGGCTTCGACTCCCACATGGCCGGCGGCAGCGACTACGCCGCCATCGCCGGCAGCGACGTGGTTATCGTGACGGCCGGGTTCCCCCGCGTACCCGGCATGAGCCGCGACGACCTCGTCGCCAAGAACGCTGGCGTGATCGCGACCGTCGCCGAGGGCATCAAGACCTACTGCCCCGGCGCTTTCGTCATCGTCATCACCAACCCGCTCGACGCCATGGTCTGGGTCATGCAGCAGAAATCCGGCCTGCCGCCGCATATGGTGGTCGGCATGGCGGGCGTGCTCGACAGCGCGCGGTTCCGCCTGTTCTTGGCGCACGAGTTCAACGTCTCCGTTGAAGACGTGACAGCCTTCGTGCTGGGCGGCCACGGCGACACCATGGTGCCGCTGGTGCGCTACAGTGCCGTCGCCGGCATTCCCGTGCCGGATCTGGTGAAGATGGGCTGGACCACGCAGGAGAAGGTGGACGCGATCGTCACCCGCACGGCCAATGGCGGCGGCGAGATCGTCAAGCTGCTGGAGAAGGGCAGCGCCTTCTATGCGCCCGCGGCCAGCGCCATCGCCATGGCCGAGAGCTTCCTGAAGGACAAGAAGCGGGTCCTGCCCGCGGCCGCCCATCTCTCGGGCCAGTACGGCGTTAAGGATTTATATGTCGGTGTACCTGTAGTGATAGGCGCAGGCGGCGTGGAGCGTATCGTCGAGATCAGTTTGGACCCGGCTGAGCAGGCCGCCTTCGACAAAAGCTGCGCCGCCGTGCAGGAGTTGATCGATGCCAGCCGCAAGCTGGTCGGCTAGCCGCCATGCGCGTGCGGCAAGGCAGCCGCACCCTCCCTTGGGCCTAGCTGGACCCATGTAATCAGAGGCCGAACCAACGGTCCCCGACGTTCAAAAGGAACCAGATATGCCCGGCGTAGATGTGCTGGCCTCTGTCTTCAACGGCGCCAATGCGGCGTTTATCGCCGATCTCTACGCCAAGTGGGCCAGCAACCCCGCCAGTGTCGACGCAAGTTTCGCCGACCTGTTCGACGCCATGAACGACGAGGCGCGCGGCGTGCTGATGGACGCTAGCGGCGCCTCCTGGGCACCTCGCATCTACGACATCGCCGAGCCCGAATCGGCCCGGCCGGCGGCGGCCAAAGGCCGCACGGCGCAACCCGCGGCGGCAGCCGGTGCCACGCCCGAGCAGGTCCGCGCCGCAGCGCTCGACAGCCTGCGGGCGCTCATGCTGATCCGCGCCTACCGCGTCCGCGGCCACCTGGAAGCGACGCTTGATCCGCTTGGCCTGCAGGTGCCCAAGCCGCACCCGGAGCTTGATCCGGCGAGCTATGGTTTCGGTCCCGCCGATCGCGACCGGCCGGTATTCATCGACGGCGTCCTCGGGCGCGATTCGGCGACGGTCAATGAGATTATCGACATCGTGCGGGCGAGCTATTGCGGGCCGATCGGCGTCGAGTTCATGCACATCCAGGATCCCGACCAGAAAACCTGGATCCAACGCCGCATCGAGGGTGCGCCCTGGACCCAGGGCCTCGACGCGGCCGCCAGTCGCACCATCCTCACCCAGCTGACCGAGGCGGAGGGCTTCGAGGCGTTTTGCCAGAAGCGTTACGTCGGGACCAAGCGCTTCGGGCTCGAGGGTGGCGAGGTCACCATCCCTGCGCTGCACGCCATCATCGAGACGGCGGCCCGGGGCGGCGTCAACGAGATCGCCATCGGCATGCCGCACCGCGGCCGGCTCAATACCCTGGTCAACATCGTCCGCAAGCCATTCACAGCCGTGTTCAGCGAGTTTGGTGGCGCGAGTTCGAAGCCTGACGACGTGCAGGGCTCGGGCGACGTGAAGTATCATCTCGGCACCAGTACGGACGTGGATATCGCTGGCAAGCCGGTTCATATCTCCCTGCAGCCCAATCCATCGCACCTCGAGGCGGTCGACCCCGTCGTCATCGGCAAGGTGCGCGCGCGCCAGGACTGCGCCGGCGACACCACGACCCGGCACAGCGTCATGGGCGTTCTCATGCACGGGGACGCCGCGTTTGCCGGGCAGGGCCTGGTTTACGAGACCCTCGCGATGAGCCAATTGATCGGCTATCGCACCGGCGGCACGGTCCACTTGGTGGTGAACAACCAGATCGGCTTCACCACCGTTCCCGCACATGCCTATTCCGGATTGTATTGCACGGATATCGCCAAATCGGTCCAGTGCCCGATCCTGCACGTGAATGGGGACGAGCCGGAGGCGGTCATCTTCTGCGCGCGCCTGGCGGCCGAGTTCCGCGTGCAGTTCGCCACCGATTTCGTGCTAGACATCGTGTGCTATCGCCGCCATGGCCATAACGAGACCGATGAGCCCGCGTTCACGCAGCCCGTGATGTACCGGGCGATCAAGGACCGGCCGACCACGCGGGCGCTGTATGCACAGCGGCTGGCGGCGCAAGGGATGGTCTCGGCCGAGGACTCGGCGGCGATTTGGACCGATTTCCAGAACACGCTGGAGGACGCCTACAAGGCCGCCCAATCGTATCGGCCGAACAAGGCCGATTGGCTCGAGGGCCGCTGGGCCGGGCTGAAGCAGGCCGATCAGGGCGATGAGCGGCAGGAAGCGCCGACAGCGCTGAGCCCAGAGCAGCTGCAGGAGATTGGCCGCGCGCTCTATACGCCTCCGGCCGACTTCGACCTGAACCCGAAGATCGCCCGGCAGCTCGAAGCCAAGCGCGCGATGATCGAGGGCGGCGAGGGTATCGATTGGGCCACCGGCGAGGCGCTGGCCTTTGGTGGCCTGCTGCTGGAGGGCGCCCGGGTCCGCCTGTCGGGCGAGGACTGCCAGCGCGGCACCTTCAGCCAGCGGCATGCCGTGCTGATCGACCAGACGAACCAGAACGAGTACGTGCCGCTGAACAACATCCGGCCGGGCCAGGCCAAGATCGAGATTTACAACTCGCTGCTTTCCGAGCAGGGCGTTCTGGGCTTCGAGTACGGCTATACGCTGGCTGATCCGAAGACGTTGGTGCTGTGGGAGGCGCAGTTCGGCGATTTCGCCAACGGGGCGCAGGTCATCATCGATCAGTTCCTGGCCAGCGGCGAGACGAAATGGCTGCGGATGAGCGGGTTGACGCTGCTGCTTCCGCACGGCCATGAGGGGCAAGGACCCGAGCACAGCAGCGCCCGGCTGGAGCGCTATCTGCAACTTTGCGCCGAGCGCAACATGACGGTGTGCAACCTGACCACACCAGCCAACTACTTCCACGCGCTGCGGCGCCAACTGAAGCGGAACTTTCGCAAGCCGCTGGTCATCATGACGCCGAAGTCGTTGCTGCGACACAAGCTGGCGGTCAGCAGCCTGCCCGAGATGGCTGACGAGCAGTATTTCCAGCCGGTCATCGGCGAGCTGGACGAGTTGGTCGCGCCGGACCAGGTCAGGCGCGTGGTGATGTGCTCGGGCAAGGTCTACTATGACCTGCTGGCCGCCCGGCGCGAGAAGGGCGTGCGGGATGTGGCGATCGTCCGCTTGGAGCAGATCTATCCGTTTCCCACGCTGACTTTGCCGAAGGTTTTGGCGCCCTATGCCAAGGCCGATGTGGTCTGGTGCCAGGAGGAGCCGATGAACAACGGAGCCTGGAGCTTTGTGGATCGGCGCCTCGAGCAGGTGCTGCTCGAGATCGGCGGCGCGGCGAAGCGGCCGTCCTACGTCGGCCGCGAGGACGCGGCGAGCCCGGCGACCGGCCTTGCCAAGGTTCACGCCCAGCAGCAGGCCAAGCTGGTGCAAGACGCACTCGGCCTTAATTCGTAAGCGAGAACCCTAGCATGGCCACCGAGATCAAGGTTCCGACGCTCGGCGAGAGCGTCACCACCGCCACAGTTGCCAGATGGCTGAAGAAGGCCGGCGAGAGCGTTGCCGCGGACGAGCCGGTGGTCGAGCTGGAGACCGACAAGGTCACGGTGGAAGTGCCGGCTCCGAGTGCAGGCACTCTGGGCGACATTCAAGCCCAGGAGGGCGCCGAGGTTGCGGTGGGCGCGGTGCTGGCCATGCTGGACGCCGGCGCCTCCGGCAAGCTGGGCGCGCCGGCGGCCAACCCGAGCGCGGGCGTAAATCCGCCCCCGCGGCCGCTCGGCCCGGTGTCCCGCCCTGCTACCCCACCGGCCGATATCGCGGCGGCGGCGGCCGCGCCCTCCCCCGTTCTCGCCCCCGCCCCCGCCCCCGTTCTCGCCCATGCGCCGATGCCGGCGGCGGCGAAGCTGATGGAGGAACGCGGCCTGACTGCCGTGGAGCTCGGCGGCAGCGGCAAGGACGGCCGGATCACCAAGGGCGACGTTCTTAGCTTCCTGGCCCGGGCGGCGGCGGCGGCGGCGGCCGGGCCGGCGGCGGTGCGCTTGCCTCGCGATACCCAGCCGGGCGAGGAGCGGGTCAAGATGACCCGGCTGCGCCGGACCATCGCGCAGCGCCTCAAGGAGGCCCAGAACACCGCGGCAATGCTCACCACCTTCAACGAGGTGGACATGTCGGCGGCGATGGCATTGCGGTCGGAATACCGGGACGCGTTCGAGAAGAAGCACGGCGGCGTCCGCTTGGGCTTCATGTCGTTCTTCGTGCGGGCCTGCGTGGCTGCTTTGAAGGAGTTTCCGGCCGTCAACGCGGAGATCGACGGGGACGAGGTGGTTTATAAGAACTTCGTCCACATGGGGATCGCGGTGGGCGGGCCGGGCGGCCTGGTCGTGCCCGTGCTGCGCGATGCCGACCGGCTCGGCTTCGCCGGCATCGAGCGCGCGATCGGCGACTTCGGCAAGCGCGCCCGGGACGGCGCCCTCAAGCTCGATGAGCTGAGCGGTGGCACCTTCACGATCACCAATGGCGGCGTCTATGGCAGCCTGATGAGCATGCCGATCCTGAATGCACCGCAGTCCGGCATCCTGGGCATGCACAAAATCCAGGATCGGCCGGTGGCGATCGGCGGCAAGGTCGAAATCCGTCCAATGATGTATCTGGCGGTGTCCTACGATCACCGGATCGTCGATGGCAAGGAGGCGGTCTCGTTCCTGGTCCGCGTCAAGGAAGGCGTCGAGGACCCGCGCCGGCTGCTGCTGGATCTCTAGGAGCCTTTATGCCTGAATCGTTCGACGTCATCGTCATCGGCGGCGGCCCCGGCGGGTATGTCTGCGCGATCCGTTGCGCCCAGCTCGGCCTGCGCACGGCCTGCGTGGAGCGGCGCGCCACCTTGGGCGGCACGTGCCTGAATATCGGCTGCATCCCCAGCAAGGCGCTGCTGCAATCCAGCGAGAACTTCGAGGAGGCGCAGCACCACTTCGCCGATCACGGGGTGCTGATCGAGTCGGTGAAGCTCGACCTTGCGCGCATGCAGGCCCGGAAGGGCGAAGTGGTGAGCGCAAACGTCAAGGGCGTGGAGTTCCTGTTCAAGAAGAACAAAGTGGCGTGGCTGAAGGGCAGCGGCCGGATCGCCGGGGCCGGCCGGGTCGACGTGGACGGCACGGAGTACGCGGCCAAGCATATCGTCGTCGCCACAGGCAGCGAGAGCATCCCCTTGCCGGGCGTGGACGTGGACGAGAAGACGGTCGTCAGCAGTACCGGCGCGCTTGAGCTTGACCGGGTGCCGGGCCATCTCGTGGTGATCGGCGGCGGCTATATCGGCCTTGAGCTCGGCAGCGTTTGGAAGCGGTTGGGCGCCGAGGTGACCGTCGTTGAGTTTCTCGACCGCCTGGTGCCGGGCATGGATGCCGAGGTGGCCAAAACCTTCGAGCGGGTGCTCGGCAAGCAGGGGATCAAGTTCCGCCTGGGAACCAAGGTGACCGGCGCGGCCCGGGACGGCGCCGGGCTGACCTTGACCTTGGAGCCGGCCAAGGGCGGGGCGGCCGAGACGTTGGCGGCCGACGTGGTGCTGGTTGCGATCGGCCGGCGTGCCTATACCGGCGGCCTCGGCCTGGCCGAAGCCGGCGTCGCGCTCGATGAGCGCGGCCGGGTGCAGGTGGACGCGCATTACGCCAGCAGCGTCGCCGGCATCTATGCCATCGGCGACGTCATCGCCGGTCCCATGCTGGCGCACAAGGCCGAAGAGGAGGGCATGGCGCTCGCCGAGCGGCTGGCCGGGCAGGCAGGGCATGTCAATTACGACGTCATTCCCGGCGTGGTGTATACCTGGCCGGAGGTCGCCAGCATCGGCGCCACGGAAGACCAGCTGAAGCAACAAGGGGTCGCCTACGCGGTGGGCAAGTTCCCGTTCACGGCCAATGGCCGGGCCCGGGCGATGGGCAGCACGGAGGGGTTCGTGAAGATCCTCGCCGACAAGGCGACCGATCGCGTGCTCGGCGCGCACATCATCGGTCCCGATGCCGGAACGCTGATTGCAGAACTCGCGACCGCCATGGAGTTCGGTGCCAGCAGCGAGGACATCGCCCGCACCTGTCACGCCCATCCCAGCCTGAGCGAGGCCGTGAAGGAGGCGGCGCTCGCCGTCGAAGGCCGGGCGATCCATATCTGATGGCCATCGAGTCCCCGCGAGACCACACCTATACCGTGACGACGACTTGGACCGGCAACCTTGGCACCGGCACCTCGGCCTATCGCGCCTATGCGCGCACCCATGAGATCACGGTGCAGGGCAAGCCCGGCATCCCCGCCTCCTCCGACCCGGCGTTCCGGGGCGACCGCGCCCGCTACAACCCGGAGGAGATGCTGGTGGCGTCGCTCTCCTCCTGTCACATGCTCTGGTACCTGCACCTGTGCAGCACCGAGGGGATCGTGGTGCAGGCCTACCAGGACATTGCCGAGGGCGTGATGGTCGAGGAGCCGGGCGGCGGCGGGCGGTTCACCGAGGTGGTACTGCAACCGGAGATCACGGTGGCGCAAGGGGCCGACCTGGCTCGCGCGCGGGCGCTGCACGCCGAAGCCCATCGTAAGTGCTTCATCGCCAACTCGGTCAGCTTCCCCGTCCGGCTCGAGCCCGTCTTCGTGCAGGCGTAGCGGCGTGCTGGCGCTGACCATGGGCGACCCGGCCGGGATCGGCGGTGAGCTGACGCTGCAGGCATGGTCCCGACTGCACCAGCATGGACCCGCCTTCGCCGTGCTCGATGATCCCCGGCGGCTGCGCCAGATCGATCCGAGCATCCCGCTGCAATCCGTCCGGTCGATAGAGGAAGCGCGGGACGCCTTCGCCCGGGCGCTGCCGGTGCTGGAGGTCGCGCTGCAGGCGCCGTCCCAGCCGGGCCGTCCCGACCCGGCGAATGCGGGCGCGGTCCTGGCCAGCATCGAGCAAGCCGTCCGCCTGGTGCAGGCCGGCCGGGCCCGCGCGGTCGTCACCAACCCGATCAGCAAGGCCACGCTCTACCAGGCCGGCTTCCCGCATCCCGGCCACACGGAGTTCCTGGCCGCCCTGACCGATAGCCCGCACCCGGTGATGATGCTTGCCAACAGCCACCTGCGCGTGGTCCCGGTCACGATCCATGTCGGCCTGCGGGCCGCGCTCGATCAGCTGTCCACCGCTGCCATCGTCACCGCGGGCCGCATCACGGCGCAGGCGCTGCGGGACCGGTTCGGGATCGCCCATCCGCGGCTGGCGGTCGCCGGGCTGAACCCCCATGCCGGAGAGGGGGGCGCGATGGGCGGCGAGGAGGCGGGGATCATCCAGCCGGCGATCGAGGTGTTGCGGGCCGAGGGGCTGGAGGTCGGTGGCCCCTATCCGCCCGACACACTGTTCACGCCCGCCGCCCGCGCCGGCTACGATGTCGCGATCTGCATGTACCACGACCAGGCGCTGATCCCGCTCAAGACGCTGGACATGGCGGGCGGCGTCAACGTCACGCTGGGCTTGCCGATCATCCGCACCTCGCCGGACCATGGCACGGCCTTCGATATTGCCGGCACCGGGCGGGCCGACCCGAGCAGCCTGCTCGCCGCGCTGCAGCTTGCCGACAGCATGGGAGGCCGCGCATGACCATTCGCCTGGGAGTGAACGTGGATCATGTGGCGACCATCCGCAACGCGCGCGGTGGGGCGCACCCCGATCCGTTCGCGGCCGCCCTGGTCGCGGTGGGGGCCGGGGCAGACGGGATCACCGTCCACTTGCGCGAGGACCGACGCCATATCCGCGACGGCGACCTGGAGCGGATCGCGGCCGCGCCGGAAATCCGGCTGAACTTCGAGATGGCGGCGACGGACGAGATGGTCGCGATGGCGTTGCGGCTTCGCCCGCCGGCCTGCTGCCTGGTCCCGGAGCGCCGGGCAGAGGTGACGACGGAGGGCGGGCTCGATGCGGCTGGGCAGCAGGCCGCCTTGGCCCCGCAAATCCGGGCGCTGCGGGAGGCGGGCATCCGGGTGTCCTTGTTCCTCGACCCGGACCTGCGGCAGCTGCAAGCGGCGGCAGCGCTGGGGGCTCACGTGGTGGAGCTGCACACCGGCGCGTATGCCGAGGGCCGGGACGGCGAGCTGGACCGCCTGCGCCTGGCCGCGGCCGTGATGCCGGGCCTGGGGCTCGAATGCCATGCGGGCCATGGCCTGACCTATGCGAACGTGATCCCGGTGGCCGCGATCGCCGCCGTGGAGGAGCTGAACATCGGACATTTCCTGGTCGGACAGGCGGTGATGGATGGCTTGCCGGGGGTGGTCAAGCGCATGAAGGCATTGATCCTGTCGGCGCGGTAAAGCCCGGCGAGGAAACCGGGAAACCCCTGCCGCGCTGCTGTTGCGAACAGAGGAGGCTGGGATGCCAGGGACCAAGCAGGACAAGCACGAGAAAGCGCTGGACCTCACCGAGGCCGCGTTGGAGGCGCTCGACACCGGCGACGATGCGAAGGCCGACAAGCTGATCGAGCAGGCCAAGAAGCTCGATCCGGCCGCCCTGAAGGAGGTCGTGGACGACCTCGCGGAGGCGGAGGCCGGCGCGGGCGAGACTGCAGGCGCCACTATGGACGACGACGCGGAAGAGGAGGACGAGGAGGCCGCCGGCTGAGCTAATCCGGGCTCCCTGCCCGCGGATGTGCGCGTGACCAGGCGGCGGCCAGCCCGGCCTGGTCCACGCTGGTGTAGCGCTGCGTGGTGGACAGGCTGGCGTGGCCCAGTAGTTCCTGGATCGAGCGCAGGTCGGCGCCGCCTGCCAGCAGGTGGGTGGCGAAGCTGTGGCGCAACGCGTGCGGGGTCGCGTGATCAGGCAGGCCGGCATGCTGCCGATATTGGCGCATCGTGCGCCGGGCGACACCGGGGTTGAGCCGTGCGCCCTTGGCGCCGACGAACAACGGCGCGGCCGGCCCTGGCGCGGGATGCAGGCGGAGCCAGGCAGCGAGCGCCTCCCGCACGATGGGCAACAGGGGAACCAGGCGCTGCTTCTGGCCCTTGCCGGTCACCTGCAGGCTCGGTGCGGCCGGGTTCGCCTGGCCGACGTCCAGGGCGAGGGCTTCGGCGATCCGCAAACCCGTCCCATACAGCAAGATGAACAAGGCGGCGTCGCGCGCCTGCCAGACCGGGTCGGTGGCTTCCGCGGGGAGCGCCTCGACCAAGCCGATAGCCTGCGCGGGCGTCAGCGCGCGCGGCACGGGTGCCCGCGCCCGCGGTGTGCCGAGCAGGCCGGGGGCGGGGTTCGTGACCCCATGCCGCCGGGCCAGATAACGGAACAGGCTGCGCACGGCCGAGAGATGGCGGGCCCGGGTGGCGTTGACCGTGCCGGACGCGGCCTCGCTGGCGAGCCAGGCCCGGAGGTCGGCCTGGCCGAGGGCGGCAAGATCGGCTAGGGCCGGTTCGTGGCCGAGATGGCCGGTGAGGAAGGCCAGGAATTGCCCGATGTCGCGCGTGTAGGCCTGGACCGTGAGCGGCGAGGCCGAGCGCTCGCGCGCGAGCCAGTCGAGGTAGTGTGCGGTGGCCTCGGCGCCCGTCACGCCCGCTCCAGCGCCGCGGCGGCGGCCTGGCCGAGAAAGGCGAGCGTCTGCGTGCCGGCACCGTCGAGGCCGCTGCCGTCGCGGCAGCCGAGCGCCAGCAGGGCCGGAGCGCGGCGCAACGGCACGCGCACCAGTGCCTCGTGCTGCGCCAGCGACGCCGCCTCGCCATGCAGCAGCGGGCTCCGCGTGGCGTCGCGCACCAGCGCGTCCCGCTGGCCCAAGGCGGCGGCCACGGTGCCGGGCGGCACCGCGACCGCGCCGTCCAGCGCCGATTCGGCGCAAAGGCGCACGCTGTCGAGCCGCAGCAGGCCGGGCAGGTCGTGGTGCAGGCACCAGAGCGCATCCGTGGCCCGCATCATCGCCACGACCGCTTCCTGCACGCGCTGCGCGAAGCCGTCGGCCGCGCGCCGGCCGGCGGCGGCGCCAGTGCCGAGCCGCCGCGCCTGCTCCAGCATCGCCGCCATGTGGTCGGCCAGCGCCTCGCCGTGCAGTCGGCGGGGCGGGTCCAGCACCGCGTACAGCTCAGGGTGGGCGGCAAGCCAGCCGGGGTGCGACCGCAGGAAGGCGGCGACGAATCGGCTGCCGTCCAGGGCCTCGGCCTCCCGTTGCAATCGCGCTTGCGCTGCGTCATCTAGGACTATGGTCTCTCTCCACTCAGGACGGCCCGGCCTTGGCTAGGCCGAGCCTACAGGGTGACGCCCTGCCCCGGAAGCGGGTTCCCGTGCTACTGCCGCGCCCGTTCCGCGGCCCATTCGACTATGCCGTGGCGCCCGGGCAGGACCCGCAGCCCGGCGACGTCGTGCTGGTGCCGCTCAACCGCCGCGAGGAGGTGGGGGTGGTGTGGGACGGCGGCACCGATGCGGCGTTGGCGGACGCGAAGCTGAAGCCGGTAACGGCCGTGCTCGACGTGGTGCCGCTGCCCCCGGCGCTGCGGCGGTTCATCGACTGGGTGGCGGCCTATACGCTGGCGCTGCCCGGGGACGTGCTGGCCATGGCCTTGCGGGTGAATGCGCTGAACCCGGACACGCCCTCGCCCGGCTGGCGGCTGACCGGGGCCGCGGGCGCCCGTTTGAGCGAGCCGCGCGCCAGGGTCGCCGCCGTGCTGGCCGACGGCGCGCCGCGCAGCACGGCCGAGCTGGCGCGTGCGGCGGGCGTGGGCGCGGGCGTGGTGCGCGGCATGGCGCAGGCCGGGCTGCTCGCGCCCGTGGCGCTGCCGATCCGCCCGCCCTTCGCCGTCCCGGACCCGGCCCATGCCGGACCCGTGCTGTCGCCCGCACAGGCCGCGGCCGGCGCGGCGTTGCGCGCGGCGGTGGCCGAGCGCGGCTTCAGCGTGACGTTGCTGGACGGCGTGACCGGCTCGGGCAAGACCGAGGTGTATCTGGAGGCGGTGGCCGAGTGCTTGGCGCAGGGGCGGCAGGCGCTGGTGCTGCTGCCGGAGATCGCGCTCTCGTCGCAGTGGCTGGAGCGGTTCACCCTGCGGTTCGGCGTGGCGCCGGCGGTGTGGCATTCGGACCTGCCGTCCCGCACCCGCCGGGTCACGTGGCGCGCGGTCGCCGAGGGCGGCGCGCCGGTGGTGGTGGGCGCGCGGTCGGCGTTGTTCCTGCCGTTCCCCGACCTGGGCCTGATCGTGGTGGACGAGGAGCACGAGACGGCGTTCAAGCAGGAGGACGGCGTGGTGTATCACGCCCGCGACATGGCGGTGGTCCGCGCGCGGCTCGGCGGTGCGCCGGCGGTGCTGGTGTCCGCCACGCCGAGCCTGGAGACGCTGGCGAACGTGGAGGCCGGGCGGTATCGGCGCATAACGCTCGATGCGCGGCATGGCGGCGCCAGCTTGCCGCTGGTGGCGGCGGTGGACCTGCGGGACGCGCCGCCGGAGCGGGGCCGCTTCCTCTCCCCCGCGCTGATCGCGGCCGTGCACGAGACCTTGGGGCGCGGCGAGCAGGCGATGCTGTTCCTCAACCGCCGGGGCTACGCGCCGCTGACGCTCTGCCGGCATTGCGGGCATCGCATGCAGTGCCCCAACTGCACCGCCTGGCTGGTGGAGCACCGGGCGCGACGGGCGCTCAACTGCCATCATTGCGGCCACACCGAGCCGATCCCGCCCACGTGCCCCAGCTGCGCCGCCGAGAACAGCCTGGTGCCGATCGGGCCCGGCGTGGAGCGCATCACCGAGGAGGCGGAGGCGGTGTTCCCGGGGGCAAGGCGCCTGGTGATGGCCAGCGACACCATGCCCGGCCCGCACGCAGCCGCCGAGGCCGCGCAGCGGATTGGCGCGCGCGAGGTGGACCTGATCATCGGCACGCAGATCGTGGCCAAGGGTTGGCATTTTCCGCATCTGACCCTGGTGGGGGTGGTCGATGCCGACCTGGGCCTCGCGGGGGGCGACCTGCGCGCGGCGGAGCGCACGGTGCAGCTGCTGCACCAGGTCGCCGGGCGGGCCGGGCGGGCGGAGGCGCCCGGAAGAGTGCTGCTGCAGACGTTCAGCCCGGAGCATCCGGTGATGCAGGCCCTGGTCCGGGGCGACCTGGCCGCGTTCATGGCGACCGAGGCCGAGAGCCGCAAGCCCGGCCACTGGCCGCCCTATGGGCGCCTGGCGGCCCTGATCGTCAGCGCCGACACCGCGCAGGCGGCCGACGCGCTGGCGCGCGACCTGGGGCGGGCCGCGCCGGGCGGGCGGGGCGTCGTGGTGCTGGGCCCGGCGCCGGCGCCGCTGGCGATCCTGCGCGGACGGCACCGCCGGCGGCTGCTGCTGAAGACGCGGCGGGACGTGGCGGTGCAGCCGCTGCTGCGGCACTGGCTGGAACAGGTCCGGGTGCCGGGCACGGCGCGGGTTGACGTGGACGTGGACCCGGTGTCGTTCCTTTAAGGCCGGTGTCGTTCCTTTAAGGCAGGTACGCCCCGCCATTGGGATGCAAGGTCTGCCCCGTCATGTAGCGGGACTGCGGGCCGCATAGGAAGCGGACCACGGCGGCCACCTCCTCAGGCCGGCCGCGGCGGCCGACCAGGGTCTTGTGCAACGCGTGCATCGCCGGGGTGCCGAGGGCCGAGGCGCCGCGCACCGTGTCGATCAGGCCGGGGACGACCAGGTTGACGGTGATGCCGTCGCCGGCCAGGTCGTGCGCCAGGCCGCGGGTCAACCCGACCAGCCCGGCCTTGGCGGTAACGACGTGCGCCCTGCGCGGGGAGCCGGTATGGGCCGACAGGCCGCCGATGTTGACGATGCAGGCCTGGGCGGAGGCGCGCAGGAATGGCAGCGCCGCCCGGCTGCAGAGGTAGGCGCCGTCGAGGATCACCGCCAGGACCTCGCGCCATTCGGCGAAGCCCAGCTCGGCAAATGCCGTCTCGCGGCGGATGGCGGCATTGTTGACCAGAATGTCGATCGCCCCGAAACGGTCGGCGGCGGCCTGCATCAGGCCGGCAGTCGCTGCTTCGTCCGTCACATCCGCCAGGTGTACGAAGGCCTCGCCGCCGGCGGCGCGAATGGCCGCCGCAGTGGCTTCGGCCGCCGGGCCGGAGGTGCGGGCGTTGACGACGACCCGCGCGCCGCCCTGCGCCAGGTCGAGGGCGATGGCGCGGCCGATATTGGCCGCAGCACCCGTGACGACCGCGACCCGGCCGGCCAGCTCCCTCACGCCCGAAACCCTTGCAGGCCCGCGAGGGACGGCTGCTGGAACAGGCCGGCCAGCACGTCGCGCAACTGCCGGGCTTGCGTGACGGACCAGCCGCCGTAGCCGATGTTGTCCATGAACTTGGCCTCCAGCTCCGCCGGGGGCAGCGGGTCGCGCGAGCCGCCGCGCATATGGGGCTGGCGCAGCTCGTGCACCGTGCCGCCGTGCAGGGTGGCGCGCAGGTGGCCGGTGAAGTTGGCCGGGTACTCGTCGGCGGGGTTGATGACGAAGGTGATCTTGGCGGCGAGCGCGAGCAGGGCGGGGTCCCTGATGCGGGCTTCGGTGAATTGCTGGAAGCCGGCGCGGCCGTCCAGGAAGCCCACTGCCATGCAGAAGGGCGTGCTGAACTTGGCGGCATAGGGGGTAGCCGGTCGGTGTTTGGCCGGCAGCGGCTCCCAGAGACGGTGGACGGTGCCTTCGCCCACCTCGCAGACGATGCTCTCGACCGCCTCGGCCGCGACCCCGCGGCGGGCGAGCGCTACGGCGCAGTCGATGAAGGGCTGGGTCATGGTGCCGCAAGCGTAAGGCTTGAAGGCGATCGCCGTCATGTGCCAGTGCTGGCCGAGGCCTTCGAGCAGGGGCGCGAAATCCGGCTTGCGGGAGGGCGCGAAGGCGCGGAAGAAGCCGTGGGTGCCTTCGAGCACCGTGCGCGGCCCGAGGAAGCCGCCGGCCGCCAGGCCGGCCGCGCGCATCCCGCCCTGCGCTGCCCAGCCGGCATGCATGCGCTTGGTCCAGGTGCCCTCGGCGAGGTATTCGATGATGCCGGACGCGGTGCTGCCGGCGATACCCAGGGCGGAGACGGCCTGCGCCGCGGTCAGCCCGGTGGCCGCCGCCACGCCCCCGGCCGCGGCCAGGGCGCCCAGCACCGCGGTGGGGTGGAACCCGGCCGCGTGGATCGCCTTGGGCGTGACCAGGCACAGCCGGCACATCAGCTCGCAGCCAACGACGATACCGCGCAGCAGCGCCTCGCCGCCCAGCCCCGCGCGTTCGACGGCGGCCATGACGGCGGGCATGACGACGGCGCCGGCGTGCACGGGGCCGCCCTCGAAGGTGTCGTCGAAGTCCTCGCCATGCGCGGCCGTGCCGTTCAGCAGCGCGGCGTCGGTCGCGGTGAAGCCGCCCGCGTGGCCGAGCGCGGTGCAGGGGCCGGGTTCAGCGGTGCCGCGGACCGCTTGCACGTAGTCTTCCCGCCGGGCCGCGACGGCGAGGCCGGCGACGTCGAGCAGCAAGGCTCGGGCCATGGTCGCGCAGGCGGGCGGGAAGGGGCCGGGGCTGGCGATCCAGGCGCCGAGTTGCTCTGCGGGCGTCATGCCGATTCACCAATCATAAACCGGTCTCGCGCACAATACGGCCTGTCTTTGAGGGAGGCTGCGAACAATGGCCGGTTACTCTTGGTGGAAGCAGGAAGCGGAGCGGGCGCGAAGCAAAGAGTCGTTGTTGCGCTGGTCGGTCCGCGCCGTCGGTCGGGCCTTTGCCGGCGATGACGCGCCGGGGCTGAGCAGCAGGGTTGCCCGCCTCGAACGCGAGCTAGCCGAGAGCCACGCAGAACTCGACCTATTGCGCCCGCGCGCGTTTACGGGGGCCCGCCCGGAAACGGCGGCATCGTAGCGGGCGGCGCAGCCCTTCAGATGCCGAACACCTCCCCGTAGCGCCGCTTGACCTCTTCGGCGGCCTGTTCTAGCGCGATCGGGTCCGTCCGCAGCAGCTTGATGTCGGCGAGTTTTTGGTGCGTCGGCTTCTCCTTCACGTCTGGATGGAAGGAGCGCAGGTTGCCGACGTCGACCGAGAGTTGCTGGCACTCGGGGGAGAACAGGAAGCTGGCGAACAGCCGGGCCGCGTTGGGGTGCGCCGCCCGCTCCATCACGCAGGCCTGGCCAGACAGGATGGGCGTGCCTTCGGCGGCGTAGACGGGAGCAATTGGCTGGCCCTCCTGCTGCATGTTCAGCAGCACGTATTCCGACCCGTCGACCTGGACGGGGCGCTCGCCCACCGCGACCTTCTTCGGCGGTTCGGTCGCGGACTGCACTTGCATGACCCGTTGCTTGGCCAGCTTCTCCATGTAGTCCCAGCCCATCGCCTGCACGGTGGCGTAGGTGCTGGTCAGGATAGACCCACTATAGCTTGGATGCGCCTTGACCATGCGCATGCGCCATCGCGGATTGAGCAGGTCGGCGAAGCTGCGCGGTGCGTCCTCGGGCTTAACCAGGCGGGTATTGTAGGCGATGACGCTCATCGAGGCGCGGTAGCTGGCGAAGCGGCCGTCGGGGTCGCGCTCCTCGGCCGGCCAGCGCGGCACATCCTGCGGCACGTAGGCGGCGAGCATGCCGGCGCGCTTCCAGTGCACGAAGGTTCCCATGTCGCTGCTTTCCACCACGTCGGCGGCGTAGATGCGGCTGCTGTACTCCTGGGTCACGCGCTGCAGGATGCGCTCGGCCCCGGTGCGCTCGAGCTGTACGCGGATGTTGGGATAGGTCTTGTTGAAGGCGGCGATCATCCGCTCGCAGACGGACAGCTCGATGCTGCTGTGGAACACGCACGTGCCTTCACGCCCTGCGGCCGCGATCAGTTCGGGCGAGACGGCGGATGGGGGCGGGGCGGATTGGCCCCGGGCCCGGAGCGATGGCAGCAATGTCGCGGCGCCGAGCAGCGCCGCACGCCGGCCGATGTGGTGCATTGCCGTTCCCCTGGGTTTTGCGGCTTATCTCGGGATGCGATGACGCGAATGTCAACCGGGGATGCGGAGGCTGGGATGCGAGCGCTGGCCCCTTTCAGCACTTGTTGTAGCGCACCCCTCGCGCCCGGCCGCCATTGACCACCAGCCCGCTCACGCCGCCATCGGCGTGCCGGGTCGCGCAGACGTCCAGCCAGGCGGGCCAAAGCGTGCCGGGCACGTGAACACGGATGACGTCGCCCTCGATCGGCTCCATTCGCCAGGGCTGCCCGGTCGCCACCGGGCCGCTTGCCACCACCTGGTGCGCCCCGGCCGCGTCGGCCGTGATGGTCCAGGTCGCGTCCATCTCGGGGCTGCGATAGGTGCCTAGCATCCCCTCCGGCATGGGCGCGCCCGGGACGACCCGGCGCCAGAGGGAGAGGGTGCCCGCGTCCTGCTCCACCTCGATCGCGTCCGGCCCGGCGGCGCGCACCGCGAACACGCTGCTGGCGCGCGGCGTGGCGAGGCGGCCGTCGTCCAGCGGCTCGGCGGTGGCGGTCAGGCCGTTGCTGGCCAAGGTGGGCGCGCCGGCCTCGGGCACGGCGATGTCGAGGGTGGCGGGTGCGGCCGGGTCGAGCCAGCGGCCGGCGAGGGCTTGCATGGTGGTCCGCTCCGGCCAAAGCGGCACGGGATGGACCCCCGGTTGGCCTTCCAGCATGGCGTCTAGCGCCTGATGCGCCAACAGGTTCGAGTCGGCGGCGGCGCTGTTGCTGATGGCGATCAGCGTGGTGCGCAGCGACGGCACGCGCAGGAACTCCGTGCGGTAGCCGGGCCAGAGGCCGCCATGGCTGATGGTCTGCAGCCCCCGGTGGCCGCGCACGACCTGGCCGCGCGCGTAGCGGTTTCCGGCGCCGTTGGCGAAGGGCGCTTGCTGCGCGAGCGCCGGCGCCAGCCAGTCGCCGCCGACCCGCCCGGTGTCGAGGTTGCGATCCCACAACGCCAGGTCCTCGACGCAGGAGACCAAGCCGCCCTCGCCGTGCAGAGGGAAGGCGTGCGGCGCCCGCGCCCAGGTGTCGCCCCCCCTGGCCTCGCCCCCCCTGGCCTCGCCCACGCGGCGGTAGCCGGTCGCGAGGTCGGGGATGGCCACGTGCACGTCCGGCGTCATCAGGGTGGCGGACATGCCGAGCGGGGCGAAGATGCGCGCATGCAGGAACGCCGGCAGGTCGTGGCCGGAAAGGCGCTCGACGATGAGGCCGAGCAGCAGGAAGTTGGAGTTGCTGTAAAGAAAGCGGGTGCCGGGCACGAAGTTGAGCGTGCGCTGCCGGGCGATGCCGTCCAGCAGGGCTTGGGCCGGGATGGGGACGCCCAGGTCGGCGCCGCCCTGGCGCATGATCTCCAGCATGTCGCGCAGGCCGGAGGTGTTGTGCATCAGGTGGGCGACGGTGAGGCTGTGGCCGAAATCCGCCAGTTCCGGGATGTGGGTCCGCGCCTCGTCCTCGAGAGCCAGCCGGCCGTCATGGGCCAGCAGCAGGATGGCGGCGGTGGTGAACTGCTTGCTGACGCTGGCGATGCGGAACCGGGTGCTGGGCCCGATCGGCACGCGGTGCTCGACGCTGGCGAGACCTGCGCTGCGGTGCAGGATCAGGCTGCCGTCGCGGACGAGGCCGAGGGTCACGCCGGGTCCGGTGTTGCCGGCCCAGGGTGCCAGCAGGGCGTCGATGCGGCGTTCGAGTTGCAGGTGGTCGAGGTTGGGCAAGGCTTCGTCTCCTAATTGCGAACGTGTGTCCCTCGAACACCTCGGCTCGCTCGAGCATCGCTGCCGTCAGGGCGGCGCGCCATCCGGATCGGTCCACCCGGCCGAACCAGGCTTGCTCTTCATCCTCATGGGTATGCCTCATCGACATGATACGGCGGGAGGCACCGCGGGGCGTCCAGACAAGCACGACGCAGCGGCTGGCGAGGTGGCCCGCCGTGATATAGCGATCCTCGCCGTAGTCGCTGCGCTCATCCGAAAAAATAGCAGGCCCGACAACAGGTGCAAGCTCGATTGGGCGCAGCGGCTCCAATCGTGCGCCGCTGGGCCAGAGCGCATCCCACGCACCATCCCGCCCCCACGCACCAGTTGCTAAGCCGCACCCTGTCATGGCTAGTGTAGGGTGTTCGTTGCAGGAGCCGCCTCAATGCCCAGCCAACATCCGGAGACCCTCGCGTTGCACGCCGGGTGGCGGCGCGACCCGGCCACCAACGCCGTCGCGGTGCCGATCTACCAGACCACCGCCTACCAGTTCAGCGACACCGCCCATGCCGCGCGCCTGTTCGGGTTGCAGGAGCTGGGCAACATCTACACCCGCATCATGAACCCGACGACCGACGTGCTGGAGAAGCGGCTGGCGGCACTCGAGGGCGGGGCCGCGGCGGTGGCGGTGGCGTCCGGCCAGGCGGCCACCGCGCTCGCGGTGCAGAACCTGGCCCATGCCGGGGATAATATCGTCGCCAGCACCGACCTTTATGGCGGCACCTGGAACCTGTTCGCCAACACATTCAAGGACATGGGCATCGAGACCCGGTTCGTGGACCCGGCCGACCCCGAGAACTTCGCCCGCGCCACCGACGCCCGCACCCGGACGTACTATGCGGAAACCCTGCCCAACCCCAAACTCGAAGTGTTCCCGATCGCCGAAGTGGCCGCCATCGGCCGCAAGCTCGGCATCCCGCTGATCATGGACAACACCGCCGCCCCCCTGCTGGTGCGCCCGTTCGACCACGGCGCGGCGGTGGTGATGCACTCCACGACCAAGTATATCGGCGGCCACGGCACCAGCATCGGCGGCATCGTCATCGATGGCGGCAACTTCGACTGGGCGGCACACAAGGAGCGGCAGCCCGCGCTGCACCGGCCGGACCCCAGCTACCACGGCGCGATCTGGGTGGAGGCGGCCAAGCCGCTCGGCCCCATCGCCTATATCCTGAAGCTGCGGGTGACCCTGCTGCGGGACCTCGGGCCGGCGACCAGCCCGTTCAATGCGTTCATGGCCCTGCAAGGGCTCGAGACGCTGCCGCTGCGGATGCGCGAGCACAGCCGCAACGCCGGGCTGGTAGCGGATTACCTGGCTGCCCGGCCCGAGGTGGCCCGGGTGATCCACCCCGCGCACCATAAGGGCGTGGCCGCCGAGCGGACCGCCGCCTACCTCAAGCGCGGCCATGGCGGCCTGCTGGGCTTCGAGCTGCGCGGCGGCGCGGATGCCGGGCGCGCCTTCATCGACCGGCTCGAGATGGTGTACCACGTGGCCAACATCGGCGACACGCGGACGCTGGCCATCCACCCGGCCAGCACGACGCACAGCCAGCTCGCGGCCGAGGAGCAAATGGCGACAGGCGTCAGCCCCGGCTATGTGCGCCTGTCGGTCGGCATCGAGCATATCGACGACATCCTGGCCGACCTGGGGCAGGCGCTCGACGGCGCCCAGGTCCAGCAAGCCGCATGAGGAGATCCCTATGACCCTGACCCGTCGGGCCGCCCTGGCCGCCGCCGCCCTTCCGTTCGCGTCAGCCCAGGCCGCCGAGCCGGTGGTGCTGGGCGTCAGCGGCCCGCTCACCGGGCCGAACGCGCAATATGGCGCGCAGTGGAAGCAGGGGTTCGACCTCGCGCTGGCCGAGGTCGGCGGCGTGGTGGGGCCCGACAAGCGGCCGCTGGCCTATCAGTTCGAGGACAGCCAATCCGATCCCCGCCAGGCGGTGGCCATCGCGCAGAAGTTCGCCGCCGACCCGCGCATCGTCATGGAGCTGGGCGACTTCTCCAGCCCGGCCAGCATGGCGGCCTCGCCCATCTATCAGCGCGCCGGCCTCGTGCAGTTCGGCTTCACCAACTCGCACCCGGACTTCACCAAGGGCGGCGACTTCATGTGGAGCAACTCGCTCAGCCAGTCCGACGAGCAGCCGAAGTTGGCGGAGCTGCTCAAGCAGCTTGGCATCAAGCGGCCGGCGGTGATCCATCTCAACACCGATTGGGGCCGCACCAGCCGCGACATCCTGGTCAGCAGCGCCAAGGCCGACGGGCTGGAGATGGCCGCCGTCGAGGGCTTCCTGCCCGACGAGAAGGACTTCCGGCCGACCTTGGTGCGGGTGCGGGACACCAACCCGGACGGCATCGCCTTGATCGCCTACTACTCCGACGCGGCGCTGATCGCGCGCCAGGTGCGGCAGCAGGGCTTGCGCGTGCCGCTGGTGGGCGTGAGTTCCGTCTATTCGCCCAAGCTGATCGAGCTGGGCGGCGAGGCGGTGGAGGGCATGTTCACCCAATCCGCCTTCAGCCCGGACGATCCCCGGCCGGAGGTCCGGGCCTTCGTGGGCCGGTTCCAGGCCAAGTACGGGCGGGAGCCCGACTACTTCAACGTCGCCGCCTACGACACCATGATCCTGGCGCACAAGCTGATCGGCGAGGTGGGGCCGGACCGGCGGGCGATCCAGGCGGGGCTGGCGAAGGTGAGCTTCCCCAGCGTGGTGTTCGGGACGGCGAGCTTCGACACCGCGACCCGGCGGGTGAACCGGCCGGCCTATGTGCGGCTGCTGGTGCGCGGCGGCAAGTTCGTGGTGTGGGACGGCCAGTCGCGCGCCTAGCCTGCCGGGATGAGCTGGTCGTCCGCGTTCGATTACGCCGTCAATGGGCTGATCGTCGGCAATATCTATGCGCTGCTGGCGGTGGGGCTGGCGCTGATCTTCGGCGTCAGCCAGCTGATCAACTTCGCCCATGGCTCGATCTACACGGTGGGCGCCTATATCGGCTGGGCCTCGATCACCTATCTGCGCACGCCGCTGCCGCTGACCTTGCTGATCGTGGTCGTGGGGTGCGGGCTGCTGGGGGTGGCGATCGAGCGGATCGGGCTGCGTCCCCTGGCGGGGGCGGCGCGGATCGCGCCGCTGCTGGCCACGATCGGCATCGGGCTGGTGCTGGACCAGCTCGTGCAGCTGGTGGCGAGCCCCGATCCGCGGGCGGTGCCGGCGCAGGTGCCGGACTGGCGGCTGCAGGTGGGGGGCGGCACCATCGGGGCGCTCGACCTGCTGATCGCCGCCATCGGCCTGGGCAGTGCTGCGGTGCTGTTCGGCTTCCTGCGGTTCACCCGGCTCGGCTGGGCGGTGCGCGCGACCGCGCAGGACCGCGATGCTGCCAAGCAGATGGGCGTCGATGTGGACGCGGTGAACCGCACGGTGTTCGCCATCGCCAGCGCGCTGGGCGGCCTGTCGGGGCTCCTGGTCGGGATGTACTACAACCACATCGACCCCGGCATGAGCTTCCAGGCGACCCTGAAGGGCGTGGTGGCGCAGGTGCTGGGCGGCATGGGCAACATCCCGGGCGCCATCGCCGGCAGCCTGCTGCTGGGGCTGACGGAGAGCTTCGGCGTCGCGTTCTTCGGCTCGAGCTACCGCAACCTGTTCGCCTTCGTGCTGCTGCTAATGGTTCTGGTGCTGCGGCCCGATGGGCTGTTCAGCCGTGGCAGATCCTCCCCGCCGGAGCCGCTGACTGGCACCTTCGTGGCCCCTAGCCGGCCGGTGCGCCTGCCCGCCTGGGCCATTCCCGCCCTGGCCGCGTCCCTGGCGGTGCTGCCCTTCGTGGTGGGCGCGCCCTATCTGCTGCAGACGCTGACCAACGCCTGGTTGTATGCGCTGCTGGCGCTGAGTTTGACCTTGGTCGCCGGCACGGTGGGCCAGGTCAGCCTGGGCCACGCCGGGCTGCTGGCGATCGGGGCCTATGCCTCTGCCTTGCTGGCACTGGACCGCGGCGTGCCGGTGCTGCTGGCAGTGTTGCTGGCCGGGCTGATCACGGCGGCGCTCGGCACCCTGCTGACCGCGCCGGCGTTCCGGTTGCGCGGGCACTACCTGTCGATCGCGACCCTGGGTCTGGGCGAGATCGTCGGGCTGGTGATCCTGAATTGGGAGAGCCTGACGCGCGGCCCGATCGGCGTATTCGGCATTCCGCCGCTGACGGCCGGGCCGGTGCCGCTCGATGGGGTGCGGCAGACCTACTGGGTGTCGCTGGCGGTGCTGACCGGGGCGGCGCTGCTGCAGCAGCGGCTGCTGGGCTCGCATCTCGGCCGGACCTGGCGGGCGATCCGCGAGGACGACGTGGCGGCGCGCGCCTCGGGGATCGCGCTGCTGCGCTACAAGGGGCTGGCGTTCGCGGTGGGCGGCTTCGTCGCGGGCGTGTCGGGCGCGCTGACGGCGCACATGTACTCATACATCAACCACGAGACCTTCACCTCGCAGATCTCCGTGCTGGCGCTGACGATGGTGATCCTGGGCGGGTTGGGCAACGTGCCCGGCGCCATCCTGGGCGCGGTGGCGCTGATCGGCCTGCCGGAGCTGTTCCGCGCCACGGCGGAATACCGCGTGCTGATCTACGGCGTCACGCTGCTGCTGCTGATCCGCTTCCGCCCGCAAGGCGTGCTGGGGACGGTGTGATGTCGAGTGGCGCCTGCCTGTCTGCCCCGGCGTGCTAGAAGTCCGTGCCATCAGGCGCCGCTTCGGCGGCCTGGTCGCCGTGGACGCCATCGACCTCGATGTCGCGCAGGGCGAACTCGTCAGCATCATCGGCCCCAACGGCGCCGGCAAGACCACCTTGTTCAACCTGGTCGCCGGGCAGGACCGGCCCGATGCCGGGCAGGTGCTGCTGGAGGGGCGGGACGCCACCGGCGCCTCGCCGGAGCGGATGGCCGGGCTGGGCGTCGCGCGCACCTTCCAGCACGGGCGCGTGTTCGCCAACCTCAGCGTGATGGACAACGTGCTGGTCGGCGCCCATACGCGGCTGCGCAGCGCCAGCCGGGTGCGCTTCGCCGGGCCGCTGATCGAGCTGGCCCAAGGCCTGTTGCGGGCCGGGCGGCGCGAGGATGCGGGGCTGCGGGACGAGGCGAGGGAGGTCATGGCCCGCTTCGGCGACCGCCTGCTGCCGCGGGCGGAGCAGCCGGCGTTCAGCCTGTCCTATGCCAACCGCCGCCGGGTCGAGATTGCGCGGGCGCTGATGCTGCGCCCCCGCCTGCTGCTGCTGGACGAGCCGACCGCGGGCATGAACCAGACGGAGACCGCCGAGATGCTCGCAATCATGCGGGACCTGAAGGCGACCGGGCTGACCATCCTGCTGATCGAGCACAAGCTGGACATGGTGATGCAGCTCAGCGACCGGGTGGTGGTGCTGGACGACGGCAAGCGCATCGCCGAGGGCACGCCGGCGTCCGTGCGGGGCGATCCCCGGGTGATCGAGGCCTATCTCGGCGCCAGCGCCGTCGGCCGCGCGGCATGAGCCCGTTGCTCCAATTGGCCGGGATCAACACCTTTTACGGCCCCTCGCAGGTCCATTTCGACCTGAGCCTGCACGTCGAGCCCGGCCAGATCGTTTGCCTGCTCGGCGGCAACGCCAGCGGCAAGTCGACCACCATGAAGGTCATCCTCGGCCTGCTGCGCCCGCGCTCGGGCACCGTGACGCTCGATGGCGCGGACATCACCGGCCTGCCCACGCCGTCCATCATCGCCCGCGGCGTCGGCTCCGTCCCCGAAGCCCGGCGGCTGTTCGGCGCCATGACGGTGCGCGAGAACCTACGCATGGGCGCCTATCTGCGCCGCGACCGCGCCGCCATCGAGCAGGACCTCGAGCGGGTGCTGACCTTGTTCCCGCGCGTGCGGCAGCGGCTGGCACAGCGGGCCGGCACGCTCTCGGGCGGCGAGCAGCAGATGGTGGCGATGGCCCGCGCGCTGATGGGCCGTCCGCGGCTGATCTGCATGGACGAGCCGACGATGGGCCTCTCGCCGCTGTATGTTGACCGCGTGCTGGAGCTAATCGCCGCCATCAACGCGGACGGGACGAGCATCTTCATGGTGGAGCAGAACGCCAGCCTGGCGCTGAGCATCGCCCATCATGGCTACGTGCTGCAAACCGGGCGCATCGTCCTGTCCGGCCCGGCGCGGGACCTGCTGCACAACCCGGCGATCCAGGACGCCTATCTGGGCGGGGTGGAGGCGGCGTAGGCGATGCGGGCCCGCGTCAGGCCGCTTCTGCGCCGAGGCGCCCCGCAAGGTCCTGGATGAACTGCCAGGCGACCCGGCCGGACCGGGCGCCGCGGGTGACGGACCACTCGACCGCCTGGGCGTGCAGGTCGTCCCGCGCGATGGCGAGCCCGAACTGGTCGGCATAGCCGTCCACCATGGCGAAAAAGGCGTCCTGGTCGCAGTTGTGGAAGCCAATCCAAAGCCCGAAGCGGTCGGAGAGCGACACCTTCTCCTCGGTCGCCTCCGAGGGGTTGATGCTGGTCTGCCGCTCGTTCTCGATCATGTCGCGCGGCATCAGGTGGCGGCGGTTGCTGGTGGCGTAGAACAGCACGTTGGCGGGCCGGCCCTCGATGCCGCCGTCGAGCACGGATTTCAGCGCCTTGTAGTCGGCATCCTCGCGCTCGAAGCTCAGGTCGTCGCACAGGATCAAGCACCGGCGCGCGAGGCCGCGCAGCAGGTTCAGCAGCTCCGGCAGCGTGCGGATGTCCTCGCGGTGGATCTCGATGAGGGCGAGGCGGCCGGGGTGCGCCTGGTTGGCGGCGTCGTGCGCGGCCTTGACCAGGCTGGACTTGCCCATGCCGCGGGCGCCCCACAGCATGGCGTTGTTGGCCGGCAGCCCGGCGGCGAAGCGCAGCGTGTTATCCAGCAGCAGCCGCTTCTGCCGCTCGACCCCGTGCAGCATGTGGATGCCGACGCGCGAGACCTCCGCCACCGGGGCGAGGCGGCCGGGCTCGGGGTGCCAAACGAAGGCGTCCGCGCCCGCAAGGTCCGGCCGGGCTGGCGCCGGGGGGGCGAGGCGCTCGAGGGCGGCGGCAATGCGGGTCAGCATGTCCAGCAGTTGGGGATCCATCGTGGTCCTTGACGGGGCGGGGGGCCAAACTATGGTCCCGGCGCACCCCAAGGCAACCCAGGACCCCCATGCTGATCTCCCCCGCCTATGCCCAGGACATTGCCGGCTTGCTCGGCGGCGCCACCCAGTTCCTGCCGCTGGTGCTGATCTTCGGCGTCTTCTATTTCCTGCTCATCCGCCCGCAGCAGACCCGGCAGAAGGAAATGAAGGCCATGCTGGCCGCGCTGCGCCGGGGTGACCGCGTGGTGACGGCGGGCGGCATCCTGGGCACGGTGCAGCGGGTGAAGGAAGGCGCGGACGAGGTGGAAGTGGACATCGCGCCCAACGTGCGGGTGACGGTCATGCGCGACACTATCACGACAGTGCTGAAGCCCGTGGTGGCCAACGATTCGAAGTAGGGGATACCAAGTAGGGGATACGAGGTAGCGCCAGCCGCCAGGTGTTTGCCCGGCGGCTGGGTTGCGGCTTCTCTACTTCAGCTTGCTGGCGGCGTATTCGTAGTTGGCCAGCTTGTCCAGCCAGTTGGTCACGTAGTCCGGCCGGCGGTTGCGGAAGTCAAGGTAATAGCTGTGTTCCCAAACGTCGACGCCCAGCAGCGCGGTGCCCTCGCCGGTGGCGAGCGGGTTGCTGCCGTTCGGCGTCTTGGTGATCTTGAGCTTGCCGTCGGCGCCTTGCACCAGCCAGGCCCAGCCGGAGCCGAACTGGCCGACCGCGGCGGCCTTGAAGTCGTCCTTGAACTTCTGCACGCCGCCGAGGTCGGATGTGATCTTGGCTTCCAGCGCGCCGGGCATGCCGCCGCCGGTGGGCGACATGTTCTCCCAGAACAGGATGTGGTTCCAATGCTGCCCGGCGTTGTTGAACACGGGCGCCATGTCGGCCTTGCCGTGTGAAAGGGTCACGATCTCGTCGAGCGACTTGCCGGCGAGCTGCGGGTCCTTGTCCACGAAGCCGTTGAGTGCCGTGATGTAGGCTTGGTGATGCTTGTCGTGGTGCAGCTCCAGCGTCTCCTGGCACATGCCGCGCCCGGCCAGCGCGCTGTGGGAGTAGGGAAGATTGGGCAGGGTAAAGGCCATGGTCGGCTCCTGTACGTTGGGGCGGCCGCAGAGTGGTCGCGGGGGCCAGTCCGGGTCAAGCTTGCGGGCCGGGTCAAGCTTGCGGGCGGCGGGGGGTGCTGCCATGTGCGCCGAATGGCCGCTTTGTCCCGCATGGGCGAGATCGTGCGCAGGCACGACCCCGACCGCTTCTTCACCGCCCTGTTCGCGCCGGCGGAGCGCCGGGAGGCGCTGTTCACGCTTTATGCGTTCAACCACGAGCTGGCCCGGGCGCGGGAGATGGCGCGCGAGCCGATGATGGCGCTCATCCGGCTGCAATGGTGGCGGGAGGTGGTGGAGGGGGCGCGCCGCCGGCACGAGGTGGCCGGGCCGCTCGGCGCGGTGCTGGATGCCGGCATGCTGCTGCCGGCAGATCTGCTCGGGATGCTCGAAGGGCGGGAGATGGAGGCGGAGCCGCTCGGCACCCTGGCGGCTTGGCGGAGCTACGTTCTCGCGGCGGCTGGCGGCGTCGCGGTGGCGGCCGGGCATGCGCTTGGCGGCCCGCCCGGGCTCGGCCCGGCGCTGCGCGCCTATGGTGCGGCATACGGCGTATCCGGCCTGCTGCGGTCGGTGGCCGCCCTGGCCCGGCAGGGGCGCAGCGTTTTCCCGGAGGAGATGTTACCGGGGGGCGCCGATGCGCAGGGGCCGCCCTGGTCGGCGGCTGCCCGGGCTGCCCGCGGCACGCTGGCATGGGAGGCGCACGGCTGGCTGGCCGAGGCGCGCCAAACCGCGATCCCGCGGTGTGTGCTGGCCGCGGCGCTTCCGGCCGCCTTTGCGGGAGCGGACCTTCGCCGGCTGGATCGTGATTCCGGTCTGCGGAGCCCGTGGCGGAGGGGGTGGGTTTTGGCCGCTTCTCTGCGCGGCTCGATCTGATCGGGCAGGCTCAGCCACGCCGCAACTGCGGTCCGGGCGTCGGGAAAGTTTACGAACGGGTTAACGCCGACTGGGCCCAGCGACCCTAACTCATTGAATAAGGCGCAATCTTCCCCGTGGCATGCCGCATGCAAGGCATATCCCCGAGACCCTGTTGAAGCCAGCTTTAACCCGAAGCACCCCTTTGGATGTTTGAGTGAGCTTCGATACCACAGCCAGAGTCGTGCCGCTACCGTTTTGTTACAGAAAATTGACACAATCGAAAATGGAGAGAGTTATGAGCCTACGCACAACCCTACTGGCGGCCGTGGCCGCGACCGCCTTGGCGCTGCCCGCCCTCGCCGTGCCGATCGCTGCTGGCAGCAGCATCAACATCGACGGCGGCGACACGGCCACCCCGACCTCCGTCACCGTCGACATGGCGACCGCCCTCACGTTCCAGAGCGTGC
>JAABUK010003219.1_pt1 | contig 27890 bp, 30 predicted proteins | sample 5559141 | NCBI WGS metagenome assembly JAABUK01 (sample SAMN10711869, study PRJNA513367) | rock metagenome | isolation source: Antarctica rocks | place: Antarctica: Victoria Land, Pudding Butte nord | collected 2016-01-03
GCTCTGTGCTCTGGAAGAACTTGGTAGCCTTCAGAGCCTTGAACAGGCTCTTCTTCTTCAGGTTCTTGGGGTGTCGGTGATGCAGCCGGTTCAGCACATACATCTTCAGCAGCTTCTGGTAACTCACACGCACCTTCACTGGGTTGTTGGGCGGGCAGTGCTCATAGAACCAGTTGTTGATCAAAGGCACATCCACAGATCGCCGAGTGCGTCCAGACCTGTAATCACAAGTGGGCTTATGATAGTGTACAGTATTGAGTTTATGGTGCAAAGTGTTGAATTCATGAGTATGGTAACGCTTGTTGTACAGGTCACGTGCTCAAGTCAGCCTGTTAACCCAAGTCACCCTGCTGCCAGCCCTATCCTGACTCGACTCTACCCAAGTATAGTCAAAATCAAGGGGAGACTGTCAGGCTGACTTTGGTCCAGCAAGCACGTGGCGTGCAGTGTGATCACCTCAGGTCAAACGGCCTTGGAGCCCAGAGCAGAGCAATGCCAGCCGCTGTGTTCTCAGTATACAGGGGCTGCTCTGTCAAGAAGGGATCCACTCCCTCTGGCAGCTCAAAGTCCTCCTCCTCATCATCTTCCACCACCCAGCTGGCTTGCTCAGGCCCCTGTGACTTGTGAGGGGGGATGGGGTGGATGAGGGGGTCAAAGCAGAAGGCTGGCAAGTCAGGGTCCTCCATCTTGATGTAGGTGACCATGGGGTAGTGGTAGGTGCTGAGCTGCACCTTGCGTGGACGGTTGTTGTACAGGTATGGGAATGCGACCTGCAGTAGGAAAGCATGTCAGCTACTACAGCAGAACAATTGGCTCAGGTGCACAAAGATCACCAGATAAACTTGGACAAAGCAGATTTCTAGTATGCGCTAATGGGAAAACAGCTTTGTAAGCTATGGTAGGCAGACTAATTGTACCAGCTGCTGATGACAGGCTGGCATACCTTGTACTCAGTCCTGATGGGAGATCGAATGATCAGCTTGTTGATGTCATTGAACTCATTCCAGTCCTCATCCCTGGTGTCCATATCTCTGAACAGAGGCTCGAATTTTGGCCCTCCAGGTATACACATGTTCAAAGACTTGGCTGTGATGAAGCTGGCTGTGTCAAACAGGTAGAAGTAGTTGTGATCTGTGAGGTCTGACAGCAGCTGGCCTGCCAATCTGTACAGGGTTGACATGATGGGCAGGGGCAGCTTCCAGCTGCGGTAGCTGGGGCCATTCACAAACTTGGTGTACTTCAGAGGGTGGTCATCATAGAACCAGTCAAACACTGAGCTGTCTTCTTCCTCGTCCAGCTCCAACTCAATGGCCTCCAGAGGGTCCACATCCTGGAGCATGTACAGTACTTCAAGAGACATGACATTGCCAGCACAGGATGCTCAAGATGGATGTCAGCTTGCATGTAAAGCTGGGTGGCAAGGGCTGAACCCCATGAAAAATTGGTCAGGAACATGACATCACGAAACAGCAGCACCATGGGCTGCAAAATAGAGCTTTGTTTGCAGCATATCTGTTCTATAGATCAGAATGGAGCACCACGCACACAAATGACATTGGATGTCCAAACAGACGGTCGGGAGTGATGCAGGATCTGTGGAGCTTTGGGGCTCTGAGATAGGATGAAGCAGAGATGGTGAAGCCAGTGCACAAACCCCGTAATGGCCCAACATGCTGCCTTGGCATCATGTAGGTGTCCATGTTGATACAATGTCGTGAGAAAGGCTCACCAGCAGATTGTCTGCATAGTCTAGGGGGGGTTCCTCATCATCAAAGGGAGGGAAGCGCATGCGCTTGAAATGCCTCCTGTCACGCTTCTCCCTCCTCATCATGATCCACATGGTCCCCCACTGGGCTATGTACACTGGCTCAATGACCAGTGGCACCTCATCCACAAAGCTGATAGCTCCTGTGATGTGGTACAGTACCCGGACATGCTTGACCTGCAGAAGATGCATAGGTATTCATGTGGTCTGCATACCCAAAAGAAAGTGACATGTGTACTCTTGCCAGCAGCAATGAGGTGCCAACTGGCAGCAGAGGATTCCATACCTGTTGCCAAGGCATGGGCATGTTTTCCAAAAGCTTGTACACCGCATGAGGCACAAACTTGAGAGCGCCAAGATAAACGCGCTTATCATGCCTGAACTTCCTGGACGACATATCTCCATGATCCTGTAAAGCCAAGCACAGTTCAATGCAAGTAGCAGTTAGACTGTAGCTTGACCAGCTGTCTATCACACGGCCAACTTGTGTCAGCAGCACAGTGCTGCAGCAGAGGCTCAAATCGCACCCTGATGACTTTCCGGACATGCTCTGGTGGCATGTCCTCCTTCTGAGCTTCCACGTAGCCGTGCTTGCGTTTTTCCCCATATCGCTTTGCGTTCAGCTGCTGCCATTTCCGTGCCTGTGCAAACCACCAATAAGGTTCACCGCATATGTTACGGTAGTGCAGCTACAGACGAAACCCTCTGGCGCTGACCTTCTCCTCTAAAAGAGCTTCTGGATCCAAGGTCTGTGGCTGCTGAACAGGTGCTGGTGGTGGTGCCCGCATGATGGAGTTTCCTGTTGGTGCTGCACGACCGAAAGCTTGGGGAGTGTGCGTTGGTGGGGGCGGGGGCCCCGGACCCCCAGGTCCTTGCATGCTGTGCGACGCCAAGTCTGCTAGGTTTGTTGTCCACAACTTGCCAGAGGAATGTTTCTTGGAACGGCCGCTGATCGACTACGACTGTCTGTGCTTTGTAGTCTTGCTTGCAAGGCCTTACGGTATTGTCGCAGAACAGACAGGCCTGCTAAGCTTACACATGCTGTCCTGTTGTGTCCTTGCACTGATCTAGGTTTGCAGGTAGGGCTCACGAATTAGTAAGGGCATTAGTAAGGGTTCTTAGTGATTGCTTAAGCAGACTAGTCTTGCGATCGCAATCGATAGCTCTCGTAGCGCACGAGTCCTTGCACCAAGACTTGCACGGGCGCTTGCAGAGGTTGCACAGCTAGTGCAATTTTTCTGCGCCTGTCGAGAGTGAGAAAGCAGAACGTGTGTTTATGCTCAGGTCTCTCGCGCTGACAAGGGCGGTGCTGTCTGCAGCTGCTCCCAAACGCGCTGGCTGTTCCAATCAAAGTCGTTGTTTGTCTTCTGCCCAGCTCGACTCCCGGACGAGCGATCTGCCGGCAGGTTGAAAGCCAGATAGCTTGGTCAAGTGATCACACCTGTGACTGCAAAGTTGAACGGGGTCTTTGCCAGCGCAGGCACCCGCATCCGCCAGCAATCTATGAGCGGCACTTCGCGGGACAGTTCAGTCTCGATCGTATACGTCACAGTCCCTGTTCCCGGGGCCGAGAACGTAGCGAAGAAGCTTGCAGGCAGCCTGGTCGAGTGCAAGCTTGCCGCTTGCGTGAACATTGTTCCAGGTAGCGAGAACCGTCATTTGTGTCATGAAAGCGTGACTCAACATGTTGGGATGACAGTCAATGTAGCATCGCATGCAGTCAGACCATAAAAGTATCTCTTGCCACCTTTCACACCACAACACATACCCAAACGAGTATGCTTAACTCTTGTTCTTGTCACAGGTGTTACATCTGTCTATTGGTGGGAAGGCAAAGTTGAAGAGTCCTTAGAGCAATTAATGATCATTAAAACTCAAACAAGCCTTGTCGACAAACTGACAAAACATGTACAAGCAAATCATCCATATGATGAATGCGAGGTCATCAGCACGCCCGTCAATGGTGGAAGTGCCAGCTACCTGTCATGGGTCTGCCAAAGCACCCAAGAGGGTTGCAATTGACCGCCAGCTTCCGCTGTGACAACGCAGACATGTACCAGGCATATTCAATAGCCAGCTGCTGGTGAGATGCGTATCACTGAAGTATTGGAGTCAATGTGCAGCCTTCAGCTCAGTGAGTCGGCTGCGCACTGGGACCCAATCTTCAGTCGTAATCCAGTCATGTGGTTGCATGTCTGCATTAATGTTAGGGCAACTATGCAATATGCAAGATAGTGATACCAGTGCAAGGCACAGATGTACCCGGTACCTGTGGCTGTTGTGTGAACTTTAACACATGCACAGCTGATCTGGTGCATCTAAATCTGCTTGACAGCATACAAATTGCCGTCATCTTTCCTTTGTATCAGCTTGAACTGGGACTTGAATTGCAGATATACCATTAGTGTTGTGCTTGGTATGGAGCTAGGTATGCAGTTCTTTGCATGTTGCACAGTCCTTGGTCCTTCACAGACTCAACAACAAGCTGCAGGTACATATGCAGGCCCACAGCAGGAGCGCCAGCGCTACAAGCCAGCAGGTGTCATTACTTTCGCTAAGCGTTCATTGCTTGCTGAGAACAGTGACTGCTGTCCAATCTCTTTCAAGAGTGGTACTCCACAAGCAGATGTGTGGTCATAAACAAGTCAAGTCAGCAAACCCAAACTGCATATTGGCAGCACTTGCACGTTGGCAGATTGATATGAGGCTACACTGTTTAGCCATGGCTGTGATCTTGAATAGCTGATCCGTGTCAGGAAACATATTACGTCCAAGGAGTATGATTTGTAGAATTAGTAAATCTGGTAGACTAGCAAGAATGACTCTGATATAATAGCGAGAGATTGAGCTGCCTGGTGCTATCGGCTGGTTGACATTGGTACTATGCTGCTTCAAGCTGCCTCTGCACACTTGCTGTCATGCCAGCAACACGCTGACGGGCAGCACTGAATTTGCGTAGATCCTCTTGAGGGTGGAACGTTGTAAACCACTGAGCCTGGGACATTGGTGGTGATGGCACAGGCATGTGGTTTGCCACCCTCTGATAGAAGGTTTCAGCTGGTTCACGAAACACCAGTTCTTCATATGTCTCAGAGACCACCTGCAGCAGCATCCTCAGGCAAATTCGACCAAGAAGTACGGTTGCAGCTTGCCAAATTGGCTTGATAGCAGAACATGTCACAAGTGTCAGGAGTCAAGCACTCACCGGCTTCTTCGTGCTAGCTTGCCCTGAAGGGTCATCCTCACCATATAGCTTCAGCTTGTGGTAAAGCTCTACTGGTTCCTCTCCTGCATCATCTGTAAAATGCAGCTGCAAAACACATGCAGAGCAATGAGCCTTGAAAATTTCTTGAATAACACATATGCTGACAATGATGAATATGGTTTGCTAAGGCTGCAGCTGCAAGAGGTAGCTGCGGAAGCAAGCCTGTCAGCGACAATGTTTGACTAGCCGAATGTAACACAGTCCATGACGTACAATGACGGCTATTTCAAACTCGCCCCAGCCAGTTTCAGTGACCTCATATGGCGGATGAGTAAATTCCCTCATGGGGCTGTCAAAGCTAGGATGCAACTGGAAGACCACCTGCAACGCAGATGTTTGTCACACTGACATCTCTTGTAAAGAGCAAAAATGTCTGCTGATGCTTGTCAAGCATACCTTGCTTACAAGATGAGTCAGGTCTTCTCCATTTATCGCTCGTAAATACAGGGTCCACTTGTGTGAGTGGTATTCAGTAGCCTGCGCAAGGGTTTTGACTTGAGTGGTGAAGACCATGCAAATTATGTCCGTCGCTATGCTGCTGCTGTGCCAGGGCAGCAACAATGTAGCTATTGCTACCTTTTTCCCCAGGTAGAAAGCTGCGGTCCCTACTACCACTGGAAGCACAAACTCAAAGTTTTGCAACCTCCTCTCGCCTTTCTGCGAGACAAATGTAATAACCCAATAGCACTAATGGAGTGTGTGACAGCGACCTGACACCAGCTGAAAGTTTGCAAAACCTGGCGACATTTGTGATCTTGTAAACAAATGACAAGACCCGCCACGCAAAACTTACAGAGCCGGTCGTATACTGCATCCTTTTTGTCACGTCACGAGGCAACACAGATTCCGACTTGCGTGTGGCACTCCTCGCGAGTTTGACAGCATGCTTGTCGGAACTCAAACTGTGAAGATGCTGAACTTGCGCAGAAGCAACAGCTCAACATGTGTATCTTATGTTTCTCAGCAACTTAACATGTAGAGTCGCGCTGCTTGCTACAAATCACTCTTCGCTCACGAGAGCTCTTCATGAAACAGGTGACTAGTATTACTCATGAGAAGATGAGCTCTGCATGCGCGCATTGCTCAGAGTTTCTTGTGTGCTCGTGTCCATCACGTCGCGAAGTCAAACGCAGTCCGGGGATGTTCAGCGCAGCAAAAGCTGGTGGCATACGACCTCTCGACTGCTGTCAACCTCAATATTGGCGATCATCGAGACTGGTCACAAAGCGTGCGTACAGCGTCCTGCGTACAACGACCTGTATGAGTAGTAGTCGTCGACTCAGTGGCCTGCATGAACTGGGCGACAGATACCAGGTAAAGAAGCAGCTCGCCCCTGTACGGGTATTAATATAACGTGACCCCCAGCTGTGCACCTGGTGACTTGGGTGTGGTGTGGGTGACAGGGCGTCCTGCTTGATCAATTTGGTGTTCTGCACGACGGCCAGATTGCCTATGACGATGCTGCGCCCGCAGTGAAATGGCTGCATGAACAGGACATGAAGATTTTGATTCTCAGCAACAGTTCAAAAAGTAGGACTCTGACTCTGACTAGAGCTATCTTTCTGACCTGACACTGCTGTGCAGTCCATGGTACCATAGCGTTGCAAATCACCAAACAGATCAAAGAATGCTCAACTTACTTCAGGGTCAACTAATGCTTTGCAGCGAATACAGCAGCTTGGCTTTGAATCAAATTGGTTCGTTGGTGCTGTGACAAGTGGAGAGGTGACACATGTGCAGTTGACTGACAGAGTCACAAGTGAACTACAACATCTTGGCAACAGATGTTTGCATTTTACATGGAAGTCAAGAGGCACTGTGTCTCTGGAGGGACTTGAGCTACAGGTGAGCAGATTGTTGGTTCATTTTGCCAATGGTGCTCATGGTATACATCCTATCTTTCTGATCCAACTGCATAAAAGGATTACCAGATACGCTGAGCTCAGACTGAAAGCTTTTCTTGGCATTCATCTCAACAAATGAGCAAGCAGCTGCAGCCTTGAGTGCAAGAAATTGTTGCCAAGCCAGGTAGTGCAAGAGCCATCGGATGCTGACTTTATCTTGAGCCATGGCACAGAGGCAGCGGGACAAGAAGAAGGTACAGAGGCCCAGGCCATGAGCTTACAGGACATCAAAGCAGTGCTGCAAATCTGTGCACAACAAGCCAGGCCACCACCTATGGTGGTTGCCAACCCTGATGTGGTGACAGTGAGCGGATCAGACCTCATACCCATGCCTGGTACATTAGCTGAGTACTATGCTGGCCTTGGGGGCAAAGTACGCCCCGCTAGCACATCTGCAAGCATGTGCATCCTGCAATTGTGTAGCTCTTATGCATCAGAGCTGGTCACTTTATCCAGCATCTAATTTGGTTATGCAATGCTTGAATTCTGTAAACCCCCATGGCAAAGAAAGGATTGACTGCAAGTCAACACCACATGTCTGGCCATCATGACACGCCTGCAACTCCTGAGGCCAGTGATGTTGAAGTCTTGCTCTGTGACATGTAGATCCTGTGGATGGGCAAGCCTGATCCAGTCATTTACAAGGTTGCACTCCAAATGCTGCAGCTGCCCAAGGAGAAGGTGATCGCCATTGGGGATAGTCTTCAGCATGACATCCAAGGTACCATCAAGACTTGCCTCTGCCAGCCTTGTCTGACTAATCTCAATTGTCACCTCAGTATGCCAGTTACAACTGCTTTGACCCTGCTTCACAGTTCCTGTCAGTTTGTCCTCCATGTTATCTGCCCGTAGTCAACAGAATTTTTGTTCAAACAGACACTGGAGAACACTCTGTCATGTTGCATGTTGTCTGCAAACCCAGCTTAGTGTACGCATGAATGCATGCTGACTGATTGACATCAGCATCTGTTGCAGGTGCCTGTAATGCGGGGGTAGACTCCATTTTCATTTCAGGTGGGATCCACGCAAAGGACATTGCTGCCACAAATGGCGAGGTGGATGAGGAAAGGATGCTGCAGCTGTTTCAGCAGCACAAAGTAGAGCCAACATATACAATGTCATCCCTACGCATATACTCTGCATGAACCAGCTGCATTTGTGTCGCAGCATGCAGCATGCATGGAATGGTGCAAGGCTTTGTCAAAGTTTGGGGACTTCCTGTCAGGCCTAACGAACAAAGCAAAGATTGCTTGATATGGAGAACTGTTGAGACATGGCAAAGTTCACAAACGCAATCAAGAGTGCCGACCACATGTGTGGTCTAAGCATGTAATAAGTGGCAGCAGCTGACACAGTGCATCACATGGAGATTGTGTTTTCCGATGTGTATTTTATGCCATATGTGGCAAAAGCCATGAGGTGAGTTCCACAGGGGTCCAGTCACTGTTCGGCTTGCATTGCAGGCTTCCTCCCATTTGTGACTGTAGGCGGCAGTGCATCCAGGATTCACATGATCTTGGGTACCTTGACATAAGCATTTTCCATCTCTGGGACCTCAGCCATCAACGCCTCCCTGCACAAACAAGATGCTGTGAAGCCACATCTGCTGACGGAGCACAGCTGGTTTGACTGATCTGTGCGTTTGCCATCGTGCCTGCTGTCACACTCGACAGGAATGTCGTCCCTCAGTACATTGTCTGGAGTAACATCAGCTCTTACAGCAGGCTCAATGCTGCCAACATCAGCTTGCTGCAGCTGACCAAACCTGCAATGGAATCAAATGCAATTAGGCTCAGGCTGTCAAACAAGTGCAACACCAGTGCAACACCAACAGCATCAAGTGCACACACCATTCCAATATGCTTTGCAGCTTTGGCTCCCAGTCTTTCACCTGTACGAAGGTGAAGGGTGCCATTAGCATGAGAAGTTTGTCACGAGCATGAGATTTTATTCACAATACTCACAACAGCAGGGCCGCGATGAAATGCACCTGTTGCTCGGTGACATGCAGATGCGCAAGCTGTGCTAGCTTGTGTACGTCCGGAGGGGGGAGGGCTTTAGTTGTGGGAAGGACCTTGCTAGCGTGTTGCAAGCAGCGTCTGGGGGCTGCAAAAGACGTGCACGTCCAGAGGTGCGTTCTGTTCTGTAGTAGCTTTGTTGCACAACTACACATGCTGGCCGCTGACGGCAGAATCAGCGGTCACGATGAGCGAAAATTATATGGTGGAACATGCCTCATGCATGAGCTGTGCAGTCATGCCCACATCAGCACGCAAGCCATCACTGCGGTGAGCCTGAGCGAGAAAAATGGTCATGCTCCGAATCCAGGCAGCGACTCGAGTCGCAGAGCTCTGTCCGACAGCATCACGAGGCCTGCTGAGGTGCCAGGGACTCGTTCAGGCATGCAGCAGGCAGAGGAAACTTTCTGCACCCTGTTGGATGCCGTGGCGGAGTATCTTCAGCTGCGGGAACAGCTTGATCAGCTGCTGAAGGCAGGTCACTTGAAGGTAGCGAAGGCACGATACGCCATGGGACCTGGCAGCGTAGGGCAGACGCATTATAGCTCTTCGATGCAAGCATCAGTCCTTGTCAATGTGGAGCCTGCGAGCGATGTGACGTTTCAGTCGGCTAGGCAAGGGAGCCAGGCACAGGCCTCTTCTGCGTCCTCACACCAGGCTGGTAGACCACAAACGCAAGAAGAAGCAGACGCATCACTGCCCAGCACAGCAGAGAGCTCTGCACTGGACCCTGCTGACAAATCACACAGTATAGAACACAACAATGTGCAGGAAAGTGCTGACACAGCGCAGTCTGCCAAAAAGCAAGCCACAAGTCAATATAGTAGCAATACAATCTCTGAATTAGCTGCTAAGTTTGATACAGCTCATGTGGACAGTGTGAGCTCGAGGCCAGCAAGCACTGCTCAGAGTGATCCTCTGAAATGGTTTGGCTTCATGGTGTCTCCCCATCTACGTCAGGCTCAGGCAGATTTCAACCAGGCTGCTCAAATGTCAATCCAATTGGGGAGTGCTTATCATAAGATGTCTGTTTGTTTGGATAGCCTGGATCAATGCAAACAGGTGCAGCATTTGCAGACTGAGCACTAGTTTGTCGAGAGCTTAAGCTCGTTCAGGCTTGATGAAGAAAACGCTGGCATGATAAGTTGCTGGATAAACATGGGCTGCCCACACCGCTGAGAAGTCTCAATGCTGCTCACTTCATCGTCCTTCCTCTCAACATACCACGTGAATTGGTCTGCAGTCATTGACAGGTTTTGTGTTGGGATTATAAGTTCACTGTGTTTCATCTTGGATTAGCATTTCTGGAAAGATAGCAGCACTTGACAGTAAGGACTTTGTGCTGAATGGTCTTGTTGATATGCAAATCCGGAAGAACATTTTGCTACATTGGAAGGATTTAGGCAACAAGACGAGAACATATGAAGTGCATCTGTGTCTGCCGTGTACTAGTGCAACAGCTTCTATCAGCCTGACTCTTGATTTGACTGCCATACAATTAAAAGTCAGATGCAACGCTGATGATGGACAATGTTGACCTGCAGCGATTGCTTAAGTGAATCCTGCTTTAAGTGAATCATTTCCATGCACAACCGGCCTTGGTCAAATCACCTAGATGTATTTGCAGCAAATATGCAACAGTCATGTAGTGAATAGAAATGTTTCTTGTGTAATGCTTGAAGTTCGTCTACACAGCAGGTGCATGCTCCTGAGGAGCCAACAAATGTAGGGCATTGCTGCAATTAAGGCGCAGCTGCCGGTGTTTGAGACAACCTATGACTAATGAATATTTCTTCATTTTCTGTTCGGTGAGCAGATTCATTCATGGCGCATGCAGTGACTGTACCTACCTAGCTCACATACATGCTTATAGTTCGCTTAACACTTGAAGCTGGGTGGCCTGCATTTGCATCACTGCCTCGGCAGGGCTCTGGCTGCTGTCAAACATTGAAGCAACCTGGGTAAGCAACTGTTCAAGCCTTGAAGACTTGCTAAATGTGGATGAGCCAGGAGAGACGCCTGCTGCTGTGCTGGGGAGCACATCTTCACTCCTTTGCCTGCACTACCTCACCTTCAGTGCTTGCTTTGTGCGTCATGCAGCAACCAGCCATGCCAAGCAAGTGCCAAATTGCTATTTGCATGCAGACCAAGCACATTGTCAGCCAAACCCTGTGTCAAGAACGAGCTTTCATAAAGTACAGCTGGCTTTTGCCAGAGGCCTCGTCAAGCCCATGTCTATTTCTCCTTATGAGTATACACACAGGCAGCAATGGGTGGTTGCCTTTTTAAAGGTGCAGAATGTCAAATGCAACACACCTGGCACGATGCACTGTGATTTCCTCCAAGTGTTCAGCCTGCTCAGCTGCACGATCCACAACTGTAGCTGGCAGATGCGCCATGCGAGCCACATTCAGGCCAAAGCTGCGGTCAGCAACACCAGGGACTAGCTTGTACAGGAAGGTAATCTGCGGCACCGCTGGAGCCGTTTGGCTGCTGCCTGAGGCGCCTGTGTCAGCCTGGTTTTGCAGGTAGGACATGTGGACTGACTCAATACTGCCAGGGTTCTGCTGTTGTAAGGCAGCCACCTGTTTTGACACTGTTGTTTGTCAGATGGTAGCTGAAGTGCCGCTGCAGCATTGCACATGAGATGCATCAAATTGAGGTGCACCCACAAACAGTGCTTAGCATAGCACAGCATCATGGCCATTCCAATACACACGACACCAGACTCAGCTCAATACTGCTGCTGCCCACTTCACTTCACAAAGCTCTTCAGGCATGCAAGTACACAGTCAGTTATGCAGAGAAGCTTGCACGGCAATAGGGTGTCAGGATGTCGACCTTGGGGTAGTGGGTGACAAAGAGGGTGAGGCAGCCTATTTGGGCCACAAGGTGGTGCAGGGTGGCCAGGGCAATGGCCAGGCCGTCATGAGTTGAAGTGCCACGTCCCAGCTCATCAACAATGACTAGGGAGCGCCTGGTGGCGCAAGCCAAAATGGCGCTGGTCTCACTCAGTTCCTACTCAAAGCAACACATGTATGTTGCATGCTGCAGTTGCAATTGCACTGAGTGTCTGCCTTAGAGGCCATCACATTCTTCCAGCCAATGCTGCTGAGATGTTTGTGTACTGCTGTGCGTTAATTTGTGGCTGTCAAGGCAGGTGATGCTGCAAGACATTAGGTCTTGAGGTGAACCTGTTCACATGCACCATCCCTGCTAGCATGTCAGAATACAGGAGTTCTCATGGTATGGCTTGATATCATTTGCTGTGCTTTGAAATGTTATACACAACCTCTCTTTCCCTTGCTCTTCTCAATGCAGTGCCATGATATGATATCTCGTGCAGAGCAAAGCAAGTGGATAGCAGTTTGGGTGGAGAGGGATACCTCCAGGAAGGTTGAACTGCCCATGGCCAGATTATCTGATGCGCCCATACGGGTGTGAACTGCATCAAGTACATGCAGCTCTGCTGATTCTGCTGGGACCAAGCTTCCCACCTGCAAACAAAAGCTGCTACCTTGCACATGACTCAGACAAGTCTGGATCTGAGGGATGAGTTCAGCACGAGATGGGCAGATGACTTGTGCAACCTCAAATGCCGAGATCACTCTGCAGCATAAAGCCACGGCGGACCTTTGGCGGCCCGACAACAAAACCCAGATCAATTTGGCTCAGCTGAACTATGGCTGACACAGAGTCATGCTTCTCTCATACACTGTCTTCTGCCATGATGCCATTCAGCATGATCCCAATGGCCTTATACATAACATTTGCCGCACGGTCTGCTTGATGCTCACTGTTGCAGGACCACTTGAGTGTGCAACAAACGTGTGCATTGTAATGAGTGTGAGAGGCAGACCTGAGCCATGATGGCAATGAGGGCAGCCTGGCGGATGTAGCAGGACTTGCCACCCATGTTGGGCCCTGTGATCACCAAGGCACATGGGCCCCTGGCTGATAGGTCTGTGTTGTTGGGCACCACAGGAGTGTCAAGTGCAACATCCAGCACTGGGTGGCGGCCCTGGACAATGCGCAGCTGGGCCGCTTGGTCTTCGTCCACAAACTGTGGCCGTACATACCTGTATGATGACACGGGTGAGGAAAGTTGCTCTAGGAACACAGCAACATGTTGTTAATACACTAAAAGGCGGGGATCACAACATGTTTGGGCAGGCTAAAAGATGAGGTAAGCTCCTGTGCTACTTGCTAACTATACGTGGAGGCTAAGGCACATGCTTTATTACTTGTGGGTCAACAGCTGACATGATGGTGTTTATTGTGGCTGCTGAATACCAAGCAACACCTGCCATCTGTTGGAGAGGAACCATTGGTGACAGCAAGCAGGCTGGCACATTGGATCTCTGAATGCATGCATCAATGACTGCATCAAACACTGCATGCATGCATCATGCAGCCATCAGGATGATGTACAGTGTTGTGCAAGCCATGCATGCAAGGCAAGGCAAGACCAGACAGATAGAAGATAGCCTACCCAGTGTTGCAGGCAAGTGTAGCAAGGGAGTGTAAGGCATCAAGGGATGCCAGGGCCATGACGGCACCCCTGAAGGGTGCATAATGAAGGGCAAACTCTCCCAGAAAGGCCTCCCAAGCTGCTAGTGCAGCTGCTTGCAAATGCTCCTTAGCAATCTCCAGCTGTTGCAGACCCTGTTTCACCTCCAGGGGATGAAACCTGTTCATCTTCTTGGTGCTGCAAACCTTCTCCCATCCCTGCACACCAAGCCTTTTTGGGACAAGGCACCTGCTGGAATGTACATTAATCTTTGAGATAACTATTTCTCATTGACACTGGATCAGAATCCAGTCGGAATATAATTTTACAGCTCCAAATAGAACCAGACAAAGCCCTGGTGACATGCGCGCATGCATATATGCATTGTCTCCCAGCAGAAAAAGATGATAGTGGCATTTCTTGCGGTGCAGGGTGGTCAGTCGTTTCATGGTCAACAGCTTGCGTTTCCTAAGTCTCTGAGCCGCATGTGCTGCAAAGCTCAGAGGAGTGCACACCTTTGGGACATCAGTCACCTCCACTGGGACCTCAATCAAGAAGTCAGCCTGGTTCTGGATGCTGACATATTCCAGGCGGGGCAGGTGCAGCAGCTTGCGCATAGCTACCAGAGTCTGCTGCAGGTTTGATTGCGCTGCGGTCACGTCACGCTGACACCTGTCTCAAACAATGCAAAAGGCCTTTGCTACTTGCTTCTGAAAATTTGCCATTCCCTGGATTTGGTTCTGTTAGTATGAGCATGGTCAGATTGCAAATCTGCAGGTCCGCTGGTGGTGTTCAGTCACTAAAGTCAGTGAAGTCAGTTGCTCACAAGAAAGGCAACACCTGCAGGTGAGAGCGTGACAAGCTTGTTGCTGACCTGAAGACCTCTGGAAACTTGGCTTCATTCTGGAAAAGGTTTATTTTGTCATTCAACTGAGCGGCACCAGTGTCTATCATTGACAGCATTTCATGTGCAGCGTTGGCCACCTGCAAAGCGCGCCACTTTGAGTGGCCAATTCATAGCGTTGCGCAGCACAGGATCTTTAAACCAATCATGGCAAAACTGCTTGGAGGCAACACTGCTCGAGAGCAACACTGCAAAGCATCAAACAGGTTGTGATGGCATACTGCACAACAACATATGATGGGCATGCTGCATAGCTATCAAAGACCTGCTGCGTACACAAGCCTACATGCAAGGGTTGCAGTTATGAACACCTGTGCAGCTGCTGCTGTCTGCATCAGACGGGACAGCAAGGCAGACTTGACCCCCATAGCATTGCCATCATTTGAAAAGCTGCCTTCCTCAAAATTGACAGCCACCTGCAGCAGCAGAGCATGTTACCACGCAAACATGATAGCTATTGGTAGAGCATGTGTGATCACAGAAAGACAAAAAACCGCAGAGGAGCTGGCATTCACTTTCTGAGCACCTGGCCGTGACTTTGTGGATACAGACAGCATCTTGTTGCCCGTGCGCATGCACATGCTTCAGCAAGCAGATTTGCAACGGTTCCTGGAAAGCCTGACCTTTGCAGTTTGAAGTAAGCCTGGCTTCAGGTCTACTAGTAGCTTGACAATGTTGCAAATGCCCATAAGTGGGCAGGATGCAGCTCACCTGCACACCCAATTTGGGAGCAATGTTGACAAGAGCCTGAAGCACTTGCACAAACTCAGCTGGGTTGGCTGTGCGGTGAAAGATCCTTGTGATGCCTCGCTCCATGTCTGGTAGTCCTTTCAGAAGGCTAGGCAAAGCCATCAAAGGTCCCCCAGAGTCTGCAGTACGTCTCAAACCCCTCTGAATTCTTGACCAAATGTATGCATGAGGTGAGATGAACATGTATGGGCTTCCGTACACTTGTATGCACGCTTGCTTGAAAAACAAGCTTTGAGTAGGATCAAACAAGCTGTCTTTGCATATGTTGTCAGATAAACACACAAGCAGCAGTGCAGCAAGAGACGTGACCATTGCAAGCATGCATTGCACTAAGCAGAGCACTGATGCTGTGATTTTGACAACGAAGATAGTATTGGTGACTCCAGTCAGCCTTGAATGAGGCCAGCTGGGTGTTAGAGATGCATAGAGGGAACAAAGAGACGGCTGAAAACAGGTGGGTGGGGAAGGGGGGAAGCTAGGAGATTATAGGACCTACCACCTTGCTCCACAGCTGAGCCTGCAGCCACCATCTCCTCAACAGCATCAAGCCTCTCATCGATGCGACGTCTGTCTGTGAGGGGGTGAGCCACCCAGTTTCGCAGCAGGCGCCCCCCAAAGGGCGTCTTGGTGTGGTCCATCAGCCAAAGCAAAGAGCCTCTCTCACCTCCATCATCGTTATTCCTCAGAACCTCCAGTTGCCTGCAAACACCCTCCGATCTAATCTGCGTCTGTGGTATGGGTTTTGACACGCACCTGAAACTCAGGTGGTGCGGATTATTGAAGTGTCAAAATGAGCTGTTGCCATTGCAGCCTCACGTAGCAGCCTGAAAGTTAAGCAGTTGGCCTGAAAGTCAAGCAGTTGGCCTGAAAGTTATGCAGTTGGCCTGAAAGTTATGCAGTTTGGGACAACAACTTCTGCTCCACACAGCACACATGCAGCACACGAATGGCTAGCCAACTTGCAATGCCATACCTGAGAGCATTGGGTGACAGGGACATCTGGTGAGCATCATGGAAGGGCTTGAAGGAAGCTCCATAGCGCAAGACAGCCTCCATGTGGAGGGGCCGCACATAGTGCAGGGCATGCGCCAGAGCTTGCACAACAAGTTCAGGCAGCTGCATCACTGCTTGCAGAGCTGCAGACTCTTCAGATCCCCCTGCATATCAAGCAGCAGTCTTTGAAGAAAAGAAAAGAAAAGACTACGCCTTTTGGCATCAATTTAACAAGAAGCCAAGTATAATACCGGGCTACCCAGGAGCAATCTTTGAATGTCTTGTTCAATCGTTAGCTCGCATGAACACTGCATAACAGTCCACAAGCATGAGCAACACCTGGGTGGATTTTGTTACGTTGAGATCGTCAAGCAGCCATGTACTTTGCCTTGCATTTGTGTGTTATCTGCATGCAGAATGGCAGACCTGAGGCGCCATAGAACTCAGTCACAGCTGCTAATCCGCCACCTTGGCTGTACTTGCTCCTGGCCACTGACTGGCTGCGCAAGCCTCTGCTCTGCGTGACATAGCTCCCCAGAAGCTTTTGGCTGGGACTGCTGATGGGCTGAGCCACAAGCAGCTCACTGGGGGGTGTGAACATGAGACACGCTTCCAGCTCCCCCCGCAGAAGGCCATCTCTGCAACACCATCCGCATTCCTCTAGGCTTGCCGCTGACGTCTCACCTCTGGTATCGGCAATACTTTGATGATGTGAAGCAGCATGACCAGTAACAATAGCTCATGGTGTCGCTCTCAAGCAATGAACTTGACACAGAGATCATGTCAGGCACATAGATTAGACTCTTGCTGGCTTCAGTAGGGTGTTTCTAACTTGGCTCAGACCACACAGTTTGCATGACTCATCATGCCGCAAGTTTTGCTGCACTGCGGACCACATGTTGGGTTTACCTGAACTGGCCATACAAGACATCGCCTGTGCTGATCTCCACAGCTACTACTCCAATGTGTACATCTGCTTGAGCAGCCTGTGAGGGTGACTCCTGACTTGCAGTGGCAGCATGGCTTCCTTCACCCTCCACCACACAAACCAGATAATGACTCAGTTCCTGATTGCTCCATGAGGCATCAGCTCGCTCTGACACAGACCCCTCTCCAACATGCTCCTTATCTCCAGCCTACACAAGCAGACAATGCACATCAGCAGGATCAGCAAGGTACACAATTGTTCTGTCAACAGAATCCACTCATTTGTACAATCAAGGTGCATGCAAGCTGGCATCTGAAAGTGAGGCTGTGTAGCTGAGGTCAAGGCAGTGTTACAAAGCAGAAGGCAAAGAGGCAGGTACATCTTGTGGTTGTGTTGTGGTGATAGCAGAGGGTTGAGGCCCTGAAAGGGCATGCAATGCTGCTCATGAGTGATGTAATTCACCTCAAGGGTGGCCCTGGTGTACACAGCTGTGAGCTTCCTGGTAAACGGTGTGTACTTATTGCTGCCTGAGGCTTTAATGGCTGCTGTCTCCATTTGCCGCACAACCCCAACCTGTGCCCAGCCACACCAGAAACATGAAGGAGGCATACAATTGGCAAGAAGTACTCACGATCAAGGATCTGCAAGCAAGCACGGCGCCCAGAGTTGTGCATACTTACTCTCTGGGTGGAGCCAGATGCATGATGTTTTTATTGCAACGCACATGACAAGCCAATGACAATGCTAAAACATCAACTGCTCAGACATTTGAGTCGTGTTGCAGTGTGTGAGCCAAGGCTCACCTTGTAGCCTGCCTCTACTAAGCGCCGTACATAGACATGTAGCCTAGGAACAGGTATGGAGGCTGTCAAAAAGTTGTGGTCAGGATAGGCAAATATGTTGCACTCCTTGGATGCAATATCTGCACGGCACAACTGATGCTTGAGACTGGACATGTCTGGTTTTGCATGCATAGGAGCCATGCAGGTGGCAGTACTGGAACCAGTTCTGGAAGTACATACCTGCATCTTCCCCGAAAAAGCGCATTTTGTACCCAACCTGCAGCATCACACTTGCAGCTGACAAGAAAGTGAGTGTGTCTGATTGCATCAAACTCAAAAGTCGCTTGATGCGCATCATGCCAATTTGCAACATTTGTGCAGGATGATGTGGCGATCTGAGGTGACGATCTGGTCACCTCCACAATCAAGAGCACTCCCGGATGCCTGTCTTTGAGGTCAACAATCTGCAGCTCTAGAGGTGTGTACTTTGGCTTGGTGACTGCTGGCATGGCTTTTGAATGTGCCTCTGGCTTGTTGCCAGCCCCAATGACTAGCTTTTGCTGAAAGCGCTGGTGTCGCTGTTCAACTCTGGCTGGGACTTGGGTTGGATGTGACTGTATGCCTGCAGAGGCTGGCTGCATGGAGGGAGCCTGAGGCGCACGTGCAGACTGTGCTTTTGAGCTTGCAGCAGCTTGCAGTTGAACTGCTGAGTTTTCTGGAGCTTGCGTGTGAGGCGCGGGTGAGGAGGACATGTTTCGAGGCACAGCATCCTCCTGCCTGTGTGATTCAGGTGGTGAGACACGCTGCCGCTTGCTTGGTGCAGCTAAGGGTGGTCCCTGAGCAGCTTGTTTTTCACCCAACACGCGTTGCTGCTGTTTTTGTTGACCATTCTTTGGGGCAGGTCCAGCTTTTGGCTTGAAAAAGAAGGAGGCTATGGACCTTTGACCCTTCTCTGGATTTGATGATGGTTTCATGTTACACGTTCACTTTTACATCAACGAGGGCCGTACGCGCCGCTCGTGGTGTACTGCGTGCACAACCGCGAGTTGATCAGGATCTTTGTCCCACCTCACCAACAGACGTGTCTTACGATCACCGCTACATAAACACAGGCAGGTTAAAATCGAGAAGCGCATGATGGGCCGCGCGGCATCGTTACTGCTGATGTTGCTGACCGGTGTGACATGCATGCTTTGCTGTTAGGTCAAAGTTTACAGACGTTGACCTTTTGTTCCCAGCGGGCGCACACGGGCGCGCTAGACATGCATGCAGTGCTGGCACAGTCAGTCGCAACTGCAATGCAGGCTGCGACCGAGTCGCGTTTTGTGCGGACCATTTGCAGCACGTCGGGCCGGTTGCCTTACCAATGTTCAGACTGATCAGTTGCCAACGCAAATTTCTCGTAGACCATTACAATCACAGCGCTGCAGCATGGCCACGCAGAACGTTCACAAGAGCAATAGGACAGTTTACAAGTTGGGACTGACCGGCAGCATAGGTAGTGTGCCCAGCAACTGCACCAACAGTAACAGTGACAGGCAGGAAAAGCACTGCCTTGCCCCACAGGAATGGGCAAGAGCACGGTGGCTCAAATGTTTGTCAAACAGGGCATTCCGCTGTGGGATGCTGATAAGGCAAGCTTGAAGCCACAAGCCTGCTTGCTGTCTGCACTGCTGTTGTAGGAGCGACAAAGCAACACTGCAGTGCAACACAGGCTGTGCACGAGTTGTATTCTGCGGGTGGTGGAGCAGTTGGGCTTGTTGGAGATGCATTCCCAGGATGTGTTGTAGACAATGGTGTTGACACTTGCAAATCTATGTGCTGTTTGCTGGCTGAGCTAAGCTTATGACAAAGGCTGCACAATCTTTGATCTGACAATGCAGCTGTGAGCAGGCCTCTGCTGGCTCCATTAGTGGTAGGCAATGAGGTGAGATGCTGGAGTCACAGCAGAATTGTACTTCTCCATCCAATTCATCATGTAACTATGGCTTGCATGGATACCTAGGAAGGCATCAAGAAGCTGGAGAGCATTGTACATCCCCTTGTGACAACACATCGCCAGAAGTTCCTCCAAAGCATTGCAGAACAGGCAGATCAGAAGCTTGCAGTGTTGGACATACCTCTATTGTTTGAAACGCACGGAGAGGATCAGGTGAGGAATCATAGCTTCTGTCCTGACTTGCCAAGTATGAGGGCACTTATAAGCATGTGCAAGAAAGTCGTTGATTGTATCCTGGTGCTGCATGTAGACAGACGGTGTTGCTGTTGTGAGTGCACCACAAGAAGTGCAGCAGGCAAGAGTGCTTGCCAGGCCAGGCATGACTCCAGGTAAGACTCTTCTGCTCGGTCTCACTGCCAGTTTCGGGACACAATGCCCAAAAGCTGAACAAGGCTTGCATTGCTTGCAGCCAAGTTTCAGTCCATTCTCAAACGACAAGTGCCTGACGAAGAGAAAAGACAGCAGGCAGACTTTGTCATAGACACGGTGAGTATTACAGTAGCAGAACAGGAAGCTCTGCCTGCACACATGTGAAGCAGTCAATTGCCATGCAATGCAGTGTTCTAGGTCTCCTCTGTGTACATGCAGTCTGTCTGCTTGGAAGACACCCAGCAGCAAGTCGCTAGTCTTATCAGCAAATTGCAGCAGGCATAGATTGTAGCAATCAGAATTCACAGCGCTGAGGCACAAGCTATCAATGACAAGCAAGGATGGCAGCAAGAAGGAAGACAGAAGCTTCTGCTTATACAGCTTTTGGCTGCTGTTTCTCAAGAAGCTTGTGCTTGGCTTTTCTATCTTGATAAACAGCATCTGCTTCTAATTGCTTCCAGACAACATGAAATTTCTGCACACCACAGCAATTTTAAATGAATGTCCTTGCATGATGTGTCCTTGTGTACAGGTTCAACATGTTGGCCATGTAGGTCACTGTACGTCTGGTAAATTAGCAACACTGATGGGCATGTCAGCCAGTTTAACACATTGTCTTACCTGTGCACACTCTATCTTCTCTTCATTAACAGACTCCGGCAGCAACTCATGATTGCTATCATACTTCCGTCCTCCCTTGTGTTTTGCATACCTCATGGCTCGTGTATAGCCCATTTGCAGAAACTTTCTGGCCATGTCCATGCCAACAAAGTCATTTTGCTCTTTGTAACCCTCGTACAGTTCAAGGATCTTTGCTGCAGACTCCTCTGCTATTGAGGGGGTCCTGCACTGCACACTGCTGTAAGTCCCAGCAGCGCGTATGTGTGCTTATTTGAGGGTACTTGCTACCCCAGCGCTGTCTGATCTATGCTGCAAGGTCAGGGGCCAACGCACAAATAGTCTGATCCGCAAACACGTCACAAAGCAGGCCTTCTGCGGAACACACGGTAGTGGCACGTGAAATGGCAGACACACAGCACCAACCTAAAGCGCCAGTGTGGAAGGATCTCTGCTTTGTATGGTTCAACGGTCAGTACTCCCTGTTCACCCCTCGCAACCTTGTACAACTGAGGCTTACTCCGGTAATCTATGCCGGGGGGGTTTGGCTGAGACCGCTTGCGAGTCTTGGGCTCTTCATCGTCTCCTAGAGCTTTCCGTTTCATGTTTGCAAGTACGACAAAAACGCGTCTGCCATGCCCGGCCTGCGGAATTGACCTGGAGCAGGGAAGAAAACGTCGACACCAAATAATGCGTTCTCGTCCGTGGTTGTACAGCAGCGCTAAGTTTGTTTATGATCAAAGAAACACTCTATCTTTGCATTCGATGGGACCAACTTTTCAGCACTGTAGTAATGCCAACATGTAGGATAGCCAACAAAACAGAATACATTTTACTGTAGGGATGCATGCCAATTTTGGTGCATTGACGCAGTCATACCACACAGCCTTTTCCAAGCACTGATTGACAGCCATATGGTTTGGTACTTGGCAGACATGTGTTGTGGTGGTGTGTGCAGTGTGAGTACAAGGAATTGGTTTAAGAAAGTTGTGACAACAGTCACAGATCCACCGCCAAATGACATGACATGACTTGTCACAGTCTGGTCAAGTAACACAAACTGGTTTGACAAGTTCATACAGTGTTTAGTAGAGTGTGCAGCAGTTCAGTGATAATGGGCTAGCCAGGTTTCAGCTGAATCATATGCCAATGTAGTCACCATTCAGGTCAACAACTCGCTTCATTCTGCAGTCCATGCTATCAAAATACTTGTGCAACATGCTAGCAGGGATGGACTGCCTGATCTCCTCCAAGTCCAATTTCAACTCTCCAATGCTTTCACATGCATACTCCTCGTGCAGCTTGTGGTCCATCCGAGCCCACAGATTCTCAACGGGTGACAAGTCAGGTTTGCTGGCCATGCCAGGAAATGACCACCTGGCACTTCTGCAGTGATGCAAGCCATGTTCTTGGCAGTTTTGTGAGGTGGAGCATTGTCTTGCTGTAGTTGCCAGTTGTCTGCCCATTTTCCAGCTTGCTGAAAAAGCCTGTTGCCCTCTGGCACCCAGTGCTCCTTGATGACATCATTGTACTCATCCTGCCCTACTCCTTTGTGCAAGCCCTTTGTCTTGGGGTTGACATACTTGCTGACTTGCTTGTGAGTACCAGTCACAAACTTGAGGGTGTTTGTACCCCAGTTGCTCATTCCCATGTACACATCTGCTGAGATGCTTGTCTTGGGTCTGGCCAATGTTCCTCTTGTAGCTGAGGTACACCAACTGGCTGCATGTCTGCCCATGTTGTGCAAGTAGAAGTATTTGCTGTCAGTGATCATCACCCTGCGCCATGATGCAAGCTCTCTCCTCAAGGCTGCTTTGGCAAATTTGACTCTAGCAAGCTTCCGCCTGGCTGTCAGCAATGGGATGAAATTGGGTGGCAGGTGAGGCAGGCCTTGTCCCCTGAGCAAACGCTTCACTGTGCTTCTGCACAAACACAGCTTCAAAACCTGCACAGTTTTGGCTGCTATAGCATCAGCAGTGGTGCAATCTGGAAGCTGTGCTACCATCAGAATGTGCTGCATTGCTGCTGCATCTGCTTTTGGAGGCCTGCCTAACCTGAGTTGATCATTGACATGGCCTAACTGCTGATACCTTCTCACCCATCTGCTGACAAAGGCATGTCTGCACTTCATCTTCTTGGCTATCACTGAGAATGACCAGTGCTGATGGTGGTTCCAGAGGTTGACAGCTTCCCAACGACGTTCTTGAGAGGGCCTGATGCCCTGTTTCTTCAAATACCAGATGTGCCAGCAACCTGCAAGAGGCAGTACAGTCAGATGCCTTCAAGATCACTTGCACAGCTGGTCACTGCAGCCTGCTCAATCTGCAGCTGCTGCTCTTGTTTACGCAGTACAGCGTCTGCTGCCGATTAAATTGGCACGGATGCACATTGTGAAGCGCTGCACTGAACAAAGGCAACAGAGCAGCAAGTGCTTGCCTATTGACATTGCTGGACCTGCTGTGCCAAACTACTGTTACTCCCAACAAGCAGGCCTCAGTGGAGAGCACTGGTCAAATTTCTTCCAGGTGAGCTGACTGTCATGTAATTGTGAGCAGTGCAAACACATCACAGCTGACTTTGGCTGCATGCTGTCGCAAACATGCTTCTGTCCCTGTGATGCATTTGCACAAGCTCTGAGATGTAGCCCAGCTTGTGTACAGCAGGTAGCCATGATGTCTAATTGCATGTGTGATGTGTGAGAGCCCCATTCAAGCAACAATCTTTGATTGCGCATGCAGCCCGGCCCCCATCAGACCCTCAAGGATACCTGCAGCGCAAAGAGAGGAGGTGAATGATAGGTAAGGGTTTGCCCACCTTGCCGCACTGCTTTACTTGCAAGAGCGTACTACTGATGCAGTCAACATTTGGTTTGTACATGCTTTCCATGGGACATCATACAGTCACTAGCTGAATTTTTGGCATTACTTTGTTTGTTGTGCTGGTCATGCAAGCACCAGTTTGGACTGTATCTGATGAGTATGTGTCTGTGCTTGCAGTCTTGAGGCTGCTTCTTTTAGCAATGCTGCAGAGGCAGTCAGAGACGCTACCTCTCCCCTGCACCAGCAGCAGCAGCAGCCCATGAGCCCTGAGGAGAGAGCTGATGGGGGGGGGGGGGGGTTGAAGGCAAAGGGCAGAGCCAGCAAGAGGGGCCTAAGAAGGATGCCAGCAGGTGAAACCACATCTCAATACCCCTATGCATACACCGTTTGCAATGCTGGCTTCTCTGACAGGTCACTACACCTGCTTTTATCTCAAGCACATCCAGCTCCCGTGCCTTTGACATAGCATATGCTTATGTGTATGTCTATCACAATGCATGTGTTGACTGCTACAGGTATGATACTGCAGGTGGGATGGGACAAACTTTTCAGTAGGTGGACCTTTCAAAGCTACTTATGCTGCAGGCCAATGGAAGCTGCTCAGGCGCAGCTGGAAAGGGCAATAATAGATAGCACTCTGCGACAGCCCACAAGGGCAGTTCCTGATGGTGCTGACATGATGATACCTGACACATCTCAGGCCCAGCCAGACAGGGCAGTTGATGAAACTCAGACCCAACCTCAGAAGGCTGACTCAGATGATGCTCAAGCCCAGCCTGACAGGGCAAGTGGTGATGGGGCAGGTCCTGTTGATGCCCAGGCTCAGCCTCAGAGGGCAGCATCAGATGATGCACAGGCACAGCAGCAAGCAGCAAATCTTGCTGGGGCTCAGCCACAGAGCACAAGGGCAACTCCTGGAGGAGAGCAAGTACAGCATGAGAGGGTACTCCCTTGTCATGTTCCCAATGCAGGGCTCTTGCAACATAGCCCTGAACAGCGCTGCAACCAGAGGCAGCGTGGGGAGCAGCACGGTGCCATCTCTCGCCCTAAGCCTGCCTCTGAACATGCCCAGCCACGCAAGAGGTGATATCCTTTCCGTGCAAAAACCATTGGCTGTACTGTAGCAAAACATAGGTGCAAAACGTGTATTATGGCACATGCACAGGAAGGCAGCATGCATCACCACACAAACATAGACATACGGCTGCTAGCAACAGAATGCCCTTGGCTCTTCCTGGGCTCTTTACAGTGAAATCACAGTCATTACTTTTGGTAGAATGATGCTCACTTCTCTAAGCATCTGTGCTGTGCAGAGGCTTCCTTGGAAGAGTTTGCCAAGGTTTGTCTCACATTGGTCACAGGGTCTCGGGAACAGCTGGCAGGATTGGGAAGGCCAGCAAGCAGCGCCACTACCAGCTTGCTGCTGCAGGCATAGCTGTCACCCTTGCTGGCAGCAGCGCCAGCAGTGGGAGAACTGGCAGCTCCAAGTCACGGCAATGACATGTACCTGCATCTGTTGCACAGGGTGCTGTGCCCTGCCAGTACACTGCGTGTAGTCACGCAACTGAGTTGTGGAGAACAAGGCACAACTCTGTATTTATTGACTTTAGTTTCGTATTTGTTGACACTGTACAGGTCAAACAGTGGCTTTGTCTGCCACAATGAAACAATGACCGGACACGTCAAAGCTGGCCATACATGCGGCTGGGGTTAGTCATAGCTGCGGCAAATGGCATTACTGCCACTCTAACCCTGCTTTGGATTGCAAAATGGGTTATGTAAGGCACACAACTTTACCTTGCGAAACCTCGTATTGACTGTACGCATGTATATGCTCTGCTATACAGTGCTCTGCAAATCCTATATGCCATGTTTCTGGTCTGCTATGCAGTGCTCATCACACAAATATTTGAATGCACAAGCCAAAGCTATCAGCGTCTTTGTCTTTTCCCCCTCTGACCAGATCTGCAGTGACATTTGCACACAAACCCAGGGAGGCAAGATTGGCTGATTGTTTGCCTCAATGCAACTGACGTTGACCCAGCAACTTGCATTTTAACTTGCTGAAAAGAAGCACATCTGCCTGGCTGATGTCTCCTGAACGTAAGTGTTATGTTATCAAGTGCTGAAGAATGCAGGCTGTTGGTGGTCACACGACTAAAGCAGACTATTTATCTCCCCCATCCAGGAACAGTATATTTATCATTCGAAATCAGCAGGGGCAGCAAATGTCCTGCCTATAGCATCAAGTCTACTGGTCACCACAATGCCAGATGAGACCCCGCCTACACGTAGAGAAGCATTTTGCTTGATGCAGTACTGATACACAGTTTACACCACTAGACATGTACACAGCTGGGGTCAAAGGTCTGTATCCAAGCATTTGCATTGCGGCAATTCATTGAGACATTGCTTTGAAAGAAAAAGAAAGTCTACGCCCTTCGGTGATCATAGCGGGGCGGCAGCCCGGAGCTAAGAAAATCCTAACCTCTGGTGGACCAGGCCTATGCCATCTGGGTTTCTCTCTCTAGTACTCTTCTAGATGTAAGAGTTTTATGAAATGTCAGAACAGAGTGTTCATGTAACTCGGACATTACTTTGTTTGCAGGTCCATGCTCTATACCAATCTGTGCTAAGGCAAAAGATGTAGTGTGGTACCATGAACCAGATTGTCCTATTATTACAGGTAGTGTGGTAATTATATCCATAGTCTTTAAGCGCTGCCTCCAGGCATTGCTCTGCATCCCCATCGAGTCTCATAAGTACTCGGTTCATCTTTAGTGAGGACATCAACAGTTGACTTGCAAGTTTGCAGTCAGCAGCTTTAGAGTCCAGCTGTCAGCGAGGAACATAGCAACTTGCCAAGTTTCAGCACAGCAGAAGGAGCAGGTAAGGGCTAGCGAAAACACAAACTAATTTGGATTTTTGTATCGGTCAAAATAAAATGGCAAAGTTTTGTCAACTTGCAAGTCACTGCACTGAAAACAGAGTTTTGCTGGTTGCACAAAGTTTGCCTCGTTTGGCAGCTCAAGGATGCAAAGCTGCAACCTGTTCGTCGTGTGAATTCACTGCTTGTAAGCAAATTTTGAGAGATCAAATGCATGAAACCATAGGCACCTGTTATACATTGTATTGGCATGAGGTGATCATAAAGTGAATGACAGTATGCTACAGATCACATTGTGCCATATCTGTTTCTCAGCTTGTTGTCTCGGTTACTGCTTCCTTTGCAGACTCAGTGTCACTACAGCAGTGTTGAACTTGCCGCCTTCCTCAACGCAAGCAATGCAAAGCGCTGATTTGAACAGGTCCATGATTCTGTTCTGTTCTTGCACAGACCTCCTATCCAGCACCTGGCGCAACTGTGGCCCAAAGACAGCCAAAAATGGCTGAACCGCTTGTACCAATACACGAGCAATTGAGGTGTCCTCTGAGTCACCAGCTGCCGATACGACGTCAACAGAAAGGTGGTGCACAGTATATAGGTGGTTTAACTCATCCAGGACTCCTTCCACTGACTGAACATTTCTGAGACACACTCCCAGAGCCAGACTAGACCTTTCTGTTGCTGAGATCTCTCCATTTTGTTCAAGCTCCATCCAGCAGGCATTCACAATGTCAAACAAACGCCACTGAGGGTCAGTTGAGACCAATGAGTCCTCCTCAACAGAGCCTACAAAAGTAGCCACGAGGCATCCACCTGGCTGAAGCTCAGCAGCACGCAAGGTGAGCAGAGTTCTCAGGTCATCATGTGCTTGATCTGCATGTTGTTTGAGGGTGCTGCTGTCTTGGGACCGTGCAGCCCATATATGGTCAGGAGCTTTGACCGATTTTGACATCCAGTGAAATGTGTGCCCTGCAATAGAAACAACAAAGACTCAGAGCAGCAACGAGTCACTGGTATTTGACGGAAAGCCAAACACAGTCAAGTAGCTTTACAACATTTATCAGCAGCGCTGCTAACATGCGAATTTTATGATTCACCTGAGTATACTAAGCTCATTGACGCTGGCGGGAAGCATGCTTCATACATGTTTCCGCTTGCTGCAAAATGGAAAACATTGCTTGGGTTTCTACTGAACATGTACCCATCTTGCTTAGTGGCAGCAGTGTGGAACAGAGCTGTCCAATCGTTGCCAGGCTGATCAACGTGTGTCACCGTCACAGGGAGGTCTTCGCTCCCCTGCAGACGATAGACGGTTGTCAGCCTCAGAAGCGTAGAAAGCATACTAACAGACTGTACAAGTCACCTTTTGTGCTGCAACA
>JAABUK010003220.1_pt1 | contig 27886 bp, 47 predicted proteins | sample 5559141 | NCBI WGS metagenome assembly JAABUK01 (sample SAMN10711869, study PRJNA513367) | rock metagenome | isolation source: Antarctica rocks | place: Antarctica: Victoria Land, Pudding Butte nord | collected 2016-01-03
CGCGCCAGGAATTGTCGCAGCGTGTATGGCTCGCGGGAGGTCCGCTCCGTTCTGCCTTTCGCGTGGAAGATGTTACCAAACGAGCCTGCCTTCGAGTGTCACTTTGACTTGCGAAGGCGCTCCAATGCTTAGTTGATGGCACAATCAGGCTGTTCCAGTATCTGCAGCGTCACCTCATGCTTCCTGCTTCGTCTCATGCAGGGTGACGGTGCAGAGGGCAGCGGCGGCACCAGTGCCGCACGGCAGAATGGCGCCGACGCAAGCACGGCACAGGGTCAGCTGCCGCTGGTGCTGCCGACGCCGCGCGCGCAGCGGTCGCCGCCGCTCGACAGCATGGCGGACACGCCGATGGCGGCCATCGCGCTGGCTGCCCTCGGCGTCGCGTCCGCCCTCAGCCCAGCACGCCGCAGGTCAGCAGTATGTAGAGGTGGCCATGCTCGGTTCGATCAGAGCAAGGCAGTACACATTTCTGTCGCCAGCTGCGGACTGCGCTGTCTTGCACCGCTGTCTTGCACAGTGGAGTACATGTCAGCCGTGCAAGTACTCGTCGAAGATTGTCAAATCCACGAGGGGGTTACTTTCGTTGACATCTCGTGTCTGTGCTGCCAGGAGCGACTACAGCCAGCACGTGAATGCGCCAAAGCGGCGGCGCAGCACGCAGCAGACCACTGCGCAGCCGGCCTCGCAGAAAGACAGCCCCTCCTACGAGGTGAGACACACAAGCGCCAGCAAGCGCCAGCAAGCGCCAGCAAGCGCCAGCAAGCAGCAAGTCAAGTCCAGACACGCCAGCTGCTGTCTCTGCACAACCGTGCAGCTACAGTGTGTACCACTGCAGTGCCTGCTGTGACATCCAGCATACTGAATAGCGATCGAGATAGCCTGCCATGCCAACAGCGCTGCCACATGCACAGGACGAGGATGGGGACTATGACGCCGGGCAGCTGTCGGACAACAGCGGCAAGCATTGCAACTGCAAGAAGTCGCGGTGCCTGAAGCTGTACTGCGAGTGCTTCTCGGCAGGTGCGTTTCCAGGCTTCCATCTGCTGGCTGCTGGGGGCAGCCGCTGATGCGTCAGCATCTGCTTTGCCTCTGCACACATCCACAAAGCTCTCTAAATCTCACACTCGCACTCATGGTGCCCCTGTCTGCATGGCCTGCATACAGCAGCGCTCGGGAATACTGCGACTGGCATCCGGTCCCGTACCTGCCTCCATCTTCTGAATGATGTGCTACCCAATGCAGGGCAATTCTGCGACGGCTGCGCCTGCCGCAACTGCCAGAACCTGGAGGCCAACGAGGCCGTGGTTCTGCACATGCGGCAGCAGATTCTGGCCCGCAGCCCCAATGCCTTTGACCTCAAGGCGCGAAAACTGCCTCTCATCAATGCTCTGGACTGCGAGTCAGGCAAATTGCTCAAATGCATGCTCCTTGAGCAGGATGAACTGCTTCAAAGTGCTGCCATAGCAATGTGCAAACAATCAGGTCCCAACTACTGACATCTGCGCACATCTGTCCAAGCGGACACAGCGGTCATGTGCACTGCTGTATGCGCAGGTGTCGAAGGACGAGGGGCACCGGAAGGGCTGCCGCTGCCGCAAGTCCAAGTGCCTGAAGAAATACTGCGAATGCTTCCAGGCCAACGTCCGCTGCACTGACGCCTGCCGGTGCGGCCACTATGTCTATCTTGACCCTGCCGCGCAACACGACGGCCGCTGCAGAAAAGTCGCACGTCCGACCTACAAATGGCTCGAAAGTCTCTGCAGTGTTGTGTTCTCACCGCCTCTTGTCGTGCCTGGTGTGACGAGCCCCTGTTTGCTGCGCAGGTGCGAGGACTGCAAGAACCTGGGGCCGGGCAACCCGAAGGACGGCGGCCCCGCCGCGCAGCAGCTGCCCGTCCTGGCCGCCTCCCACCGCATGAAGGTGTGCATGCTGAACCAATCTGACGTTCCCACAGCGTTGTTTCTCAAGTCAGTTGCGGCAGCGTGCCTAGCGAATTTCCTCAGCATGGTGCTGAAAATTTCAGGCTGTGACGCGCCCTCCTCGACCGCCAGGCCGGCAAATACCACTTGACAAAGGACCACGTTACGCACCAGGCACGTGATGTACCTGGAAGGGCATGTGTCACTTGTATATAGGACGCTGGCCTGCCGGCGTCGTCGCTGCCGATCCTGCCGCTGTTCGCGGTCAACGGCGCCAAGGCTGGCAGCGCAGCGGAGGCGGGCCGCAGGGACGCCGGCGGGCCGCTGCCCTTCCGCCTGGAGCTGCAGTCCACGCCCGAGGAGCAGTCGGCCCGCACCGGCCACGACATGGGCGAGCAATTCTCCCTTCATACTTCTGCCCTTGGCACCCCGACAGAGTTGTTTCTTATGCTAAACGTCGCAGCCGACGCTGCCGTTGCTCGTGCTCCTGAGCAACAACCGCTGCACAACGCTTTGCTGTCGGGAACCTTGCTGTTGGAGGCACTGCGCCGGCGGCGGCCTCAGGGGCGTGGGCACCGACACTTGTAGCCGAATGTGCAAGGTAGATTCGACATCTACTGGTCCGTTGACTGTTTATTGATTGTGCACTGCAGCAGGCAGCCCCGAGGGCAACAGCCAGTACATGGAGAGCCGACCGCTTGCGGGGGCCTTTACGGCCGGGGCGCTGAGCCCGCGGGAGCGCGCCAGCCCGGCGCGGCTGCAGGCCATGGCCGATATCGCCGGCCGCAAGCTGCAGTGCGCCGCACAGAAGCGCCTCCACATGGTCCCCGGTGAGCACCACCCGAGCAGTCCCCATTGACATTACAACGGGCTGGAAGCTTGGTGTTGAAGAGCCGCTTCCAGGTTGTGCGCAGCTGCGCTTGGCCCTGCGTACAGATGGATGCAGGCATCAGCTGCTGCGCCAGGCGTTTTCCTACTATGACTGACGGCAGTCAATGGGAGACTTGCAGTGACTCGCACCAGCTGACCCAGACCCCAGACCCCACTTCTACAAGATGCCCGCCAGCAGCTGTGGCGCGTCTCTGCCCTTGTGGCCTGGGATGCTGCTTCAACGCTGAGGCGCATGCCTGCACCCGCTGCCTGCAGGCATGAAGGTGGACAACGATGGCACCGTGTGGCCTGGCCGCAACACGGCGGCGGCGGCGGCGCCGCGGGCGCCCCACGCACTGCACTCGGGCGAGCTGTCGGCCTTCCAGATCGTATCAGGTGCGACCTTTCTTCGTTTGTTCGTCCGCGCAGTTGTACAAACGCAGCCTGCGCCACATTGACGGCACAGACGGATGCACAGACACCAACGCTCGCCCTTCTGCAGTCAACCAGCAAATGCGCAACGATGAAAATCGACGGTGCGCTCCTTTGTGATCCCAGTATATGATTGAGGCTCAGGACATCGTGTTTCACATCGCCTGCAATGATGGCCTGTGTTCCGGTCGTGCAGGGTGCAGCTCGGGGGGCTCCAAGCGCGCCAGGGCAGCCGGCAGCCAGCGCAACGGCGCTCAGAGGACTGAGGCCGATGTACTGGGTGCGCGCACGGCACCTGCACCACATGCAGCACATCGAAGACTTGTGCATGCGCGCCTGGCAGAAAACCAGCTTACAGCAAGCCATTGGCTCGTCGACTATGAGGGCTTCGACGTCGCTTCAGTTTGCTTTGATCTGCGAATGATGCAGATGACGCCATCTCGCCGCCGCCGGCGCAGCACGCGCGGTGTGGCGCGATGCCGCCGACCGAGTCGCCCTCGCCTCAGCGCCGGCCCGCAGCCGGCCAGCTGCCGGCGCCGGCAGCAGGTGGCGGCGCGCAGCAGCAGTTCCTGCCTGGCGGCCTGCGGCTGTGGGAGTCGCCGCCGCGAGCCCTTGCGGAGGTGTGTTTTGGGGGCATGCACAATCTGCCGCCGGAACGCATACTCTGACGCTGCTTTGTGCCTGGTCAGCGCATCGTGCATTCAGCATGAGCTAACCCGGAAACAGCATCACCAGGCCGTTGCAACTCGGTGATTGATTGTGTGTTGCCGCGTGTGCGCAGCAGCTGCCGGCGGCGTCGCTGAGCGGTCACGGCGAGCAGGCGCAGCCGCAGCACCTTGCAGGGCAGCCAGGGCGTTCACGCGTTGCTGACGAGCAGCAGCAAGGTGGGCCTTGATGCCTCCACAGGAAGCTTTGTCAGACAAGCACACTCAGTTATTGCAGGCTGCCCGTCTGCCGCGCGCCATGATGTCGACACCAACGTCGTTTCCTACAGATGCGCTGTGCCCCTGCTCCGCGCCTTCCCAGCGCACAGGTACCTACCTCTTTGCCTCAGAGCTGAAGCATCAAGTCCTCACAATTGGTTTCTCTGCGGCTTGCAGGCGACGACGGCAGCCGCGACCACCGCGGCGGGTGCGGCAAGAAGGAGTCGCAGGAGGATGCGGTGGCGGCGCTGTTTGGTCTCAGCCAGCAGAGCGTCATCGCCACCTGACGTGCAGCACTGCGTTTTGAAGTCTCCTGGCACAGCTGGGCGACGCTGTGGCGCCACGGCTCCGTCTGCGCTGCAGCACAAAAAATTGTAGGTAGCTAGAGCGCGTGTTCGCCCGCCGGCGCTGCGAACAATGATTGCATGCAATTTAATGAAGTATTCAGAGTCGCGCTGGCTGCTGCCCGTGCTGCTCGCAGTGCCAGCTGCCACAGTATCTCGTTGAAAGGGCCTGCCGTTCGATTCTGAATGAACCCTGCATTAGACGGCAGTGAAGCAGCCCGGGACATCGACGCAGCTGTTGCACTAGGGTGATGAAACTGAGCAGCAACCACGCTCGGGGCGGTCACAGGACAGGTCAGCTAAACCCTATTTACAGCGTTGTACATGCAGAGGCCGCGCCGCGTGCCGTCCCGTGATGCCAGCTTCCTCATCGCTGCCCTCTGATGCCCAGGACATGCGGGCGCTACCCCAAACCCTAGGGTTTGGTGCATGTTCAGGCCTGGTGCATGTTCAGCAAGTCCAAATCAGCTCCAAGTCGGCGGCTCACATGCATGCGGCCGTCGCGGGGGCTGTCGCCTGCCAGGCTGGCGCAGCCGTCTTCGACGTCCGAGGAGCTTCCTGCCTGCAGCACCCGCTGCTTCTTGCGCCACAGGGCCAGCCGCCCGTTCTGCAGCGTAATGTCCTGCAAGCACGGTCTCCCGGCCCCTTCAGAGCTGTCTTTCGACTGAGCTTCGGGTTTGCAGTTTCTCTTGGACAACTGGAACCGGCGCATTTGGAGGGCATGTAATCATCACGTAATCTGATGTCAGCAATGGTGCACATGAGCAGACATCACATAGCGATGGCACGCCCAGCTGCCAGTGTCGAGGCAAGGGAACGACACACGCGGTTTGAGACGGGAGTGGAAAGTGGAAGAAGATGGCACCTTGCGGCAGATGATGCCAAAGGTCTGTGTAGTTTGTGGCGTCACGAAGATCTGCACGCGGCAAACACAGCAGGGTTGCAGGAAGGCAAACCCTTTGCGCCCTGCATCATGCGAAGAGCGAAACGAAGAAGCAGCAACGGGGGGTCTCAAGCCTGAAACATAACCAGGAGCGAGCGTATGCCGTGCTGCCGACACGCCCCCTCGTGCAAGTGTCCTGGAAACGACACGCCAAAACGATATGCCAGTGCCCAGACTCTGAGAGCGCGGCCCATCTCATGCAGCCCTGTGGGACGAACCCACCTCGTGGCAGCCCAGGTGGCGAAAGATGTGGTACGCCTGCAGCGCCGATGCATGGCGCGGCAGCACCATCGGCGACAGGTGCGCAAAGGGCCGCAGGTCCAGCTGGCGGCCAAACTCGCCCTCCGGCACCGCACTGCGGTACAGAACAAGGTCTGGTGTGCAAACCCTAGTGTGCAGCTGTGAAGTGGTCAGATGTTGAGGATGTGTGAAGGAGTGCAGGGTTAGGGTTTAGGCCAACTGCCTGGCATACTCGCCCTCCGGCGCCGCGGAGCATAGCAACACCATGCATGAGGGTTTGATTACAGAAATTCGCAGGCTGTGAAATGTGCAGGTTGTGAGATTTTGAGCACAAGGCCAGGTGCACGGGGCATGCGCACCCTCCGGCACCAAGCCGCGGCAGACATGTTCTCATGTTTCTCACTTCGTACTGACATCAGCGGTACTGACATCAGCGGTTTTGTTGGAGGCTGCAGGGAGCGCAATCGTGTCTCCAAAAGTCGTCACATGGCCACCACGTTGCAACATTCAGGGAATCCAAAGACGTGACCCGCTGCAGATCCACACCTGGTGATTGGATCCTCGTCCAGGTAGGCTGATGTGGAGAATGGCCGCACCTGCACACAAAACAGGCTGGCTCATAACAGGGGTATCGAGACACATTTCTAAGGGTGGCCCTAAGAAAAGAGGCATCTAAACCCTAAAGCCTGCTTTGTGCTCGGACTGGCCCGCGCCGGATTTGTCCGTGCCAGGTCGTCCGTGCCAGGTCGGACTTGCCTGCGCCAGATTGGGCAAGTCATTTCTGGCCCAACTCACGTCCCTGAGAGCGCTGTAGGGTTTAGGGTTTAGACCGAAACTGTGGTTGACGAGGATTGAGATCCTAGGAGCGCCTGCAGGCACCGTCACGGCGGTGCATTGCAGCAGGAGTCACCGCCCGCCTGCTGATGCCTGCCACCGCCAGGCACCTGAGCTGCTCGCCGCGGATCCGGCGGCGCCGCACAAAACCCTGAACCCTGCCATGACAGGGCGTTTTGGGATCCGAAACCTGAATTGTTACGGACGTACCGTGGACAGGATGTCCAGCCGGTCGTTGTAGGTCCAGTCCCGCAGCACGGGTTCGTCCGTCGAGACTGCGCGCGTGCCGCCGCCAGCCTCGGCGTCCTGCGATCCGGGTGCGGCGCAGGCGTTGGTACGCAAGAACAGGGGTGAACATATGAATACTTAGGTCGGCGAGTTCCAGTGGTTCGTTCCCAGTTGGGGGCAGCAAGGAAGGGACCGTCTCTTGTGCAGAGCCGCCCTGGGCGGGTGTTCAGATGCGTGCCGAGTCCCTGCGAGGTGAGCACAGGGTGCGCGCAGGGGACACCACGAAGTCAGGTCGTCTCCACAATTTCACGGTTTGCCTTCATTGCTGGATGCCCCGCTGTGGCTCAGTAAGTGTGACATGTGCGTCTCTTCAGCCACGAAGCTGGGGGGCGTTGGGGGGCAGCCCGCATATGGGCGGCGCGCCAAACGCCCTGCCCTGGTTACGGCACGGTTTGAATTGTTCTGTAGGGGTGTGATGTGTTCATCACACCTCCTCGCCGTGGCAGAACTGACCCCGGCGCGCCAGCAGCTGCAGCAGTGCGCCAGCAGCTGCAGCAGCGCCTTCCGGCCGACGACGCCGGTCGGTTTTCGAAGCAGAACATTGGGGTTTATGCGCAGAAACGGTGCAGGCACAGGCGCTCGCACCTCCTCGCCGTGGTAGAACTGCCCCCGGTGCGCCAGCAGCTGCAGCAGCGCCTTCCGGCTGATGACGCCGATCATGTCGAAGGCCTCCGCGTGCGCTTTGCTGGGCCCAGGCGATATGGGGAACGACTGCGCGGGGACTCGGAAGGGTTTCGTCAGCTATACACAAACGATGTTATGTAATGTACACACCAATTCCGATCATGTCGAAGGCCTCCGCGTGCGCCTTGCTGGGCCCAGGCGGTGTGGGGTACGACTGCGGAGAGATTCGGGAAGGACGTCAGACGACATCATTTTAAAATTCAAATAAATTTCAAAGAATCAATTCAATTCAAAGATTCAGACGCCGGTCATGATGAAAGCCTCCGGGTGGCCGTTGCTCCCGGCGAGGGGTATGACTGCATGCCATTGTCACCATGCTTATCAGCTGACAATCGCACGAGAATGCAACCAAAACACTGCTGAACTGTACCAATCGTGACACCACAGCTTCTGCCTGGCAGGGCTCTGGCGAAAAGGGACACGACTGCACAGGAGACGCCAGAGAGGGCGGTCAATATTTCCCGCCCCCTGCTGCAGCTGTCATTGGTGAGCGATCACGTGCATCACCTTGCAGTGCTGCTGCAAACACGTTTGCTGTTCACACAATGCAGGAGAGCAGAGGCGCAGGCGGTCTCATGAATATGCATAATCGAAAACTGTTTGGATGTTTTCACGTCACGCAATGGAAGGAGGAGAAAACAGATCTAAAGGGGATACCTGGTGCGGCGTGTCACGCAGGCAGCGGATGATCTCGCCGACCTCTGCAATCGGCGGCAGCGTCACCACTTCGGAAGCCATGATGTCCTGGGCCCGCAGCCTGAAGCGCAGGATCGCAGTGAATTGATCGTATAACGGACTGGAGACCCACTTTGGGTGTCATTAAACGAAAGGGTTTCGCAGACAGAGGCAGCGCCACCACCTTGGCCGCCATGATGTCCTGGGGCCGGCCCGCAGGGGTTTGATGTATTGAAACAGTCGAGGAGTCAGTTTCAGTTTCAGCGCTGGCAGATCAGTGTTGTTTCGACGGCAGCGTCACCACCGCGGCTGCCATGATATCCTGCACCCGCAGCCTGCAGCGCAGACCCACAGCGCAGCGTCGTGCTCATTCATCAGTGGTAGGTGGGATGGGATGCAGTCCCCTGCATCCGTTTTGCCATAACATCCTGGACACGAAGTCTGCAACTGCAGCACAGTGTCAGAGACGTCAGATCAAACTGAAGAGACACCGGCTATAAGCGCTCCACGCTACACACCAGACACTGCACTGTCACGGGCCGCAGCGGCGTTGCGGACGCCGCCGATGCCGCTGGCGGCTGCTGTCCAACTGATGGAGTACACTTATTGAACGAACGCATTTGCTTCATCGCTTGCGAGGGTTCACGCTGCAGTTGATCGGACTCTGAGAGAAGAACCACTGCAAAGGGAGTCACAGTACACGCACACAGGCGCACCTGTCGGCGACCAGCGCTGTGTCCACGTCGGTGACGGGGTCGGACAGCATCGGCACTTTGTTGTCCCGGTTGTACGTGTCGTAGATGCCTGCAGCCAGGGTGTGGGTGAGCTTGACGACCGCCGACGTCTGTCTAGTCACATGGCAGATGCAGACGTGCAGTGGCAGGGCCTCAAGTATTGAACCGCGAAACATAGCAGTCTGCAAGTGGATGCTGCTCCGCAAGCAATGCCCCAACGCTTTGCGGACGCAGCGGATGCACAGAGAGGAAGCACTGTCGGCTGCCGGCGCAGCATGGGACGTGTCAGGGCTGCACCTGACTCACAAGCAGGGGAGGACATGATCAGAGGCAGAACTAGATCACCCTGTCCGAACAGGTTGCCGACGGCTGTTGCCGTTGCGCAGCCCAGCGCAATCACGGGCGCAAGGGAGATGGCGCCGCTGAGTTCCGCCGTGAGCACCACCGCCGTGAGCCTGCACGATGCGAGCAGCAGCTCACATTGACGTGCACGATGCAGTCCACCCTGCTCAGGAGGCTGTGTGACAGCCTCTGCGACGTCGGCCTCACCGCCCAAGTGCGACCCTAAAGACTAAAGACTAAAGACTCCAAAAGAGAAAACCCTAAAGAGCGACCGAGTTGTGGTGGCTCCAGTGGAACAACGTCCTGGCGACGTGCAAATGAAGGACCACACAGCAGCCTCTCAGTTTGCACAGCACGCATGAGCGAGGTGCTGCATGGATGACGGTCAAGACTCGCGTCTGGCAGAGCCCGACTGCATGAAGACACCGTGACCGGGTGTAGGTGTAGGTGCGCGCCTGTATCTGGCGAAACCCGAGAGCATGGATGCAGCGCCGATGACGGCGTACGTCGGCGGCGAGATGGTGATGTCGCCGTTGAGGCCTGCCGCGATGTGCTTCACCAGGTGGCCGGTCAGCTGTCCCAGTGCCGCGCCGATCGTGAGCGCGGGCGTGAACACGCCGAAAGCCTGCAGTGGGGAAAAGCAGAGCACGTGTGGCGGCAGGTGCTCAGGAAAGCATCCGAACTTGCCAAAACTTGCAGGAACGTGCCCAGCCGCCTGCCATGACACAGTGTGAAATGTTGCCGCGGCAGGCCGCCAAGTCGGCACTGGGTAGTATGCATACTATGCACACACAGGTAGCATGCACTGGGTAGTCGACACTCGGTAGCCTGCATGTTCCAGACACTTGACCACACTGCTGACAGGAGATATTTTCAGTAGAAAGAGCGGAGTTTCGATGACAGGTCCTTGCTGGCGGAGTCGTAGGTGTGCAGTTCGAAGCCATTGAATATGGACGGGCGAGCGTCGTGTCGTCTGAAAGAAGGCACAAATTGATCACAGGAAAGGAAAGGAAAGGAAAGGAAAGGAAAGGAAAGGAAAGGCGCACAATTGCGGAGCCGTAGGTCCAGGTGACCAGCACAAACTGGATGAACATGAACATGGCGAGCGCCTTGTTGTCGAGATACGGGGCGTCGAGGCCCGCCGGCAGCACCTCCGGCTGCGCGCCCGCCGGCGTCAGGAAGATCAGGATGCGCGTCAGCGACTGTGGGGAGATGCAGGCGGGCTGGGTTAGTTCTCGGGTGCGCTTTTGGCATGCGCGGGGAGGTTGGGGACGGCAGGCATGGCGGCCTGGCGGCAGGCATCGAGTCAAAGTCTTGTGCGACATCTCAGGCATCGATCTGGCAGCAAAACGTTGCAGAGCCGGCAGGCATGCACCAAGGGTCCGCGGCTCAGGCGCGGCGCAGAGAAGCGCTGTGCACATCTGTCTTTGGATTATATTTCTTGAATGGATTTTAAAACGACGCGCCTGCAGCGGCTGCCAGAAGATGGTGCCCCACACGGCGTACTGTCCATTGGGGCACCACAGCTGCGGGTACGATGCTGCAGGCAAGCAGGGGCGAAAGCGCTGTCAACGGGCAAGCAGAATGACTAAGGCGACATCCTCTGCATCAAGTATGGCTCGAACCCAAGCCTGGCCTGTCTGCAAACCAGGGGAGCCGTAGCGGACGCAAAGCCACAGCATGCCTGGACATGCAGGGCGATGACGCGTCGTGGCAGCAGCAACACGCACATGTGACTCGGGAGCCGAGCTGCAGCAGGGAGTTGGGGATGAGCTGCGTTCGCAGCAGCGGCTGGTACTGCGTCGGCGGCGTTGCACGGCAGGGCGACGCGTAGCAGATGCCGATCCAGACACTCGCCGTCACCGCTGCGATCAGCAGCACCTGTGCAGGTGCGCGGAGGTTGTGAAGCCTACGGTTTGCCGCAATTGAGGATCAGATCGAGGCGGACGGCTGCGCGTTGCGAGCTCTTCAAGCGTTAGGCCTTGAGCACACACAATGGGAGTCCCGCCGCAATCACAGGGTTTTGCTGCATATTGGGGTTGCCGCTCCACCGTGCAGCAAACCGCAAACCCGCAATGGCATTCACTAGAATCAGATGTGCAGAGGTCTGGACCGCGCCCCACCTCAACACAGCGCAGCCACTGCCGCGGCGTGTCCCACGACATGACGCGCTTGCGGAAGTGTCGCAGCCGGATGTTGCACGCCACGAACAGCCCACCCGCCACGCCACACAAGGCACCCATGACAATGAAGATGGGCAGCTCCCATATGTAGACGTAGTACAGCCGGCCGACGATGTTGGTGCTGCAGAGGCATCAGGCGGCCAGGCTGAAGAGTGAACCGCACATCTTTAACAAAAAAATAATTTCTCTAGAAAATATTTTTAAATCAGAAACAACTGAATTATTAAACCACCAAACAAAAGGCCTTGTCAGCACAGGCACTGGCAGCGTCCTATTGTCGCATGTTCATGCAATGGACCCCCAAGCTCTTTATCACAGGTCAACAGGTCGGGTCAGTTGCGGTTCTGCACAAGCTGCAGCTGTGGGCATGCAAGGGAAGCGGCGCAGAGCGTGCAGGCGGAAAATTGAAGGATCTTTGCGGGAATCATCTTCCAGGGTCTAACCTGGCGGGGTAGATGAGGTCGAACATTCTGTACTCCCAGAAACTTCCGGGCTGCTTGTAGATGGTGACGCTGACCATCAGCGCCAGCATCGCCATGCAGCTGCACGCAGGAAGGGTGGCCGTTGCCTCGTCAGCCTGCGATAGGATCCCAGTTTGCGCGCGCGGTCTTGGAGCAGATGTGCGTGCTCGAGCCGCAGAGCACACCAGCTTCCTCTGCCAGCTCTTCATGCCGCGTGAATTTTCCACAGCCAAAGGTGGAGCGAAGCCGCTTGTGACCGCCATGAGCGGGCGGCCTTTTGGACCACGTTGTGTTGGTGTGAACTGTGTTTTCAAACCTAAGCGGCTAGGTTTCCGCACCTGCTTATGAGCGCCATGAACAGGCGGCTGGGCGCGAAGGCGAGGCCGCCCTCCTCAGCCGGGAACAGCGTCCCGGCAATCGGCGTGATGAAAGCCATGGTGAAGCCGGCGCTCGCGCCCTGGGACACGAAGTCTCGGTGGTCCTGCGGCACAATCGCAACGCTGCTGAAAATGTTGCAGCACATTGTGCAATCAACTCTGCACTGGTGCCCGTGGCCATGACGGCCATCCGGTCACAGCCAGCAGGACACATCAGAGGAGACAGCTCCCCAGCTCTGCTCTACCCTGCATGCTCTCCATGTCGGAAGGCATTGTGTCAGGGTGCGGTTGCACGGCTGTTGGTACTCAAATGAATGCAGCTAAGTCTCCAGGACAAAGCGGTGGCGAAGGCCGTGCTGGCAGCGGGCGGTGCGGTCAAGGCCCCTTGAGAGAAGCCCTGCCAGTAAGTAAGATTGACTCTTGATACACTTGCTTACCTTCTCGTTGTCAAAGAGCGTGCCCAGGCGCCGCAGGCGCAGCCACTGCCGCAGCCGCCCGCCCATCATCGGCCGCGAGGTGGGGTCCCGCAGCGGACGACACAGCGCGCTAGCAATGGCCGCTGCAACGTGCACCAGCGGCGCCTCGCCTGCGCCGGCATTGGTAACAGCTTTGGCTGTCTGAGCCAGACACCGCTGCAGAAGACGGCGAGCCGGCTGACGTAGCCTGACATATGCTGAGGATGCGAATGCAAGACACCCTCAAGCTGGCCGCAGGCTGCCGACACCCTAGCCTATTGCAGTAGAGTCCCGAGCCAGGGTGAAACAGGCGTCTGATAATGAGATGCCCACGGTGAGAAGTGCCAGAATGCGCACCGACACCGACGAGGTTGGCGGCATTCACAAAGACTCCCGAGACCGTTTGCGCCGCCGCCGGCCAGAAGGTCAGCATCCCCTTGGTGAACACGCCGTTGAAATGCGCCTGCAGTGCGATCCCGCAGGATCAGTCCGTGTTGAAATAATGGTGGAAAGGGCTTCAAGGTGCATAACGGGTCCCGTTACTTCTTGTTCCTTCATGCCATGCCAGGCAGGCAGGTTCTACTGGAGACTGCTCGAGCAGCTGAGCACGATCAAAGCCGCTTGCATGCCATTGTCGAGCAGCGGCCGCTCACGTCCCTCGCTTCCAGTGATCGCGGCTTGATCGCGGCTTTCTCGAATCTCTATCCAATTTCTCTCTGATCCCTCACGACTCGCCTTCAGCTCGGAGATGCCGCCGCCGTCGGCGAGGCCGCCGCGGCCGACCGCCGTAACGGGCAGCGTCGCCAGCAGCGCAAACACCAGGGTGAACGCGATGTACACCCCGTACGCCGGCCCGAACCTGTCTGCACGGGGCAGCAGGTGCAGTCTGTCGCATCATGTGCCGGCGCAGCTGTGTGTCCGGCGCTGCTGTTGAACCCTGATCTTCCACAGGAGGGCGACCACGTGGGTGCCGAGTTCATGTCTGGGCGTCGCTCGAGCAGGCAGCAGGGTGCGCAGTGATGCACTGGCGGCGGCGCACCGCCGTGGCTCGATATGACGTGCTCAGTCACCCGGTACAACGCCAGCCACAGCCCCCGAATCGCCTGCAGCCATGAGAAAGCTCTTGCGCAATGCGCTTGTGACACCAAAGGTGCGTCAAGGCGGTCAGGTGCCCAGCCGTCCGGGTGATGGCACGACAGCTGACTGCAGAAGGGCACACTTACACACGAAAACACGCACCCAGTTGAAGAAGAAGGTGAGCATGCCGATGGCAAGGCCGCAGGTGAGGGCGATGAACCAGCGCGCAATCAGGGCATGCACATACGACCGCCGTGGCTGCCGGCTGCGGATCGCCTGCGAATGGAGGGAGTGTGCGTTGGCGATGAACACGCATGCAGCAGATCAAAGGTATTCCTTGCCTCCGCACACCCGTCTTGCAGATCATCTTGTGAAGTGGCAGAAAGGACTCTTCAATGTTCAGGGGCCATGACACACATGGATGAGGGATAGCACCTGGACGAGGGGCGAGTTTCGCAATTCCAGGTCCATGGCTTCGTATTTGGCCATGGCGGCGACTGTGTCCTGTAATGCCTCCGCTTCCTGTTGTCGGCAGTACACAGCGATATAATGAGCCCAGCATGAGCAACCTGCGAATGGTTGGAGCCTGGCGCCAGGTTCCAGGTGTTTGTGCACCAGGTGGCTGGCCGCCGCAGCACATCGAAAACTGAAGTCGCGTGCAAGTCCCAAGATCACCATTGCCCACGACAGTACAGAGTGGATTCAAGAGAGGCACCTCGGCGGTCGAGGGGCATCCAAGGAAGGAGGCGGCCTCGGTGCCGCCCGCCCGCCGCCTGCCGCCGAGCTTTGGCATGGCGCCTCACACGAGTGCGGGGCCTCCTCCTGGCCGAGTGTCCCCCCGAAGCCTCGCAGGCGTGCGCAGCGAGATGCGGAGTCGTTGGCGGCGCAGTCGACTCGGTGTACCTGCGGGAGTTGACTCCTTCAGTGACGATGCCAGCACGCCGCATCCACAGCCGGCCACGTCGGTCTGTAGGCGGCCGCGGCGAGGACGCATGCATAGCTGCAAGCGATATGTCAGTCTGAGGCGCATCGCACTCGCGCTGTCGCACCCAACAGCCTGCTTGCAAGGCCCCCCACCAGAGGACGCATCCCGAGTCGCCCGGTGTCGGACAAAGTATCGTTGCTCGCAGGCACGTGAATAGTGTGGCATTCAGTGTGCAACAGGGCCTCATTTGCCGTGTTGGTTCAGGCATGGCCTCATCGCATTCAGCACACTAGAGGCCAATTTGCGCACCTCAGCACAGCACCCTTCGCAACCCCAAAAACGGCCGCCAGCGCGCGAGCCAGCCGCAGCCCAGCGATCGGAGCATCAGATATGCACCAGGGAATTCAGGTCCTGTCGCGCGGGCGGCTGCTGCTGCGTTTGCAGAGTGCCAGCGCAAAGTGCCCGCCGGTTATCGGCCGGGTGCAGCTGGCGTGTGATCCAGGTCAGCACGCCGGCGATGCGGCAAATGAGAGCGCAGCCATATGTCAGAGGTAGGTCTTGATCAGCAGTGGCATCGGCGTGACGTATGACGCAGGGCGCGATGATGTCAGAGTGTCACCAGCATTTGCTAGGTGCAGGCCAATCTGTGAGTTCCAGGCAGCTGCACCTTGAAGTTTACGTAGTCATGCTGATGACAGCTGAGAGCAATTGCAGGCATCAAATGACCATTCACACATCATGACGCCAGCTGCAGAGTCTGCCCCTGCTGCAGAGCTTGCGTGCGCTCCCCACATGATAGAAACTGGAAGCAGCCAGCTGCAGCGCCCCACGCTGCTGTCGCAGCGTGTGCAGCTTAACCCCTGAATACTCTGGTCCTTCTCTCTTGCCAAGGTGCCTGCTGAATTGCTGACAGCCCCCTCCACGGCCGGTGTCCTTGCAACCCACCGCCAGCTGCAGTGCCCCAGGCTGCCGTCGCAGCATGTGCAGCTTGACTCCTGAACACTCTGTGGTCCTTCCCTTATGTCAGATACGGTTTGGAAGGGCAATGCGCCTACTGAAGGGCTGACAGCCCCCTCCGAGATTGGTGAGCTTGCGTCTCACACAGGGCATGCGCGGCGTTCTGACCATAGCAAAAAGATGGAGCACATCTGTCGTCGTGCACAACGTATCCAGTATTTCAAGCCGGGTGAACTCTGAGCAGCCGCTGTAAGAGTCGGCAGAAGTTTGCTGCAGTAGCCATGAGCGAGGCTCCACTTATCAGCATTTCTAGCAAATGGCACCAGCTTATCAGACCCTTGCTGAACTAGCGGTGACGGCTTGCCTGCTGTTCAAGCTGTTTCCTATCCACCTTCTGTAAGGATGGTGGCCCACGGTCCAACCCAGATCCAGCCCTGACCCCAGTCTTTGCCAGAGGTTGCAGACCACCAATATGCGGATTTTGTGCGGCCGCATTGAGCCACAAATCTGGCCCCCAAGGATCCATGCAATTCCCTGAGAATATGTTATTCAATGCGGATGTTGACAGTGCATGGGTCCTCTCACCTGTGTGTGATGGGCTGCAGATTGCATGCGCACTGGGCCGCCGCATGCGAGTCCGCGCCACCGCTCCCGCCAATGCCGCTTCGGCACCTCCTGGCTGCCGACTGCGTGCCTTTGCGAGGCATGGAGATGCTGAAACTGAAGCCGAACCAGAGCTGAAGGGTTCGCGCCGCCGGGGCGCCTCACTCGTGACAGCTACCTGACAACGCCCTGCGCCTTGCACACTGTGAACGCTGGCGGTATACCTCTAGAGTTGATCAGGTGATCGGGAGATTCTGTCCAACACTATGAATGATGCCCCTGCCTCTGCGACACAGTGCTGGTCAACTTCGATGCAAACCAAAAGTGGTGCACTTGCGATCGTGCACCGTGATGTCAGATGTTCGAGATCGCTGACTGGCGCAGCACTTCCGTGTTTGCGTTTCGCGACAACAACTAAAAGCATCAAATTGCGAACGCAAGCGTCGATCAGCAATCTCTGGCTTCCTGGCTATGACTCAGCGCAATCCGACCGCCTCTCGGATCACTATCATCTCCGTGCACTGTGCACTTTTCAATCGCGTGCCAGACCGGCTGGCCGGGTGCGTTACCAATCAGCAGAATCTTCGATAAATGCACGGCGTGAGCAGCGCGCTGGCCCTCGCCCACGGCTGCGGCAGCCTCGCCCTGCGCCACGCCGCCGCCGCCACAGCAGCCTGCCGCCCCACCCGCCAGCCTGTAGCTGCCCCTGCTGCAGCCCGTCTCGACCCCATCAGGCGGGTCGCAGCGGCCGGCAGCGTTGCCGCGAGGGGTTCAGTCGCTGGCGTCCGGCGGCGCAGCATGAGCGGCAGCGGCCCGCCGAATGGCGGGATGACAGCCGGCTCGAAGCCGCAGCAGCAGCCTGGCGCCGTCGGCCCAGCGGCCGCAGCCCCGGACGGCGCCTCCGCGCAGTCGTCTCCGCCTGAAGATGTGCTGCTGCAGTACGTGGTGCTGCGGCGGGACCTCTGGACGGAGCAGGGCTGGCCGCTGGGCAGCATTGTTGCGCAGGTAGAAACCTCACATGTAGCATTTCGCACACTTGCTTGGGGTTTTTGTCCGTGCAGCGTGCGCACCGACAGCATTGAAATCTCGTATCATCTGCCGCTGCATGTGTTCTGCCGGCTGCTGCACGTCAGCTGCTATGCACGCATCTGATCCAGGCATCTGATACATGGCCTTGCGCTGAGTCTGCAAGCTGGGGAGGCTGGAATCCATCAGTAGCGGCATGGCTTCTCTGGCCAATGCAGCGCCTAATACGTGTCCATTGTCAACCAGCTCAGTGCGCCTTGGCAAAATGATGCAGGCATGCCATGCGGCAACGGCTGCGCTGTGGAACAGCCGGAATGACCCCGCCGCCAGCCTGTACTGCGCGCCGGAGGCCCTGGACCACATGCACAAGGTGTGCGGGTACAGAAAAGTGCTGCCCACGCAATGTTAGGTGTTCTTGTGGTCCGGACTGCAACGTGCAGGGGGCCTACAGAGGGCATTCGGTTTGCGGAACAGGCTGCTGCCCGGCGAGACAGCATGCCGCCAGGAGAAGGGCAGGAGCCCAAGCTTGGCTGCGACACCCCATGCTATGTACACAAAGCGCAGTGGGCGGCGGCTGTGTTGCACGAGGGCTTTTATTTATTTATTTTTTATTGTGTTTTGTAAAGCTTTCGTTAAAGAAAAAGGATGCCTTCAACCAGACAGTGTGCGAGTCACTGCTGCAGATGCGCACGACGGCAGCCGCCGCGCGGCGATGGAGCAGCGTCTGAGGACGCGTGCACGCACCTGTGGCGCAGTTGGCAATTTTATTTTTGCTTTCCATGCTGTTTTCTGGCCTGCATCACTTCACATAAAGGCACACGCAGGTGGTGCTGGTGACCAGGGGCTGGACACACGTGCGGAATCTGGCAAAGAAGCTGGAGGAGGTGGGCATGTCATATTTCCTTGCGTATTGCTTTGCCAGCATCATACCCAGTCTGAAAGGTGCGCAGGTGGTGCTGGAGATCAAGGGCGAGACGCAGCTGCGGAATCTGGCAACAAAGCTGAGGGAGGCGGGCGTGGGGCACAAGCTGTGGGTGGAGCAGCCGGAGGACTTTGCGACGGCGCTCGCGACGGCGCCGGCACGCAAATCAGAGGTGGCGCACCACTTCAAGAAGCTCAAGCTGTGCAAGGGCGCTTGAGGGTCGGCGGCAGCACTTAGGGTTTTAGGAAAAGGAAAAGGAAACCCTAAACCCTAAACCCGAATTTCTGGGCGTGACCGCCGCCGCTGCCACTGCCGATGGCGTCTGGTGTTGGTCAAAGCGATGCTGGGAAAGCCACTGCCGCCAGCTGTCTGCTGCAAACTGGGTTCACGTTTTGCCATGTTGATTTGATATCCGCACGCCTGCCTTGATGCCTTACGATGGTGCGGTAGGTCAGTAGACATGAGAAGAGTTCCTAGACCCTGCAGATACATGTCAGCAGCACTGAGTAGGAGACCGGGCAGCTGAAAGTACATTTCGGCGTGCGGTGGCCTGAGCTGTGGTAGTGAGGGAGGGGGTTGCGGCGGCGGACCCACCCCCCTCACTCGCCAACCGCCAAGTACCCCTGATGGTTACCTGGGGTGGAGGGGAAGGACCCTCTCGACCCCTCCCCCTACCCACTCGAACCCTGGGCTCCTCGAGTGGTCGTGGAGCGCCAGCCACGGCAGGCCCGCCGCCAGGTTCGCCAGCACCAGCGCCGCCGCGACCTCGATCTCGCCTGCGTAGTGGAGCATCTCAGGATGCTGCCCTGCGGCGCCAGCTGCGCCGCCAGGCCGTCGTCCCAGTCAAGCGGGCTCAGGTCTGGCGACACCTCCAGTTCGGCGGTATGGAGACAAGGCAGGCGGTGCAGGAATGCCACCACGTTGCATCGCACCGTGAATTTGCTGTGCACTGAGAAATTACACAGCATGCGCGTGTCGCATGTGGGGCGGAGGTTCATGGCCGTAGGGTACGGTTGGTAATACCCGTTACAAGATGAGACGCGTTCACGGGGACTTGTTACACCACCGGATGCTCAAGCTGTGCCCCTCTGTGTTGTAGACACTGGACTGAGCTGTTCGACACCACGCCGCCCAGGTCATGCACGCCAGCAATGCATGTTCCAAGAGGACACTATGTGGAGGCTGATCACGCCGCCGCATGCTGTGTGGCAGCTGCCAAATACAGCACTGCACCGCCATGCTGCACTTGATAAGAGCTGCGACGCGTTGCACCGCACAAGCTGTTATCACTGTGCCGCTGCCAGCCGACGACTGTCGATCAGCCTAACACGAGCTGAGCCGCAGCGCACGGCGTTTTCTTTGCGGGTCGGATCCTACTGCTGCCGTTGGCCCCGAGCGCCAGGCCCTTGCGCTCCTGCGCTTGTCAATAGCTAGATTCAGGCGCGCTTCCGGTGCAAGGCGTCCATCTTCATGAACGCGGTGCGGCATGAACGGTGCCAGATGGAGATAAGCATCACCTTCACTTCGATGTGAGGTCCTTGAACAGATTCTCCGCCCGCAAGGTCAGGTCCTCGCCGAAGCCCACCTGCAGGATATGTGTATAACATGGATGCTCGCACACGGCCACCGGAAGGCATTGTCACAGGAGCATCTGTATGATAATCTCGAGGCGCCGTGAACTCGCACAATGTGCGCTTGCATGACCTCGCTGCCAGGACGCACCGCTGTCTGGAACGCCGACCGAAACATCTCGTTCTTGATTTTTTCGGAATGGATCCTGCGGCCATCATGGCGTTGGTCAGCGCCTCGACGGTCTGCCGCAGTTCCCGCCGCATGTGCATGCATATGACGATTGCAGACCCCATGCCCTATGGACGCCACTGCGGCATAGTAGGCGCGCAATCGCAAGAGATCGAAGGGGTCAGCTCACTCGAGCACCCCCTGCCGCTTCAGCGCGCCCAATGCGACGCTGGTGATGGCGACGTTGCTCACGGTGAAGAGCAGCCACCCCATCGCGCTGGGTGCTCACGGGGGAAGAGCCGGCTTGACCTGAAGAACAGTTCTGGAGCTGCCTCTGCGGCTGTCACAACCCTCGGCTGGATTTCTCAGGGCGAGATCTGGCGGGATGTGAGACAGGAGATGGCTGGCAGCGGTTCAGGCGAAGTGGCGCAGCAACGACTGGCAGCGAGCAGGCAGTCGTAACAAGTTTGCGTCGATGCACCTGCTGAGCTGGAAAGCTGCGTCTGTCCACTGTGCCTCGAAATTCGCTCGGCCGCAAACCCTGCATGAGCAATGCTTTACTGGTGCAGTGAAAGTTGTTGGCGTCACGGTCAGATTTGCACTTGCACCACATTCAAGAACGACTGTCTCAGCAGATCATAGCTCTTGTTGGCGCTTCCGCCATCCTCTCGCCTGCAAATCTTGCCTTCGCTTAGAAGGGCAACAACGCAACTTGCAAAGACGCAGTGGCGCGCATTAGCGGCTGTAGATCATCTTTTCCTTTCGAAAACGCCTGCACATCCTGCTTGTACAGCACAGCTCCTGACCGCCTTAAACTCCCTGATTCAATTTGCTGAGCGGCCGCCGCGATCTGCCAGCGGCTGGCACACGGTGGACATTAGCACAGCAGGCAGCGATGGCATCCGGAGCGACGTATCTAACCGGCAGAAACCTGCTGCGGCGAGCGCGACGGGGGCTGTACGCCGGGCGCATGGTGCTGTCCGGCAACATGATCTCTGAGGACGGCGGCAACCGGCAAGTCTCCATTCCTGTGAAAATGCAGGCCCCCTGCCTCGACAATGCTGGTGTCGAGCACATTCTGATTCTTGCCGTCATAAACGCAGTCTCAGCCGGAGCAGTCTGTGACTGCCTCGGCATGTCGGCACTTGCAGGTCGCGGCGCAAGTGGAAGCCCAACGTGCAGAGCAAGAAGCTATACAGCGAGATCCTGGACAGGCACATCCCCTTCCGCCTCACCGCACACGCGCTGCGGTGAGCACAGTCTTGCATCATCTGGAGCCTCAGCGCTGTGGGTGGGGCGGTCAGCTGCCAACCTGAGATGGGCACTCACATCAGCGGTCCTCCTCTGGCAGTGTCTGTCCAGATCAGCGATCGGCAGCCTGCCAGCCGAAACATGCTGGGCATGCCGGCTGCAAGCCTGCACATGCGTGACTGCAGCCTGCAGGGTGGAATCACGCCATGATGCACTCGTGAGAATGCACGAAAGCGAATGTCCGGGAGCACTTCGTGAGTATGGCAGCAGCTGCCTATGTCCCTGGAGCCTACATGCGATGTTGCCACTGCCGCCATCGTGATTCTCCGGGCTGCAACTGGTTCCATGCTGCAAATCGTCTCATGCTGCAACTGCAGCAACAAGGGTGGCAGCCCTGGAGCGTATAACGTGACCACATTGAACAGCATGATGATGGTGGTGGGCGTCTACACACAGATGTAGACGCCAATATGGCTCACTATATGATGCGTGCTAGGTGCATCGACTCGGCCTGGACGCGCAGACTCTTGACCACGCTGGATGTCGTGACAACCTTCCACGCCTGTATAATTCAGCATCTGAGTTGACGCCAATGTGTTTGAAAGTCGTCCGACAGGTGCATTGACGAGGCAGGCGGCCTGGACGAGTACGACTTGAACACACCGGGCGAGAAGATGGGGTTCCACAGACCAGCCTATCGCTGCTGCACCAACAAGGCGGGCGGCCTGGACGAGTACATTCTCGAGATGCCCGACAACAGGACGGACTTCTTGCAGTAGGTCAGAGCTGCCTTTCAGGCCTGTTCACTGGCACTGCAGGTGCATCGACAAGGCGGGCGGCCTGGACGAGTACATCCTCAACACGCCGGACAAGAAGATGGGGTCCGACGTAGGCGCGGCGCTGCGCAATGAGATGCTGGCCGCGCGGCTGGTGCCGCCGCCGCTGCAGGGGACTGCGCGGAGAGCAGGGGGTGCCGGCGGCAGCGCTGCTGCAGCAACACCAGAGGCAGCGGGGCAGCAAGGTGGCCCGTCGGCGGAGACGGGTCCCGGCTGAGGTGCACTATGGCTGGGGGTCCAGGGACGCAAAACGTGAATGGCCTTCGGTGGCCGTCTGCCTGCCGCACAGGCGCAGCCGCTGCACCCGCCTAATATGAGGAGTGGCATATGCACACATTGACTGAGCTGCTTCAGAGTGTGGAGCGGATGACAAAGTGTCGCAAAAGTGACCTCATCATCCGCCCACGCTGGAGCGAGTGACCTGGCTTGCACGATCCACGCTTCTAGAACCGCATCCACACCCACGACAGGCTGTCTCGCCACTGCGGCGTTCAACCACCTCCCTTGACGTCGCTCCGTTGCCTGGCCGCTGGTCGCCGGCTGCAGCGAGGGCGTCGGCGGCCAGCGTATGCAGCGACAATGCTGGCGCACCATTATGCGGACAACGCAACAGACCACGCACCCGGGTCTCACCCAGCCATAGACTGTGACGGTACCGAAGTATGGTGCGTAGTCCGCAAGCCGTATACATTGCAGCAACTCAAGACGTTGGTGCGATGGGATGATGACTGACCATTCGTCTACTTAAGCAGAGCCTATTGACACCTTGCGCCGGTCTATAGGGCTCGCCTATATCACGGCTACTATCGCAGCCAGCCTCTGGCGGCCTTGCGTGCGCTGCAGTCGCTGCACCAGCAACTTCTGCGGGTTCGAAAAGGGCAAAGCTGTACCGGCGTCTCCCAAGTGCTGATTGCTTGTTCCGCCTTGAGCGGTGGTTTCCCGCGTAGTTTAAGCCTTTCAATGCTTGAAGCGGTGGGACGCACCACGCCGGCTTGCAGACGAGCCGATTTGTACCGAGTATCTGCGGCCAGCCGTGGAAAGGCTGTACCTTCGGATTGCGGCACAGACGTGCTGGCACGCCATATTTGGAGCTGCTACGCCATATTTGGAGCATTTATTGTGAGCTGAGATGACGTTTCAGATGGCTGCCACAGCAGCAGCTGCGGCAGGCGCGGTCGGCGGCACAGCTGGCACGGAGTTGGCGCCCCACCCTGCGCCAGAGTGTTGGCTATACATGGCAATACGACGTTTACTCATATGAACTGAGCAGGCGGACCTACGGCACATGGAAAGGTCACGTCGGGCCGGGCATCACGTTTATCATGTGGTGCGTCCACCGATCTCATGCACACTACTGCTGCGAGTGCTGCGCTGTGTCATATTGAGTCACGCCCTGCAGCAGGGCCTGGTCGAACGAATGAACATCAACCTATCCACCTTTTCATGAGGTCAGAGATCTCGGGAAGCGGTTGCCCAGACTACTCTGCTGTGGCTGCTCATCACCGCCACACCTGCAGCCCGATGGCAGCAGCGTCATGCATGACACTGAAACCAGCTGACTGCTGTTTGTCACTCAAATGTGCAGGGGCATCTGGTGGACTGTGTGGGTGCTCTGGAGCTACGCCCGCCTCGGCGCCAGACGCTTTGAGGCCAGGGCGTGGTACGGTCCTCTGGTGAAAGGCTGGCGGCTGCCGCTGGAACCGCTCGTCAAGTTCTTCGGGCCCCTCATCATCACCTGGATCGAGCTGTACGGCGATCACGACCAGTTCAGGTGGGCGAGCAGATTTCGTACAGGAAAACTTCTTCACGCGTCCATGAGCCATCGTCGCTGCAGCATAGTCACGCTGTCCTTGGCGGCTGGCCCGCGGCTGGCTGCCGGCTCGCCGACTTTCTCCCGGCGCGAGGGCAGGGTGAGAAGCACTGTTGGCGGCACAGTATGTGTTCATCGATGCTGCAGCATATGCCAGCTGCCTAGGCCCCTCTCCATGCAGGACGCTCACCTGCCCGGATGGCCGCTTTGCGATGACGCACATGAACAACTGGCAGCATGCCAGTGTGTACCCGGGCTTTCTGCTGGCGGGCGCACTGGACTGGGTCGGCATGGTGGTGCCCCTGCCCCAGGGCCTCCAACAGGTGAGAATTTAAAGCTGGGCATCTGCAATTAGGTTCGTGGCTCGAGGCTATCGCCACAGCCTTGCTGCGGACCAGCTGGTCGCCGTGCGTTGGATAGCCTGAACTCGAAGCGCAGCTCGGCAGGCTGGGTGTGTGTGTATGCTGATGCGCCCAGCCGGAGACCCGCCTCGCTCGGCAGTCGAAAGCCCAAGGAACTGCCACTCTCCAGCTGCAGCTGTTGCCATTGGACACCTGACTCGAGGCTCAGAAACATGTGAAGGCGCCTTTCAAGACTCTGAATTCTGCTTGCTTCACGCTTACAGCTGGCGCTGTTGGGCGCCTTTTTCATCGACTTTTACACTTTTCTTGACCCCGTCAAGCCTTTTCACTCTCTTGACTCCTGATTCATACCGGGTCGCAACCTGCAGCTGGCGCTGTCGGGCGCCTTCTTCCTCGAGGGCTTCCTCATGGCCAACCACAAGAAGCACGAGCCCCTGGATGAGACTGTTCACCGGCTGCTGGTGCGCAGCTCCTACATGTCCGCTCTCTTCATATAGAGCTCCGGTGGACTCCCAGACGTGTGGGCACAGTGTGACGGCGCAGCCCTCAAGCGCCCAGGTCTGCATTAATGCACAATATTGGACAATATTGCTTGTGTCTGCGGTGAGGGTCCCGGATTCGATCGATCTGTGTTGAGCGTGGCGGCAGCAGCTTCCGCTCAGCGCCCGGGATGCCCATCGGGAACGCAGCCATCAATAGAACCGGACCAGAAGGCATGGAAGATCCAGGAGCAACCCTCATGATGAGCCCTGACCCACAAACTGCGCGCAGGTGCTGGCTATCTACGGCGCCTCAGCGTGCCTCGCGCTGGAGATATGGCGCCCAAAGTCGCTGCTGGCGGCATGCGGACGTGGCTACTTCGCGGTCCTGCAGGGCGCCTGGCTCATCCAGATCGCCAGGATCATGTGGGGAGGTGAGCAGGCAGTTGCGCCTCTGAGCCTGTGCCTTGCAAGCGTCGCTGTGTGGTTGAGGGGTTTCACACTGTGCATGCAGATCACAGTCATGTTGCTGACGGTCTTGCAGTGTAGGGGACATATCTACAGCCCCAGCGCTGGCCGCCGCCATCCCTTCTGCCACCAGCCTGGTTGAGCCAGCTCTGCTGACTGCAGGCTGTTCTGTGTCGCTGGAATCCGCAGCTGCCATTACCTTAAACCCTAAACCCAAATTGCAGGCGACCCGCGCTGGGGCCTGGATTATCCGGGCTCCAACGTGATGCCGCCCGTCTACTTCGTTTGGATTGCCGTCACCGTCGCCGCCTGCACCTGCGCCTGTGCGTCGCCCAAACATCTCAGTCCTTGCTTTCCTGCACTGCATTTGGTGCACCCCACACTCCCAAGAAAAGCTGAAGAGAAAGAAAGAGACCAGAATTTTGAGGAAAGATCAAAACCCTGTTGCACACCTTCACTTTTCGCCATGCATGCTGCTTTTATGGCTGCAGAACCAGTTCCGGGCTACCAGCTGCAGCAGCGGTAGCACATAGCATTACTCCGGCGCCGAGACCAGCAGGTCGGACGCCTGTTGTGGTGCTGCACCAGCGGCTTGACAACCGCAATCTTTCGCACACAGGCCACATTGCCGTGGTGCTTGTGGCGCCGCCGCTGGCGGACACGCCCTACAGCCTGCTGCCGCAAACGCAACAGGAAGCTTCTGGTGGCAACATCAAAGATCCTGACGCCGTCGGCAAGCTGCCGGCGGCAAAGGCCTTCTGGGCGGCCGGCATCACCGAGCTGCGGCCGCAGGTCCGAGAGCGCGCCTCCACATTGAGGATCCACTACAAACATTAGCAGAACTTTCGTTTGCCGAGAGAAGGTTGGCGGCAGCTTTGCCAGCAGCTCTAATGTGCAGTTGCACACCCTGCTTTTGGTCTAAAACAGATGAGCGCAGATGCAGACCAGTCCGCAAGATGGACTTGTCACGGCACAGGCAACTAACAGCAGGAGCGCTAGGTTGCTCAGCATTCTAACAGGCTGCTTTCTCACGCTCTGCAGGGCAGCATGCACATGCGGTCGGACTCGGCGAACGAGAGCCGGCGCGGCAGCCCGCGTGGCGGCGAGGAGGGCCAGGGCGACGCCATCCGGCTTCCTGCAATTGGCGGCAGCAGCAGCTTCCGGCAGTATGACGGCGTGTCGGCGTTCTCGGTTGCATCGCGCACCCCGACGGACGTCTGGTGATGGCCGCACGCCCTGCCAGCGGCGGCAGGGGCTCACCGGCAGAGATTGGTGCTGTCCCCTGCCGCCGCCGGTCGGCAACCTGGATGTGGTGTGTGAGCTCTCGGCAAGGGGGCGCCCGTTTGCGACATCATCGCTGTCTGTACTTTATATATGATTGCGCCCTGGTTGATTGGTGTTCTGAGCTCGTGCAATCCGTGGCCTGTCGCCACGGCAGCAGCCGCAGTGCGAGTAGATGAGCATCTCTTGGTCTGGGATCAATGTGGACCATTCTCAGCAGATTCGGACTGGAATTTGGAGCTGCATGAGCGGATTTGTTTTGATCATGCATCATGTGCATGCGTGCAGCATTTTGTGTCATGCTACATCTGTCAGTTGCTGTGAGATACCAGCAGTGGATTGTGCGAGGGCTGAGGCAGCATTCCTCCGCAGGCCCCGCACTCACAGCAAGCTGCCGTTCCCACTGTAAAGAGTCCCCACAGGCGGACCCCATGCGTGATGTTGCAGATGGCTGCACACCCCTGCAGTTGCTCATCACAGGGTTTTGAAGGGGACCTTACAGTACTGCAGCAGCACAGCACACAGCCTTCACTGCTTTCAGCAAGACCACCGTCCTTGCTCTTACTCAGTGTGCTCATTATACGCCACATAATTTTCACAGCGTGTCAACTGCCGCAGTGACCGCTATGGCAGCAGACCCCATGCGTATGCCGATCACGCAGCGCCCCAGCCTCCAGGGCGAACCGCACACTCGCTCAGCGTCCCATGCACTTCGCTGCCGGCGGGATGGCAGCATGCCGACAGCGCGGCGAGTTCAGCCTCAAGTGCAGGGATGTGCTCTGCCTGCTGACGCACTGCCCGACGGACACTTTCCGCCGCTGGCCATCCCGCCGCCGCCGCCACAGTGCATGTTGGCAGCTCCGCCTCATGCACCCTTTCGATCGCCGGCTGTCGCTCCGTCGCCGGCGCGATGGCGACACGCTGACAGCGCCGCGACTTTCGCATCCACTACAGGAGTATGCCGCCGCTGCGCTTGATGCGCCTTGTCAGTCGCTGAAGGCTGCGCCGTCGGTGCAGTGCCGGCATGCCGACAGCGCGGCGGTTTCGGCCTCCAGCACTGGGATCTGCGCCGCCTGCTGCCGCAGGTACGCCGCCTCCGCCGCAACGATCGACGCACCGTCCAGATTCATCAGCTCCTCGACCTCCCTGCGAACCTGTGACGGGATCGGAAAGGTGGTGGAGGGCTTTCGGGTACTGACTGGGGGTCGGCGGCCCAGGTGTCCTCGCGCACCACAGCATGGGCGTCCCAAAGATCGAGCCGCCAGTGGTCCAAACCATATGAAAGTGAATAAGCATGGACACCACAGATATGATGCCTCTTGGGATCGAAAACAGCGGCGGCGGCAACCGCAGGTGTCAGCAGGGCACTGGCAGCAGCATGGCTGCGCAAACACCACACAGATGGAGGGGCATGGATCTCACCATTCCTGGAGGAGACTGGGGGG
>JAABUK010003221.1_pt1 | contig 27882 bp, 40 predicted proteins | sample 5559141 | NCBI WGS metagenome assembly JAABUK01 (sample SAMN10711869, study PRJNA513367) | rock metagenome | isolation source: Antarctica rocks | place: Antarctica: Victoria Land, Pudding Butte nord | collected 2016-01-03
GCCACAGGTTGTCGCAGCAGGGCAAGCAGCAGCAGGAACCCACTTCAATGGACAGCACATTCTCTGCAGTCACACAGCTCATGCCCAACACAGACAAGAGCACTGCAGCTGCAACTTTCAGCAGTGAGTACACTGACATGTCTTGCACAGAGGCTGGTACACTGCAAGGGGCCATTCAATTTGGCTCAGATCCAGCAGAGGTGACCTCACCCGTCAAGCGCACCCCTATGCCTGAAGTGCCAGCTAATGATGGCTTCCACCGCACCTTCCAGCCCTTTGACATGCTGCGTAGCCCAACAAGCCTGGGGGGTAACTCCTTCCAGGACTTGAATGCTCACTTGGCTCAGAATGCCAGACTGTCTATTAGGCAGCGCAGTCTCAGGCGTGCTTTGAGGACAGCCACTAAGGAGTATGTTCCTGCTGATGACCCAGCCTTGAGAGGTATGCAGTGCACTGTTGTGATTGAATTCTGCTCACTGTGCCTCCTCCTGCATTCCCACCCCCCTTACCCCGACCTCTAGGTCTCACCTCTAGACCACTGATTCTGATCCCTTTTACCATTCTTTGCTCTTTTCACAACAGTCATGACATTACTCCTGTTGATGCCTGATACCTGACTGTATTCATGAACTGTGCATGAAAAGTATGTGTGCAATGACACCTCTTGTTATGTGTGCGCAGAGGCAGAGGTGGTGGCCACTGTCAGGGCTGCACCTGATGCTGAGGGTGCTGCACAGCCTACAGCAGCCAGGCCTTTGATGGTAGCTGTTTCGCGAGGTGGTGTGGTCAATTCCACCACTCTTGTCAGCAGATCTCAAGGCTCAGGCTTTATCAGCATCAACCGCCTGCCTGAAGCAGCTTCACAGTCAACATCCCAGGGTGTTACCATCAGGAGATGTATCTTCTGACTGTGCGTCTCATGGGATCACACTCATTCTGAATCATGACACAGCTCAAGATAAAAGTTTGACTGTCACTGATTTGCTTGAAGTATAGGCTTAGCATGAAGTGGTGTAGCCTGTGCTGTTTCAGGGAGGGAAATTTCTCGTGTGTGTGCTGCTGCATACCCCATGCAGTTCGTGTTGTTTATATGTACAGTAGGCAGGACGCTCTTAACCTAACCAAATACCTTAGCAGAAGTCTGGTATGCTGGAGCTCTTTCTTAGACTGCACAGCACTACTTGACCACACAGTGACAAGCTGATGTTTTTCTGCCAAACGTAACCCTCGTTTTGAGCTGCATACTGGCCCCAATTGATCAATTGCTTTGGGTCAGTGCACTCAGTCATTCACTTCATTGGAGACTTGCCTCCCCTTTTTATATGTGTTGAATGAACGTTCAGCTTTCAGCAGCACAACGAGTATTCAGTTACCCAGTACATACTGTAGACCTCCAAACGGATTTGCCCTCACAAGTACCCATGTAAATACATGTCGCTGTGATGCCAACCAGAGTGTGCACTTCAGAGTGCTTTCAGCTGCCACTAACACTAACAGCTGCATAAGTCAAATATTCGATCTTGACAACACATGTGTGGAAGTGACTCAGCAATAAACAGGTACAGTCAAGACCAACAGCACATTGGCTCAGTACGCGCCCTGGCACTGCTACTATAATAGCAAGGTTTGGCTGACGAGTATACATCACAGTACAGATGGCTGTTTGTCTTGAAGCTAATTTCACAGCCAAGCCTGTGCTTGACAAGAAAATGACTGCATGTGTTTTGACCCTCTGAGACTCACACCTAAGACGACTGCACTGCACATCTGACCTAAGCTAAGAAAGAAAGCGTGAGAGTCTGTTGACTACCAAACACTTGGCAGATTGACTGTCCAGTACAAATTCCCGTCATGTGTCTCCAACTGTAAGTTGTTAGTAAAGCCGGCCATCCAGGAGCTGCAGCATCAAATATGACGGTGGCGTTTGCTGCGAAGTCACCATTCAGAGCCTGCACCTCATCAAATAGCATTTCACATATCGTCGTCAACATTTTGATGTCTGTTTTACCAAGCAATTTTTTTTCACATTTTGCAAGACACAACATGCCACACATCGCGTCCGCGCTCGATATAGGGCTGATCATTGTATATCTCAAAAGTGGATGTAAATGTTCATTACAGCTTAAGACATACGGATCCCACGACCTACTCTCCCACATCGTATCTACAAAGTAATCACGAATGTCCGTGAAGTTCTGCTTGACAGCGCTTTGATCTCCTGCAAGCTCTGTAAAGTGAGTTGACTTGCTGCTGGCTTCACTGACCCAACAAGCGGCCTACATGCCTATTCTGTGTGAGCTAGATTATGATGACTCTGTACTAGTCACAGCAATATAAATACATTTAGCCGATGCAATAATGACCAGAATCTTCTTAACCACCAGCAGGCCTGTACTGAGAACCAGCTGGAGTCCTATAGACAAAGCTGTGATGACTGCCGTCTGCCAATCATCAGACTGTGAGCATCTTGACTTTGGTCTGGACAGATAATGTTCACCACAGCCTCTTGTTAGGGACTCTGAATCCGCAGCGAGCTGCCGAGTTTTGACTGTACATAGAGTGTGACCTCAGCATTTGTTTCAGCTTGGAAGCCGGCAGAAGCATGCTGTTGAGCTTGTGATCCTTGACCATAGCCTACAGTAGAGTCAGTCTACATTTTGCCAGCACTTGACCACATGTATTGCTTTGCAACTGGAGCTGTGTACCATACGTGCACACGTGCAGAGCATCTGCAAGAAGCTGCTGTCGATGCAAGAGCGATGCATATAAGCAATGTATATAAGCGGTGATGACCTGGCCAGGTAATCGGCGACAGTGTGTGCAATTGACGTGCCAATTGTGAGACATCACACACTGCTGAATGAAGGTGGAGATTGTGCACAAGCAGCTAAAGTTGAGAGCGACAGTCAGAAAATCTGTAGGCATTCAGTAGGGGAAAGCATGATAAGACAACTAGTGTACTGTGACAGGGTCTGGACAGACTGTACTAACGCACACTGAGGGTACAGACTCCGCTTGGTCTGCATTGAGTGCAAGTTGTGCTGTATACCTGAACATCATCAGCATGAGCCTCGATGAGGGCCTTCACAATCTGTGTCTGATGCGCTGTCAGCTTAGACGGTGGTGCGGGGCCCTTGCTCCCTCTTTGACCCAACACTTGCTTGAAGTCTGCAGGCAACCACATAAAGAGACTGAAGTAAGGCACCGCACCGGTCTTGCGGCACATTTGAGTGCAAACGACTGGCATGAACAAGTCTGTATCTATCACACAAGCACATGGCAGTTTGCTTGGGAGCATGTATGCTGCAGCTGCACAAAGAAACAGGTGCTCTGTGCATCTGCATTGTACATGAATGTTGAGAAGCTATTCGGCCCTAATATGTAGAACACTTTTCTCTCTCACTTGTGCAGGTGTGCTGCAATGATAGAGACAACCAACTCCTACCAAATAAGACACAGAAAACCTCATGCATGCTGTATGTCCAAGTCATCGTCTGCATGCGACTTGTGTAGCTAAACATGTGCATCAAGCATTGCTCACCATCATCAACTTCAATTTGAGCATCAATGTCATCAAACTCAGATGCCCGCTCCTGCAGCAAACTTGGGAATATAAACCTACTGGGTCAAGCACTGAGCAAGCATGTAGCCCGGGACAAGAGTGCTGCAATAGTTTTGTGACAGTCCAGGCTGTTAAAACAAAGCAGGCTCGCTTACTTTGAAATGCTTAAGTGCTGTGCATCATGGCATCACAAAGACAAGACAATGCATTATATCAGCTTCTCAGTTGCTTGCATGCACTATATGCCTACTGGTGCATGCAGCTGCGCACGAGGGTTGCAATGATGACGTCTCCATGTGTCGCATGTAAGTGTGTAGACATGCATCCATACTGCAGCACAGCAGTTGTCCCACCTGTATTACATCCTTGGTGCCCGTATTGCGGCCGAAGCCTACATTTGCATCGGTCACAAACCCTTGGTTTGCGTAATTTGTGTTTGTATTGTTGCTGATCTTCCAGTCAGCACTGCATGCAGAAGTGTAATCAAGCACATGCGAATTGACTGCAACTTTTGGTGCATGACTTTGTAGCATGACTTTGTAGCGTGATGCCTTGGTGCATGAGTGCCATGAGCTTTTCTCACGTGTTTCCCAGCTTGCTTGGCAAGCTAGGTCTGCGATCGCTGATTTCATTTGGTAGCTTGGCTCTGACCCCTTGCAAGCGACCTTTTGTTCTCTTTTTGATAGTTACTTTTGGCCTGGTCTTTTTAGACCTTCGCAGTGAGCCCCCCATATGCGGCTAATCAAATATCAGCACGTGTTGTTACTATTCAGGCCGGCTGACGAGCCCGTCGCTGCTGTGTCACGGCAAAGCCCAAAGCTGTAGGTGAAAGAGCCGCCACCCAGGCAGTGCGCGAGCGTGAGCAGCAACACCGAGCTAGCCAACAACACACAAACAGACGCAAGCTGAATAGAGCTGAACAGAGCGACAAGTCACCTCGGCAGTGGCAAGGTTGCCCAAAGTTGCTTGCACCCGTGCACAAACAACATGCATGTGGAACATGTGCATTCAGGAAGTTGAATAGTCTCTTTCCAAAAAAAGTGCCAGATTAGAGGAGGTGTTCCCATTGCCAATGCGGTGCCAATGGCGCCGTTTCGCCCCTCGAATTGACCTCACATGCTGTACTCGAGACTGCGGCAATCACACGAATACAAGCTGCGATAGGATGGACCTTCGCCACAACAAGCTTTTGTGTGATCAGTACCATCAACTTAGACGTCTGCAGTCAGGCAAGCAAGCTTTTTATCGCTAAAGCTCCATTGCGACCTTGTTTCTGCCGGCAATATGCCAGCGATGTCGACGCCTTCATCTAAAGGTGCGCGTCTGGCACAACTATTGGACAAAGTTTCAGGCAGAATTGGATACTGTTCACACGTCACGAGCCTCACATGTGATGCAGTTTGGCAGCACCCCTTTGTCGACGTCTTCCGCGTTTGTGGGCTGAAGCAGTGGCCCCAGGGCAATTTTTCAAAGGAAGGCAATGCAAAATTGGCTATGGTGTGTGCTAGCTAGCGCAGCTCCATGACTCCTGGGCTGCTGCATTCATTGCTGCATGGTGGAATCACACACCTGCATGATTGTTGAGGACCTGATTCTGCAGCTGTCTAGTGCTCACAAGCCAAGTCACATGCATCAAGTGTTGCCTGTGCATAACAGGACCGCTCCATTGGCCATCAAGTCATCACTCTGGCGGGGGCTGTGCCAGCAGCCAACTACCTGCAGCTGCCTCAGGACAGGACTGAAGGGCTTGGACTCACTGGCAGCTTCCTGTATCTTCAGGTAGTGAGGGTGTAACACCATCACTCAAAGTAGCCTGCTATTGAACGCACACAGGCATCTTTGATGCTGTCTAGAACAGAAAACAGGTCCTTGGGCTATGCAGCTGCCAGTGCGTATGGGCTATGCAGCTGCCAGCGTGTATGGGCTATGCAGCTGTGCGGTTCCTTCCTTAGACACTTGTCTGCTTTGGTGCAGATCCTTGTGCAGCCAGCAGACACCTACTCAATTCATGTTGATGTCAAGACAGCTGACAAGAACACCACTCGCGTGTCCATGAGCAACCTCTTCAATCCAGAAGCTTTGAAGGTACCGTTTCTGCAGAGAAAGTGACAAGTTGCTGTCTGATCCAGCATAGTGCTGAACTGTGAGAGTGTTGTGGCCTGCTCCAAATGCTGATGTCAAGTGTCATGCTGCAGTGCACTCAGCGGAACGTACAGATTCCATATAGCAGCACAGATGGTAACTGGACAGTGCTGGCACTGGATCTGGCAGCTCTCCTGGCACCTGTCACCACTGCTGCATTTGAAGAGACTAAAAGTATCCAATTCTGTGCCAACATGGTGGTGCGGGGTGCATTCACTGCTGACAACAGCTACACCCGGCAAGTAAGGTCTTCACCTGTTTAATGTAAAACGCTCCAGGCATCTTTCTGACAAACAAACAGCCTGCAGCCGTGCTCTCACCTGTCATCTCAATGTTGTCTGCTGTCAATGAATGGACTGGCATCTTCCTCACGTGGCAGGAATGGATGTGCATGCCTTGTCAAACTCTGCTGACGATTGTAGCTCACAAACATGCAAAGTATGGCTGACTAAGCTATCTACTATTGCAGAATCTGCCCAAGGACATGGTGCTATCTCATGCATTGGCACCTGCAGACCTGAACTGGGTGTGGATGCCTCAGGAGCCTGCTGTACAGCCTGCACCCCTCAGGTGTGTGATCACAAATACTCTTTGCCACCCTTCAATGGGCTTTGTTTGAGCTAGGACGGCCATCCATCTGCATGCACATGTCTTAGTCTCAAGCACCAAACCTAACTTACTCTCTGCCTGCTGTTACGTTGCTGTACATGAGCCTGATAGGGCATGAATGTTACATGTGTTGGGCGCAGCTGCTGTCTGCTTGTCGTCAAACCTTTGTCATGTCATGACACAGCTTTGCTGCCTGTCGATGACAACTATTTGCAACTGCTCACAGGGAGCTGAGTAGCAACATCAAGCCAGCCCTCTCAAGCCAGAGGAGCAGCATCAAGCTTTCTAAGCCATCACTGAATAATCCTTTGACCAGCCGGTGAGAGACACCTCCCTGCTGCTGCTCACACACACCATTTGTCACAAGCAGTCAGGCAGCATCAGCTGCTGTTGTAGCTTTGAAGCAAACGCAGGCATTGGCTGTGAATCCTGAACGGTAGCGGCCCTCTGTGTGCTGATTGTCAGAAATGCTTCTGCAGCAAGAAAGCCTTTGAGGATGCAGCTGAGCAGGTTTCAACCCAGCATGAGCAGTCTGAGCCTTGGCTGCAACTTCAGCACATCAATGGGTACACAGGTGAAGACAGCAGCAATTTGCCTGGCTGATTGAGCGCTTGTGCTGTGTTTGCTGCCTCACAACATTTGTTTCAGGGTGCAGAGCTCAAATGACATGTGGCATGCATCTGCAGGCGAGTTCACCAGGGTCATGACATGGCTTCCAAATTCTCAGGAGCTGGTCTTTGCAGCTGGGAATGTCATTGTCATCATGCACAGTGAGTCTCTCTGCATGCAAGCATGCTTGTACTATGTTTGCCTTTCAGCTGCACAGCAACCAGAACAACTGGCACAGGATTACTCAGCATCATCCATTGCAGAAGCCTCACAGGTCTGCATGCTGCTGTCGTCTCCATTTGCTTCTTGATTTGTACATGAAAGCCCTCTACAACATGCATGCATGCAGTCACACATGTCACTGGCTTGATTGGACTGGTCATGCAGCTCACATATCATGTCATCACACAGCTGCAGGGTCTCTGCAACAGGAGCATCTTTCCAACAACAGTCATGTGCAGGCAATAGTGGAGCGCAGAGGTATCTGCTGGGCTGTGCCAACAATGTGTGTGCCCTGGCATGCTCTGGCCAGGTGATAGTGTCTGCAGAGGCCGGCAAGCTGGGCCTGATTAGGCTGTGGGATGCCGCTTCTGGGCAATGCCAAGCCCTGCTCCATGGTGACCCTTCCTCTGCAAAATCTGCCCCAGCATCTTTGACAAACTCCTCCACACAGGGCATGTATAACTTAAATATTAACCATTAATTGCAGAATTACTTTTGAAACTACTTTTAATATTATTTTAGGTACATGCAACGCCATGCATGTACTCGGCCACCAGCCTGCAAAAGTGCTGACCATCTGACCAAAGTCTCTGCTGAGGCACCATGGGTTTTAGAGTCAACCAGTGCAACTTAGAGCACCAACCTACTGACACGGTCTCCTGCCAGCACTAACATTCAACCTTGCATAGCACAGAACACACCATGTTTGTCCTGTACACCAACATCTGCAGCGGTGTCAGATACTCAGCAGATACTGAATGCTTGGAGTGCTGCATGCCAACAAGGCGGACTGCAGGTTTGCAGCTGCGGTCATGCAAGGGTCAACTGTCGGATGTGCGGTTGCCAATGCAGGGCATGCTGGCGGCATCAACTGCCTGGATTTGTCAATGGATGGCCGCTTCCTGGTTGCAGTGGGCCTCAACAGCCACAGCAAGCAGTTGGTCATACTGTGGAATGTTACTGGTCTTGTAGACGGTCAGAAGGTGACACAGCACGGAAGATTGCTGCTTGACTCAAGTCTTACACTCCTGTCTGATAATCTGTTGGATTGCATTCAAGACTGCATAGCTGCAGTGACAGGCACAGTAGTGACAGACATGGCCAAGAGATGCTCCAAAGCCTTTTGCACCTTAATGTGGGTTCTCTAGCTGCAATCCTTGTTGCAAGCGCTCAGTAATCATCAGCCTAGTTTACCTGTAGACAAGAGCCAAAATTCGTCACCTGTGTCAGCAGCTGCATGCACTCTTGCTTTGAAAACTTCCCCTGCTCAACATGCTCAGCGGCAGCAGACCACCTGCTCTGATAACCTGCTGGGGCATCCTGCAGGCTCAAGTCCTGGCCAAGTACATATCTGACTACAATATCAAGGCCATCAAGTTCAGTCCATACGAGGAAGGGCGGCTGATGACCTGTGGGAAGGACAGTGTGCGCATGTTCCGCCTCAAGGTGTACCCTGTTTGCATTGACCAATACAGACATCAGTATAAATTGCCACAATCAGTGCTGTTCACATTCAGCTGCTCCCAGTGTAGTATGCTCACCTGTGAAAGCTGCCCACACCATGTTGGCTGCTTTACTGTTTCATCTCTGTGCTGCATCAATCAGCCATCCGCAAGCTATGCTGCCAGCAGACCAACCTCATAATGCACCTGAGTACACCTTCCCAGCATACGTTCTGCAACCAAGCGTTCTCACTTGCAAATCTCCTTCGCTCAGCACATACAGTCATCTGGACTGGATGGGCTCCACAGAAGCCAAAACCTCTGCTTTGTGCGTAGATGGGGCACCTGAGAGGTATGTCTGTCCATGTCACCCCTGCTCCTGGTGAGATGAGCAAAGGCAGCTGGCTGGACACCAATGTTTTCACCGACATTGCTTTTGAGACTGGCTGTGGCCTTGTCTTCGTAACCAGCATCTCTGGAGCTGTCTACCAGGTCAGCACTCCTCGTCCCCACCAGGGCTTTGTCTGCCTTGCTGCTGTTAAAGGAAAAACAAAAGACTACACCTTTTGACGTCAGTTCAATGAGACAACAAGTATTACACCGGGCTGCCCAGGGCCTTGCTGCTGTTACATTTGCCCTCTGTGGGCGCTCTCAGCACCATGTCCTGGCAGAAGCGAGTCTGGAGAAGGTGCATCTGGCCAGCTTGCCTTTCAGATGTCAGTGCTTTGAACTATCAATGCTGCACCTATTGTGCTCTGTGCCCCAAAAGGGTACAAGTTGGCGATTCTTCCCCGAAGCTACAAACCATTTAGGCCGGACCGAAAGGCGCCGACGTCAAGATCATCCTGTGTGGCGTCAGTCTGCATCTCTGCGGCACAAAAGTATCATTTGCAGCAGCCAGGCTACAGGGTACAGCCAGACAACACCAGAATGAATACCGCACGCACAAGAACCCCACCAATTGCCAATCCTCAAGCCGCCAGCAAATGCATACTGGTCTATGTCCACACACGTTTGCTTTTGGATACTCAGCAAGCGCTATCCAGTAACCTCATGGGTGCCAGCGTTGACACACAAAAGCCAGCGTCTGCATCAGAATCAGCCTTTGCAGTGTGAGCAGCCTGAATGGCAGCTTGTGCAACAGGGCATGAGGAAGTGGCAGCCAGCAAACACGGTGGTTTGCTGAAGGGAACACTGTGCATGCTCACCAATGACTCAAACACACCTACAATTTCAGCATCATTACTGGTGGTGGTCCTGCTGCAGATCAACTATGGGACACGCACCTTGGAGAGGGTGTACCAGCTGCACAGCGCTGCCATCAACTGCATGCTGGTCAGCGAGGGCTTGTGTGTCACAGGCTCTGACGACAAGTTCCTGCGCGTCTGGCCTTTGGACTTCTCAGATTTCCTGCTGGAGGTAGCTCCCTGCCCATACGTATCACCGTTCATGTGCGTATGAGTCTAGCATCTCCCCTGTTGATCCTGCCAGAGTCTGTGGGCTTGTGAAAACATGCTGATGGCAGTTTCCTTCTACGCCAGCTTGGAAGATGGTATTTCTCTGCTCATCAACATGCATTGGCGCACGTTGGTAGTCAACCATTGCTTACCTGTTGCATCCAGCTACCTCCATACCAGCTTGCTCTCACAGCTGTAGCTGGTGCAAGTGGTCAAAGTGCAGCAATGGTGAAGAGTGATGGTGAGTTGTGAGTGTGCAGGCTGAGCATGAGGCGGGCGTGACAGCCATAGGCCTGGCTCCAGATGGGCTAACTATTGCCATTGGCACAGAAAATGGAGTCATAGGCTGTTTGGACGTTCCTACTCACCAGTACCGCACGCTGCTGCGCTCACACACTGACACAATCAATGCTGTGGCGGTTGACACCCACAGGTGCTGCTGCCTGCCTTGCAGTCCTTTATGCATTGCCTGCAACTTGCTGCAATCTGCAGCGCCTATGTGCTGCCTGCACCATTGATCGACATGTGAGCTTACTGACATCTGAGCAGCCACTCTGCCTAACGAGCATCTGTTCAATGAGTGAACCCACCTGCCAGATAGCAGATGTACTGATGAGAGGGAATGCAGCATTCCCACCTGTCTTGCCCATGCCTGAGCATACGTCAGCAACGAGGAGCAAGCCTTCACATGAGCGTTTGCACACCCTCCACTTTGCAGCGCATGAGAGATGCATCTGAACTGAATGAGATTCCCTGCAGGGGCGAGTACTGCACCGTCTCTTCAGATGGGACCATCAGGGGATGGGACATCGCATCTCATGCGCAGCTCTTTGAGCTGGCAGCGCCGGGGGAGGTCATCCAGTGCTGTGCCTATCACCCTGACAGGCATGAGCTGGCCTGCGGCTTTGACCAGGGCCGAGTCAGGATCTTTGATATTGCTGAGACAGCCCTGCTGCAAGAGCACAAGCAGCACCGGCAGGGAGTGCTGCAGGTGCTGTACCTGCCTTCTGGCAAGCTGCTCTTCAGCCTGGGTGAGCTCCAATCACTGCCTTGTTTGGGTGGTCACCAATCATGAATGCATGCTGACTACAGCCAATTGATACTGGATCATTGATTGCTTCAGGCCTGGTTGCATAAGCTCCTGAACAGAGTTACAAGCCCAGGTGTTTGTTTCAAAAGTGATTGACAGTTGGTTTGTGGCTAGCTCTACCTGCAGCTATCAGCATGAATATATTACTGTCATCATTGTGTTTGGAAAGCCAGAGTTGATCAGGCCTTTCCACGAGGGGCTATCTGCAAGTTCACAGTTCAGTTCTGCAAGTTCATCTGATTCAGCTGCAACAGCCAAGTACCATATGCCTCACCATGGGATGGAAAAAATATAAGACATGTCTTAATTTCCCTCCTCACGCTTTGCTGCTGAGACAGCAGTAGCTATGCCTTGTGTGGGCCTGCTCTTACCACCATGTTTATGCTGCCATGATATCATGGTCAGAGTGCATCATCACTGCCAGACAGGAGCAAGTGACAAAGCTGCCCCTGCACGCCCAAACCTGCAGCAGACCCCAGCATGTTGTCAGACCACATGCTTCCAGCTTGCTCCTGCCTGCAAGCTGCAAACCTCAAAGTGGTAGGTCTTTTTGCACACCACATACACCTGTGCTTTCAAGCCAGGATTTCTGATGAGTCACAACTGGCCCCCCCACCCCATACTGCAAAGTACTAAATGAAAAATGAAAATCAAAGTGATGGGTGCAGGTGTGGACGGCAACCTGTGTGTATACGAGGTGGCTCACACCTACCTGCCCATCAAGTACCTTTCCACCACCACACACCACCACCCAGGCTGTATTGCTGCTGCACCAGATTCTTCCCTGCTGGCTACTGTGTCTCGCTCAGATGCTAGCCCGACGGTAATGCTTGTTAGCTCTGCCCTTGACCTTAGGCCTTCTGTCAATAGTGCCTGCAGTGCCTCTCAGCAACTTGTGTGTTCATGGAACAACCTTGGTTCCTATGTTGCTTGCCAACAGTGCAAAAGCATCTGTAATCTGTGATGAGCATCTCCATCCAGACATCTACACCTCTGTCTTGCAAGCAGAGAGAAAGTGGGTACAGGCAGTGGCGCAACATCAACTCAGCGGCTGAAAGATTTATCTGCAGTGCTCTGCCATAGACCGAGCATGCACTTACACACAAGATATGGCACATTGTTGCAGTAAGGCACAACAGCTAGCATGCTGCAGCTACTAGCTTCCCCTGACCTTGTGTAGCTTCATTTATGACAATGACCACACTGCTTACGCCCTGACCATCACTTGCAAACTCACAACTCAAGCTGCTCCTCAAAACTTTGCTCACTGAACAGCATGTTGCAACAGTTCACACGAGTATTCAAGAGATCTGTTGCAGGGAGTACCTCATGCAGACAGGCTTCTAAATGCAGGGCTTCATGACGCGCCAACCATGCACTCCCCTCCAGGGATGCCTGACATCATCCCCCGTTTACCCTCAGCGATCTTCAAGCTATGATGGCATGAAATGCATTTGGGCCTGATGCAGTTTGTCAGGGACCCCTCATGAAAGGTCTCATGTGACATGCAGGCCAGCATCCTGTTGTTTCATGGCAGCACCTTGGAGGCCATCAGGAGGATCGAGAGCACTGCTCCTGGCTTCACCAACTTGCTCTTCTCCCAGGATGGCAGCCAACTTCTGGCCACCACTGCTGACCGCCGGCTGCTCACATATGCTGTCGGCAATGGTGTGTCAATACCACCTTGCAGTGTTGGCCCTTGAACCTCGAGCTTGCTTGATACTTTTACTGCTGGACCCTGGTTGCTGCTGTGTGTCTGTGTTCTAAGCTTGTGTGACAGCTAGCTAGCTAGCTTGCTTTGTGGGATAACCCTGAAACCAAAGAGGGCATCGATGTGTCTATGCCCTATGCATTCAGTGTGTGCATCTGCCTGTTGCATCAGCAACTCCAACGCACAGGCAGCCCGCTAAGTCACTTCTCTGCCGCGTCTGGAAGCAAATCGAGTCTGCTGCCTTGGCAGCCTTCTGCCAGTGCAACGATCTGCTGCAAAGCAGACACAGAGGAGAGGTATTTCATAGACTGTACATGCGGCAACTTTCAAGCAGATGATGGCGCAATACCGAATTGTGCCTGTGAATCATGGCAATCAGATCTTCATGACATTATGTAGGCGGCAGGGGCAGTCGAGATGACACTTGGTTCTTGACTAAGAGTTCACTCCAGCCATCACTGACATTCAAAGCTGTGTATGTTGCTTAGCAACAGCTATGTGATTGTTGTACACCACATACAGCTGGTGCTTGCAGGCCAGCTCATGCAAGAGCGGACTGAATTGCACAAGGTGGGCGTGGACACCGTTGCTCTTCATCCCTCCCAAGCATTGGTTGCCACTGGTGGTGCTGACCGCCTCATCAAGCTCTGGCCTTGCCACTCTCAGGTGCGTGCAGTCTCTATGCTTACTCTGCCTTGCACAAGCAATGCAGCATCTTCACAAAAGAGGCTTTCTTGCACCAATAGGCTATTGTACATGCAACTGGACTCATGTGTGCTTTCTTGCGCATGCACATGCATGAAGGCCAGGCGTGCAGGTGTGACATTTGACTGTCTTGTGCAGCAGTGTCCTCAGGTTCCTGTATGCTGTACACCTGAAATGTTTCTGCAACTGTTTCAGCAATGGCTGAAGGCAAGGCTGGGTAGGCATTGTCATGCCTGTCAACAAAGCATGTCATCCAGTACTGACAAACATCTTATCCGACATGCAATTGGGAGGGCCACAAATCTTCCACGCACGGTGTCACCAACATACAGGCGCCTTGGCTTGGACCTCATGTCACACACATCCTACACGGCATGTCCAGAGTCACACATCTGCAGAGCCTTGCAACCTTGCCCTTCTTGCTGTTGGTATGCAGGCGCCCAGCCCAATAGCAACAGGGCAAAGCTTCGTCGGTCACTCAGACATTGTGACGGGATTAGCCTGGGCAAATGATCACACCCTGATCAGCACCAGTGCTGGAGACGCCATCCTCATATGGCACCTGAAGCCTGCTGCTCTGCTCACCCCTGACACAGACCCCAAGCTAGCCCCTGTCAGCGCCCACGGCCATGTGCAAGACTTACTTCCAAACCCAGCAGGAAGACTGACAGATGTACCGACGGTCAATATGACTGAGACCTTTGACAGCTTCCAGAGAGGAGAGCCTGGCTTGCTGCAGCAATCTCTTGAAGCGTCTGCTGGCAGGCTGGAAGGCTTTGCAGAGGGTTGCCTCACAGCAGATACTGGCAGCAGTGTTGCCGCCCAGCCCAGCATGCCTACTGAGACGCTCTCCGTGACAACAGTGATAGCAGATTCAGTTCAAGAGAGCACTGGACGCACTGCAGAGGCAGTGCTGCTGGAAAGCCAACATCAGCTGGTTGCCGGCACAGTGCTGCCTGCAGAAGCTGGGGAGCCCAAGTTGGGGGGACCTGCAGCAGCAGAACCTCATTTGCAGGTTCAGAGGGTCATTGGCTTCAATGGGGATTCTCAAGGCACGTGCGCATGGCAGGCAGAGAGCGGTGTGCTTGTGTATGCAGCTGATCGGTGCCTTATTGTAGAGCAGCTGGCCACACGGGAGCAGAGGTGAGTCTCATCATGTTGCTGTAAGTTTGGCTTCTGCATGCCTTGTTGATGACAGACCTCGCTGCATTGACTGGGAATGCACCCTGAAGTGTGGTGGTGCAGGAGACATTCTGTTGTGAAAACAAGGTCACACAAACATCCTTGAGTTTGAGTGATAAGCCAACAAATGAATGGGCGTGCAGTACAATGCATGCAGTGTGGCTTGTCAACAATGAGTGGATATGTGAATATGCACTGCAGCAGAGTTGCTGCAGGTTCAACACAAGGTAGCATTATCTGCATCACAAAAGGCTGGGCAGCAACAGTCATACTGTGTCAGTATTGTTTTGGCAGCAGTTGCAGTCAAAGCTGAAACTTTGGCATGCGCATAATGCCTGATATGCCTGCTACACGCTATGATGTAGCAGCCCGACATAGTTACGATCTCAGTCTGCAGCAAAGCATCAAACCCACATACACCTATGCAGAGCTTCTGATTGTTGCGCTCACTGTAAGACCTTCGAAGTGACCCTGTGAGAATGCACAGATGCAGTTCATGTAAGCAGTTGTGTGCAGCTCAGGGCTGTCATCATGCAGGTGTCTGATGCAGCACACAACGAGCATCAGCTGCCTGGCTGTCACACCAGATGGCAGCCTCATATCCTCAGCTTCACCACCACCGCCAGAGAGCTCCTCTGGACCTACAGTCACCACTGCGCAGATCTGCCTGTGGGATGTGGCCACAGCTGCATGCTTGCATGTCATGCACCACCACAGCTGTGGGGTTCAGGTGATGCTGAATGCCAAGGATGGTGTATTTGCTGGCACTGCTTTGGTGTTCTGCATTGGTTGCTGACCTTAGAGATCCTGTGGGTTGAGAGAGAGAATTGCTTGATCCAGAGGGTCTCAGCAAGAAGGCTTGCACTGTGAAACACTGCTGCACAATGTATGTCACAACAAAATAGGTCACACTTCTGCAGAATGGCTTGGCAATGGCTTGCAACACATGATGTGGCAAGTCATCAATGAGAGGCCAGCATCAGTCATAGTGATTATGCGCATGAAGCACAGCTGGGTTGTTGTGAGTATAGACTGTGCAGAGTCACTGCAAAGCCTGCAGCAAAGCTATCTCATTCTCATAGGGAATTGCCTCCTCCTCTTCAGATTGAAGGTTTCAGGTCTGTGGGACAGTGCCATGTCTTACTCAGATTGCATGTTGTAGGCCCTCAGCTTCTCACATGATGGCATGTGGTTGTTGTCAGCTGGGAAGGAGCCTGAGCAGAACGTGGTGATCTGGGATGTGGAGACTGGTGCTGCTCTTACCAGCGGCACAACCAGCCAGCCTGTCATAGACCTGGCTTGGCGCACCCACACCCCCTTGCCAGCCTTTGTCACCTTGTCTAAGGTGCTCTCACACTCTGTGATCAAGCCACTTCTGCGCTGTGCCGAGCATCTCCCACAAGAATTGCATTCAGGATTGTTGTGGGGCAATTTAGCACCATTACCTGCTGACAAATTCGATGGCACATTCATCAGTTTGTCGGGTTTCACATCCCCTGGCACATCCATCAGACTTAAAGCTTGACAAAGGGTGTAGAGCACTTCTCTTTCTCTCTGGCCTGACAGCAGTGTCCTGTGTGGGGTTGGGACCTGGGGACCCCAGCTTGTGACTAGTCAGTGTGGCTGACTGCACACCCTTGAGATCCCTGCCTAAACCCCTCAACTTCATGATTGCTTCGCTGCCTTAAGGTGTCAAAACCATAACCAGCAACTGCAAATCAAATCTGGACTTGTTCCCCGTTCGGTGGTATGTGCTGTAGTTCTTGATGCTGTGTCCATTTGTAGTCCTGTGAGACGTCGTTTCAAGTGGAGTGGAAAGGGTTTCCAAAGATTGTGTGAAAGGAAAATGCAGTGCAGGCAACTACCCTGGTGTGCCACCCCGCGCATGCACGCTTGTGCATGCAGCAACATGACCGTGTGTGTTTCAGCTGTGTTGTCAAGCCATGTTTCGTCATGCAGCATGACCTGCCCCAGCCTTTGCAAACAACACATCCTTGTATCCAAGTGAGACAACAGCTGAACACTGTGACTGATCTCTTGTGTTGCACATTTGTTCAGAGTGAGGTATTGGCATGGGAACTGGAGTCCAGTCATCTGGCTCAGCGCTGCCTGCGCCTGCCCCCACCCCTCCTGGAGGCCCCCCTCACCGCCCTGGGCCCCCACCTGGATGGCACCTTGTTTCTTGGGGATGGAAATGGCAACATCTGGCGCCTGCAGGTTGCTTCTCTGCCCCACATTGCCCTCTTTGGATGATTGTGTACCCTGGTTGCAGCAGGCATCTGTGAGCTTTGGATGTGAATGGCCAAGGCACATGCAGCTTCTGGTTAGGCAGTGACTGGACTTCAAACTCTGAGATTGCAACTTAGATGTTTGGTATTGTTCATTTTCATTGGGTCCACTTATATGGCACAAACAGTTCCATGACAATGCCAAGGCACATGCGCAATTTTTGGCGCCGCTGCAATCTTTGTTCTTCATTGCTTCTTGTCTGCACAAAGAGCCAAGATTACCCTGAAGAAGGGATCATAGGATGTGTTGTGATGCAGCATCCCTTTCCAGTCCAGTAGGTATACAGTACATCAGCCAGTCAGCAATCAGCCTGCTCCTCAGATGCACATGTCCTTCACGTCTCTTTCTCTGCTGGTGTGCAGATTGCACTCAACAGCAGCCTTGTGACCTGTTTCAAGTGCTGTGGCCTGGGCAGTGATGGGCCAGTCACCTGCCTGCAAGCCCACCAGGGCTGCCTATTGGCCGGCAACGCTGAAGGGCAGCTAGTAAGGTTTGCCCAGCAGCCCAACAGCAGCATCTGGGTGGAAGATAAGAGAGTGTGCGTGACCAGTAGAGTGACGAGTCTGGATGCCGCTGAGGATGCAAGTCAAGCTGTTGTGGGCACCAGCATGGGAACCATCTGGTATGGCCAAGTTAGTCATGCTAGTTGTCTACTTTTCCCCACACCTGTTTGTGAATTTGCTGCATTGATTTGGCATCTTCCCAGTGTGCTGAGTCTTACAGCGTCCTCAGCGATGTCAGCCAGATCAACTCTATGTCCAGCACAACACAAGACACCAACACACAAGATGGGGTCTTGTGTTGTTGTTGACATAGACTTGATCTGGCTGACATTGCTGAGGACTCTTGAAGACAACCACACTGGGACACAAGATAGGGTTGTCTTGCGTCAGAGCTGCAAGCATGAGCATATCATGGTAAAAGTCCTGCGATGCGGTGAGTACTGCTTCCTCCAAAAGGAGCCTTCCTTGTCAGCAAGCAAGGCCTTGAACAGGTCCTGCCACATCTTACTCATTGCATACTTCAAGGCATGACATTTGCCTTGATGCCGTCTGCCTGGCTGAGTGGTTGGATCTCATCACGTCGAGATGATCTAGATGTTGAGGTAGGTCGCAATGCTGAGCAGGTATGTTGACATGAATGGAGGGAGTGAGGTTCCGGTGGTCACAAGCCACACCAAGGCTGTCACTTGCTTGGCCTTGCCCACATCAGCGCTCACAACACCGCTCATGGCAACCAGCTGCCAAGATGGTGTCCTACGCATCTGGCAGATGCCTTCCCAACCTGCAGACTGGCACCAGGTATTCCTCTCGACATACCTGCTGAACCAGAATTTGCACATTGGTGCAAATTTGATTGTCACTGGCTTCACTTTACACAGGGAACATGCCTGTTTCACTGGCAAAGGTGTGTGCATAGCTGGGGTGGACATCTGCCTCATCATGGCAGTGTCTGGCAAGCATCTTGTGGCTGAATACAAACAATGGCAGATGCCTAGGTGTGTGTGTGTTTGGGAGTACAAGTGGTGCGTGCAGGTGGGTGTGTGTGTGGGTGTGTGTGTGTGTGTGTGTGTGTGTGTGTGTGTGTGTGTTTGTGTGTGGATATGAGAGAGAAACCTCTCGGACTTGTATGACCGCTTTTGTTCACTGCACCAACCCAGTGTCACCTCTTCAGCAATATCTGAGTCCAAGCAGGCTTGCAGCAGCAGCAGGGCTGCAGCAGTAGAGCAAGGGCAGTCGCTCATGCATCACAATCCACTCTGTATCTTGGCACGCCAGCAGCAACTGACTTTGATGCATGGTTGTGAGTCCCCCACTGCATGCAGCAATAATTCCTGAAAGGAGATCAGAAACACTGTTCATGCGTACAGGCATGTGCAGTGATGGAGTTCCAGTCTCAGCAGGCCTGCACAGCAGCAGCCATTGTCAGCAGGGGGGGCAGCCCTTGCTGTGCAACAGGCTATGAGGGTGGCTGTCTGCGCCTGTTTGACCTGGCCACTGCCTCGCTAGCATGGACAGCACAGTGCCACAGCTCAGCCACCGCCCTCCTGGCTGTGGAGCTGTCACCATGTGGGAAGGAACTGCTCACAGTTGCAAGGTCAGTCAATGCAAATGCATGCTGATGTTGAAAGTTCACACCGAGCTTTGCAATCATCCTGAAGCTAACTGCCTGCACATGCCGTGTGCTGTGTCACATGTCCTTGGGGCAGCATGTGCCAACAAGGACTGATTGACCTGCCATGCAACCTAGACAGCAGTTTTAGCCAACAGCTCGAGTTTATACCCAGTGCCTGATCATCTTATTGAAGCTGTTTCAAAGCTGTCTTTAGGGCTGCTGAATAAACATTGCTGCAAGGTCCGCTCTAGTCGTTTACATCAAGGCACAGATGTACATCCTGACATGCTTGTTTGACACCAATTAGGTCAGCAGGTGCGACTATGACTGGTGGGCACAATGCAGGGATGGCAGCATTGCCTTATGCAGCCTTCAGGATGGTGGCTTGCTGGGTCAGTGGGAGGACCATGTACAGCCTGAGCAGCAGGTGGATGCAGCAGTGTTTGCACCAGGCAACAAAGACTTGCTAGCGCTGGCTTGTGCGCAGACCCTTACAGTGCTGACTTGCCCCTGGCAGCAAAAGCCCTGCACAGCTGTCAGCTGCTACACTTGTCCTCAGGTAAAGGGTTGGTACTTGCAGTCATACACACTGGTCTCAACAAAAGAGTCGTTAATGCTTTCTGTAAGCCTCCATGATTGGCAATCATCTGTCTGGCTGACAGCTGTGGCTTTTTCACGCTGCTTTTGATGCTGGACAAATGCTGTTCAGGAGCAGATCCTTGACTGGCAGCAGACAGGCTGCAATGCAACTGCTGTGTTTGGACCTGAAGGCACAGACTGCCTTCTGTACAGCAGCCCTTTACTGGTGGGCAAGCTGGTTGAATACGACTACCAGCTCAGCACGACAAAGAGGGTGCTGAGTATGCAGCATCAGCCAATAGCATTGAGCATCTCATCTGGCGGGATCATGGTAGCCTTTGCAGATGCAGCAGGCTCAGTCGTGCTCATGGACTACAAGACTGGTCAGGCTGTCATGTTGAAAGGTGGGTTCATGATACTTGCTTATCACTGGCTTTGTTCTGTAGTATGTGCAGATGTTAATGGCACTGTATGGTAATCAGACTGGCAGTGCACGTTATACCCAAGATCTTTGTTGGCACGCAGGTCATCATATTGAAGGCCAAGTGCTTGGCTTTGCTCAGGATGACCAGAGCCTCGTTTTGTGTTCTGGACAGACAATGGTTGTATGCAGCACAAGCAATCGATTTGATCAATCGGCACTGACTCAAGCTTACTGAAACAGCATGCAAGAGCTGACACAAATGTTGACAGAGTCAAAGTTTGAGAATGTGCTGCCGCAAAGAGTTGGCAGCCAACAGTTTGAAACGTGTTGTCATTGCCGCAGAGCTTTGGCTGTTGCAGTGCCATGCCACATGCATTTGCCAGGCTTTGTAACATCTGCCGAGCTGCCACTTTCTATTGCAACACCAGACAGCGTTTGCCCTGGTGCTCCATAGAAGTGCGCTATGCATGTCACGTCATATGCTGCTGTTGCAGCACCCCCGCCATACACTCCAGCACTTGCCAGAGCCTCACTGGCATATTCAGGAACAAATGAGACTCTAAGAGCGCCCTTTGTGCCAGCTTCTAATCTGGGGAGGTCCCATCTCATCTGCCTCTGATTTGCAGACCATGACGCTTTTGAGGAAACCTGTGATGAACGAAACCTGCTTGTTTCATTGCATTGCTATAGATGGCACTCATCCCGAGCTCTGCAACTGTTTACTGGCTGGGAGGCAATAGGGCACCATCATGAAGTTGGAGAAGTCAACATTCACTGCAACTGTTTCAGACACAGGACACACACGTCTACAAGCTCCCTACCTTGCTAGGCTGACCCAGAGGCTTGGGCACTTGCAGCGTCATGGTGATGTCACGCAAAGGCCCGGTCAGCCGAGGGCTGATGCAGAACTGCACCACAAACAGCACTGCCTGCTTGGGACCAGCAGACTCTGGAGGCAGCACTGGAGTGATTTGGAGCAGCAGGGGAGGGGGGCAGGCCACTGCTGGCAGCCGGTACTTCAACAGTGGTTCCTGCAAGAAACGCATGCATTATGGAACAAACCATAATGTAATAATACAGGGAGCTACTCAAACAGTACATACCTGACCCTAGGGAACGATACATAAGCAATGAATGAACAAACGAACGAACGAATGAGTATGTGCTGGCATTAGCTCAGAACGTGCAGAGTCCATCTTGCTTCTTCAGCAAAACTCGTCTTTGGCACCTTGACAATGAACAAGAAGACAGAGCACAAGGGGGATTTGGACGGTGCTTACCATGCAAATGTCAGGGAATGCAGGAATGACGCTACCATGGTTCTGAATGGGAAATGCAAAGACAGCCAAGGCAGGTCTTTGACACCATCTGTGATGCATACACCAAGCACAAATGGGACACACAGCAGGAGGGCTCCAACCTTGTCATCAGCCATTGCAAGCTTGCCCAGGTCTGCCATGAAGGCGCTGCGAGTGCGCAGCTGGCGCTTGGCTGCACCCTTGTTCAGCAGTGCACAGCGCAGCCCAGCTGACAAGATGCGAGCCCCAGTGGGCGGAGCTTGCAGTCTGAACCCAACTGAGCAGTCGACATAGTTGAGCACACCGCTGCTGCCCACTTGCCCTAGCACACCTGCATTACAGCCACAGCAAAAAGGTCTAAGACACAATCCTGGATTCTGACTTGGTCAGGTCACATCGCCACTGGGATCAGTGCTCCTATGACTGCAGTCACTGCACACGTGCTGCATCAAACAGTGGCGCTGTGCGGCCAACATTATGATAACAGAAGCTGTCACGGCAGCCATGGCACGCATCTGCAGCTGCCCAGCTGTCAATGGAGCAAGTCGACTGCAGGATTGGGTCACACCGGCAAGATGACATATCCTGCTGCATGATTGCAGCGAGTCAAGAAGCCCATGTAACTGGGGGCACATGTGCAAGATGGCATGTCATGATGCATGGTCACAATGAGTCAAGAAGCACAGGCTACTAGCACAGGCCACTTTTCCTCAACCCTCAAGATTTAGGGACGCTACCTGCTTTGAGCAGCTTGGAGCCGACGAAGCTGCCTTGCCAGGTTTCCAGCAGCTGCAAGCTCTCCCCATTGTCCATGGCAGCCAGGTCAGCCTCTGTGGGCTGCTTCAGTGCCTTGGGTGGTGGGGTGAACTGTACCCTGTTGCCCATGGACTGTGCATGCCAGGGGGCTGTGGCTGGGGTGGACATGGCTGAGCCCGGGCTGTTGAATGCGGCCCAGTCGCCTGCGCACCAGGACACTGGTTTGGGGGTTGTCTTGGTGGCAAGGCTTGAGTGAACAAGGGCGAAGTCACAATGCTGGTGTTTACCAGGGGATGGAATCATGCATTGATACAAGGAATGTTATCTTCTGCAGCATATGCCCTGATGTGACTGAGTGCAATTGACGTCGTGTGGTTAGGTTGATGCTTCGCTGCATGCGTTGATGGATACCTTTGCCAGCTGGCATACAGACAGCGAGCATACATGCAATGCATGCCCTTGTTTGGTCAAACTGTTTTGTACATACATGGTTAGAACATTACATGGTGTTCACGTCATCAGGCATACGTGCATGGTCACAACCAGTGTGTATGGTGTACACATGATCAGGCGCATGATGACTACATGCACACCACACTGAGCAATGGCTAAGGCAGCCCAAGATCAAGAGGTCTCGAAGTACCTTGTGGAGACATTTGAGGCTGTGAAGGGGTAGTGAAGCCCATGCTGGGGCCTGAGTTGGGCCCAGGGGGCCCCCCAGCCAACAGGGCATCCAGATCCAAGGGGGTGGGGCCTGTTGTGCCGCCTGGCCCTTGCATCTTGCTCATGTCCATGCTTCCAAACATGTTAGCAAACGGATCTGACGCTGCAGTACGCAGGAAAAACCCCTCAGAAGGTGATAGCAAAAATACAAGCTGGCGCAGGGCATGAATATTGCAAAACACCAACATGCAAGTAGTTTGGGAAAAGAGTGATACATGAGTCCGTGCTTATGGACAAGTGCACGTGCCTGCTAAATCAGGTGAATTGTTGCTTGGCATGAACAAACAGGCTGACACCAAAAATGTGCTGCTCTGACACACTCTATACAACCAGGAAAAAAATGTAAAGGAAGAGGGGGGTGGTCTGACCAGCAGCAGCCTGGGCCTGGGGAGCCCCAATGGCCCCCAAGGATTCCAAATCTGCAAAGTCGTCCCTGGCGGCAGCTGCCTCAGCAGGTGCGCTACCAAAGGCATCAAAGGGGTCACCAGAAGTTGGGGCAGCAGCTGGACGGCGCCGGGGGGGTGGTATAGAGCCCGGGAGTGGTAACAGGGCGTCTGGGGGTAGCCTGAACTCCACCTGATCCATGTGGCCTTCGGCAGCTTCTACAGTCCTGTACATACAATTCAAAACATCTGCTGAATCTCTGCGTTTGTTGGAATGCGCTTGTCCTTTTGCAGTTTTCCTGTTTGTTGGCATTTGGGAAATGTTGACACTTTGCATTGAACTGCTGTACAACTGCTGAGTTTCAGGCAAAGCGGTTGCCACAGAGTGATGTGCCACCTCTTGCACTTCAAGCCTTTGCTTGGCGTTCAGTATCAAGAGCAAGACAACTCTTACCCTCAATACAACGACTGCTTGTTGCATTTCTTTGTTCCTGTCATGGTGATTCCCTGTGACCAGGAGGATGCAACGGACACAGTCCACAAACTATGATGCATGTACTGTCTGCTCATATCCTGCTGCATTGCACATCCACACAGCATCACCACACCTTTGGCTTATGCTGGGACGTGGCGCAAAGCTGGCATCCGGTGTTGAGGTGCCAGTCTTCCTTCCGAGGCCTGTCAGCTTGGCAGTGAAGGATTTACCAGCCTTCATGGGATCAGTCGCAGCCAACTTGGATGTAATACTGACATCCTCTAGCAAGATGCTGCTGACATCTGCGCTGCCATTGCTGCTCACCAGCAGCCTGACTGCAGCATACACCTGCCCAACAGAAAGCTTAGTGTGACATCACTGCACATGACCCATTGCACAACTTGGTCCTCACACGGATACTTAAGCAGGGCAAAGTGACAATCAAGCCCTTGTAAAGTCATTTGCCTAGGGCAGCTGCACATTAGGTGCCCCAAGCAGAGAAGCCAGCACCTTGCTGCTGCAAATCAGCAGAACTACAGTGTGAAGCCAACAAGGCAAAACAGTCACAGCATAGCAGCTGTCGCATCTCGGGAAGCATGCTCTGCTGCTGGAAGGGATGAGTGGCATTGCAAGCAGGCAGCAGTGATACCTCAGGGTAGCGCCTGCTCAGCTTCTCGGGGGTGACCTCCACTCCCCTGCTGGCCAAGGTAGCCATACGTGTCATGGCATCCACCACCTTCATTAGTGAGAAGACATTGGCTGCAGCCGAAGCCACAGCCATCACATAAACAGTGTTGACCAACCTATACACGACTCGATATCTGCAAGGCAAGGCGACGTATATCAGGCAGCAATTGCAAAGCCCACTGAACCAGTTCTCAGGTAGGCTTATTGCTTACACGACATATAACAGCATTGGATCCAATGTGCAAGAGCGTCTGACACAAGCAGTTGCTGCAGGAGTGACCAGAACAAATGAGCTAGAGCTTGACCTGGCATCATCCACTAGCAGATCACCATAGGCAAAGTTCGGTGCAGTATCCCCAGTCCTGCAGCCAAAGTTACATAAGAAGCGGAACCAGGTTGGCGCAGGAGCACGTGCGTTGCTGCAGAGTACTGTACAGCGAAGGGACAGCATGACCCATGGTGCATACCCATCAATGTCTGCATGTCCTCCTTTGCTTGCATACTCCGCCAATGTACTGGCAGCTGAGCGCATGCTATCATTCGCAACTTTGGCACCGATGCCCCAACTGCAGTCAGGTACGTTGGCATCAGCACATCTCATTCAATTTCATGAAAATAACATGACCGCAAAGCTGACCTTTGCAACAAGAAACTGCTGCCTCCTTTGGCGCGCAGTGCAACGGCCATTTCCATCGAAGCAACCATGCTCGTGAGTTGGGTCCGCAGCAACAACCTGTGGTGCATGTGGACAGAGTCAATGCTCATTGCGATTGCACATAGCATTCAAGTTACGAGCTGTACTCTTTGGACATGTTCGGGAACGCTGCAACCTTTATAATACTACACCAACGATCAATACAAATGTGCGGTTATTCAACAGGCAACATCAACGTTGGGGGACCAAACTAAACTTGCCTTGTCCAGCGTTATGTTTATGCAGCCTCTGTGTGCTGCTGCTGCACAACCGCTCAACGCAGCATCAAGTCTTGATGCAAACGGTGCTGTCTAAGTGCGGAGCAAATGCACACGATAAGGGCAATGCATGTGACGATTGGCAGCAGCGGTGCTTGTCCTGTGCTGACGGACCAACTTTGCGGTAGCGGCAGATCGTCAACAATGGATTGAAATAGAATCGATTTCGCTGAAACTTTCAGCCTGAAAGCAAGTAGCAGGGGCCATACAATGAAGCCTTTCACGGGGGGTTGTGCTAGCAGCAAGACCACAACAAGTGCTGCTACTTAGTCGACTGCAGCTTGTGCAACTGCGATGTCTGCGCCGTAAACGCTGCTGTTTGCCGATACGAGACAGTATGTCAGACGATGAAGCAGGCTCAGGAAGAGACTCCGACCAGGCCAATCTTAACGCGCCATCCGCCGAACAGGCTGCGGCCGTCCAGGCGCAGGAGGAAGATGACGATGTGGCGTACGATGATGAGCCCGAAGAGGCTGACGGCGAAGGCAACGTGAACGCTGAAAAGGAGGCAGAACACTCTGCTGGTCAGATCCAAGACCAGGTGCAGTGCCCCCACTGCAGTTTGACTCGCTTGCAGTTTGCTTTGTTTAGTCTTCTTTCTTGACAACCCACTGATCTCAGGTTCAAGTAGAGGCTGTAGAAAAGGACCACAATAAAGGTCAAGGAGTCAGCAAAGGTGCTGCAACAGCCAGTGCTCTTACTGTCCCTAAAACTGAAAACCTTAAGGCAGAGGAATGGGAGATTTCGAGCGTGCCTGATGAGTGGAAGCCTGCACCTCTGTTTAAGGTCAGATCATGACTATGCCACTGTTATGAGCTGCGCTCTGCTGGGTGCTGTGCTCTGACTGAATCCATGGATCACAGGTCAAGAACATTCCCACATCTGACAACATCACAGAACAGTCTGTGCAAGAAGTCCTGGAGGCTGCTGATCTTCATGTCAAGAGTGTAGCATTTGACACAGTGAAGATACAGGATAAGCGGGTGGCATATGTTCGCCTTCAGCCGCCTCCCCTTCCCTGGGAAATAACGGACAAGCAGGATACAGATGTTAGCAAGATTGCCATTGCTGTGGTCAAACGCCTCAAGGAAGCAGATCCGCCTTTGCAGCTTGGAGATGACAAGCTGCAGTTTGACACCAGCCATCCTCAAGTGCAGCTTTTCATTGGCAACATCACAGAGGAGTGGTCTGATGATGTGAGCTTGAGGAACAAGATGGAAGAGTATGGCCCTGTTGAGCGCTGCCTTGTGATGCACAGCTTCAAAGGGCAGAACAAGGTACAGTAGACTGCCCTGCATTGTCAAGCAGGAAGCAAATTGTGTTACGCTGTGTTGTCTTTTGGCAACAACACCAGCACCTGCAACTTCCTCAGCTTCAGATACTGCCAAATTGTTGACCTGCTGCTGTTCTGCCACAGTGTTGAATTCCTATAATCAATGTGGCATGTCTGTCGCGCAGGGGTATGCATTTGTTGAATACAGCGTGCCCAATGGTGCTCTCAAGTGCAAAGAGGGTATGGACAAGATAGAGGCAGAGATGCGGCCAGACTTTCGACGCAAGGCATGTTGTTTGTGTGCATGTGTTGCACACTCCCTTACTCCTATTTGTGTATACATGGCTCAATCTGCAGGCAAACTGGTCTGCATGACTCAAACCGTGTGCAAGCTCAAGTATATATCTGATCACAATACAAAACGGCAAACCTCTTGTAGCTTCTCTTCCCACTCTTGGCTGAGCCCATGCTTAGGCTAAGCTGAATGCTGCCAAAACGCTTTGTCGCATCTTTGTGAAACCCTATCTGGCCGCAAAATTGAGTTGGACAATGATTTGAGGCATGCCTGCAGGAGGGGCTCACCCTCGATGGACGATGGCAGCAGATCAAGCTCTTGCGAGCTGAATGGGCTCACCCTCGAAACATCCCTGGATTGTATTCAAGAGTGCTCTACATCACCAACTTGACTCCAGTAAGGCTTCACTGCATATCAGGTCTTGCACACGCATAACTGCACATGTATGCGATGATATCCATTTCAGTCAATTGTGCTGTCCAAAGGTAATGCTGAGTGATGATAGTCCAGCTATCCCTTTTGAGCTTGTTGCAATTCACCTTTGTCCCAAAGTGTGTCTGATTGATGATTGGCATTTAAGCTGTACAACTGGTTTTAAGACTTGGCATACAGCAACGTTTATTTATAAAATCCTGCGAGTAAGCAGCCCTCTCTTGCGGCTGTCACTATGCTGTATTCTTCTGTCCCTGCTGTTGCGAGACCAGCATCCAGATGTGAGATTATGTTGCTGACTGGTCATGGCAATTTTCCAGGGCTTTTCTGATATTTCTGCTCTAAGGCAACTTTTTGAGAAGTTTGGCCCAGTCAATGAGTGCCACCTACCCAGGAATAAACAGACGGGAAACAGCAAAGGCTTTGCATTTGTAGAATTCAGGCAGAGCA
>JAABUK010003222.1_pt1 | contig 27881 bp, 26 predicted proteins | sample 5559141 | NCBI WGS metagenome assembly JAABUK01 (sample SAMN10711869, study PRJNA513367) | rock metagenome | isolation source: Antarctica rocks | place: Antarctica: Victoria Land, Pudding Butte nord | collected 2016-01-03
TTTTTGAGAAAGGGGGGGGGGGGGGGCTTTGGGGCTTGGGTTTGGTGATGGGAGGGGAGGTTGTAGGGAGGAATTGCGTACGATGAGAAGACGTCGCCCAAGAACGCGTTCTCGTTCGCGATCAATGGCAGCGTCTTGGTGAACTCTGTCTGTGCATTGGCGTAGTGGTTGAAGGTGATTGGTGGGGTTGTAGCAGCTGTTGAAGACATTTTTGATTCGGGGTTCAAGATATGGCTTCTGGAGATCTAAGAAAGTGGCCCTTTGATGTTAGCTGGCTGTGGCCGAGTATTAGAGAGACGTGGTACGAGTGTAATCACAGTAATGAGTATGATATATGCTCGCAGACACAGAGATGTCTGGCGGGAACAGAGCTGGGAGGTGGGAGAGTGACAGCATACCTTATCTTGTAGTGTTGGTCCTGACCGGTCTGCTGCAAGTTTGACCGCTGTGGTGTGATGTGTAGGTAATGGAAGGAAGATATAGCGAGGATAATAAGAAGTAGATGATTGAGAAATCTATGGATACACTGGTATGTAGTGCAAGGAAGGCTTGCTTGCCCTCCTAGGTATAGGCGGATAGGTTGACTGCATGAGGAACAGCGTAGTGGGGCTCTTAAAGGAGAGTGATCGAGCACGGCCCGGCATAGCGTTCTGGCTGGGCAGAATCGGAGTATGACTGCTGTGGCTGCTCATTGTGACGAGTGTGGGATGGGGGTGCGTGGGGAGGGCTCGAGTTGAAGCGGGAATTGATTTCCTCTTTGGGCCGGCTTATCGATAGTCGTTGCCAAGCAATTTGACAGATATATTACTATTGTGGGGTCAAACATCCTTCCAACTTTGAAGAGTTCACAAGATTTGACTGATTACAAGTAGGCAGGCCGTGCGATGTCTCTCACACTATCCAAAAGAAGGTAAGGTGAAACTAGCTCGATGATTGAGCATCAATGTAAGGGGACACATCCCCTCCATGATGTAAGATAGATAGCCCGTCGTAGATGGCAACAACAAAACCGAAACGGCTTAGAACTCCAGTAAGCCCCGAACCTATCCGTGGTCACGGCCCCCAAATGCATGAGCCTGCTCGCCTTCCTACGTCCCAAAACCCCAGCGCCCTGCAGTACAAAAGGTAGACCCCCAAGCCGGGTACAGGTCTGGAAATGGTCATTGTCGTTACGCTCAAGGGCAGCAGAGTAAGTCATGAAGCAAGTCCAAGTCGTGGTAATCAAAAAAGATACAACGTGACGGATTGGAAGAGAGTGCGACCTCTATCCAATAAGGACTGCTTCCCGTTAGCTTCGAAAATGGTTTATGCACGACGGCGAGCTCACCTTCCCACTGGAGATCTTTCATCACACCAGCCCAATGCTGTCGCCCACGGACGGTCAATTCAGGCTCAAGCGTGCTGCTGGAAGTCGTCAACTCTCGCCTGAGAAAGCCCGGTTTCAAATTCGATGAGCACGAATCCATCGTGCTCTGAATTGCCCTTCGTTTGCCATCGCCCGATGAATCTGATATTGTTCCTTCGCCGGTGCTGAATCGTCTCTTCATGATGGTGGCGGGCATGTAGCCCGTCTGACACATCGAGGCTGCTGCCCGAGCCTTACGTCGCTGGTTCTCAAGCTCTGCATTATCCCTACGGTCCCACACCTCCTTGACCACATCCAAGCATCTATCGAGATTCTGGATCTTCATGCGCTGCATCATCGCCTGCCACCTCTCCGTAACGAACGTACGGCTTTCCGGATCGACTGCCTCGCAGCTGGCAGCCAGGAGGGGGAAGATATGTATGATCACCGTCCCTGAACACACTGGGACGTTGGCAATGTTCATAAGTACATCATTCGCAAGCGCGGCAATTGTCTCTTTCACCGAGTCGTACGAGGTTTCTGGGACTGCCTGGAGGAGGTACAGGAGGGTCGCGCCTCGGTACGCTTCTGCAGTACGCAAGGCCTGCTCTACCTCCGTTGATAGGTCCTCGGGAGTCTCAAACAGCGCAGGGGCCATCCATCTCTCCAGACTGGACTTCAGTTCCCTAGCTTCTGAGATGATTTGCAGCGAATTAGGCTGGGTCCTCTCCCGGACTCTGCGAATCAGGTTTGCAGCTCGACCAATAATTGGGAATAGTGTGCTGGCACAGCCCATCAAAGGATCGACGTCGTATTTGACCGTCGACGGCTGACACAGAGGAGAAGAAAGGATATCAAAATCTTCCGAGTCGTCACACTCAAATGAAGTCAAACGAGCAATGACATCCATGTACACCCATGTCCTGCATAAAAACCCCAGCTGTGGCTCGTTCTCCGGACTTACCATCCCCTTCCGGTAGTTGGCGAAGATTTGTGCAACAAGCTGCCTCGCACCGTTCAAGTGTTTGATGCCAGTCGATATGAGAATATCCCATGATTCGCAAAATGCCAGCACCAGTGTCGTGGCCAGCGACGCGGTCAGTTCCATGGACGACATTCGATGAGAAAGCAGTTGCAGACTTTGGTTCATATGTTCGATGCCTTTGATCCTCAACCTAGAATTATCCTTCGAGGCATGAAATGCAGTCAGTGATGTGATGGCATGACGCAACGCTCCACTCCCTTCTTTCCTTGCCAACGGCCAAAGGATCATCCTCCACGGATTCTCATTCGGCCCATCCTTGATCGAAAGAATGCCACAAGTTTGCGTATCGAATCGCAGCAAAAGCATTTCTTCGCTGTCAAAGTGTAGCCTTGGTTGGTCATGCATTGTTGAGCTGAAAGAATGAGCCCACGAGCCACCAGAGGACGAGGATGAGTCCGAGGCGGTTGGTGAGCCCATGGGAATGAGCCAGGTTTCGGCAGGATCTGACTCAGGGATGATCTCCTCTACGCCTTCTTCATACGGGGGGAAGCTCTGAGGATTCGGTAAGCCGTTCGGTACGTATCTGATCATAGACTGATCGGGCTGGTAGTCCATATAGTCAGGGGGTACAGCGTTGAGGTCGGTGCCCGGAAGCAAGATGTTGGCCAATCGAGGACTGTTGTCTGGCCAGAGACATGAGGTAGCAGTTCTCGCAGATTGAGGTGTAGCGTCTTCATCATAGCTGTCGTTGGTGAGACTGGGCGTGGAGCTTGCGAAGAGGCTGTCGGGACCAAGGTGTGGAGGTCGCATGCGATGTTGGTCTGTTGGGTAATGGGACTGTCTGAAGGAGAAGTCATTGTTGTTAGAGGGAGGTGATTGGTGTGGCAGGAGTGGATCGAGAGAGGGTGGAGGCTGATTTAGAGAAGGGTGATGTGGGAGGGAGGTAGGGAACGTATTGTTATCCGGTGGGGGTGAGGCATCGGAGGGTGGAAAGCTCAAAGACGGCTGTCGAGGAGCTTTGGGAGCAGCAGAACCTATCAATGTCAATGAATTTAGCCCTGACTATCCCTAGTGGTCCGTACCCTTCCTCGGTCTCGGCGGTGTAGTCTTGTTCCTAAAGACATCCTCTTGTGGCCGCCATTTCAACTTCTTCTCATAACCTTTGCACGAGACGCCCTTTTTCTCACATTGCTCACAAGCTGGCTTCCTCTCATCGCACTTCAAGCGCTTCTCTTTGCAGTTGTTGCAACCTGTTGTCGCAGTCAGCGTCTGTACCACGATATCCAAGATAAGACGATGATGATTCTCGGGCGCGTACCATCGCGACTCTTGGTCTGCTTCGGCTTCCCATTTGCGATATCTCTCTTTGCAGATGACTGATGAGCCTTGGTGGGTGTTCGCTTTTTGGAAGTGGCTCTGTGAGAGACGTTGGGTGTGGGGGTGGGCTGGATGACAGGAGAGTCCAAGAAAGCTGAGGGAGAGGGAATGGTTATTGTTGCCATTAAGGCCCGATGGCTGGAGGTCTTGGGGGTGCTGCCGTCGTCGTGTATGGGCTGAAGAAGGGGGAGGAGGGGATCATAGCTGGATGTTTGTTGTATTGAAAGGCGCGTTGAGCGAGGGAGGGGGTCTCGGGGTTTTGGCCTCATGCTCAATCGGGCTGCCATGCACCTGATCCTCCGCTAGCCAGGGTAAACTCCGATTCGTCAGGAAGCGAATCCAGGGTCCACTGACAGGCCGCTAGTACTGATAAGAAGAAGCTCAATATCAAGGCAATCGAGCTATGGCCAACGCAACAACGATTGTTTCACAAGGCGGGCGAGTCTTGTTACTCGAATACATCTGCAAGTATAGAATACATGCTACAGACCACATTCGTCACGACGTACGGCGCTTGTACCCGTTGCATTGCAAGCACCCGTCAGAATCAACCAACAGCCCCGCCGGGGAAGCCTCGATCGTGCATTTGACCAGGATTGCACTGCGAAATGCCTCACACATGCCTGTTACCATCTGCAACAGGCCGAGGTTGGAATCAAATCAGTGGTGGAATGCACGCGCACCGGGTTTGCTGTTCTTACGGCCGAATCTGTGAGGGCTGCTTGCGTTTCGACGATGAAACTGCTTGTAGTTGAGGCAAATTCGTGCAATAACGCCTTATCTCAATGTCCATTGGACAGAGACATCGCTCAAAATGGTCTCCCGCGGGTTTCAATTCCAAATTCTGTGCATACTGCACCTTTCAAACTCTCTTGTTTGCGACATGGACAGGCATCAACGGTCAGCCTGCCAAGAAACATACCTTCCTCTTCCAAAACAGGTAATCTGCACAACATAGTGATAGACGCTACCTCTAGTCTGGGACTCTACAAACAATCGGGGGTTTTATGTCGCAACCTTCTAGACAAGCACTCTGACTCCGACCAAAACCGACAAGGGAACTGTTTGCATGACGTCCCCAACCATTCCCCCAACGCAAATCGTCATGACTTATGGTGCCAGCATGGATATTTTGGAACAGTTCAAGGTCAGATTTGAATGAAGCGCCCAGTGGTCCACCAACTAGTCCACTGTCACATTTTTCAGCACTTGTGGGTCGAGACTTCGATCATGATCTACCTTGCAAAACGCCTTACAACAATTGCGACCGCAAAGAATTGCACTGAAAGGCGGCAGTGGACAAGAAAGAACATGAACACACAACTACGGCAATCAATATTGGACTCAGTTGACGTGTTGTTGTGTAGATCTCTCGATCAACCTTTCACTGAATTAGTCTACCTAATTAATGAGCCACTCTCCACAAGCTGGCTTTTCTGGCTTCTTCGGCATCACCTAAGCCCTATATAGACTATCTTGTCAATCAAGCATGAGGGTTCCAACGTCCGAAGACGGAAGCCAGAGGCCATCCATCACGTCCCTCTCGCTCTTCGATCAACGAAAGTCAGAACATATGGCATTGAACAGCAGATGGCCATCCAAGATGCAGTCGAACTAACGAAGATAGAACGACTACCTATTCTATCAGCAGGGTAGACTCGCTGAATGACTTCCGTTTTATCGCCCACATCCCAGCTTCTTTCAACTTATGATTAGCGTTCTTTCAACGAGCCACGCTGAGCTCTCCCGCTAGGCCAGCTTACAAATATGTCAAGACAAGCTCCGCAAGTTTTCTTAGCATTGATAACCCGCTGAGAAGTACTCGAAAGGGGTTGAGTTGACAATTCTTGATACTACGAAGAGGCCTATCCGTCCAATGGTCAAATGTTCCACGCCAAACCTCCGCCTCAATATCAATTCTTGAACCTTCGATAGGTGATTTAGATATTCGGACATTCGGTGGCCAGAGCACCTAATTGTCTCTAATACTGGAAGTCAAACCTGACAGCAGGTATGTGGCGGCCTGTAATGATTAACGGACTCAAGGGACATATAATCCGATCGGAGTTCGCCACTCGGTAGGTCCTTGGTGTTACTACAGTGGACCCGATTCCTTGGAAGTGCGTCAATATGAGCCTCAATTATTGTGGCTGGCACATGCCCACAGTGGCGTTTCTCACTCCTCCATTGCCTGATATACCTAAGCTGATACTCCATCCGCCTGCGGCGCCCAATCACGAACCAACAAGGATCTCATAAAGAGTAGCGTTCGCCGGATGGCCGCCAAATGTTATGAACGAACGACCATCGTAAGACACGCATTGGTGCCTGCCAACCTGATCCCCTTCGACGACCGAAGTTGTGCAGTGAGCAGCAGACTCCTAAGATACCCAGCTCTTTAATGATGGGTCATCTTATCAAGCTCCTCCTGCGTCTAACCCGGCATCGTTGTTGATGTTGGTGTTGATTGTAATTCGATATGGTGTAGTTGGTGGCGGAAAGCGGTACTGCAAGTTAAAGTTGGCCTTGTCGTGGAAATTTGCAGGAAGGATGAGGTGAGAAGTGACAATAGATAAGCATTCGTATGTGAGACTATGGATCCCGAATGCGAGGTCGAAGAGTTCATAATTATTCAGGCTTAGATAAATTTCGTTATACTGGAAAATTATCTGTGCAAGCATATCTGCGAGCAAAGTCGGCGATTAAGCCGTTCATGGTGACTGCTGGTAAGCATCGCTGGCGAGGAGACACGGCAGCCTTTACATTCATACCGAAATGGTATTCGGCACTCAAAAACCCAGCGGCATAGCTTGACATAGCCCTCTGAAGTGTGCATGTAGCTGAGTTCCCCCTCATCCCCCCACCCAACCCCAGATCTCACCCTCACCCCAGATCTCTTCCCCACGCCCATCTCTCCCCCATTCCATCGTCTCCCCATCCCATAACTCTCATAAAACCAAACCACCAATCCTCACCATACACTAATCCATCTACATCGGCCTTCGTCCACAACTCTTGAAATCTGATAAAGTCGAGATTGGGGAAGTCGTATTTCTCCCTCGAAGGTATTGAAGGCAGGCAGCACGATTGTAGCGAACGCAGTGCATTTGAGGGTTTACCACCCCACTCGCATATTCTAATTAAAGAACGAAGGAAGGGATTGTTGCTTGCTGTGCGGAATCGGATTTTGGGAATTGGTGCGGGTTGTGGTAAAGATTTAGTACGCAAGTGCCGATAGGTTGAGAGAGAGAGGGTTACGAGCCGGTGGGGGCAGAGAGCTGAGTTTCGTCGTCGTCGTCGGTTTGATAGAGTAGGCTTTTCATCTCGTGGTATGGTATAAAGTTGATGCTAGAGAGCAGAGTTAGAGACGAGGGTTTGAATTAGCAGGATTATTCCAAAAAACCCATAACCTATCCGCCCACTTAAACACCAATACGCACCGCTCACCCTTATATAAGAAACTATCAGCGGCTTCTCTGCCACAATACCAGCGTCCTCTCCCTCCCAATCCCCCATGAACAAGCCCGCTATCATCTCAAACCCAAAAGTGTCTCTGGGCTTCCAGACCCCTCAGGCAGAAAATATACTGAATAAAATTCGCCCTGAACGACTCCCCTCAAATATCGTATAGCGCACAGAAGGAGTCTTGTATCCGGCCTAAAAACTCAAGAGATTTATACTGAGGATCTTTCTTGAGAGGTTGGGCTCGCGGCGCCTGAGGTGCCTGAGGTGGCGGAGGGTTGGGATTATGGCGTGCTGGGGGTTTTGGGTTAGGAGTGATGGTTTGTACTAGTGGTAGTAGGTAGGAGGGCGGCTGTTGTTTGGATCACGATCGTCTGCGATGATTGTGGTTTGGGGTTGGGTATGATGAGCCCGGATTTGTAGTGAAAGATAAGTCCACTATGTTTAATCGTTTAGGACCCAGTCCATAGCTAATGCAAAAGCGAGCGGCCTATTACACAGGTCATTCAGGTTATTGATGGATATAGTATCGACTCTGGTCTTAGCTGCAATGATATTTGCGTTGATGTTTGTCTCTTTCATTGCCAATAGATCTCAGGCTTTGGCGAGCCTACGGATATAGCAAAGTCCTCAGGGAATGAGAGGGGATCTAGTATTCAGATATTACGATTGCGGCTCTTGCCCGGCCGACAAATTGAGAGCGAGTCGTCGAAAACGATCTTGCGATGCTTCGCCAACTCTATACTCTCAAAAAGTTTCTGAACAAGCACCAGAATTCATATCGTTATCATCAAACCTGCCATCATAGGCGACGACTGGCGGCGTGACAATCTTAAGACCTATTATCCTGCTGTGTAGCTATTCGTAGTTTAGTGGATCTGATCTTTACAAATAAAACGGCAGACTTACACATCCTCGAGTTACCCCAATGGAGTATTTAAATCGGCATCAGGACCAAACATTAGTCCACGTTCCGTCTCGAAAACCTCATAGAGTCGGGATCACATGTGCAGACGGGGCCTTATCACCGCCACATCACCGCCTCGTCTGCTGCTACTCCCCTCTGCATCCTTCCAAGCTCAGCTTCTTTCTTCCGCAAAGTCTTAAGTACGCCTTCTCATCCTTCTCAGACGTTCTTGAGAAGGCCCTTGGCGGCATCGTGCTCCCTTCGCAGAGCAGTCATTCAATCCAAATTTCAATGATAGGGCAGCGGCACGGCGTTGACCGGTTTCGCTTAGTCGGTCTTAAAAGCAGTTAGACAGAGATAAGGGTCGGTGATGGAGAAGCATAGACCTGTGCATCGCGAAGGGGAGACTGGAAAGGAATATACCTGATCGTTGCCGCTTTGCTGGGTGCTTGTATTGATGTTTGACGGCATGGTCTAGTACTTTTTTAGTGGGTTGATTGCTGGGGACTGAGGGTCGGTATCGCTGAGTATAGAGCGGAGATGATGTTTCCTGAAAGTAAAGACGTAGGCTTTCGAAATTAGACTTATACCCAAGAGTTCGTCGTCAGAATACCAAGACAGGCCGAGACGTCAGGGCATCTTGAAGCGATTTGGTGAGCGATCTCTTATTCCTTCTTTAATCCGTGCTCGTTGTAGCTGATATCTGGTGGGCGGATATCCTGTTTGAGAGCCCGAGGTGTATACTACGCCCTCATTTTCTCCAGCAGCAGCATGCAGATCCCCTCGCACTCAGGGTACTGGGTGGCCGACGTATAGTAGACACTACAAACGCGTATATGTATTTATCGTACTCCCACGATTCCCTAGTCTTCTCGTTATCCTCAACGCTCCTTGCCGAAGACTTGCTCACGCACCATTAGTGTCAGCGCGGAGATGCCATTTTTAAGCGGTTTCAAGCAATGTCAGACGATCTTTGATGGACAACACGTGTGGGCCATCGTACGTGCTGAAGTCAAGTTTCACCATGGTGGGAGCTGCACAGATCGCCCTTAGCTAGCGTCGTGCTTTGCTCATGCTCTTTTGAACGACTGGTTATATATTTGACGAGGTAGTCCCATTTAGGTCCGTGCATCGCCGTGACCTGCGCCTCCATGGCGTTCCAATTTGCAATAGATTGCACACACGGTGCTATAGAGTGGAGTTATATGAGACGCAGTGTTATGATAGTATTTCTTTCCTAAGGCTAAAGGACTCTGAAATTGAAAAAGTTATCTCTCTAAGATGAGAGTTGAATACACGAACAAGATCGAGGTCGATTATGATTTCGTAACCAGTCAGCTCGATCATGCATCGACGGTGTGGTGAGAACGGCGGTCGGGTCTTATATCATCCACCACTTGTTCGGACTCTCCTGTCTTGGACTCTCCTTCCTCAATCATGCGCAGCTGCTTTTGTGCCTCTTCCTCTGATACCGATCAGCTCCATAATGATACGATATATCACACCGCCGCCTTAAGAATAAATGCGAGGACTGCGTATGTCCGAGAACCGCCTTCACCTTTACGCTTTTGAATGCTCGTAGCTCTTGAGAGAATTCTAGTGCTAGGATACTCACCGGCACCGAAGACAGGCTCCGTCTCCCGCTCAAGCGCTATTAAAGAGTAGGTATTATTGTGACCGGTAATCCTATATTTTTAAAGCCTTATCGATACCGCGTTTGCTGGATAAGAGAATCATAAAGGTCCGGCTCGGGATTATACCCTCAGGTGCCTCTCCCTGTCTTAAGACCACAACTCGTTCGACCGTCCGAAAGCCGAGAGCCTCATTGTGGTCGATGAGCATTCTCATCGAGCTGGGGATGTGAAGGGATGAAACATGTGTGTTTCTTTCAATGGAGATGCTTTTGTCGTCGTGTCTACCATCGAGGATGGGTGTACTCAGCGCAGAAAATGGTTGGGTTGCACCCAAAGGGTTGCTGATCCGTGCCTCGGCTTCTTCGTCACAGTGACTGCCCTTTCCAATAGGAAGTAATGAGGGACGAGCATGTATAGTGCATCAGACCACATCTCCAGCGATGTCCAGTCAGATTTGGGAAGATACGAACCAGCTTTTTTCGTGGCGGACCTTCTCTGCGCTGGATTCATACCATCGTTTGGCTTCTGGACCCCACCAAAATGCTGGCGTTGTTCTGGAGCTGTGGGGGCCATTACGGCACTGGAAGCGAGGAGTCTGGCTATGGGTGGCCTGGTGACTAGTGGCTGAGGTGTGAATTAGGGTGAGGTTAGCGAGACTTTCCTCATACCGTATGCTTATAGATTGACATTCTGGGCCCGTCTTTCTTATGTTCTTTGCCAAGGACCCCGGAGCCAGGCTTCTCGGAGGTTTCTTGGTAGTTATGCTGTTGACAAATTTCAGCTTTTTCAACAGGTGAGGAACGTTCATGGCGAAGATCATGTGGTAGAGCTAGTTACGCTCGTCATTCACATGCTAGCAAACCATCGCATGTCCCGACCAGAAGTCGTGAGGGTGAGCGTGGCTTCCAGATCACTGTCCTAGAGACCCACGGGAAACGTCTATTCTCTCAGAGATTCTGTGCCCAGTTGGCGATGATCCTCGTCTGAAGAGCTAGAGTACAAGCCATCATCATTCACACTTCCAATCTTTCATGAGATATCCCCGACAATTGGCGAACTGTATCCATCATCTCCTCTCCAATCTCCTCCTCTTTCCTGGTGTCACCGTGACTGGTTCCTCACGCTCCTAGCTTAGATCATGTGTGCGCTTTGGACTCTCTATGCAGGAGAATTAGTAAGAAGCATTATGTGCTAGGAAGGTCAAGACGTGAGTGTCTCAATTCTATCGGTAGTCAGTGTAGCCATCGTTTCCAAGGCATTCGCATATATTCTAGCGAGGAGAATGAAGAAAGAGATGATGGCTGGTACTGATGATCAGTAATGATCTTGAGGATTGCTCGTTAATCTTGATCTCTTCGACGGCAAGCGTCAAGGAAATGTAGCAGAAATCACCCTGTAAGGCAATTCATAAAAGGTGCTTGTTGCTAGCTCTCTGCGCCCTAAATCTGTAGGAATCAGCAAACATAGAGCCCGAGGTGGGATCAGGTGCTTATGTTAATGAACACTCTAACAAGATAGGTGTAAATTGAGAGTACGAAACACTTCGGAAATTTCCAATTCGGATTCGATACTGAAGGTAGTCCGATCAAGAAAATATGGTATTTCCTTGAAAATCTCCCAGGTAACACCACTCAAGCTTCACCTTGCCGGCTTCTCTCATCATACCTAACGGCATCATTCTAATTCTCACAGCTCTTCTTATCCAAGGCCACGAATGGAGATGAGAAATGGAGATGATCTGAAAGAGCCCGGTGCAAAAGGGCGAATCTGCTCATGAGGTCGCCCGCTTAGCACCCAATTGCATCTTCTTCATATCCGATTTCCCGAAGATGTAGTTGACAAGTGGAATACCGTAGGCCAAGGTTTTGCCAGATCCTGCGACACGGATTAGCCTAGCCAAAATGTTTAAAGGTAAAAGGACTTGGCCTGTTTCTGAAGTCACGATAATATTAGTCTCCGCCTTGATTCGAACGACGCTTTCCACGAAATCTGCTTTATTGAGGATGTCGACGGCAGAATTGTTTTTGACTTTAGTCTTGTTATGAACCAAGATGCTATCTGTGCCAACATAGCCGTTCACGCATTCCTCTTATAGCGGAGTGAGGCCTCTCCTACTCTATATCTTTCCATTGGGCTTATTATTCCAGCATATCCATCAAGCAATGTCCGCGTCTTCATGGTGGCTTTTTCCTTCGTTTTTCGGATTGGTGCTCACGTTGGACATAGGTACGCCTCGATATCCTTCCGCAGATTTGGACCTGCAGGCGCGCTCATTGTCTTCGTGGTCGTGACCAAAATCTCTAAGCCTAAGGCCATTGATTCCCTATCGTCTGTCTGTGTTATTCCGTGGGCGCGGAAGCGATACAGGCCAGCTTGTGTCGAGTTATTTCAGCCATTTCAGAGTGTGTAACGATGGCGTTGACCGTTGCAAAACGTAAGAATACCATGGGGTCAACAGCAGAGGTTTCGTCGATGTCCTACTTTCGTCGTTGCTTAACCTCTGTTATTTGCAAAAGGCGAAAGGTAAATCCAAGTGGTATTTATATATGATGGATAAGGAACACAGCGAGTTCGTTGGGAGGAAATATTGTGACGCATACTACGGCAAGCTGTGTCCTTTGCTGTAGAGTTGAGCTTCTTCGCTTATGTTTTCTTCGTCTCGGGACTTCGTTAAGCTGCATCGTAGCCATATCTTGCCAATTCTCTTGCCACAGATAGACTCATCACTCGAATGCGGACAGTCTCTCTCATCCACAGCCTTGAGTACAGATGCAAAAAGACACGGCCATATACCAAACGTTTTCATCCTCTTGGGGTTTCTGCGAACATAGTTTGTGGAGAACAGCCACATGCTGAGCGCACTATGTACCTGGGGTCCATCGCTTACGTGCATGGCAGTATATTCCTCCTGCAGTTGTGTAGACTGGCGCATGATCTGTTGATTGGTTGGCCAGTACTGTGCAATACCGCATTCCAACTGATCGGAAAGCACGTGAACACGAGATGCGAATTGGCTTTGTGAGAAGCAATATCATAGGGCGGCGTATTGATGTATGTATATATATGGAAAACAACAGCAGGAGTATGTAAGAAGCCTTGTGGATAGGATGATGGGGATGATAGATATAGGTTGTTGTGTGATGGAACTGGATGTAAGGCATGAATGCGACGGAATGAATGCGATCTGCGGAGTGACATCGCACAAAGATCGATGGTATCCATGCGAATCCGGAACAGCCTTGATTCACGGTGACGAGACTCACGAAGGAAGTGATCGCTTCACAGGATGATTTCTTCGAATACCTAGCCGATTGAGCGGGTGATTACGAAATCTTAGGAGAAGGGTAATATTGTTGCAACCCCGCTTCAAGGTGAAGTTGTGGAGTGATGAGGATGCTTGTAGACGTGATTGTTTCGACGAAATCAAGTGATGGGATTGTTCTGAAAATAGACGTAGAAACTATAATCTGTGAGGGTTAGCTGGTGATGGTCTGTAGTCCTGTCTTCCAAAGGCTTTGAGGTTAAGTCATCGAATACTCTCACCCTCCATGAGTATGCGCGTCTATTTCGAGTTCCAGAAATGATTGTTAGATAAAGAATCCATCAAAGCGTTTAGCATGCGCAAGCTCATTCGTGGAAGTACAGTCAAACCTGCATCGGTGCTAGCATTCACCACCACAATCGCCTTTGTTCTTTCAAATTGGTGAACCCTTGGGCTTCAAATATATCGTTGATAGCCACGCAAGAGCCATGCAGTTCCGCCTTCTCAGATGCGGAGAGATATCAATGACGCAGTAGGTGTTCCACATCGATACGGATGATAAGGCTCCGCCAGTCTTCCTCAAACCACATCATCTGATTTCTGTGGTCTTCGATCCACTTTTCCAGTTGTCCGTAGTTTTCTATCTCATTTGATTCCTCCGAGACTCCCTCCAAAAGTTAGCGAATCCCTGCGCTGATCAGAGCAGCGGCCATGTCTTGCAGCTTGTCGGTGGGCATCTCCCGACAGGTTCTAGCAATTGTAGTCATTATTAGGTGCTTGGTTCCAGCTTGAGAAGTTATGGGGAACGAGTAAGGGATCGGTGCTGCTCAGTGAGGTTTGACAGAGAAAGTAAGAAAGGTAGAGGCTTCTTTTTAAGTGATGGCAAAGCGAGTGAAGCAAGCAAAGGTTTTCGTGAACGAAGATCACCGAGAAGGGTTTGGATCACGGGTGAATAACACGGATGTCCTCTCATCTATGATTGAATACGACTCTTGACCATTTTCGTTGATCGAATTCGCCGCAACGCTGTAGGTATGATTCGACAGCCAGGGGCAGGTGACCCTTTCTCTCAGGAATCATCTCTAGACAGAACATGGAGCCTCACATGCCACCTTATTGAATGAAGCAACCATCCAGTATCTTCGGGTACCACGGTAAGCTTGTCGCTCGGAATCAGGCAACCCCCAGACGCTTCCATGTAGCTGAGTTGGGGTTTTGCAGAGAGCTAAGATCTGCACTACTAACCTCAAGCGGTATCCAACTCACGGGTCTCCTGCAGTCATCTCGAGCTATTTGATCCTCCATCGTTTTGGTGCTACGCAGTTGGCGTTCCATTTTGGGCCAGATGTACCGAATATCAAGGCTTTAAGGCCGTCATATTGAATGGATTTTGGCATTGTTGGGAGACAGCTGACGATCAAGTTGGGCATGATCTCGGCCTGAATGCAATTCCCGCTTTAAATGATGTGGTAGCTGATATCTGTCACTTTTGGGACTGTCAGGTGTAGATTAATGAATAAATGCCATTGTGAAGCCACTGAGCACGTGAGTGGTCAAAGAGTTCTGGTCCGGATACCCCAATAGATTCGACAATAGAAATGAAGCAAGTGGAAGACATATGATAGGTCTATCGCGAGACGACTCCCATCATCACCTACTGTTGTAGACATTGAGAAATCTGTAAATTTCCAGATCGGCACCACATGAAGCAGCCTGAACAAAAAGTTAGGAACCACGTAGAACAAACCGCTGTCCTTGTAGAATCTGACGCCGTAGAAGCAGTGGCCCTGCGTCATCAATAAATGCTGGCATCCCTCGCGTGGACTGCGTGGTGCAAATGAGGAGACGGTGCGGCCGATTCGAGGGAAGGGTAGGTCGAGAAGAGAATATGAGGGGAGAGCAAATGCGGGTTCAGACCCTATCGATATTAGAATTCGGCCAGTGTGTAACGTATCGCGACGATGTTCACAACAATCTTAGCACGTACGCGGGGAGGACAGAGGAAGCATAGACTTCAAGGTGTCCTTGCAGAAGATCGATGAAACTCTGTAGCATTTGTACAACATAGAGGTTGATGGACGTAGGGAACGTGTGGCGTGGGGAAAGCTCGGATGCCAAGTGTTTTAGCGTGTATCAGAACGCTTGGACAGCTTGGCACCAGTAGCTTCGACTCAGGATAACCGGAGGCCGGTGCCAAGCCAGATGACTAGTTCTGCACTCGCTAAATGGGGCTGGAAAAGATCAGACTTTTGGGGACGCCTGCTATCAGCATCGATCATTCCATATGCTGTGGCTTTAGGTAGTAACAAGAAACCCTGTCCGTACAGTAAGATGTCTGTGAGCGTACCAGATAGCCAAAGCTACATGAACTGGTGATGTCAGCCTGGGCGAGTAGGCTTCCTCTGCGATATGGTAGGTGCATTCTTAGCTGAAGGAAAGAGAGCTTTGCAAGGTAATGGAAGGAGCAAGCTGTGCAAAAATCTTGGACTATCTCTTGAATGGAGTGGTCCGATCACCATGATATGCTTATAGGATGACAGAGGCTATACATATAGACTGGAAAGGTAAAGGACGTGTAGACTGTACAACAGTACTGTAGGTAAGATTGATGGACAAAGCTTCTCAAAATCGGGCGAGTGGAAAGGGCGAAGCAATATCTGGCATGGGACATGAGACTTCCGCATTGTTTGTCTGTCAGCCAGCCAGGTTTGCCCCAATCATGGCATGCATCAGAAGGGTCCTCGCGTCTCAGCTCTGTGCGGCCTTACGTTCAAGACGGCAACGGGCATGAAGGTATGAGAAGCTTAACGCAGATCGATCATTTTCTTTTTATGTTGTATCTGCATCTCTCCTCTGTGCATGCGAAAGGGTTTCAATGCTGAGTCAAACATCAATCTTGCTGGTTCGGCCCTGAGGTAAGCTAGCATCGCATGCGTGGTGAAGTCCGATTATCGTGTGAGGTGCTGAACGGGATAATGAAAAGTGTTGCCGAGGTAAGGTGGCCTGTGCTGGAGTTTCTCGAAAGGTGGTCACTTGAAGTCCTGCTCTCATCAGCGCCGATGCGAAGTCTGCACGTAGAGCTTTACGAACCTATCGTAGGGCTCACCAGTCCACATCCGGAGCTGCTTGCTCCTCTCGAGCAAAGTCCCAAGACTGGCCTGTCTTGGTCACGGCCGCCTTCTTCTCGGCTTGCGCGGTCGACCTCTTTGCATCGTTCTCATCCCTAGAGACCCCGTATACGTCCGCTTGACGGGCAAATTTCCCCAACGTACGGTGATGGGCCGTGTCCTTCTCCTCGCGAGCGTCAAGACTGTGCCCTGGCCGGGCTTGCGTCTCTTGCACTTTCTCAATCCGTCTGCTTGGACCGTCTTCAACATGAATGTGGCCATCAGACTGGGTTTGAGCGATCCGGCCCGAATACCCAGGAATAAGATTGCCCTGACGCATAAAGGACTCATGGCTGGCAGAGGTCGGTCGTGTAGAGGCCTTGCGGAACTTGTTTCTAGGTTTGTCCGGCTTACCTCCCCAGGGACGTTGGCTGGACACGTTGCTTGTAGCGTGAGGGTGAGTCTTGCCCGAGGATTTGTATGGGGATGCACCATTGGAAGCCCACTCGTTGTTAACAAGCCCGTCATCGGTGACAGGCTCTCCCCACGCGTTGACCAGCTGACGCTGGGTAGGTGCACGGTTGTTCTCGAAAGCAGTATCCTGTGATGTCGCCTGTTTCTTGTGAGGAGCTCGATCCCCATGAAAGTGGCTCGGAGAAGTGACAGCATGATTACCGAGCCTTCCAAAATCGCTGTTCATCAGATTAGGAAGATCACAGCTCTTTCGTGTGGGAGTAGTGGGGTCACATACCGGGACGTCTTGAGCATGGACTCATGCTCCTCGCAGTGAACGTCGAAGGCAGCTCTGAAAGCTTCCCCCTGGGCCCTACTTACCTCATGGCCATGTTGGGCCTTCCACTCATCGAGATCCACGTAAGTCTGAATATGATCAGGCAAGTCGAGAATCATGCGAGCGACAGGCTTGATAGGAACGGCTGCCATCATGGCCTTTTTCTGTTCCCAGGAAGCCATCGTTGTCTCGAATCGAAGTGGCTATCTCTCTTAGAGGTCTAAGGAGCAGATGAGTGAGTTTGATGGAATAAAGTTGTAGCGAAGGTGATGGAATGTGATTAACCGAAAGTTGAAGTGAACAAAGACTAGTCTTGGCGCTGAAATCGCCATTCTCCTCACCCTATCTGTTTCTACCACGGTGCAGTGATTGTTCATGCTCATCAAATTGCCTGAGCTACGTTTGCTGGCTTCTAAGACTGCTTCTAGTGCTGTCAGGAAGATCTCGCTCGATCTAGGTACGCTCCGAAGCATGGAGAGAATGCTGTGAGGCTAGTTGCAGCGTCGGCCTACAGGTCCCACCCTCTCGCATGCCGGAGTCAATAGAGGCCCTCAGTCCCGTTCTTGCACTGGGAGACTCCCATCACGCCCATCTGAATGCGTGCAAATCGTTCAAGCTGATGGTCGGTCTCTAGTGGATTGGAGGATCATTGTTTACCTTGGAGGTGTCCTTCCTGACCACAGATCCTCCAGTCTTCGAATGCCGTCGTACTGATCTATGCAACAGAAAGCCACTGTCACGATCGAAAGGCCTCTCGAATCCACCTCTCACAGCTTCATCGGGATCCTCTCGGACTCACGTCGCCAGTCCGTGTGCTGTGGAATCAGCCTCCCTTCCTCCATTCCTTCCTTCCTTTCCGGCTAGCCATCCCAGCCGCGCAGTCGATCAGTATTCGAAGCACCCGGCTCCATGTAGCCCTGGGAAGCCCTTTGGATCTACCGTCCTGCAAGAACGAATGACTCTGGTGGAGTTGGGCTTATCCTTTCAGCATACGCATGTTGAGACGCATGTTTCTTACCTTGGACCTTCGCCAGACAGATGCTTGGTACGTGATGCTGTATCCAACGCAAAAGACGATGGGACTCAGATGCCTTTTGTGTCGAGCCATCTAGCTAAAGGGTCTCTCAATTGCGCTGGCACGTTGGCCGATAATCTGGTCCCGAGTGTCTAATAGCTAACAGACATTACATCCAGACTCCCAATCGACCTGGTCGACATCATACTATCATGTTCTCCACCAACTCCGTCCCAGACTGTGGCCTCACCTCCTTCCTCCACCTCTCGACTCGCTACCGACATTCCGTGCTCTCAGCCATACAATTCTGCTCAACGAGATCTCCATCAAGACCTTCTACCAATACTCTGGATCCCGCTCCCCTCTCGCTTCAGACACACACTCGATGCAACTCGAGCTTGCAGCCAACAAACACGTTCGACAGGCGCTCATCGATTCACGGCTGGTTGTACGATACAACTACAACCTACATTCCTACCAAAAAACAATGCACGCGAACATGAGCATGTCACAGCACAGCACTCATCGAGCCCTGGGGGAAGAACGAAATCACATTCTGGGAATTTCAGCGAGGTGCACAGCAGTGATAATAGAAAGCATGAATGCGTGCATGGCTGAGGTGAAAAGCGCTACCTAGTACTTCAACCCTTTCAATCTTCATTGGTATACCATACGACTACGTGGCACAAAAGGCGCATTTCTCTACGGAGGTAGTCTATGAACTACGCCGATTTGACAAGTCAAACTGGTGAAAGGGGGTTGCTGGAGGTCTATTTGGCGTGAAGTATCAGTCTATCAAGTGAAATTTTAGCTGTAAAGATGTAGAATGCAATAAGACGTCTAGGAATACCTAGGTCCCACTGATAAGTCGTGAAGCGAAGGATGGTGATTTAGAAGGGGGAGGTACGGCAGGTTAGATGTATTTTAGGCTAAGGAAAGATTTTTAGGATGTTTTGTTTACCAAATTTCGCTCTTTTAACAACCCTTTTGCGTTGCAGTAGACCTCTGCATCTCACGTTCTCTTACCTATTGCAGTTGGTTCTGCTACTGTCTGCCCTTGAGTTGCTTGGGGTTGTAGCACTACGATAGCGGTTCTTGGATGTGAGTTTGTACGATTTGTACGATTGTCATCCGAAGTCGCGCTTTTGACCCCGGTGATAGTAGTCGAAATTCGTCACTTGAGCTGCGCTGCCGTGACGTTGAACGCATGGTTTGTTGGGGAGGGGGTTGGATATGGCATGCGCGACGCTATGGTAGGGGAGGTGAGGGGATATAAATTTCTGATGGTATGGGATGAATAACACTTATATTTTTATAGGTAGACAGGGAAGCGCCACCTTTCGAACGCCCCGGTCTCGCATTGGGACAGGATTTGGGCGACCACGCTATGGATATGATGGATAATTACTTCATGAAGTTGCCTGCAGAGCTTCGAAACCAGGTCTATCATTATCTCTTGTCGCCGGAGTATACGAGGGTGGAGCAGAAGAAGTGTCAGAGCATGGATATTGATACTTTGTCCCGTTCCGAGCTTACTGGGTCTCACCGTTACCGATTCCACACTCAGATCCTACGCACGAACAAGGACATCTCTCGAGAGGCGAGCTGTGTGTTTGATCAGCAGAATCTGTTCGTGACATTCAGATGCTCCTATCCCGGGTTTTTGATTGAGAAGATCGAGAACAATCTGCTTCCCATCTTGGCCAAGGATCACACAGCTAGCCGTTTTGCACATCATACGACAGTGATCACTTTGAGCCCCTGGTGCCATCCGGAGTCGAGACCTGTACCGGTTATCTTCACTATTCTTGGCGAGAATCTACCGGCTTTTGTTACGATGTTGTTGGTGTACGAGAGGACGTTGAGTGGGCTGCTGAAGAATTCGGCGCTTACTATCAGCATCAATGAACGTCTCGGTGGTGGCTCAGGTGCTCAAGAGTCGGGTGATGAAGAGGCTTTACCTGTTCGTTCAGCCACCAGGAGACTGCTAGAACCGTTATGCGGTCTCGATAGCATACAGGCTGTACGAATCATAGGACCAGTAAGCGATCAGTACATGGCCCATATCAAGGCCAGTATCACCAGACGGCGACCGACTGCCGAACAAACCATCACGGCCCTTTGCAGCGCTGTAGATGATGCCAACCAGACTTCCAGAAGTGGCGAATACGCGCTGGCCATGATCAAGTACAAGGCCGTCACCAGAGATCTGTGGCGCTTCGACATCATGAAGCCAGAAATGACGAACACCATCGTACATGCTGGAGAATATGCCGGCCTTTCATTAGAAGTCGTCAGGGGCAGCGCCTGCTTTCGAATCGCATCTGGGTTGGCTGATATGTACTTGAGGCTTGGAAATTTCAAAGAAGCGCACCAGTGGGCTTTTGCCGCCCTTGAGCCTTTCAAGAACTCTCGCATCAGATTTGCGATTCGTCTGGGTGATGTCTCCCTCACTAGCGTTTTTCTTATAGCGGCAAAGGCAAGCGAGGGATGTGGTTTGCTGCTGCAAGCGCGTGATGAGCTCGAGAGAGGCTGGAGATTCGATCCCGGTAATCAATTGATACTATCGGAGCTGAGAAGATTGAGAGACTTGATTATAGCGTGAAAGGCGCGGTATGGGATTAGGGTTATGCTGATCGTGGCTGCGTGTTCTGTGATAGCAGCCAGGAGCTGTCCTGAGCGAGTAAAATGCAGAGAAGGGCCCAAAAGTCGTGCATCCAGATACAGGCGAAAAGGATAGGAGCTCTTTAGGATCAATGGATCTCCCTGTGGTGGATCTGAATGGAGACTTTTCGCAGTTCCTACTAATAAGAAGTAAGCATGTCGATGCTACCAAAATGTCAGCCTTTCACTGCCTTTATGAGCATTATCTGTTATTCTGGAAAGTGGTTAATGTGTAGAGGTCTTAGGAATGTGTAATAGCCAAGACAGTACAAACTTATGGCTTGCCTTAATATTCACACCATGAACACACCTTCCTGATTCGTGCGCTTGGCATGCTGTGCCGCTGTGGCAGCATCTAGACCCGGAAATCCTTCAGGACTCAACAGCGGCTTGGCGTGAGCCGTACAAGATAAAGCGGTTCCCAAACTGTGGGTTCAAGTAGTATTCCATCGAGGATCTGAAGGCTTTCGATTTCAACACAGTTACAACATAAATCGATTGATCATATGGCGGCCAGTGACGGCAAAGCAGATTTTCACGTCCTGGTCATCGGAGCGGGTTTGTCTCGAAATCACCCAGAATGAAAGATGCCGGAGTTGACGGACTATACCAGGCTCTGTCGGTCTCCTAATAGCCCAACGTCTCAAGACGCTCGGCATATCCTGCACAATCTATGAACGCGAAGCCTACCTCAATGCCCGCCCTCGCGAATGGAATTTTGGCATTTACTGGGCACAAGCACCCCTTGCCGAATGTCTTCCACAGAATATCCAGGTTGCCATAACGAAGGCTCAAGTCAACCCTAATCGTTCGCCAAGTGGTAATGATTCGTTCGCAGTCTTGAATGCTGAGACAGGGGGGCCACTGATGAGAGTACCATCGCCGAATGTGCTCAGGCTGAACCGGAAGAGATTTAGAAAAGTGGTTTCACCAGGGGTTAATGTTGAGGTACGTCTAGGATTGGACAATTCAAATGCACGAGCGAGATGACAGCGCTGAGTGCGATGGCTCCCAGTTCGGAAAAAGGCTTAGAGATATTGAACCTTCCCAAGTCGATGATACAGTCACCGCACTTTTCGAAGATGGAACCAGGGCGAGGGGCAACCTGCTTATTGGCGCAGACGGCGCGAATTCGAAAGTCCGCAATTACTTGCTTGGCCCCGACAAAGGCGCTTTGCATGCACTGCCACTGATGGGAAGTATGGCTGTTGGAGCATTGTCGGCAGAGATATCCAAGAAGCTCAGAGATGACATCAATGGGGAGATGACACTTGGTTACCATCCATTGGGGCTTGTGGCTTTCATTTCACGTACGCAAGCGACCTTTTCATTTTTAGCAGTATGGCACTGCAGAACGATGTTCATGCAACTAATAAGAGTGCAGTCCATGACGTACCCGATGAAAGCCGCCCAGAGACGTGGGAATGGATGTTTAGCTATACATGGCGACATGACAGTAAGGACGACATCACTGACCCCGTGGAGATCCGTAGGATATGGGACAAATGGAGTGCTCAATTGTGTGAGCCACTGCGCGACGCGTTCTCTGCAGCGCCGGAGCATTCGACACTTTGGTGCGATCGCGTGGGTCAGTGGCCTACCGTTGCGTGGGACAACCAACAGGGAAGGGTGACTTTAGCTGGAGATGCTGCCCATCCGATGACTTATCGTAGCTCACACCTTCCCACAAATGATATAGAGATATTGATACTGACGGTGAGGGCAGATCGCGGACAAGGCCTCAATAACGCTGTGCATGATGCCGCATACATGGGTCGAGCGCTGAATGAGATTCGCTATGATGGGAAACCACTCAAGAATACAATCGACGCTTATGACAAGGAGGTTGTGGAGAGAGGTCATGATGCAGTAATATCTTCGGGACAGAACTCCTTGATGCTGGTCGATTGGAGTCAGTTGAAGGAGAGTCCTATGTTCAAGTACGGTATCCGGCCGACCGAGAAGTAGCTGTGTTACATTTACAAGTCCGTAGTTGGTAGTTGGAAGTCAAGGGATGCGGGACCCTTCCATCCCATGTCCAGCCGCGCCAAGGCACGGAATGATTCCGCCTGTGAGCTTGCGCCGTCTCGCGTTTACAGCGAGAACGGCGCATCTTCGAAGAGCTCATAAGCACCGAGACTCAGTGTACTATGTCAGCTCTTTATACACGACGGTGCAAGCGGAACCGCGCCAAGTACTTCTCCTACATCCGCTGGCTTAGGTCAGAGGCCTGCCGATTCACCACCACACGCAATCTCTGTTTACCAAACAACACAAAAAGGTAATGGTCTTGAAGGAGTCGCCCGAGATGGAGCTTGGATCCACAACCTTGAGAGTTCAACATACCGTATCCTAAAAGTCCCACGCGCTAGCCGATCGTTTTACCCGGGCTACATATCTTCGGACAGTCTATATATTTGTGAACTATCTCGGTAAACGACCTGAAACCCCCCGCAGTCTTGCCGAACGAAGCTCGTTCCTTCTCGATGGGCACGGAACCCAGAAAGATTCAACCTCTCGCATACTCTTAGAAACAGAGTGGTTATGCCCATGACTCCCCTTCTTCAATAGGGCACAATGTCTCGGTTAAAGAGGCAATATTTCAATCATATGGAAGTTCCAGGAGGTACAGTAAGCAACGCAAACATGCCAATATAGTCCGCTTTCATTTATCATATTCTATTCCCCTCGAGCATTTGATTGTACTGCTATTACATTCCATTGTCCCAGCCAAGTAATTCAGTCCGACCCAAATCAAGCCTTTATCATGGAATCATTGTCGAACATTTTCTACTCATTACCTAATTATATGCTGTCATAATTCCATTGCCAAGGCAACATTCTCAGTAAAAACCACCGCAAGCTCATTTCCGAGCATTTTCAATTTATGTTAGAAGTTCAAACCGTGTTAGACATTGTTTCTTGCAATCAACACCAACACGCCAAGGTTCCAATTTCTCACTCGCCCATCACATCCCATCACCACCTCGCTGTCTGTTCATTTTCTCTTTCGCTGGCGAGGCTGTGGAGCTTTGACTACCTCGTCTCCAGAGTCCGGTCCGCTGTCCTTCTTGGGGTCCTTCGCTTTCTGTTCCTCTTTCTTAGTCTTTAGCTGTATCTTGGCCCATTGTCTCTGACAGCTAGCTGGTGTGCGATCGCCTCCGACTTTACTAGCGAGTTCGTTCCAGTCCGTCCGTTTGCCGTCCTTTTGATACGCCTTCAATTGATTGTTCTGCCCAGCTGTCCACGACGGATCTCGTGGACTGCAGCTCTTGGACATCAAACTGACTGGGTTCTTTGGAGTTGCTCGGCTTTTCGGCTGGTTTGGCTGATATTGTCTGACTACCAGCTGTGGCTGAGGTGCTGGATATTGTTGTGGCCTCCACGCTGGATACGATGGCTGTTGGTGTTGCTGATTTGATGCTGTAGATGCTGGCCACGTAACAGCAGGAATGGTTGGTGGACTGAGATGCCTAGTTTCCAATGTGTTTGTAAGCTGCTGGGTGCTTTGTTGATTTGGATTATTTTCATAACGCTGACTGTCATTGCCACGGCTGTTGGATGGGTCTGGGCGAGAGTCACGTTGTCCACGATTTCCTGACATGGTGGTGATTATCCAGCTGTTCTGTAAGATGCTGGCCGCTTGAAGAGTGTCTTTGATGACAGAAGCCGAGACTCAAGTGCTGTGAATGTTGAGTGTATCGTTCCGGTCTCGGTGCGTGACGGACTGGAGACAAGTACTGAATCGCTTGATATGATGTGACAGATGTAGTGTTTGCTTCTCTCGTTGGAGGCTGTTGGTGGTAGGGCAACAGAATGTAATGTCTGAAGAGGTTTGCTGGACGGTTGCAGCTGGATTGCGCCTTCTGTTAAGTACAAAGTCTGTATAGACAGGCTTTGAGAAGTCAAGGACTGCTGTGTGGAATAACAAAATGTGAAGGATCTGGCGGGAGAGTCCCTTTTATATCATCAAGAGTGCGGGGAACAGTCCTCGACGTGGAGGATCATAGCGATCCCAAGAAATTTTTCGTTATCCGCCGTCACCTTCAAGCACGAATCCGTACTTACCGAGCGGAGCATTTACACCGGACGCTACACGAAAATCATCCACAGCACGAACTTTGGAAGGTGATAGACCAATAGATCACTCGTCAGGCTACTAATCCGCTCTTTCTGGGTTCCATACCGCCGTTTCTGTCACACCCGTACCAGCATTTAGGGTGCTAGGTAAATATTGAACTAATGTTTGCTTGTTCCAACAACAAGACCCTGTCTCATCAGGCTGCTAAATCGCCACTTTTGTACCACGTACAATACGAGACATGACGGTTAATCTCTGTCACGCCCGACGTGATAACGACTCGTCCATACCGTTGGGAATAGGCTTCCGTGTCATAAGGAGTAATTGGAATGCCGCATACATCATGAACCAATGCTTTGTTGTTCCAAGAACAAGACCCTGTTTCCTTATGCTGTTAAATCGCCACTTCTGTACAACGTCTACTGCGAAATACACCGGCCGTTATCTGTCGCGTCCGATGACTGACTATTTTCGTACCTTCGGGATAGGCTCCCCTGTTCCCAACGACGCAGTGTGGATATCGAACCATTTCTTGGTTGTTCCAATTTCTAAAGACAGAAATCCATATCTAGCAGGGCACATGCATGCAAAGCAAGACCGCGAAGGCCGGAACATCTCCATGATCTATATTAGAGATGCCCCATGATAGCCACCAACAAATCATACACAATAACTATGAGAGATTCAAAAATAATCGATTGTTTGATTATCTAGGGAATGGAATTGCAGCGAACAGGTCATGTCACACAACAGTCAGGGCAACTACAGCCGATTCCCAACACGGTCTTACTATTCTGCTAATATTTGACGTCTGCAATCCTCAATCTCGACTTGCACCAATCGCTCCAGCGCAAACTCAACAAACGGTACAACAGCCGGGTCAATCAGAAAACTCACCGGTGGTCCATTCTCTGTCCACAAAGCCGGACAGCACGCCATCCTCATCGGTTCTCGCAAGTTCTCGTATAGCCTACCCATCAACGCCGCCAGCCCCGCTGCAGCTTCCGCATTACGCTCCCCAGCCGTGAAGAACAGTCTCGCCATCTTCAAGACCATTCTCGCAAAGGATAGCTCCTCTATCCCTTGGGCACTGCTGCGCGCAGTTCCTGTCTCCTCGGGGCCCCAGGCCGTATCGACAATCACAACCATTTGGCCGGGAAAGTTCTCGCCTTCTATTTCCAGAATACTGTAAAGGTCATCGATATAATCCAGAAAGTCCGCAGCGCCGCGCCATTCGGCGAGTCGGCTAGGACGCGGAGGGGCGGACTGAGAGTTGGGTTGTTCCTTGATGACGACGGCGCGGCACATGGGGCATGTGGCTGCTCCCGATGATAGCCAGGTTGACAGGCACTTCGAACCGAACAGGTGGCCGCAGGGCAGACGGACGACATTGGAGCCGCATCCTGTGACGTAGGGTTCCATGCAGATATTACAATCACCGTCGGCTAGTTCCCTGAGGGGCACAATCGGGAGACCCTTCAAGAAAGCCATTGCGATTGCTGTACGATTTGATTGTTCATCTTCCGAAAGATCTTCCATGTCGTCGAATGATTGTTCATCTTCCGAAAAATCTTCCCTGTCCACGAAGTCAATAAAGTCTTCCAGAAGCTCTATTTCCGTAACAATCCTATAGTACTCTATTGGCGGAGTGGACATGGACGGATGGTCGAGATCGAGATCGTATCGATTGTCCATTTCGACCCGAAGCTCCTCTCGCTCGTCTAGCATTGATTTGATCCTCGATTCCTGCACATCAGGACTCATCTCGGCCATAGCTAACATCATTTGATCAAGGCGTGCTTCTGCAGAGTCGTACGCTATATCCCAGAGACGGTCTTCGAGATCTCCAATAGCTTCACGTAGGCTCTGCATCTGCATTTGGGTTGGGTGCAACTCTGTCGAGATCTCTGCTATGTATATACCTAGGCCGCAACGTCTGAAGCTGGGTCATGATGTCTTCGACCTGCGACGAATCGGGGCCGGCTGTAGGAAGTCCGCGCTGGGCGGTCGAGGACGACATTGCGACGAGAATGTTTTCGTCAAAATCTGATGTGGTGACGTTGTAGTTGTATATTTCTGTAAATAAGCGTTTGGATGTGTTGTGGATAGTGAATACCAGATTTTCTATCAATGGCTTCGGCAGTGTCTGAGTTTATGAAGAAGAGTAGGCAGAGTCGCAAGTCGAGGAGCTATAAAGACCTTTTTAACACCTTTTTCAGTCACGAAACAAAGTCTGATCGTCTCCATTGTCGTCTGGTATAGCTGTCAATGCTTGACAAAAGAAGGATAGCCCCTGCGTTGAATAACAACAGAGGTAGAGCTCGTTAGCGTGCTTTGTTCTGTTATAGTCCCGTTCAAAAGTCTTAGCACCAAACCTAATTTTCATATTAAAAGTTATACCTTACATTAAGTTATAACTTTTCCCCCCTAATTTAGAAGTTTCTAAAATTTTAAACCTTAATCTAATAATAGCTAATTTATATTATATTAAATTCTTAGAAAATTATATCTAATATTAAAGAGAAGGAGTAGGAGTAAATTAGAAGTAATAAAATCCTTATCTTACTACTACTTTATAAGATTATAATATAGGAATTATAATTTTTAATAAATAATTAAAGATATAGAAATTTTAGTTATCTAAAGTTCTTAAATTCTTAAATTTCTTAGAATTTTTTTTAGTAGGTTTTAAAAGGTAATAGAGGCGTGAATAATATAACTTTTAACGATTTTTGGTGTAAAATCGTGAGGGGTGCGGAAACTTATGGCCTAGTACTATAGCACTCCAAGTTTAGCGTCCATACCAGGTTGCTGTTTGAAGTGGAAAATGCAGGGCGAACAATGCCTCCGTTCAATCCCTTGTCATTACACTGCCAGCTCAAGTCAGCATTGTCCCATGAAAAACCCTTCTTTCCATCTCATACCTACCATCTACCAGCCTACCTTCCACTTTTAGCTCCCATAGCCTCCTCTCACACCCACACCGCACAATCCACATCACTCCCCTCCCCAAAGCGCGCCACACCTCTCCATTCATCCAACCCCCAAAACCACCCAACCAAAGCACCATGTCCCACCACCCCATCCCACCCACACAAACCCCCTCCCACCAACACCGCCACCGCCTAAGCCGCCTCGAACTAGCAGCAGCCTACCCCACACCCTCAAACCGCCTCCTAACCACACACGCCCAAAAAACCCCCATCCCTACCCCCCGCTCAAAACCCCCTCCCACCTCTTCCCCCCCCCATA
>JAABUK010003223.1_pt1 | contig 27879 bp, 19 predicted proteins | sample 5559141 | NCBI WGS metagenome assembly JAABUK01 (sample SAMN10711869, study PRJNA513367) | rock metagenome | isolation source: Antarctica rocks | place: Antarctica: Victoria Land, Pudding Butte nord | collected 2016-01-03
TGCGAGTGGCCCCCGGACTGCCGGAAGGACTATCGATCCGAGCCCGGGCCGACCACCTGGGACGAAAGCTTGGCAAAGCCCTCAAGCTCATCGGAGCTATCATTTAGCGACTTTGCAATCCTCCTGGCTTCGGATGCTCGGCGACTGGTCCGTCAAGTTCCATGGCTGCGAGCCGGTGGCACATCGGCTGAGGGCCACGTTTCCGGACCGATGGGTCCGCTTCCAGAGCCTGCCCGACTCGAAGCGTTATCCCGATTGTCAGGACGAATACGCCACCGTGCTGGGCCGACAGAATCGCATTCTTGATGAGTTCGTCGGCTGGGAAGCGGGCATCATACTCCTCACCACCGAATATTCCGGGCCGCCCGGCAGCGTGGAAATCTCCCCCGTGCCCGAACTGCGGTCGATCGTCCGGGGTGAGAAGCTCTGGCGATCCGTCCCGATGCACGAGTTGGATGAAAATTTCGACGAGCCGAGCCACTGGCACGTGCTCGCCAGCGAATTGGCATGGAGGCCGGGGGTCCTCGATCCGGTTCTCAGGCTGGTTACCGATGACGTGATCGCCAACGTCATGATCGTGGACCCCGGCTGTCAGTGGATATTCCATCCCTACGACGGGGGTATGGACTTGATCTTGGAGACTCCGGCTGCCCGCGATCTCCTCAGATCGACTCACGCGGATTGGCTATCGCCCAGGCCGGACGGGATGTGACATCCTCGCCTCGGCGTTCACAGGAGGAGTCGCTGCGTACGCACCAGGAGGAGGATCTCCCATGCAGCGCCTGTCGATCACGGCCGTATTCGACACCGTAACCGACCCCCGGAGGGACACCGAGAACAAGCTCCACCTCTTGACCGATATCCTGGCCATCACCACCTGCGCGGTCATCGGCGGTGCTGAGACGTGGGAGGCGATTGTCGAGTTCGGGCGGACCAAGGAATCGTTCTTCCGTCGGTTCCTCCGGTTGGACAATGGCATCCCGAGCGCCGACACCTTCGGCCGAGTGTTCGCCAAACTCGACCCCGTCGCGTTCGCCAAGGCATTCGGCCGGTGGATGGCGGCGGCTTGTGAGGCGACTGGACTGATTCCTGTCGCCATCGACGGGAAGTTAACGCGGTCGGCCAAGCGGGATACGGCCACCGGGTGCCTGCACGTGGTCACGGCGTGGGCCGCCGAGAACCGCCTGGTCCTCGGCACCGCGTCGGTCGCCGACGGCTCCAACGAGATCGCCGCGATCCCCGAGTTGCTCCGGGCATTGGACCTGGCTGGGGCGATCGTGACCATCGACGCGGCCGGCTGCCAGGTCGAGAATGCCCGCATCAACCGCGAGAAGAAAGGGCATTACCTGCTGACGGTCAAGGACAATCAGCCGACGTTGCGGGCGGCCGTGGAGGCGATCTTCGACCGGGCGTGTGAGGCGGATTTCGTCGGGGTCCGCACCGACGGGCACGAAGAGGTCGATGATGGCCACGGGAGGCACGAGGAGCGGTACGTGACGGTCGTGTATGAGCCCACGGGTTTGCCGTCCGACTGGCCGGACGTGGCGGCGGTGGTCCTCGTGAATCGGGAGCGGGAGGTCGGTGGAGAGCGGACGACGACATCGCACTACTACATCAGCAGTCACGCCGGCACGGCGGCCGAGTTCGCTCGCTGGGTCCGGGGGCATTGGGACATCGAGAACGGGCTCCACTGGGTCCTGGACGTGGCCTTCCGCGAAGATCGGAGTCGGGTCCGAGAGGGCAATGCTGGCACCAACCTGGCGATGATTCGGCGGGTTGCGGCTTCGCTCTTGAGTCGCGCGCCCGGAAAAGGCAGTGGAGTGACGAAGCGTCTCAAAGCAGGCTGGGACGAGAGCTATCTGCTACAAATATTGCAAGGTATCCCTGCATGTATAGTGCGGTAGCCCTGGGGGCACTGGCAGGGGCGGTCGCCTGCCCTGGCGGCGGGCCTGGCCGATCACGTCTGGACCTGGCGAGAATGGTTCACTTGCCCCGCCGCTCAATCAGAGTAGGACACCACCCGAGATCCCGACGATCCTCAAATCCTGCCCACCGGTCCGAGCCCGCAAGCCCCCCCCAAGAATTCTTGGTCTCATTCGATGTATCGATCAACCCATGAGAACAAGCTTCATGATTGCCGGGGCGGGGGGCGGCGGTGTAAAATGGATCTCGTCCCATGGTCCCGCCGAGGTCTCGAGACGAGTGAGCCGAGCCATGCCCCCGATCCGATTGAATCGCCGGAGGTTCCTGGGTTGCTCGGCCGCCGCTGGGTGGGCGCTCTCGCAGGGGATCGTCGAGGGCTCGGCGATGCCTTCGCCCGTCCGGGTCGGCGTGGTGGGACTGGGGACTCGCGGGACGGCCCTGCTGCGGAACTTCCTGGAACTCGAAGGGGTCGAGGTCGTCGCCCTTTGCGACCTGGAGCCGAAGCATCGGCTCCGGGCCTCGGGGATCGTCGAGAAGGCGGGGAAGCCCCGGCCCGAGCCGTTCGAGCGGTTCGAGAAGCTCTTGGATCGGGACGAGGTCGACGCCGTCGCGGTCGCCCTGCCTTGCGACCTCCACGCCGCCACCTACCGCAACGTCCTCCGATCGGGCAAGCACCTCTACGGCGAGAAGCCCCTGGCCCCGACCCTGGGAGAGTGCGATCTGGTGATCGCCGAGGCCGCGCGGTCGCCCTCGCTCGTCGCCCACGTCGGCTACCAGCGGCGGTCGAACCCCCGATTCCGTGAGGGGGTGGCTCTGGCCAGGCGAGGGGACCTCGGGGCGCTGGTCTCGGGCTCGGCGAGCTGGATCAGCAGCAACGGCCCGATGAACGGGCACGACCGCTGGCTCGCCAGCCGGGCCCGCTCGGGCGACTGGATGGTTGAGCAGGCTGTCCACGTCTGGGACGTCCTCGGCTGGCTCAAAGGGACGCCCCCTTCGCATGCCTTCGGACAGGGCCGACGCGACCTTTTCGCCGCCTCCCAGCCCGACCGCGACGTGACCGATGATTACAACGTCCTGCTCGGCTGGGCCGACGGCTTCCACGTCAACTTCTCGCAGAGCTGGGCGGCCCCGGCCGACGACGCCTTCACCGGCGTGAGCCTCCGCGTCCTCGGCGAGGGCGGGGGGGTCGATTTCTCGACCGGCTCGGTCACCTATCGCGAGAAGGCCAAAGCACGACATTCCCTCCACCCCGGCCCCCATCCCGACACCCGTCTCGCCCTCCGCGCCTTCCTCGACGCCATCCGGTCCGACCAGCCCCAGGCCCCGCCGGTCTCGCTGATCGAGGCCAGGCAAGCGACCGCCATCGGCCTCCTCGCCCGGAAGGCCGTCGACGAGCGCCGGGTTGTCTCGTGGGACGAGGTCGTGTCGGGGGCCTGAACCCGGCTCAGAACATTTCCAGCATCTGCTCGCCGCCGTGCTCGGGGTTGCCGATGAGGCGCCGACGCCCCGGGTCGACGACGAAATCGAGCAGTTCGAGGGGGACCTGGCCGATCAGGACCGGGCAATCGTCGGGCAATTCTGTTACGTCGACGGTGCAGTCGCGCCCCTGGATCGTCAGGCGGGCGGCCCCGTAGACCTTGAGCGTCACGAGGCCGGCAGTCGTCCGGGCTTGACGAGTTCGGAGCGGTTCCAGGCCGAGTTGCCGGATCATGGCGGCGGGCATCGCCAGGGTCGTCGCCCCGGTGTCGACCAGGGCCGAGGCCACCTCGACGCGCCGGACGTCCGACTCGGCGATCGCCCCGTTCCGGGCGAGGTAGAGGTCCACGACGTTCTCGACCTTCGCCTCGACGAGGACCTTGCCCATTGCTTCGGTTTCCATGACCGCCTCGGGATGCCTGCACCCGGTCGAGATCCACCTCGGATCCATCCTAGCAAGTCCTCGCTGATGAGGCGCCGGCTTCACTCGGCCGAGAGGGACGTGACGATTCGTTTCGACTCCTCCGCCGCCCCGTCCAGCAGCCCGAGCAGGTCGCGCTCGATCGTCGAGCAGATTCGTTCCAGGGGCAGGTCGTTGTCGTCGCCGTCGAAGGGGTTCTCGATCTCCACGCCGATCTCCTCGATCCCGAAGAAGATGTAGGCCACCAGCAAGGTCCCGAAGATCGCCCCCCAGCCGTAGTCCTCCACCAGGGCGAAGGGGAGGGTGAAACAGTAGATAATCAACGCCCGGCGGATGTGGACCATGTAGGCGAAGGGCAAGGGGGTCTTCTTGATCCGCTCGCAGCCGCCGAGGTAGTCGATGAGCTGCTGGACGTTGGCGTCGAGGTTGGCCAGGGTGATGTCGGAGAGCAGGCCCCGGTCCCTGGCCTCGACCAGGCCCGAGGTGATCCGCCGGGCGACGTCGAGCGGCACGTTGGGGGCGGCAAGCGAGGCCTCGACCTCGTCGGCCGGGAGCCGGCCCGCCGCCTGGCCGAACCCCTTGGTCCCCCGCAGGGCACCCATCGCCGAGTGTGCCCACGCGATCGTCCAGAGGACCGTCGTGCGGAACAAGGCCGGGTCGTCCTTCATGTGGACGCTCGCCAGCCTGGCAAGGTTCCGGGACTCGTTGATGATCCCGCCCCAGAGCTTCCGCCCCTCCCAGAACCGGTCATAAGACGTGTTCGTGCGGAAGACCAGCAGCAACCCCAGCGCGATCCCGACCAAGCTGTGGACCGTCGGGGGGATCGAGGCATGGTCGCCGAGACTCGCCTTGAGCGACCTGTGGAACAGGAGGACCACCGCCGCCCACGCGACGCAGATCGCGATCCGGCCGAAGATCGCGTGGAACATTGAGTTGCGGACATCGAACAGGTGCGAGGTCCAGCGTTTCGGGTCGTATTCGACCATCGGTCTCTCCGCTACAAGTGGGGCTCCGGGCGCGTGATTCGAGGATACGCAAAGGCCACGCCGGTCCCGAAATGACGCGACGGGGGAAGAATGCGGTTAAAATCCGCGTCCAGCAACGATCTTATTCCCGAGGGGCGTACGCGTGGGCCCGGGGATTTCGCGGCTGCCGGACGAGGGGAGAATTGGATGGCGGACCAGTCGCGAAAGGAGGTTGACCCCCGCCGGGCGATCCGGGTCCGGGGGGCCCGCGTGCACAACCTCCGCGACCTCGACGTCGACATCCCCCGCGACGCCCTCATCCTCCTGACCGGCCTGAGCGGGTCGGGCAAGAGCTCGCTGGCCTTCGACACGATCCACGCCGAGGGGCGTCGCCGCTACATCGAGGGGCTTTCCACTTACGCCCGCCAGTTCCTCGACCAGTTGGAGCGGCCCGACGTCGACCTGATCGAGGGCCTCCCGCCGACCGTCGCGATCGACCAGAAAAGTGGCTCGGCCAACCCCCGGAGCACCGTCGCCACCGTCACCGAAGCGTACGACTATCTCCGCCTCCTTTACGCCAGGGCGGGCGCACCGCAGTGCCCGAAATGCGGCACGCCGATCCGCAGGCAGGCCCCCGAGCAGGTCGTCGACCAGGTCCTCGCCCTCGGGGAAGGAACCAAGGTGCTCGTCCTCTCCCCCATGATCCGGGGCCGCAAGGGGCAGCACCTCGACACCTTCCGGGCGATCCGGGAAGCCCGCCTGATGCGCGCGAGGGTCGACGGCCAGGTCCTCGAAGTCGACGCCGAGCCGCCCAAGCTCGCCAAGACCAAGGTCCACACCATCGAGGCCGTCGTCGACCGCCTCGTCGTTCGCGAGGGGATCCGGCCCCGGATCGCCGAGAGCGTCGACCTGGCCTTGAAGCTTGGCGAGGGGACGGTGATCCTCGCCGTTCAGGCGGGCGACACCTGGGCGGATCGGATCTCCAGCATCCATTATGCCTGCCCGAGTTGCGGCACGAGCCTCGGCGAGTTGGAGCCTCGGACCTTCAGTTTTAACAGCCCGCACGGGGCCTGCAAGGCCTGTGGCGGGTTGGGTTCGTTTTCGCGGTTCGTCCCCGACCTTGTCGTCCCCGACCGGTCGAAGTCGCTCGACGAGGGGGCCGTCGCCGCCTGGGCGGCCTTGCCGCCCGCCGGGCGAGCGGAGGCCGGGGCCGACCCGACCTTGGGTTCCTTTTTGAAACGCCAGAAGCTCTCGCGCTTGACTCCCCTGGACGACTGGCCGAGAACCGCATTGGGTTCGTTTTTCGCGGGCGAGATCGGCGTCTTTCCCGGGATTTTGCCCGATCTGGAGCGGCAATTTGCCGCCGCGAAGACGCATGCCAGGCGATCGGCCCTGGAGTCTTTCCGATCGGAAGTCACCTGCCCGGACTGCCTCGGGGCGAGGCTCCGCCCCGAGGCCCGCGCGGTGATGGTCGGCGGGCTGGCGATCCACAACTTGACCGCGCTCTCGGTGGTCGCCGCGCGGGTGTTCCTCGGCTCGCTGCGCTTCGACCCGACGCTGGAGCGAGTCGGGCCGCCCCTGGTCGCCGAGGTCGACTCGCGGCTGGCGTTCCTCGACGAGGTGGGGCTCTCTTACCTGACCCTGGACCGAGGGGCCGACACGCTATCCGGCGGCGAGTTGCAGCGGGTCCGCCTGGCGACGCAAATCGGCTCGGGTTTGGTCGGGGTCTGCTACGTCCTGGACGAGCCGACGGCGGGCCTCCACCCGCGCGACACGGCCCGGCTGCTTGCCAGCCTCTTCGGACTCCGCGACCGTGGGAACAGCGTGGTCGTGGTCGAGCACGACGAGGCGACGATCCGGGCGGCCGACTGGGTGATCGACCTCGGCCCCGGTGCCGGCCCTGACGGCGGACTCGTGGTCGCCCAGGGGCCGCCGGGGGCGCTGGTCGTCTCGGGCGACTCGGCGACCGCCCGGCACCTCCGGGGCGAGACGCCGCCGCCCCTCGGCTCGCCCGACCGCCTGGCGGCCAGCCCCGGCGCGATCGTGATCCGGGGGGCGACCGAGCACAACCTCCGGGGCGTCACGGCGACCATCCCCCTGGGTTGCTTGACCTGCGTGACTGGCGTGAGCGGGTCGGGCAAGAGCACCCTGATCCACGACATCCTCTCCCGAGCGGCCCGCCGCCACCTGGAACAGGTCGGGCCACGCTCCGGCAGGCACGAAGGGGTCGACGGGCTCGGGGCGGTCGACAAGCTGATCGCGATCGACCAGTCGCCGATCGGCCGAGGCCCGCGCTCGACCCCGGCGACCTTCACCGGCGTCTTCGACGAGATCCGCAAGGTGTTCGCCAAGACCCGCGAGGCCAAGGTCCGGGGCTACCTCGCCTCCCGCTTCAGCTTCAACGTGAAGGGCGGCCGATGCGAGACCTGCCAGGGTCAGGGCGTCCGCAAGGTCGAGATGAACTTCCTACCCGACCTTTACGTCCTCTGCGAAGCCTGCGAGGGGCTTCGCTACAACCCCCAGACGCTCGAATGTCGCTTCAAGGGGCGTTCGATCGGAGACGTGTTGCAGATGAGGGTGGACGAGGCGAGGGCGTTGTTCGACGCCATCCCCAAGGTCGCCCGTCCGCTGGAGGCCCTCCGCGAAGCTGGTCTGGGCTACGTCGCGCTCGGGCAGTCGAGCACGACGCTTTCCGGCGGCGAGGCGCAGCGGGTGAAGCTCGCCGCCGAGCTGGGGCGGGTCGCGACCGGCCGGACTCTCTATATCCTCGACGAGCCGACCACCGGCCTGCACTTCGCCGACGTCGCCGCCCTGCTGGCGGTCCTGCACCGGCTGGCCGACCTGGGGAATACCCTGGTCGTCATCGAGCACAACCTCGACGTGATCCGAACTGCCGACTGGGTCGTCGACCTCGGCCCCGAGGGGGGCGAAGGCGGCGGCCGGCTGATGGCCGAGGGGCCGCCCTCGGCCATCGCGGCAACGCCCGAAAGCGAGACGGGGAGGTGGCTGTGAGGCGCCCCCTCGGATCAGGGCCTCGCATCGAAGGCGAAGTACATTTTCATCGTCGGCGGGGCGGTGGTCCGGTCATACATCAGGCCGAGGTAGAGGCCGGGGGCGACCATGCGGATCTCGTCGCGGTAGTCGTTGTAGATCCGCGAGGTCCCCTCGTAGTCGAGGATCATCGAGGGGTTCCCGTCGAGCCAGCTCGGGCCGGCGTAGACCTTCCCCTGGACGGCCTTGAGGCCGAAAAACTTGTTGGTGGCGGTCGAGGTGGCGGGGTCGAAGACCTTGCCTTGCCAGGCGATCCGGGCGGCGTTGGAGCGGGCCCGGGGGTGGCGGGCGTCGGGGTAGAGGGCCCGGCCGACGACCTTGCCGGGGGGGACCGGGCCGGGGGTCGCCTGTCGGTAGAGTTGGTCGAGCTGGGCGGCGGAGAGGCCGACGAGGTCGTCGAGGGTGCCAATGGTCGCGGTGGCTTGCATGGGGGTCGCCTCAAGTTCCCCGGCGCGGGACGAGGCCGGCGAAGTGGTGAATATCAGGGCCATCGCGCCCATCATGCCGATTTTCCGAGCTTCGCGACGCATGGCCCGCCCCTCCGTGGTCCCGCGCGGGCCCGATCCGCGCGGTCCGCTTCATTTCGGAAGATCGGTCGGCAGGCCTTCGAGGTTGAGGTTGGGGAGCGAGGGGATCTCGCCCGGCGACGGCTTGGTCGACTCGGCCGGGACCTCCGGGTCGGGGCCGTCCTCGTCCTCGGGGAGGTCGGGGACGCCCGGGGTGACTCGCCTGGCGGAGACGACCTTCCATCGGGTGTCGATGGCATCGAGCTGGAACCGGACGAGCTTGAGCCGGAGGAGGGTCGGCGCCTCGCCGCTGGAGGCGAGCTTGTCCTGGACCTCGGCGGTGACCTCGGCCTTCTCGAAGACGAAGGGGCCGTCGGCTTTCAGGGTCGGGAAGGGGCGCTTGAGGAGGCCGTCCCAGCTCTCGCGGTGGGTGGCGTAGTCGAGCGCCAGGGCCAGCTCGGGGCCGGTCAAGGGGGGGTTGGCCCCCTGGACGAGCATCTTGTAGGAGGGGATGAGCTTCTTCGGGCTGAGGATCCCGTCGGAGAGCTTGGCGAGGACGCCGCCGAAGTTGATGGCGGCTTCCATCGCCTCCTCGGGGTCGCCGCTGGCCATCTTCTCGTAGGTCTTGTCCTTCTCGGCCTTGGCCTTGGCGTCGTGGGCCGCGTCGAGGACCCCGGCCGCCGCGCCCAGGGGGTCCTTGGGGGTGAACCGGCCGTTGTTCGGGTCGTAGACGAACTTCTTCTCGATCGAACGGTTCAGACGGGCGATCGGCTTGAAGTCCCCCTTCTCGCGATGGTCGCGCCCCTTGTCGCGAGTCAGGGCGGCGAACGAGCGGATCGTGGGGGGCTCCTGGACCACGCCGAGGCGGCGGATCTCGGCCTCGTCCCCCTTCTTCAAGGCCGTCAGGTAGTCATAAGCCGCGCCTTCGACGACCGTCTTGGGCCGGGGGTCGAGCCAGTCGCGGATCGAAGGCCAGGCGACGAAGCCGCCGACGAGCAGGACCGGGACCAGGATCAGGGCGGCCCAGAGCCCCTTGTTCGCGGGCTTCTTGCCGCCCTTGCCCTTGGCGATGAAGACGGACGACTTGCCGGGCGGCGGGGCGTCGGCCAGGGGGGGCTTCATGCGTTTCAGGGTCGGCTCGTCGACTATCGAGGAATCCTGGACCGGATTCGGGCGGGGGACGACCATCGAGGCGCCGCACTTGGGGCACTCGACGCTCTGGCCGACCTGATCCTTCGAGGTGACGAAGGCGGCCTGGCAGCTTCGGCAGTGGAGGCGAAGGCTCATGGGCTCTCCTCAAAGGTCGGGCTCGTCCGAAAGCGGGGTCGGCGACGAGGCCGGGCCGGCGGCGGTCCGGCCCCGGCAGCGTGGGCAGGCCGGCTCGGGCCCTCGGTGGGGCCGGGCGCAGCGCGGGCAGAGGCCGGCGGACCGGCGGAGGTTGGGGATCGAACCTTTCAGGGCCGCCCCCTCGGGGGTGTCGGCGAAGCTGTCGGCCACCCGCGACGCCAGGGTCGCGACCTCCGGGCCGATCGCCCCGGCGCGAACCCTGGCCTTGATCTCGCCGACGAGCCAGCGGACGAGTTCGGAGTCGAGTTCGGCCAGGCGATCGCCCCGGAGATGCTCGGTCAGGGCGTCGCGGATCTCGACGGCCAGCAGCGCGTCTCCGGCCTCCCGGGCCCGATCGAGCCGGGATCGGAGCCCTTCGACGGCCCCGATCCTCGCGTCCTCCAACTCGGCGAGGAGCCTGGCGGCGTCGGGCCCGGGATGCTCGCGGACGAAGGCTCCGACGAGCTTCTCGGCCTGGGCCCAGCGGCCCAACCCGATCGCCTGCCGGGCGACCCGGGCGGCCCGGTCCCGCTCGTCGTCCTCGGGCTCGTCGGGCTTCCCCGACGCCGGGAGCCGCTCCAGCGCCAGGGCGATCCGGCCGAGGGTCGGCACGGCCTGGCGCTCGATCAGGTCGGCGACCCGGGCCGTGTCCTCGGCTTGATCGACGACCACGTCGATCAGTTCCGCGCCCGTGGAGATCAGCCGACCGGCCGCCCACCCGGCCAGGGCGAACCCGCCGAGGTAGGAGAGGCCGATGATCCCCAGGATTCGCCGCTCGGCCCAGGTGAACTGGGCGTCGGAGAGGAGGGATTGCGACTCGCCCAGGGCCATCGAGAGGCCGACCGAGGACAGCCCGTATCGGACCCAGGGGGCGACCCTGGCCAGGGCCCGGCCCGAGGCCCGGAGCGACTCGTAACGGCTGATGTCCGGTCCGACTCGGGGCATGGCGGCTCGCCGAAGTTCGAGGAGAAGCCGGGTCGAGACGGACCATTATGGCGAGCCCCGGGCCCGCTCGCCATCGAGAGTCGGCGGAGCCCCTCGCCAGCGGATCGGCTCGGTGAACTCGATGGGGTCGATCATCGCGGCGGTGAGCCTAGGGGCGTCGGGGAGTTCGTGGGCATTGAGCCAGGCCCGCCCCTCGCGGACGTCGTAGAGGAGGTACGCCTGGTCGCCGTCGTCGAGGAAGAGGTCGTCCTTGACGAAGAAGTGTCGGCCGACGAGCAGGAGCTTCGTCCCGTCCTTCGACCAGATCAGCCGCTCGGTCCCGGCAGGGTCGCCCTCGTCGGGCGAGCGGAAGATCGTGGTCGTGGTCCCCCGGGCCCGGTCTTCGATCCTGATCCGAAAGTTCCGGTCGATCCCCCGCCAGGCCGGCTCGACCACGCTCGCCCGGAGCGTCTCGTCCGGCGAGAGGCGCGAGGTCGTCGTCCGCTCGGCCCAGTGCCGGCCTGCGAGGAACCCCAGGGAGGCCACGCCGGGCGGGACGAGCGTGATCGCGAGGGCTCGGATCCAGTCCCTTCGCCTCATTCGCCCAGGTCGACCCAGCGGGCGACCTCCTCCGCGCCGGGCGGCTTCCGGTCGAGCCGGAACCTTGGCGAGTCGTCGGCCAGGCCGTAAGCCTTCGTCGGCCACGAGACGTCGAACCCTTCGGCCGCCCCGACGATCCAGAGGGGGGCCGGGCTTGACAGCGCGGCGGCGGCCTTCAATCCGCCGAACTGGAGGACGCCCGGGAGGTCGAGCCCGGGGGGGACCGGCCCGGAGCCGTCGCCGTAGTCGAACCCTTCGAGGTCGACCACGGTCCGCGAGACGCCTTCGAGCCCCGGCCTGGTCAGCAGGGCGAGCGGCCCGGCGCCTCCGAGGGCGACGAGGTCGACCTCGCGGGCTCCGGCGAGAGTCCTCGCCCACGAGACGACCGTGGCCAGTTCCTGCGCCCTGACGGCGGCGAGGCTCGGGTTGTAGCAGTCGGGGAAGGGGTTCGCGGGCCTGGCGGGCGCGGGCTGGGGGGCAGGCTCGCGGGCCTCGCCGACGAGCGAGGGGTCGTAGCCAACGACCGTGAACCCTCGGGCCAGCAAGGCAAGGGCGACCGGCGAGGGCGACCCCTCGGCCGTCGCCAGCCCGGCCTTCCCCCGGCCGCTCGCGAGGATGGCGACGCGGCCGTCGGGGCTTGAGGGGATCAGGCGGACGACGGGGATCGCCTCGCCGAGGCCCTGGCGGCCGATGGTGGCGTGGGCGATCGTCAGGCCGTCGTGGGCGACCCGGCGAACTTCCTTCGCGGTCGTCTCGCGGGCGGCGGGGTCGACCAGGCCGAGGCGGACCTTCCAGGTCGAGCGGAGGAGGCCCCGAGCCGCCTCCCAGCGCGGGGTCGAGTCGCCCGGCGCGAGTTGGTCAAGCTGCGTCGAGGCGGATCGGATCAGGGCGTCTTCGAGCTGCGCGGGGGTCTTGGCGTCGGCGGGGTAGGGGTGGGCCGAGTCGAAGGCGAAGAGGTCCTTCGGGTCTTCGAGCTTGAGGGTCCCTTCGCGGGTCGAGCCGGGCTCCATCGGCCCGAGGAGCCATTTCGCGAGGAAGGCGTAGGCGGCGTCGCGGCTGGTCCGGTTGTAGTTGTGGGGGAAGTCGAAGACCTCGGCCTCCAGGTGGTTTGGCGTGCCGACGAGGCCGTAGACGGCCTGGATCGCGGGGTAGGCGTTGGTCATCGTCCGGGCGGTCCAGTCGCCGGTGGCGCCGATGAGCTTCATCGGGCGCGGGGCCATCAGGGCGGCGATCTCGACGTTGTCGGTCCCCAGTCGCAGGCCCGCCGCATTCTCGCAGGCACAACCGCCCTGGAACGTGTCGGAGACCATCACGACGGGAACAGAAACCTTGATCCGATCGTCGATCGCGCAGAGCAGGAGCGTCTGCGTCGCCCCACCGGACTCGCCGGTCATCGCGACGCGAGCGGGGTCGACGTCGGGACGGCTCAGGAGCCAGTCCAGGGCCCTCAGGCTGTCCCAGGTCTGGAGGCCCGGCAGGCTCAGGCCCCAGCGGCGGAGGCGGTCATTCAGGAACGCGTGGCCGAACGGCTTGCCGTCGGCATAGCCGACCATGTCGTACAGGAAGACCACGCAACCCAGTTGCGCCAGGCGGACGCAGCGCGACTGGACGTCGGCGTTGACCCGCCCCTCGGCCGAGTGGCCATGAGGGCAGAGGATGCCGGGGAGCCGGCCCTTCGCGTCCTTCGGTCGGTAGAGATTCCCGGCCAGGGTGAAGCCGGGGAAGGTCTCCAGGACGACCCGGTCGATCGCGTAGCCGTCCCGCTCCAGCGTGCCGACGACCCGGGGGTGGAGGTCGGTCTTCGGCGGCATCGGCGAGAGCCCGAGGGCGACGAGCAGTTGCTCGCGGACCGCCGCCGCCCGGTCGCGCCAGGCCTGCGCGGTGGCCGGCGGGCGGAAGTCGGCGCCCTGCTGGTTGGTCCTGGCGGGGGCCTTCCGGGGAGGGTCGTCGGCCGGGCTCGCCAGGTCATTGGCGGAGAAGAGAGGTGTCGCCGGCTCGTCGCCGAAGGACGGGCCCACGACCGCCAACAGGAGGCCGAGGATCAGCGGCGGGAAGGCTCGGGGCCTGGGCATCGTTCGGACTCCGCTGGGAGAGGGAGGGGCGAAAGGGGCAGGGCCGATGGCCGATGATCGACCGCGAGAGCCGGAGTCGGGCATTGCTCATCGGGCATCGAACGCGGCATCTCGCTACGATCCTTGCCGGGCGACCTCGGGAATGTTAAGACTGGAGCCTCTGCATTGCGAGCGAAATCACCGGCCAGGGGCCGGGGTTTCGCCGCTTCCTTCCTCTTCAGCCAGCGATCCCCTCGCGCGAACTCTCCTCGCGGCGCGGGCCTCCGAGCGACCGTTGCTCCCACACCCCGCCGAACTCGCCTCGCCAACCGCCGGGAGTCTCCTTGCATGCTGGGCATCGTCCGACCTTCGAAGCGGTTGAGGCCCGTGGCCTTCGCCCTGGGCGCCGCGCTAACCCTCGCCGCCGCCGCCGTCCCGCTGTTCTCGGCCGACCTCCGGCCGGGCTATCACCCCGTGGCCTACGCCATCAAGGGGGCCAAGGTCGTCCCGGTCCTGGGCGATCCGATCGAGGACGGGACGGTCGTCGTCCGCGACGGCGTCATCATCGCCGTCGGCCCGGTCGACCGCGTCGAGGTTCCCTATGACGCCGAGGTCATCGAGGGTCAGGGGCTGGTCGTCTACCCCGGCTTCATCGACCTCTACACCACCTCGGGCCAGGAGGCGGGGGTCAACAAGTCGCTGACCGGCCCCGGCCGCGCGGTGAATTACGCCGACTTCGCCCTGCCGAGGACCCCGGTCGACAACCGGAACGGGATCACCCCGGAATATGAGGTGAGCCGGGCGCTCGACCTCGGTGCCCTCTCCGAGGAGCGTCGGAAGCTCGGCTTCACCGACGTCCTCGTCGCCCCCGGCGGGGCGATCGCCACCGGGCAGAGCGCCCTGGTCGGCACCAGCGGGCTCCCCCGTCGCGAGGCCGTCCTCAAGTCGCCGGTCGCCCTGCACATCTCGATGAGCAACGCCGCCCTCCGGGGCGCGGGGATGTATGGCGAGTCGGACCACGACGGCGACGGCCACGGCTCGGGCGCCGGTGCCGGCGTCCTTGACGCCGCCGACTTCACCCAGGCCCCCGGGACCCCGATCGCCCCGAGCCCCGGCACCCCGGCGCCGACCCCGGCCACGCCGCCGGTCGCCGCGCCCGCCGGCCGTCGAGGCGGCGGCGGGGCCCAGGTGAGCTACCCGACGAGCCTGATGGGCGTCGTCGCGCACCTCCGTCAGGCGATGCTCGACTCCGAGAACCACCACGACCGCCTCGCCTACTACGACCGGGTCGGCGGCCCGCGCCCGGCCAACGACCCGGCGCTCGACGCCCTCTACGCCGCGAGGACCCGGACCTTGCCGGTCTGGTGGGAGGCCAACACCCGCGACGAGATCCACCGCTCGCTCGACCTCGCCGAGGAGTTCGGCACCGACGCCGTCATCGTCGGCGGTCGCGAGGCCGGCAAGGTCGTCTCGCGGCTGAGGGCCAAGGACATCCCCGTCGTCCTCCGGCTCGACTTCCCCGAGGAGCCCAAGGTCCCGACCGAGGCCGAGTACGCCAAGAAGACGGCCGAAGAGAAGGATGAGCCGCTGAAGGTCCTGGCCGAGAAGGCCGCGACCTGGAAGGAGCGGGTCGCCGTCGCCAAGACCCTCGCCGCCGCCAACGTCCGGTTCGCCTTCGCCGCCGAGGGGGTGGGGAATAACGCCGCCACCTTCCACGCCCAGCTCCGCAAGGCGATCGCCGCCGGCTTGAGCCGCGAGGCCGCCCTCGACGCCCTGACCCGCCGCGCCGCGGAGATCGCCGGGCAAGGCAAGAAGCTCGGCACGATCGAGAAGGGCAAGCTCGGCCACCTCGTCGTCATGACCGGCCCCCTCGGCGACGAGAACTCCAAGGTCCGCTACGTCCTCGCCGACGGGATCAAGTTCGACATGGAGAAGGCCAACGCCGCCCCCGCCAAGGGCAAGGGCGCCGGGGGCGACCTCGCCAAGGGCAAGCGCTCCACTCGCAACCCCGACGCCGCCAAGAAGGAAGAAGGCGACGAGCCGAAGAAGGAGGAGGCCAAGAAGGAGGGCGAGCCGAAGAAGGAGGCCGCCGAGGTCCCCAAGCCCGACGCCCCCAAGGCCGACCCGAGCAGCACCCCCAAGGGCGACGACGACCAGGCCAAGACGCCGTTCGTTGATGTCGCCGCCGAGTTCGACGCCGACCGCCAGCCAACGATCAAGACCGGCGGGACCGTCCTCATCAAGGACGTCACCATCCTGACCGTCACCCGTGGGACGATCCCCAAGGGCTCGATCCTGATCCGCGACGGCAAGATCGCCGAGGTCGGCCCCAACGTCGTCGCGCCCGAGGGCGTGACCGTGATCGACGCGACCGGGATGGTCGCCATGCCGGGGATCATCGACACCCACTCGCACCAGGCGGTGCAGGGCGGGGTCAATGAGATGTCGCTCTCGATCGTCCCCGAGGTCCGCGTCAAGGACGTGGTCACGGGCGACGACGTGGGGATCTACCGGGCCCTGGCCGGCGGGACGACCGCCGCCCGCCTGCTCCACGGCTCGGCCAACACGATCGGCGGGCAGGACGCGGTCATCAAGCACAAGCCGGGCCAGGCCGGGCGCGACCTGATCCTGAAGGACAACCCGCAGGGGGTGAAGTTCGCCCTCGGCGAGAACGTCACCCGCCGGACCGGCCGCTTCCCCAATACCCGGATGGGCGTCGAGGCCACCATCGAACGGGCCTTCGAGGAAGGCCGGGCCTACCGGACGATGTGGAAGGAGTACGAGGCCGCCAAGGCCCACGGCGACGCCGGCCCGCCGCCTCGGCGTGACCTCCGGCTCGAAGCCCTCGCCGGCATCCTCGACGGGTCGATCAAGATCCACAGCCATTGCTACCGGAACGACGAGATCCTGATGCTCTTGCGGACCACGGCCCGCTTCGGCGTCCGGGTCCAGTCGCTCCAGCACGTCCTGGAGGGGTACAAGGTTGCCGCCGAGATCGCCGCGCACGGGGCGAGCGCCTCGACCTTCTCCGACTGGTGGGCCTACAAGGTCGAGGCCTTCGACGCCATCCCGCACAACGCCGCCCTGATGAATCAGGCCGGCGTCCAGGTCTGCATCAAGAGCGACTCCGAGGAGCTGATCCGCCACCTTTATCTTGAAGCTGCCAAGATGGTCAAGTACGGCAACGTGCCCGAGGACCAGGCCCTGGCGATGATCACCATCAACCCGGCCCGCGAGCTGGGGCTCGACCGCCGGCTCGGCTCGATCGAGGTCGGCAAGGATGCCGACATTGCGATCTTCAACGCCCACCCCTTCGACGGCTTCGCCCGCTGCGACCTCGCCCTGATCGACGGCGAGGTCCAATTCCAGCGCAAGTTCAAGGACGGCAAGCTGACGCCCCGACCCGGCGACCACGCCGCCATGCCCGCCGCCGCCCTCGCCGAGGTCCGGGCCAAGGGGCTCGACCTGGCCCTGGCCCCCGGCGGCTCCTACGCCATCACCGGCGCGAACCTTCACCCGGTCTCCGGTCCCGACATCCCCGGCGGCACGATCGTCGTCTCCGGCGGCAAGATCGCCGCCATCGGAGACGCCAAGCTCGCCATCCCGCCCGACGCCAAGGTCATCGACGCCAAGGGGCTCGACCTCTGGCCTGGCTTGATCGACGCCGGCTCGCAGCTCGGCCTCTACGAGGTCGGGAGCCTGCCGGAGACTCAGGACACCTCCGACTCGGCCGAGTACCAGCCCGAGCTTCGAACCAGCATCGCGCTGCACCCGGACAGCGAGCTGATCCCCGTGGCCAGGGCCAACGGCGTCCTCGCCTCGTTCGTCCAGCCGACCGGCGGCGTCATCAGCGGCCAGGGTTGCGTGGCAAACCTCGACGGCTGGGTCCCGCTGGAGATGGTCGTCCTGGACAAGGCCGGGCTCGTCGTGAACATCCCCCGCTACGTCTCGCCGAACGCCGAGGGGCGTGGCCGGTTCGCCGGGATGGGCGGGGCCGGCGCCGGGGGCGACCAGGCCCAGGCCCGCAAGGACCGCCTGGAGGCGATCCGCGAGGAGTTCCGCAAGGCCCTGGCCTACGACAAGGTCGTGGCCGCCGCCCGCGAGCGGAAGGCGACGGCCCCCGCGCCCGACCCCCGGCTCGCCAGCCTCCTGCCTTATGCGAAGGGGGAAAAGCCCGTCGTCTTCCGCGCCGAGGGTCGGGTCGAGATCCTCGACGCCCTGAAGATCGCCGCCGACCTGAAGCTCAAGGCCGTCATTTCCGGCGGGGCCGAGGCCTGGAAAGTCACCGACGCATTGAAGGCCGCCAAGGTCCCGGTCCTGATCGGCGGGACGCTCCGCCTGCCCGACGATGGGACCGACCCGTATGACGCCGCCTATGCCAACCCCGCCAGGCTCCACGAGGCCGGGGTCGCCTTCGCGATCAAGTCGGGCGGCTCGGACGTGGGGACGGCCTCGCGGAACTTGCCTTATGACGCGGCGATGGCCGTCGCCTACGGCCTGCCCGAGGCCGTCGCCCTGAGGGCCGTGACCCTCGCCCCGGCCGAGATCCTCGGCGTCGCCGACCAGCTCGGCTCGCTCGAAGTCGGCAAGAAGGCGAACCTCGTCCTGACCGCCGGCCACATCCTCCAACCGACGACCGAGGTCAAGGGCCTCTTCCTCGCCGGCAAGCCGATGGCCCCCGAGAGCCGGCACACCCGGCTCTACGCCAAGTTCCAGCGCCGGCTGGCCGAGGTCAAAGCGGGGACCGCCCCCCTCGGCCTCGACGCCGACCCCGGCACCACGCCAACCCCGCCCAGCAACCCCGCCTCGAGCCCGGCGACCGGCGGGCAGGGCGAGCGGAAGTGATCGGTGGTCTCTCTCATCGCGGCAATCTCGAAGCCCCCGCTTCGCTCTCAACGGGCGGCGTCGGGGGCCTCGCCTTTGCCGCCCAGGATCGCCAGGGCCAGGGCCAGGGAGTTCAGGCGGGTCTCGGCGGTGTCGGCCCGGGACATGAAGGCGACGGGGGCGGTCGTGCCCCTCAGGACGCCGCCGAACTGGCAAGGGGCGGTGTACATGATCGCCTTGACCGTCAGGTTGGCCGAGAGCAAGTCGGGGAAGACCATCGCGTCGGCCCGGCCGACGACCTCGCCCTCGACCCGCTTCCGGCCCCCGGCCTCGGCCGAGTAGGCCAGGTCGAAGGAGAGCGGGCCCTGGACGTGGGCACCGGGGAACTCGCCCGAGGCGTTCCGGGCCTGGATCTCGACCGCGTCGAGGGTCTCCGGCATGCTCGGGCCGGGCGACTCGGTCGCGGCCATCAAGGCGACCCGGGGGTGGGCCTCGCCCATCGCCCGGGCAACCTCAATCGCGTGGCGGATGATGTCGACCTTGGTCGCCAGCTTCGGTTTGACGATCACCCCGGTGTCGGCCAGGAGGAACCGGCGCGATGGCGGCAGGACTTCCATCAAGACGACCTGGCAGACGACCCGGTGGGCCCTCAGGCCGAATTCCGGGCCCATCACTGCCGCCATGAGGTCGGGCGTGGCAATCAGCCCCTTGGCCAGCAGCTTCGCCCGCCCCTGTCGGACCTCGGCGACGGCCGCGAGCGCCTGGGACTCTCCCCCTTGGACGTCGAGGATCGCCAGCCCGTCGAGGTCGACCCCCGCACGGTCGGCAATCCGGCGGATCTCGGCCTCTCCCCCGACGAGGATCGGAGCGACCCACCCCCGGTCGACAGCCGACCGCATCGCCTCCAGAACGGCCCGGTCGGCGCCCCCGGCGACGGCCAAGGGGACGGGAGAGGCCAGGCCATCGGCCCGCCTCCGCAGCTCGTCGAAGCCGGGTAGGCCCATCGCGGTCTCGCTCTCGGGTCGGTCGTCGTCAATCAACGGAAACGTCCGACTCTAGATGTAGACGCGGGGCGGGGCAAGGTCCAGGCGTCGGACTTCAGGGGAGGATCTCCTTGACGACCACCCGGCCGAGTTCCCGGCCGTCGATCACGACCGGGACCTCGGCGTCGATGCCGAAGATCGTCGCCAGGCGATAATGGGCGGCCTTGCCGCGTCCGATCGGTTCGGCGTGGACCTCGACCTGGGCCTTGTCGAGGTCCACGATCCAGTAAATCGGAATCCGGGCGGCGGCGGAGGCCCGCCACTTCTCGCTTCGGTCATAGGCGTAAGACAGGTCTGAAACCTCGACGACCAGTCCCGTATCCCTCGCGTGCGGGGTCCGATGGGTGTATTGCTGGCGAGGTCCGCGGACGATGGTCACGTCCGGCTCCGGCCTCGATCGTGGGCCGAGCTGGAGCGACTTGTCTTCGCGGAGAAGCCAGCCCTCGGGGACCGAACGGCGAAGCTCCTCGGCGATCGCGCCTAGCGTGTAGTCGTGCGGATCGCCCTTGGTCATCATCTGGACCAGGACCCCTCCGAGGAGTTCGACGTGGGCGTCGTACGGGAAGACGCCGGCATCGATCATCGCCAGGAACTGGGAGACGGTCAGGCGATAGGGCTGCCAGGCGGGTCCGCGTCGGGTCGGCTCCTCAGTCGTTGGCCTGAGATCGGTCGTCATCGCGTCCTCCCGCCGGCGAGCCCGGCCTGGTTCACCGGGTCAGGGCCTTGTAGCGGATCCGATGGGGCTGGTCGGCTTCGAGGCCGAGCCGCTCCTTGCGCTGGGCCTCGTAGGTCTGGTAGTTGCCGTCGCACCAGATGACCTTGCTGTCGCCCTCGAAGGCGAGGATGTGGGTGGCGATCCGGTCGAGGAACCAGCGGTCGTGGCTGATGACCACGGCGCAGCCGCTGAAGTCGAGAATGGCTTCCTCCAGGGCGCGGAGCATGTCGATGTCGAGGTCGTTGGTCGGCTCGTCGAGCAGGAGGAGGTTCCCGCCGCTCTTGAGGAGCTTGGCCAGGTGGACCCGGTTCCGCTCGCCGCCGGAGAGGTTGGCGACCTTCTTCTCCTGGTCGGGCCCCTTGAAGTTGAACGAGGCGACGTAGGCGCGGGCCGGGACCTTGCGCTTGCCCAGGGGGATCTGGTCGAGCCCGCCGGTGATCTCCTGGAAGATCGTGTTCTCCGGGTTGAGGGTCTCGCGGCTCTGGTCGACGTAGGAGCTGACCACCGTGTCGCCGACCCGGAGCATCCCGCCGTCGGGCGTCTCCTGGCCGACGATCATCCGGAACAAGGTGGTCTTGCCCGCGCCGTTGGGGCCGACGATGCCGACGATCCCGCCGGGGGGGAGGCGGAAGGTCATGTCCTCGACGAGGAGGCGGTCGCCGTACCCCTTCTTGACCCCCTCGGCCTGCACGACGAGGTCGCCGAGGTGCGGGCCGGGCGGGATCTGGAGGACGATGGCCTCGTCGCGGCGGTCGGCAGCCTCGCCGGCCAGTTGCTCGTACCGGGCGATCCGCGCGCGGTTCTTGGCGACCCGGGCACGGGGGGCCATGCGGACCCATTCCAGCTCTCGGGAGAGGGTCTTCCGGCGGTTGCTCTCCTGCTTCTCTTCCTTGGCCAGCCGGTCCGACTTCTGCTCGAGCCAGGAGGTGTAGTTCCCCTCCCAGGGAATGCCCTGGCCCCGGTCGAGTTCGAGGATCCAGCCGGCGACGTTGTCGAGGAAGTAGCGGTCGTGGGTCACGGCGACGACGGTGCCGGGGTAGTCCTGGAGGTGGCGTTCGAGCCAGGCGACGGATTCGGCGTCGAGGTGGTTGGTCGGCTCGTCGAGCAGGAGGACGTCGGGTCGTTCCAGCAAGGTCTTGCAGAGGGCGACCCGGCGCTTCTCGCCGCCGGAGAGGGTCGAGACCTGGGCGTCGCCGGGCGGGAGCCTCATGGCGTCCATGGCGATCTCGACGTTGCGGTCGAGGTCCCAGGCGTTGGCCGCGTCGATGGCGTCCTGGACTTTGCCCTGCTCGTCGAGGAGCTTCTCCATCGCCTCGGGGTCGAGCGGCTCGCCGAGCTTCGCGTTGATCTCGTCGTAGCGGGTGAGCAGGGCCCGGGTCTTCGCGACGGCCAGGTCGACGTTGCCCCGGACGTCGAGCGTGGGGTCGAGCGTCGGCTCCTGGGGGACGAAGCCGATGGTCGTGCCGGGCGCGGGCTTGGCGGTGCCGACGAAGTCCTTGTCGACCCCGGCCATGATCCGCAGCAGGGTGCTCTTGCCCGCGCCATTGCCGCCGAGTACGCCGATCTTCGCCCCGGGGTAGAACGAGAGCCAGATGTTCTTGAGGATCTCGCGCTTGGCGATCGACTTGGACAGATTCTCGATCTGGAAGATATATTGCGGAGGCATGGTGGCGAACCCTGGGTGCGGACGTGGACGAGCGGTCGACGGGCGGTCCTCCCCAGTAGAACCGATGGCCGAGCGGTGCGGAAGGCCGGTCCGGGCCTCGCCGCCGCAGGTTCAGGGCAAGGCGTGGGCGAGGCCCGACCCGACCCGGCAGGCGCAAGGCTTGTTCGGCAAGTAGTGGAACCGGCAGGCCTTGCAGTAGGGCAAGGGGGCTTCGCCGACCGTGTCTTCCGACCGCGAGACGCCGAAGGCCAGGTAGACCAGAACCAGGGCGATCGCGAGCAGGTGGAGGCCGGGGTCGCCCAGGTAGTTCCAGAGGGATCGCATCGCCTGATCTCCCCGGCGTTCTCGGTCCCGCCGATGACCGGATGGTGGCCGGATCGCGCCGACGGCACGTCGGGCGGCGTGGGGCGAACCATCCCGGTCGCCCCCACTGGGATGATTCGCAAAACCCGAAGCGGCTCCGACTCCAGCCCGGGCGTTTCGACGCCCGCCACGGCTCCCGTCGACCATACGACGGGAGACCCCGCTGCGGACTGACGTTCCCGATTATTTCTTCCGGGCCGAAGTCGTCGAGGCGGGCTTGGTGGTGAAGGGGTCGGCCGCCTGCTCCAGCTTTGACCCGACGAACTTATAGAAAGTCCCTTTCGGCGGGGCGGGGATCTGGCGGATCCGGGAATGGCCACGCTGGTGCGAGGGCGTCCCGGCGAAGATTACGTCGCTGGTGCCCGAACCCTTGACGAAGGTGACGTGCCCCTTGCGGCCGAAGAGGTAGTTGTTCGACGCTCCCTGCTTCTCGACCACGGTGCCGTACCAGCCGTGTTGGCGGGTCGGCCCTCCGCCGGCGGCCAGGACGTCCTTGCCCCCGGTCCCGCCGTTGAGGGTGGCGAAGTTGGTCAGGCTCGGGTCGATCGTGATCCGGTCGTTGGCCTTGGAGCCGTAAACGGTGATCGAATTGACGTCGGCCAGGCTCGGCTGATTCAGGTCGACCGCGCCGTTGACGATGACTTCGATGTTGCCGTTGCTCTGGGTCACCTGGATGACGTTCTCGGCGTTCCTGGCGGCCTGGGGCAGGGGGGTGACGATCAGGTTGCCGGTCGCGCCGCCCGCCGAGTCGAGGATGAAACGGACGGCCCCGGTGCTGACCGGCTGGAGGACGTTGATGACCACTTGCTCGGCCGAGAAGTTGCCCGGCGAGTCGACCGCCGTGACGGACCCCTGGCGATTGAACTGGTCGCGGACGCCGACCAGCAGGTTGATCGGCCCGGTGTAGCCGGCATCGGGCGTGACGGTGACTAGCCCCGAGGCGCTGACCGTGGCCGTGGCGTTCTTGACCGCGGTGAAGGCCCCGTTGCTGTACCCGCCCTGCACCGTATAGCTCAGGGTCCCCCCGCCGGGATTAATCGCCGAGAGCTGGAAGGTCACGGTCTGGCTGATGGATGAGGTGATCGGGGTGGTCACCGGGTTGATCCTGGGCGCGACCGGGAGAACGCCGGCGACGTTGATGACCAGCGGCTCATTGGAGAAATTGGCAGGCGAGTCGAGCGACTGCCCGGTCCCCGCGCGGTTGGTCTGGTCGCGGACACCGACCAGCAGGTTGATCGGCCCGGTGTAGCCAGCGTTGGGCGTGACGGTCAGCAGGCCCGTGGGGCTGACGGTGGCGGTCGCATTTTGCACCGGGGTGAACGCCCCGTTAGTCAGGCCGCCCTGGACGGTGTAGGTCAGCACGCCGCCGGTCGGGTTGGTCGCCGAGAGCTGGACCGTCGTCGGCGTGTTGATCGCCCCGGCGATCGGAGTGAGAACCGGGTTGATCTTCGGCGCCGTGCTGAACGCCCCGACGGTGACGGTCACGTTCTGGAGCGAGAAGTTGGCCGGCGAGTTGAGCGCCTGCCCGGTCCCTGCCCGGTTAATCTGGTCGCGGACGCCCACGACCAGGTTGATCGGCCCGGTGTAGCCGGCGTTGGGCGTGACCGTGACCAGGCCGGTCGAGCTGACGGTGGCGGTGCCGTTCTGGACGGGGGTGAAGGTGGGCCCCGTGGCGACGGTCCCGCTGGCGACCCCGCCGTTGATCGAGTAGGAGAGCGTCCCGCCTTCGGGGTTGCTCGCCGAAAGTTGGAAGGAGGTCGCCTTGTTGGTCGGCGTGCTCACGGGCGTGGGGACCGGGGTGAGCTGGGGCGCGGTGACGCTCGGCTCGCTGGCCGTCGCCAGCGGGATGGTCACGACCGGGAAGGTCCGCGAGGTCTGAGTGTTGTCGACCGCGTCGGTCGCCGTGACGGTGACATTGGTGACCGTCCCGGAGGTCGCCCCGGTCGCGTCCACGTGGACGACGCCGTTAGGGTTGACGCCGGAGAGCGTCGCCGAGGTGATCGTGACCTTGCTCGTCGGCGTGAAGTCGGTCGAGCCCGTCGGCCCGGGGATTGCGGCGATCTTGGACAGGGTGTCGGACCCGGAGACGAGCTGGCCGAAGATCGTGTACTTGCCGTCGAGGAAACGCGGCGAGCCGGTCGTGATGAAGAACTGCGAGTCGTTCGAGGTCGTCCCGCCCGAGTTGGCCAGGGCGAGCTGGCCCCGGCCGTTGAAGACCTCCTGCGGGCTGGTCTCCAGCGCGTACGAGGTGGCGTAGACCTGCCCGGTGCCGTTGCCGTTGAGCGACCCGGCCTGGACGATGTAGGAGTTCGTGCCTCCGAAGCCGCTGGCGATCCGGTGGAACGTATTACCACCGACCACGTAATAATCGAGCCCGGTGGTCCCCGGCCCGCCCGGGTAGATCACCTTCTGGGCCGCCGCCGTCAGGCTGGAGTACGGGGCCGTGCCGGTGATCAGGGCCTCGATCTTGGCCGCCGAGTTGGGGGTTAAGTCCTGGAAAAGCTGGAGCGTCATCGTCCCGGTGAAGCTCGGGTCGTTCGCCGCCCCGCTGGAGACGTGCGAAACGCCGATCGTCCAGAACTGGCCGACCGCCGTGGTGGCCTTGACGCCCCCGGTCGCATTGTCGGTGGTCACGGTATAGGTCTGGGGGTCGAGGTTGCCGCCGGTCGCCCCGTTGAGGGGGACCTGGAACCCCGCGCCGGCCTCGACGGTCACGCTGGGGATCGGCGCCAGCGAGGCGGTCATCAGCGACCGCCCTTCGAGCGGCTCCAGTTGGAGTCGGACGACGGCCTTCGCCCGCGCCCTCGAGCCCTTCCACGGTCGAGCCGACGCATCCCTGCCCAAGCGGTCGAACATCCCAAGCACCTCCGACCTTCCGTGTCGCCCGCCAACCCGGGGCAGGCCCCCGGCACGTCGACGAAGAGCTCACCCTTGTGGGTTGGATCGGTCGTGACGGCGGATCGACTTGAGACGATTGGTCCGGGATTGACGAAAAAAGGCGGGGCTACCCTGGGGTAGCCCCGCCTTTAGGTGGTCGGTGTCGGCCCGTAAGTCATCCAATCAGGGGTTGGCCTTCTTCAACGTGAAGTTGTTGAAGGTCACGCCATCATCTTCCATCAGGCCAAAGCCACCCCCTGGGATGAGATACTTGGCGAAGACGGAGAAGTCGGGGAGCTTCGACTTGTCGAAGAGCTTCGAGAGGTCGGGAGCCTTGGGGTTGTCCTTGAACTGCTTCTCGAACTCGCCGCTCTTGATGCTGTCATAGGAGGCGCGGGCGCCCTCGTCCGACCGGGCGTAGCTGATGCTGCTGACCTTGGCCGGTATCTGCTTGGCGACGGCCTGATATTCGGCGGCCTCGGCCAGGGGGGCGGCCCCTCCGCGAAGGACCGACTCCAGGAGGGTTGCGTCGGAGGAGAGGTAGAGGGTGTCCTTGGCGATGGTGACGCTGGCGGTCCCGCCCTTGAGCGGGTTGTTGTCGCCGGCGGCGCCGGCGGGCATTTCGGGGAGCTTGAAGTCGTAGATGGTCGTGCCCTGGAACTCGCGCTTGGCGGGGGCCCCGCCGGCGATCTCGATGATCTTGTTCAGGCTGGCCTGGAACTTCTTGGTGTCGGTGATGGCCACGCCAAAGAGGTAGCGCTGGCTGTCTTCCTTGATCGGCTTCTTGAAGTCGGTGATGACGGTGATGCGATTGCCCAACGGCCCGAAGATGTCCTTCTGGAGGTCGAGCGGCTCGCCGCCATTGGGGCCGACCAGCTGCTGCTGGAGGACCTGGAGCATCCCGGGCTGGAACTGGTTGACCAGGTCGTTCAGGCCGTTATAGGCCCCGTCGAGGTCCCAGCTCATCGAGTAGTAGCTGGCCACGGTGGCGGGGACCCAGGGCTCGGGCTTGAGCGTGGTCGGCGGCATCATGAACAGCTTGAGGATGCCCTGCGTCGGCGCCGGGGCCATGAAGTAAACCTTGCTGACGCTGTCGTAAGGTCCGGCATTGAAGGCGAAGGTGCCCGAGGCCGCCTTCAGCCCGTTGACGCCGGTGAGCTGAAGCATCGCGTCGAGGTTCTGCCCGGCCTGCGCGGCCTGGGCGGACTTGGCCGCCAGCTTGATGGCCTTGTTGATGTCGAGGAACCAGGAGACCGGCGCGTCGCCCAGCTTGGCCTTGGTCTTGACGAAGGCCTCGACGGTGGCGAGCGAGTCGCTCCGGCCGTCGGCGTGGGAGATCGCGTCCTTCAGGGCGTCGAGGTCGCTGGCGATGTGGAACACCGAGCCGGCGTTGGTCCAGATCAGCGGCGGGTTCGGCTTGTCCCCGTCCTTGGGCGGCTGGATGATGTGCAGGGTCAGGCCCTTGAACGACTCGGTCCCGACCTTGGCGTCGGCCGCCTTGGCCTGGTCGGTCGACTTGCTCATGACCTCGGTCATCTTGGCGGCATTGGTCCCCGCGTCGGCCGAGATCAGCAGCGCAACCGGCATCTTCGGGTCGTCATTAGGGACGATCGCGACGAAGCCGGGCCCCTGCGGTAGCGAGAGCAGCTCGTCGAGCGAGACGCCGACCTTGGCCTTGAGATCCTTCGTGGCATCCTTGATCCGCTGGGCGGAGTCGTCCTTCAGGGGCTTCATGGCCGGGTCGGCCAGGAGCTGGCCGAAGCTCGTCTGCTTGAACGCCTCGCGGAGGTCCGAGGCGCTCTTGGCCTTGACGAAGAACAAGGTCGAGTCGGGCAGGATCTTTTCCGGGTCGGCGGCCCGGGAAGAGTTCGTCGTGGCCGAGAGCGCGGCCAGCCCGAGGCAGCCGGTCAACGCGAGACGGAAGGCCGTCCGCAACGGGATACGCATCAACTGAGGCTCCGTTTCCTGCTGCCGACCCCGAGCCCTCGGCGAAGTCGCGGGCCTTCGGGGGCGAATCACCAATCTCCCGGCCCGTCCGTCGGGCCGGGGATCTTCCTGGGAGGCCGGTCGCCCGGCCTTCACTGTCGAAGCTCAACGGGAACCGCCGGCCGGGGGGGCCGACGCCGATTTCGCGGCCGAGGCCGAACGTCCCGGGGGAGTGCCAGGCTTCACCCGCCGGGGCGGGTCGAGGTAGCGGTGCCCGGTGTTCGGGTTGTCCTTGTCGAAAGAGAACGCCTCGCGGTTGCGGAGGAAGTCCTTCACATAATTGATCGGGATCGCGAAGCCGAGGTTCTCGCCGAAGGTCAGCTTCATGTTCGTCACGCCAATCACCTCGCCCCGCATGTTGAACAGCGGCCCGCCCGAGTTTCCCGGGTTGATCGCCGTGTCGGTCTGGAGGTAAACCAGGCCGTCGAAGTTGCGGTTCTTGGTGCTGACGATCCCCTGCGAGACGCTCCGCTCCAGGCCCAGCGGGTTGCCGACGGCGAAGACCCCGTCGCCCGCGTTGATCTCGTCCAGGCTACCCAGATAGACGTGGCCGAGTTTCAGGTCCTTCTGCGGCGGGAGCTTCAGCAGGGCCAGGTCGACGAACGGGTTGAGAGCCACCAAGGCCACGTCGTCGACCCGCCGTCGCTTCAAGCCGCCCGGCGTGTTCTCATAGAGGAAGACCGAGATCCGGGTCTCGCCGTCGATGACGTGGTGGTTGGTGACGGCGTATCCGTCCTCGTTCAGGATGAACCCCGAGCCCTTGCCCGAAGGGGTCTCGATCGAGATGACGGCCTCGCCGAAACGGCGGACCAGGTCCTTGACGGGGGTCGGCTTCAGATCGGCCGTTTTGTAAAAACCGGTCGGGTCGCCGGGTTCGACGGCCGGGCCGTCCGGGGCCGCTTTGGCGACCTCGTCGCCCTTGCGTCGCGCGACAACCTGGTCCTTGGGGATTCGGACGATGTCGAAGCCGAGGTCGATGAACAGGGCATTCGCCTTCTCGGCGACGACCTCCCCGACGACCTGATGTCCGTCCTTCAGCTCGACCACGTCCGGGGCCGGAGAGGCTCCCGAGAGCGGCCCGAGCAAAGCCGCTGCGGCGACCGGAAAAAACCAGCGCATGGTCCGCAATCCCTTCCGGTTGCCATCTCAGGGCCGGGCGCGG
>JAABUK010003224.1_pt1 | contig 27876 bp, 23 predicted proteins | sample 5559141 | NCBI WGS metagenome assembly JAABUK01 (sample SAMN10711869, study PRJNA513367) | rock metagenome | isolation source: Antarctica rocks | place: Antarctica: Victoria Land, Pudding Butte nord | collected 2016-01-03
GGCGAAGGCAGCGACCTGCTCCACCCACTTGGACCCGAAAGCGGCGATCTGCGTGACGGCGCCGTCGGCCGCGACCCGGCGGAACCCGCCATCGTCGCCGCCGGTTACCCAGCCCCCGCCATCGGCCGCCATGGCCAGCACCGCGCCGTCATGCACCGCCGTCTCCAGCCAGTCGCCGGCCATGGGCGCGCGGTGGACGGCGCCGTTGCCGAGCGCGAAGGCGGCGGTGCCGGCGGCGTTGAAGGCGGCAGCGACGACGTACTCGCCCAAGTCGCGCGTGGTCGTGCGGTCCTTGAGCAGCTGGTCCGGGAGCAGCTGGTCCGGCGACGCGCTCACGTCATGCCCCGGCCGGCACCTGGCAGGCTTCGAAGCCGCGCCGCAACTGCGGGCGGTTGAGCTTGCGGCCGATGAACACCAGCTTGGACCGCCGCGCCGCGCCCGGGGCCCAGGGGCCGATGTAGTCGCCATCGGCGATCATGTGCACGGCTTGGAACGCGAAGCGCCGATCCTCGTCCTTATAGGCGAGGATGCCCTTGGTGCGCAGCAGGTCCTGCCCCTGCTCGGCCAGCAGGGTGCTGATCCAGGCGTTGAACCGCTCGGGGTCGATCGGCCGGCCAACCTCGAAGCTCATGCTGGCAATGTCGTCGTTGTGCTCGTGCTCCACATCCTCGAGGAACTCCGGCTCGCGCTCCAGCACGCGGGCGAGGTCGAAGGCGCCCTGGTTCAGCACGTCGCCGATCGGCAGGGCGGCGCGGGTGGTGCGATGGATGCGGGCGAAGTGGTTGATGGTGCGGATGCGCGCCTCGACGGCGTCCAACTCCTCGGCGGTGACCAGGTCAACCTTGTTCAGCACGATCACGTCGGCAAAGGCGATCTGCTCCTCGGCCTCCGCGCTGTCGGCCAGGCGGGCGGGCAGGTTCTTGGCGTCCACCACGGTCACGATGGCGTCGAGCCGGGTGCGGGCGCGCACGCCGTCGTCGACGAAGAAGGTCTGCGCCACCGGCGCCGGGTTGGCGAGGCCCGTGGTCTCGATGATGATGCCGTCGAAGCCCGCGCGGCGCTTCATCAGGCCGCCGACGATGCGGATCAGGTCGCCGCGCACGGTGCAGCAGATGCAGCCGTTGTTCATCTCGAACACTTCCTCGTCCGCGTCCACGACCAGGTCGTTGTCCACGCCGAGCTCGCCGAATTCGTTGATGACGACGGCGTATTTCTTGCCGTGGTTTTCGCTGAGGATGCGGTTGAGCAGGGTGGTCTTGCCGGCACCGAGGTAGCCGGTCAGCACGGTGACGGGGATCTGCGTGTCGGACATCTCTAGACCTCGATGGATGCGTCTTGGCCCGGCATATAGGCCCGCGCCTCCGCCAAGCCCAACCCCAGCAGCACGAAGAACCAGCCCGAGAGGGGCATCGAGGTGAAGGCCGTGCTGCTCGCGAGCGGCCAAAGCTGGATGAGCGCCGCCACGAACAGGCCGGCGCGCAGGGGCGCGGCGCCGCCCCAAAGGCCTCGGCCGACCGCGTGCAGCCAGGCCAAGGCGAGCGCCGCGAACAGCAGCAGCCCGGGCACGCCCGCTTCCGTCAAGGCTTGCAAGTAGAAGTTGTGCGGGTGCTGCACGCAGATCGCCGCGCCCCCGCCATCGCCGCCGCCCCAGCCCTGGAAAAATCGGGGCTGCGGGCATTGCAGCCGGAAGCCGTCGAACCCCGCGCCGAGCACCGGGTTGGCCCGGGCGATCGCCAGCGCGCGGGCGGCGATCTGCCCGTAATGGCTGTCGGGGAAATGCGCCATCTGGTCGGCGAACTTGGTCTGCAGCCGCGCGGTGGCCTGCGGCGACACGGCCGGCAGCGCCGCCAGCAGCAGCCCGGCCGCCACGCAGGCGAACAGCACCGGCGCCCGCAGCCGCGGCAGCAGCAAGGCGGTGGCGAACAGGCCGAGGAAGGTCAGCAGCAAGGGCATGCGCTGCCCGATCAGTACCATGGCGGCGGCCCCACCCGCCATCAGCAGCAAGCCCAAGGCGGGGCCGTGCGCCAGCGGCAGCAGCGCCGGGAACAGCAGGCGGGAGAGCGGGGCGCCGGCGCGCGGGTTCTGGTACGGCCCGGTCAGCTCGCCATCCATCCCGCGCGGCATGCCGAACAGGTTGCGCCCGGTGGCGAATTGCAGCGCGCATTGCGCCACGATGTAGAACGCCGCCCAGCGCAGCAGACGGGCCAGCCAGGCCCGCACGCCGGCCTCGCGCAACGCCCAATGCTCCAGCGCCGCCACCAGCAGCAGGAACCGCCCGGCCCCCAGCGACTGCCCGGCCATGCCCTGGCCCGCGGCGACGCTGCACAGCACCAGCCACGCCCACCACGCCAGCCCGATCCGCACCCAGAGGCGGCGCAGCCACGCCCAGTCCCGCAGCACGGCGCTGCGCCACAGGAACAAGGCGCCGATCACGGCGAACAGCGCCTCCGCCAGGCCGCGCCCGTGCAGCAGGAACAGCGGCGTAAGCAGCGCAGCGCCTGCGCCGACCCGGTCGACCCAAAGCATCATCCGCTGAGGATGCTCGCCCGCAGCGCAAGCAGCCGGGCCGCCGCCGCGGGCGCGCCGAAGCCCTCCGACCGCACGCGCCCGGCGGCGGCCATCGTCACGCGGCGGCCGACGTCGCAGGCCAGCGCCAGCACGGCGCCCGCGACCGACTCCGGCTCGTCCGGATCGGCATAGACCGCCGTCTCGCCCGCCACCTCCGGCAAGCCGCCCTGCGCCGAGCAGACCAGCGCCGCGCCGCAGGCCATCGCCTCCAGGGCGACCAGGCCGAAGGGCTCGGCCCAGCGGCTCGGCACCACGACGATGGCGGCGCGCTGCATCGCCTCCAGCACGGAAGCGTTGGGCAGGTGGCCGCGCATGGTGACGCCGGCGGCCTCCGCCCGGGGCCGCAGCGCGTGCAGGAACGGGGTATCCGGGCTGTCCGGGCGGAAGCGGTCGGCGCCGATCATCTCGGCCCGCCAGCCGGGCAGCACCGGCAGCACCCGGGCGCAGGCCTCGACGAAGGTGTCGGCGCCCTTGTCGGCCACCACGCGGCCGGCGAACAGGATCAGGTTCTCGCGGGCGAAGGATGCCGGCGGCGGCACGTCGATGCAGTTCGGCAGCACCACCGGAGACCGCGCCGGCGGTGCCACGCCCTCCAGCAGGCGTTGCCGCAGCCAATCCGAAGAGGTCATCACCAGCGCGAGACGGCGCAGCATCGCCGCCCGCTGCCAGGCGGATTGCGCGCCGCGCATGGCCTGCGGGTCGTTGTTCAGGATCAGACTGACCGGGGCGCCCAGGCCCAGCAGCCGGAGTGCCATCTCCGGCCGGTTGTGCACCTCGATCAGCCGCGGCCGCGCCTCGCGGATGGCGCCGGCCAGCCCGCGCGCGTATTGCGCGGCGCGGGACAGGCCCCAGCCCGGCCGCACCGGGCGGAACGGCACCTCGGCGAACGGCGGCCCCTGCGTGGCCCGGCCCAGCACGAGGCCGCCTGCCCCGGCCCGTGCCAGCCGGTGCACCAGCAGGCCGATGGCGCCCACCGCCGCGGGCCCGAACCCCTCGCTGGGCGGCAGCACGATCGCCGTCTCAGCAGAAGACAACCGCGGCCCCCCCGGCCCGTGCCATGGCGCCGCCCTGGATTTCGACCAGGTCCGGCGCTAGCGCCCGCACGGCCGCGCCGCCATCCGCCGTCCGCACCACCAGCCCGGCCATGAACGGCAGCACCGGCGGCACCACGCCCGGCAGCACCGAGCCCAGACGTTCCGGCGCCAAGATGCGGACGGCCCCGTGCGCGAGTTCGAGTACGAAGCCGCCGGCCGGGTCGGGCGCGACCGGCCGGCCGGCAAGGCGCGAGAGACGGAAGGCGGTCTCGGCCGGGGCGTTCACGGCGAGCACCGCCGCTTCCAGCGCCACGGCCTGGTTTGGGTGCGCCATGAAGCGCTCCTGCCAGATCGCCTCGGGCGTCAGATGGCGGATCAGCTGCACCCGGCCCTCGGGCGCGTCGGGCAGCGGCAGGCGGGCGAAGCGGGCGCGGGGGCCGCCAGGGTCCTGGTCGTCCACCGCGCGCTCGAGCTGCAGCACGCCGGGGATGGCGAGCCCCGCCTGGCGCAACCGCGCCAGGTTCGCCGCCTCGTCGGCGATGCCCAGCGCCAGGATGTGCATGCCGGCATAGCGGGCGAGGAAGCCGTCGAGCCCGTTGGCCGGCAGCGTCGGGTCGTGGATGGTGAGCAGTTCGATGTAGCCCCGGCGCAGCATGGCGCAGCGGTTGGCGGTGCCCCAGGGCTCGACCGGGCCATCGGCGCGGAGGCGGCCGGACTGGAGGCGACCGGACTGGCGGGAGAGCGGCGTGAGCTGGAAGCCGAGCCGCTCGAAGGCGCCATGCAGCGCGGCGGCGTCCCGCCCGACGAGCCCCACATGGTCCAGCCCGGTGGCCGCAGTCACCTAGGGCGAGCCCTCGTAGTGCGGCAGCCGCCAGGACAACGGCTCCTGCGCGGCCAGGTCGTACCATTGCTGCACCAGGGGGTGCGCGCGGACGGCGTCGCAATAGGCCCTTGTGTCTGCGGCGATCGTCGGGGCGTAGGTCAGCAGCCGGGTCACCACGGGCGCGAACATGGCGTCCGCCGCGTTGAAGGCGGCCCCGAACAGGAATGGGCCGCCCGCGCCATAGGCGGTGCGCGTCTCCCGCCACAGCGCCTCGATCCGGGCGATGTCGGCCAGGGCGTCCGGCGTCCCGCCCAGCCCGGCCGCACCCTCTCGCCCCAGCACCATCGGCATCGCCTGGCGCAGGCCGCGGAACCCCGCGTGCATCTCGGCGCCGATCACCCGCGCATGGGTGCGCGCCGGCAGGCTCTCCGGCCAGAGCGCGGGCTGGTGCTCCGCGCAGTATTCGCAGATGGCCAGCGTCTCCCAGACGCGGTTGCCGTCATGCTCGAGGTACGGCACCAGGCCGGCGGGTGTGCGACGCGCGACCTCGCTGGTGGTGCCGGGCACGCCGCCGGTCAGCGGGATGACCACGTCCTCGACATCCAGCCCGGCCAGCTTGACCGCCAGCCAACCGCGCAACGACCACGACGAGTATCGCCGCGTCCCGATGAACAACCGCCCGTCCGCCATCTCGACCCCTGCCTGCCCGATCCACTGCCCGATGCGGGGACCATGCCACGCTTGCGTCCCCCCTGCCAAAGCGCGATCCTGCCCCCAGCCATGCGGAGCCACCCGGGAGTGGGCCAGATCAGATGAACGAAATCAGCCGGCCGAACAATCTCGACGCCTATTGGATGCCGTTCACGGCCAACCGGGCCTTCAAGCAGGCGCCCCGCATGCTCGCCCGCGCCGAAGGCATGTACTATTACACGACCGAAGACCGCGAAATCCTGGACGGGACGGCCGGGCTGTGGTGCGTCAACGCCGGCCACGGGCGGCGGGAGATCACCGAGGCCATCCAGAAACAGGCCGCGGTGATGGACTTCGCGCCGAGCTTCCAGATGGGCCACCCGATCGCCTTCCAGGCCGCCGCGCGGCTGGCCGAGATGCTGCCCGAGGGACTGGACCGCGTATTCTGGACCAACTCCGGCTCGGAGAGTGCCGATACCGCGCTGAAGATCGCGCTGGCGTATCACCGCGCCCGCGGCGAGGCGCAGCGGGTGCGCCTGGTGGGGCGGGAGCGCGGCTACCATGGCGTGGGCTTCGGCGGCATCTCGGTGGGCGGCATCAGCCCCAACCGGCGCCAGTTCGGCGCCCTGCTGCCCTATGTGGACCACCTGCCGCACACGCACGACCTCGCGCACAACGCCTTCACCAAGGGCCTGCCCGCCTGGGGCGCGCACCTCGCCGACGCGCTGGAGGGCATCGTCGCCCTGCACGGGGCCGACACCATCGCGGCGGTGATGGTGGAGCCGGTCGCCGGCAGCACCGGCGTGCTGGTGCCGCCGGAGGGCTACCTGCGGCGTTTGCGCGAGATCTGCACCAAGCACGGCATCCTGCTGATCTTCGACGAAGTCATTACCGGATTCGGCCGCATGGGCACCAACTTCGGCGCGGAGCGCCTGGGCGTGGTGCCGGACCTGATGACCATGGCCAAGGGCCTGACCAACGCCGCGGTCCCGATGGGCGCGGTCGCCGCCAGCGCCGACATCTACAGCACCATCGTGGACGGTAGCCCGGCCGGGATCGAGCTGTTCCACGGCTACACCTATAGCGGCCATCCGCTGGCGAGTGCTGCGGCCATCGCCAGCATGGACCTGCACCGCAGCGACGACCTGCCGGGCCGCGCCGCCGCCATGGAGCCCTATTGGCAGGACGCGGTACACAGTCTGCGCGGCCTGCCCAACGTCATCGACATCCGCAATGCCGGGCTGATCGCCGGCATCGAGCTGCAGCCGCGGGAAGGCAAGCCCACCCACCGGGCCATGGCGGTGTTCCAGCGCTGTTTCGACCAGGGCTTGCTGATCCGCACCACCGCGGACATCGTCGCGCTGTCGCCGCCGCTGATCGTGGAGCGGCCGCACGTCGACCGGATCGTGGAGACGCTGACCGAAGCGATCCGCGCCGAGGCCGCTTAGGGCCGTCAAGCCTCCCGCCCGGCCTGAAGCAGCGCCTGCCAGGCCAGCTACGCCGAGGCCGGCATGTCGGGGTGGCGCACCCCCGCCGGCCCGATCCCCGGCATTGCCTCGTCGCCGCGCTGCGCTGGATCGACAGCACGCGGTGGACGCATGGATCGGCCGCGTGCTGGCAGCGCTGCTCCGTTGACTCCGCCCGGCTTCCCGGTCAGGTCCGGCTGGGACTTGGCGCGGGGAAGCGCCGGAGCAGGCCGACCATGATCAACATGGCCGGTAGGGCTGCGAGGATGGTGAGCGCGTAGAAGGCAACCCAGCCCAACGCGCCGGCGAGCACGCCGGACAGGCCGCCGACGGTGCGCAGCCCCACCGCGGCCAGCGACGACAGCAGCGCGTATTGGGTCGCCGTGAAGGCCGTGGAGCACAGCGCGGAGAGGTAGGTGAGGAAAGCGGCGTCGGCCATCGCTTCGGCGAAGTTCTCCAGGACCACCTTGGCCAGCAGGATGCGCGTGTCCCCGCCCGAGATGGCCAGCGCGAAGTAGAGCGCCATGGAGGCCATCTGCACGAAGCCGGTCAGCACCAGGGCGCGGCCGGTGCCGATCCGGATCACCAGCCAGCCGCCCGCGGCGGCGCCGAGCAGGCTCGCGGCCAAGCCCGGCAGGCCCGTGGCGAGCGCGACCTGCGCGCGGTCAAACCCCATGGCACGGTAGAACGGGGTGGCCATGGTATGGGCCAGGGCTTCGCCGAGCTTGAACAGCATGACGAAGGCCAGGATCTGCCCCGCGCCGGGCCGGGCCCAGAAGTCGCGGAACGGCTCGATGACCGCCGCCCGCAGCCGGACCGCAAAGCTCGATGCCGTGGCGTCCAGGCGACGGACACCGGGCTCGCGCGCCGCGAGCGGGACCAGCAGTCCGGCCCCGGCCAAGGCCGCCATCGTGCCCAGGGCGCCGCGCCACCCCAGGACATCGGCGAGGCCGATGGCGCCCGCGCCGGACACCAGCAAGGCGATCCGGTAACCCCAGACGTACGCCGCCAGCGCCACGCCTTGCATGCGCTCGGGGAACGTCTCGATGCGCCAGGCATCGATGACGATATCCTGGCTGGCGGAAAGGAAGGCGATCAGGATTGCAGCACCGACCAGCAACAGCGGCGTTGCTGCCGGGTCCGACAGGGCCAGGCCCAGGCAGGCCAGGCCAAGCAACGGTTGGATCGCGAGCAGCCATCCGCGGCGCTGTCCGAATCGGGACAACCCCGCCGGTGGGCGGGCCTGGTCCAACAGCGGCGACCATAGGAACTTCAGGGTGTAGGCGAGGCCGATATTGGCCGTGAGCCCGATGGCGGCCAGCGAAGTGCCGCCCTCGCTCAGCCATTGCCGCAACGTGAAACCGGAAAGCGGCAAGGGCAGCCCGGCCGCGAAACCGAATGCCCCCATGATCCAGAGGGCGCGGTCTTGAAAGAGGCGGGGCATCGCCTGCCTATGCAGGCCGGGGCGTCGCCCGGCAACCGTCAAGTTGCCGGGCGGACGTTTCGTGCGACGCGCGGGTCGTTTAGCGCGCCGGTCGCTTAGCGGGCGGGTCGTTTAACGGGCGGGTGCGTTCGAGCCGTTCAGGCCGCTGCTCGAAGCCGCGCCGGTCCCGCTATCCGACTGAACCGGGCGGGGCACGCGACGGACGTGACGGCGGACCCGGCGGCGCGGACGTGCCGGCGCGACATAGTCCGACGTGGACGCCATCGGCGCCGGCGCCGCCATCGGGGCGGGCGCCATCTGGGTGGACGGGCCGACGCGCGTGGTTCCGAGCACGCCGGTGCCGCCGGACGGCGTTCCCTGCGAGTTGCTGGGCGCGGTCGTGCTGCTAGTGCCGCCGGCCGGGCCGACAGTGGCCCCGCCCGGCGTTACTTGCGCGAAAGCGGATTCGGCGCCGATCGAGACGACCATGGCGGTGGCGAGCAAGGCAGAGGCGAAGCGGCGTGTCAGCGAAGCCATTGTTGTCTCCAGGACTTGGGTGCAGCTACTCAGCCTACTCGCAACGATCCGGTGAACAATGGGTTGCGGACAATGTAGCAGGATCGTGAAGATAGTTTTCCTCTACGCGGCCTGGTTGTCCGACTTGCGTTCCGAACGCTTGCGCTCGTGCGGGTCGAGATGGCGCTTGCGGAGCCGGACCGCGCTGGGCGTCACCTCGACCAGCTCGTCATCCTCAATATATGCGATCGCCTGCTCGAGGCTCATGCGCCGCGGCGGGATCAGCAGCATCGCGTCGTCCTTGCCGGCGGCGCGGATGTTGGTCAGCTTCTTTTCTTTGATCGGGTTCACTTCAAGGTCGGAGCCGCGGCTGTGCTCGCCCAGGATCAGGCCGACATAGACCTTGTCGCCGGGATCGACGAATAGGGTCCCGCGCTCCTGCAAGTAGAACAGCGCGTAATGGATGGCTTCGCCGCCCTCGCTGCTGATCAGGCTGCCGTTGCGGCGTCCTTCCATCGGCCCGGCCCAGGGTTCGTAGCCGGAGAAGATCCGGTTCATGATGCCGGAGCCGCGCGTGTCGGTCAGGAACTCGCCGTGGTAGCCGATCAGGCCGCGGCTGGGCATCTTGAAGGTCAGCCGCACCTTGCCGCCGCCCGAGGGCCGCATGTCCTGCAGCACGCCCTTGCGGCGGCTGATCTTCTCGACGACGACGCCGGAATAGGGCTCGTCCACATCGACCAGCACCTCCTCGTAGGGCTCCTCGCGGGCGCCGGTCTCGGGATTCTGCCGGGTCAGCACGCGGGGGCGGCCGATGGTCAACTCGAAACCCTCGCGGCGCATCTGCTCGATCAGCACGCCCAATTGCAACTCGCCGCGGCCGGCGACCTCGAACGCGTCGGTCTCGTTGCTCTCGGTGATCTTGATGGCGACGTTGCCCTGCGACTCGCGCTGCAGGCGGTCGCGTATCTGGCGGGAGGTGACCTTCTTGCCTTCCTTGCCGCCCAGCGGACCGTCGTTCACCCGAAACGTCATCGCCAGGGTCGGCGGATCGACGGGGATCGCCGGCTGCGGGCTGCTCAGCTCCGGCGCGCCCACCGTGTCCGGTACCGTCGCATCCGTCAGCCCGGCGACGGCGACGATGTCGCCCGCCTCCGCCTCGTCCACCTGGACGCGGTCGAGACCGCGGTAGCCCATCAGCTTGGTCAGCCGGCCGGTCTCGACGACCGAGCCATCGGAGCGGAGCACCTTCACCGGCATGTTAAGCCGCGCCCGGCCCTGCTCGACCCGGCCGGTCAGCACGCGGCCGAGAAAGTTGTCGTAGTCCAAGATGGAGGCGACCATGGCGAACGGCGCCTCCTTGTCGAGCACCGTCGCCGGCACGTGCGACATGACCAGGTCGAACAAGGGCGTCAGGTTCTTGCGCGGGCCGTCCATGGTGGTGTCGGCCCAGCCCTGGCGGCCGGAGGCGTAGAGCATGGGGAAGTCGAGCTGCTCGTCGGACGCGCCCAAGGCTGCGAACAGGTCGAACATCTCGGTATGCACTTCGTCGGCTCGGCTATCCTGCCGGTCAACCTTGTTGACGACCACGATCGGCTTGATGCCGCGGGCCAGCGCCTTGGTCAGCACGAACTTGGTCTGCGGCAGCACGCCCTCGGCGGCGTCCACCAGCACGATGGCGCCGTCGACCATGTTCAGGATGCGCTCGACCTCGCCGCCGAAATCGGCATGGCCAGGGGTGTCGACGATGTTGATCCGCGTGTCGCGCCAGACCACGCTGGTGCACTTGGCCAGGATCGTGATGCCGCGTTCGCGTTCGAGGTCGCTGCGGTCAAGCGCGCGTTCGGCCACTTGCTGATGTTCGCGGAACGCGCCGGACTGGCGCAGCAGCTGGTCCACCAACGTTGTCTTGCCGTGGTCGACATGGGCGATGATTGCGATATTGCGGATATCCATGGGGCGCTCGGTACCTGACTGGGCCGCGAAGCAGCCCGCACGAAGAGGCGCGGGGTGCGACGGCACCTCGCATGTTGCGGTGCACACATAGGCGGCCCCGGCCCGGGTTGCGAGACAAAAAGAAACCCGCCCTGTGCCGGGTGGCGCAGGGCGGGCATGTGTCGGCCGGCTTGGCCGGAAGCGGTTAGGCGCCGGGGCGACCCATCGCCATGCCAATGGCCGACCGGGCGCCGGCGGTGTCGCGGTTGGCCAGCGAACGGCGGGCGGCCCCGATCTGCTGGATCATGGCGCTGTCGTCGGGGCTGCCGGCCATGCTGGGGTCGGTCGAACGGCTCAGCAGCCGGGTCTCGGCGCGCTCGAGCGCCTCCTGGGCGGCGCCGGTACGGCCCGAAGCGAGGGCGCGCTGAGCGGCGGAGAGGTAGGCCTCGGGCGAGTTGCTGCCGGCCGCCGGGTCGGGCAGGCGCGGGGCGATCGTCGAGCGGGTGTTGGCGGCGGTCGTGTTGCTGGCCGAGGGCGAGAGCGGGACGGAGGCGCCGCCGCGATAAGCGGAGGTTGGCATCGCGGTGCCGTCCGAGGTCTCGGCCGCGGCGTCGGCGGCCGGGTTCATCCGCTGGCCACGCATCATGCGGGCGTGGCGCGGCCCCGCCATGCGGCGGGCCATCCCGGGCCGGCGCATGGCCGGCTGGCCGGCCATGTCGGACTGCATGGGCATCGCGCTGCCGCCCGCGGCGCCTTGCGGCATGGTGCCCTGGGTCATGGTGCCCTGCGGCATGGTGCCCTGCGGCATGGTGCCCTGGGGCATCGTCCCTTGCGGCATCGTCGCCATCGGCGTCGTGCCACCGGTCGAGGTAGTGCCGAGATTGTTGCCTGCCCGGTTGCCGACCGAATTGCCCGCGCCGGACGGCAGCGAGTTCGAAGGCTGCACCGACTGCGAGCTGGCGCCCGGCGCCGCCGGGGTCTGGCCGCTGGTGGTCGTGTTCTGGGCGAAAGCGCCAGCGGTGCCCATTCCGAGCAGCGCCACCGACATCATCAAGGTCTTGCGCATCTGCGTTCCCTTTCCAGGCATGCAAATTAATCGCACCCTTCGGTGCGTGTAAGGGCTTGAACGGCGTCAAGCGGCCTTGGTTCCGCGGGCGTCGCGATCAGCCGTGGAGATTATCCGCCAGCGGCCGCAGGTCCTCGTGCGGGCGGGCGCCGAATTGGGAGATCACCGCGGCGGCGGCGAGGCTGCCCAGCCGGCCGCAGGCCGCCAGGCTGCGCCCCTTGGCGTGGGCGGCCAGAAACCCCGCCGCATAGGCGTCCCCCGCCCCGGTCGTGTCGATCACCCGGGCCGGCTCGGCCGGGACCTGCACCCGCTCCCCGCCGCACAGGATCAGGCTGCCGGCCTCGCTGCGGGTCAGGGCGGCCAGGTCCACGTCCGCCGCCGCGCGCTGCGTCGCCGCGTCGAAGTGATTTTCCTCGTACAGGCTGCAAATCTCGGCTTCGTTGGCGAACAGGATATCCACGTGGTTCCGCACCAGCTCCAGGAACGCCGCGCGGTGCCGGTCCACGCAGAACGCGTCGGACAGCGACAGCGCGACGCGGCGGCCGGCCGCATGCGCCACAGCGGCGGCGCGCAGGAAGGCCGCCTGGGCGCGCGGCGGATCGAACAGGTAGCCTTCAAGATAGAGCACGGCGCTCTCGGCCACAGCGGCCTCGTCCAGGTCTTCCGGCTGCAGGCTGACGCAGGCGCCCAGATAAGTGTTCATGGTCCGCTGTGCATCCGGCGTCACCACGATCAGGCATCGGGCGGTCGGCGCGCCGCACGGCATCGGCGGGGTGGGGAAGTGCACCCCGGCGGTGGTGATGTCGTGCCGGAACACCTGGCCCAGCTGGTCGTCGGCCACCTTGCCCAGGAACGCGACCCGCGCCCCCAGCCCGGCGGCGACCGCGCAGGTGTTGGCCGCCGAGCCGCCGCTGCTCTCCTGGCCCGGCGGCATCGCGGCATAGAGCGACTCGGCCTGTTCGGCCGAGATCAGCGCCATGGCGCCTTTGTGCATGCCGTGCCGCGACAGGAAGCCGTCTTCGGCGGTCGCGACGACGTCGACGATGGCGTTGCCGATGCCCAGGATGTCGAAACGTGGGGTGGGCATGGCGGCTCCTGTTGCAATGGAGGGCCTGCGCCTAACATCCCGACACCCACCCGCCAAGGCCGCCCGATGCTGGTTCCGCTCCTCCGCGCCCTCTCGCAACTGAACGACCCGGTGTTCCTGGGCGTGGTCTGGCGCAGCCTGGCGCTGTCGTTGGCGGCATTCCTGGCACTGCTGGCGGCCTGCATCTGGCTGGTGCAGGACCTGGTGGGGCAGCCGGGCTGGATTGGCTGGCTGTCCGGCGCGCTGGGCGGATTGGGGGCGGGCTTGCTGGCGCTTTGGCTGTTCGTGCCGGCCGCGCTGCTGATCGCCACGCTGTACATCGACCGCGTGTCCGCGGCGGTGGAGCGGCGGTTCTACCCCGGCCTGCCGGCGCCCCGCGGCGCGCCGCTGTCCGTGCAGGCGTGGGATGGGGTGGCGCTGGGCGGGCAGGTTCTGGCCTTGCAGGCGCTGAGCCTGGTCGCGGCGATCGTGCTGCCGGGGGTGGGGCTGCTGCTGGGGTGGCTGGTGACCGGCTGGGCGATCGGGCGGGGCCTGTTCGTGGGCGTCGCGATGCGGCGCATGGGCCGGGACGAGGCGTTGCGCCTGTATGCGCGGCGGCGGCTGTTCGTGGTGGCGCCGGGCGTGGCGCTGGCCTTGGCGGGGACGGTGCCGCTGCTGAACCTGCTGGTGCCGGTGGTGGGCACGGCCGCGATGGTGCACGTCCTGCACCGGAGATAGGCGGCGACAGGCGGGTTGTTCCGCCGGGCCTTCGCGTGTTAGGCCACGCCACCCCGCACCGGGGCAACGTCCTCAGGAGGGGGTCCGCTTGTTCAAGCGCCGCAAACCCGACGAGATGCCGGGCATCCTGCCCGCGCCCCAGCCGCGCGGCATCGAAGCGCCGGCCGCCAAGCTGGACGTGGGCATGCCGCCGCCCGACACGTTCAACCCGCCCGCCCGCGCCGACGATTCCGGCCTGGGCATGCCCCCACTCCGTCCCGCTCCGAAGGAGGCTCCCGCCATGGGCCGCACGCCGTATCCGAACCCTACCCAAGCCACGCCCCCGGCACCCCCGCCCGCGCCTGGCATGGCCGCCCCGCCCCGCCCGGGCATGCAGCCCGGCCGGCCGCGTGAGCCGGCCGAGCGCCGCACCCTGGTCGTGGGCCGCGGCATCTCCGTCCAGGGCACGGTGCAGGACGCCGAGCGGCTGGTGGTCGAGGGCACCGTCGAGGCGAGCATGATCCACGCCACCGAACTGAGCATCGCCCAAGGCGGCGTGTTCAAGGGTGCCGTCGAGGTCGAGGATGCCGAGATTGCCGGGACCATCGACGGCACGCTCACCGCGCGCGGCAACCTCATCGTCCGTGCCACGGGCAAGCTGCTGGGCATGGCGAACTACCGGCGCCTGCAGGTCGAGGATGGCGGCATGATCACCGGGGAGCTGAAGATGATCACCGAGCCCGCCCGGCCCGATACAGCACGCCCGCAAGCGACCGAGACAGCCGTCGGGTAGGTGTGGCATCCTCCGGCCACTCCCCGGGAAACAACATGAACACGACACGACGCACCGTAATGGCCGCCGGCCTGGCGGCGGCCACGCCAGCCCTGCTCCGCCCCTCCCGGGCGGCGGCCCCGCCGCCCGGCGCGCAGGCCCCTTCATTCTACCGCTATCGCGTGGGCGACATGCAGGTGACGGCCATCAATGATGGCTTGGCCTACCGCTCGCTCGACGGCTTCGTGCCGAACGCGCCGCCGGGCGAGCTGCAGAAGGCGATGGCGGCGAATTTCCTACCGACCGACCGTTTCCCGATGCCCTTCACCACGCTGGTGGTGAACACCGGGTCCAAGCTGGTGCTGATCGACACGGGCAACGGCGACGTCGGCGCGCCCACCACCGGCACCTGGATGGCGAACTTCCGCGCCGCCGGATTCGACCCGGCCACCGTGGACACGGTGATCTTCAGCCACTTCCACGGCGACCACATCAGCGGCTTCCGGCTGAAGGACGGCGCGGCCGTGTTCCCGCGCGCCGAGATCATGGTGCCCGAACGGGAGTGGGCGTTCTGGACCAGCGACGACGAGCTGGCGCGCGCGCCGGACGGGATCAAGCCGACCTTCCGAAACGTGGGTCGCGTGTTCGGGCCCGTGGCCAAGGACGTGACCCCCTACGCCTGGGGCAAGGAGATCATGCCGGGAATCACCTCCATCGACGCGAACGGGCACACGCCGGGCCACACGGCGTTCGCGATCGTGTCGGGCACGGGCAAGCTGATGGTGATGTCGGATACGACCAACAACCCGCAGATCTTCGCCCGCCACCCCGAATGGTCGATGATCTCGGACCAGGACGGCCCGCAAGCCCGCGTGGCCCGGCGCCGGATGCTCGACATCGCCGCCACCGAGAAGATGCAGGTCGCGTTCTACCACGCGCCCTTCCCCGCGACCGGGCACATCGTCCGGGACGGCGAGGGTTACACGCTGGTGCCGATGATGTGGCGGCCGGACGCGGTTTAGGCAGCCGCTCCCGCCCAAGCCGCCCGGCTTGGCCCGGCTTGGCCCGGCTTGAGCGGGAGCTACGTCTCAATGCGGCTGTGTTTCTTGGTGTCCCGCATCAGCGCGTAGACCACGAGGGACAGGAACGTCAGGCCGGTGACATACCAATAGAACCAGTCCTCGTGGCCATACTCCTTGAACTTGAGCGCGATCAGCGGCGCCGTGCCCCCGAACAGCGAGGCGGCCAGGGCATAAGGCACGCCCACGCCTAGCGCCCGCACCCCGGCCGGGAACAGCTCGGCCTTCACCACGGCGTTGATCGAGGTGTAGCCGGACACGATGGTCAGCGCCGCCAGGATCAGCAGCAGCGCCGTGGTGTAGCTGTGGGTGCCGGAGAGGGCGGTCAGGATCGGCACGGTGCAAAGCGTGCCCATGATGCCGAACCACATCAGCACGGGGCGGCGGCCGATGCGGTCGCTGATGCCGCCGAACACCGGCTGCATGGCGGCATACAGGATCAGGGTGATGAAGGAGATTTCCGCCACCCATTCGCGCGGGAACTTCAGCGTGTTGGTCATGTAGGTCGGCATGTAGCTGCTGAAGGTATAGAAGGCGGTGGTGCCGCCCATGGTCAGGCCGAACACCAGCAGCAGCTCCCGGGGGTGCTTGAGCAGCTCGCGGAACAGGTTCTTGCGCGGCTCCTTGTTCGCGCGCTTCCATTCTTCGGTCTCGGCGAGGTTGCGGCGCAGGTAAAGCCCGTAAAGCGCGCCGAGCGAGCCGATGGCGAACGGGATGCGCCAGGCCCAGGCTTCCAGCTCCGGCGCGGTGAAGGCCTGCTGCATGATCAGCAGGATCAGCGCCGCGAACACCTGGCCGCCGATCAGGGTCACGTATTGGAACGAGCTGTAGAAGCCGCGGTGCTTGGAGACGGCGATCTCGCTCAGATAGGTTGCCGACGAGGCGTATTCGCCGCCGAGGGACAGGCCCTGCAGCAGCCGGGCGAGGAGCAGCAGCACCGGCGCCAGCGCGCCGACGCTGGCGTAGGTGGGCAGGATGGCGATCATCAGCGAGCCCGCGCACATCAGCATGACGCTCAGCGTCAGCGCGGCCCGGCGGCCCTTGCGGTCGGCGTAGTAGCCCAGGATCACGCCACCCACGGGCCGGATGAAGAACCCGACGGCATAGATGCCGAAGGCGGTGATGAACTGGACGGTGGGGTCGCTGCTGGCGGAGAACGACTTGGCGAAGTAGATCGCGAACGAGTTGTAGACGTAGAAGTCGTACCATTCGATGAGGTTGCCGATCGAACCGGCGAAGATGCTCTGCAGGCGGCGGCCGATGTCGGCAGGCTTTTCGTCGGCGAGCGGGTTCATGCTGGCGTGGCTCACGGGCGCGTCCTCGTTTCTTTCGGGGCAGTTTGCCTGGACGGCGCGGCAATTCAAGCCGCGCTTCGCGCGGGCACGCACACGGAATAGACTGGGCCATGGCTGTCCTCAGCGCCGATGGCGCGACTCCGACTATGGCCCAATGGTTCGCCTTGAAGGCCGACAACCCCGATGCCCTGCTGTTCATGCAGATGGGGGACTTCTACGAGCTGTTCTTCGCTGACGCCGAGGCTGCGGCCGCCGCGTTGGATTTGGCGCTGACCAAGCGCGGCGAGCATGCAGGGCAACCCATCCCGCTTTGCGGCGTGCCGGTGCGTGCGGCCGAGGCCTACCTCTCGCGCCTGATCCGCCGCGGGTTCCGGGTCGCGGTGGCCGAGCAGATGGAACCCGCCAGCACCCGCACCGGCAAGGGGCCGCTGCGGCGGGAGGTGGTGCGCCTGGTCACGCCGGGCACGCTGACCGAGGACAGCCTGCTGGAGGCGCACCGCCCGAACCTGCTGCTCGGCCTGGCCCAAGTGGGGGACCGGCTGGGTGCCGCCTGGCTCGATGTCTCGACCGGGTTGTTCGAGACGGATGCGCCGGCGTTGGCCGACCTGCCGGGCCTGCTCGGCCGGCTCGAACCGGCCGAAATCCTGGCCCCGGCCGGGCTAGGCTTGGGCGAGTGGTCGGGCCGCCGCGGGCCCGAGACGGCGCCCTCGGCGCCGCTCGTGGCGCGCAAGCGGGTCGCGGAGGCGTTCGGCGCCGCGAGCCTGGACGCGTTCGGCAGCTTCACCGACGCCGAGGCGGTGGCGGCGGCGGCGGCGCTCGACTACGTGCGCACGACGCAAGGCGGCGCCATGCCCCGCCTGTCCCGCCCGCAGCCGGCCGGGCTCGCCGGGCAGATGATGCTGGACGCGGCGACGCGGGCGAGCCTGGAGATCGGCCGGGCCCGCGATGGCGGGACGGCGCACACGCTGCTCGCCGCCGTCAGCCGGACCATCACGGCGCCGGGGGCGCGCCTGCTGGCCGCGTGGCTGGGCGGGCCGTTGCTGGATGTGGCGGCCATCGCCGGCCGGCAGGATGGGTGGGGCTGGCTGCTGCTGAACCCGGCGGCGCTGGCCGGGCTGCGGGCGGCGCTGCGCGGGGTGCCCGACCTGATGCGCTCGCTCGGGCGGCTCAGCCTGGGCCGGGCGGCGCCGCGGGACCTCGGCGCCGTGCTGATGGCGCTGACCGCGGCAGCCGAGGCCGCGTCGGCGCTGGATGGCGCGCCGCTGGACCTCGGCGCGCTGCGGGTGGACCCCGCGCTGGGCGGCTTGCTGTCCTGCGCCCTGGCCGACCCGCTGCCGGCGCGGCTCGACGATGGCGGGGTGATCCTGCCGGGGTTCGACGGCGAGTTGGACGCGGAGCGGGGGCTGCGGGACGATAGCCGCCGGGTCATTGCCGGCTTGGCGCTGGACTTCGCGCAGCGCTACGGCGTGGCATCGTTGAAGATCCGGCACCATGCGCAGCTCGGCTACGTGATCGAGGCGCCGGCTGCGGCCGTGGACCGGCTGCGGGCGCATCCGGAGCTCGCCATGCGCCAGGCCATGACCAACGGCGCGCGGTTCTCCACGCCCGAACTGGGCGAGCTGGACCGGCGGATCAGCGAGGCGGCCGAGCGGGCGGCGCTGCGCGAGCGGGCGGTGTTCGACCACCTGGTCCGGTCCGTGCTGGCGCAGGAGGACGCGCTGGTCGCCTGCGCGGCGGCGCTGGCGCGGCTGGACGTGCTGCAATCCTGCGCGCGGCTGGCCGAAGGCGGGCGCTGGTGCCGGCCGCTGGTGACGGAGGGGGAGGCCTTCTGCATCCGTGGCGGCCGCCACCCGGTCGTCCAGGATGCGCTGGGCAGCGCGGCCGCGTTCGTGCCGAACGACTGCGATCTCTCGCCGGCCCGGCGCGTATTGTTGCTGACGGGGCCCAACATGGCGGGAAAGAGCACGTTCCTGCGGCAGAATGCGCTGGCGGCCATCCTGGCGCAGGCCGGGTTGCCGGTGCCGGCCGAGAGCGCCGAGATCGGGGTGGTGGACCGGCTGTTCAGCCGCGTGGGCGCCGCGGACGACCTCGCGCGCGGGCGCAGCACTTTCATGGTGGAGATGACGGAGACCGCGGCCATCCTGCACCAGGCCGGGCCGCGCTCGCTGGTGGTGGTGGACGAGATCGGGCGCGGCACCAGCACGCTCGACGGGCTGGCGATTGCCTGGGCGGTGCTCGAAGCGCTGCACGGGCAGGTGCGCTGCCGTACGATCTTCGCCACGCATTTCCACGAGTTGGCCCGCCTGGCGGGGCAGATGCCGCGCTTGTGCCCGCAAACCATGCGCGTGAAGGAGTGGCGGGGCAGCGTGGTGTTCCTGCACGAGGTGGCGGAGGGCGCGGCCGGGCGCAGCTGGGGCGTGCACGTGGCGCAGCTGGCCGGCGTGCCCGCCGCAGTCGTCAAGCGCGCGGCGGGGCTGCTGGCTGCGCTGGAGAAGAACGGCCATGGCGGCCCGGCGGAGCTGCCGCTGTTCGCCGCCGCCCCGGCGCCGCAACCGCCGTCGGTGGACGGCGTGTCCGCGACGCTGTCGGCCTTGGACCCCGACCGTTTGAGCCCGCGCGAAGCATTGGAGGCGCTGTATGCCCTGAAAGCTCTCGCCGCGCGGGAACAAGCAGGGCTAGAGTCATAGCGATGCTTGCACCGCTCCCCCTGCCTGAACGGCCAGAAGACGCCTGCCTGATCTTGACCGAGGCGCTGGAGCGGCTGGCGCCCCCGGGCACGCTGTTCTCGCGGGAGACGGCCTTGGTCGCGTTCCGCCGCTACGTCGCGCGGCTGCAGCACCATGTGCAGGATCAGTTCGAGGCCGGCGGCATGAGCGGGCTCCAGGCGGGCCGGCTGCTGGGCCGCCTGATGGACGGCGTGATCGCCGCCCTCAAGGGTTGCGCGATCCGTCATGTGGCAGCGGGCGAACCGCAGGAGCCGATGGCGGTGGTGGCGACGGGCGGCTATGGCCGAGGGGTGCTGGCGCCGTTCAGCGATATCGACCTGCTGTTCATCACCCGCGACGGCCCGTCGGCCACGACGCTCGCCTGCGTGGAGTTCATGCTCTACTTCCTGTGGGACCTCGGGCTGAAAGTCGGGCACGCCACGCGGTCGGTGGCGGAATGCCTGGCCGAGGCGGACCGGGACCTCACGGTGCGGACCTCGATGATCGACGCGCGCCTGCTGGCGGGCGACGCCGGGCTGTTCGAGGCGTTCCAGACGCAGTTCCTGGCCTTGTGTGCCGCGGACAACGCGGGCGGCTTCCTGGCCGCCAAGCAGGCCGAGCGCGACGCGCGCCACCGGCGTTACGGCGAGAGCCCGTTCCTGGTCGAGCCCAACATCAAGGAGGGGCGCGGCGGGCTGCGCGACCTGCAGACGCTGTATTGGATGACGCGCTACGTGTTCGGCACGCAGGTGATGAGTGAGCTGGTGGGGCCGGACAGCCCCGGCGGCGGCATTCTGACGCAGCAGGAAGCCAAGCATGCAAGGCGGTCGTGGGACTTCCTGTGGACGGTGCGGTTCCACCTGCACTACGTCGCCGGCCGGGCCGAGGACCGGCTGACCTTCGACCTGCAGCCGGTGGTGGGCGCCCGCATGGGCTACACCCGCCACGGACGGCAGGACAGCGTCGAGCGGTTCATGCGCCATTATTTCCTGACCGCGCGGGACATCACCCGGGTGACGGCGGTGCTGGAGCCGGCGGTGGTGCGGGCGGCACTGGGCCCGCCGGCGCTGCAGGCCGAAACGGACCAGGCCCTGCTCGGCCAGGGCTTCGTGCTGGCCGACGGCATGCTGCTGAGCGTGCCGGGCCGGGACTTCGAGCGGGAGCCGGTCGCCATGCTGCGGATATTGCAGGTGGCACGCGACCGGCACCTCGCGCTGCACCCGCTCGCGCTGCGCGCGCTGATCCGGCACGAGCGGCAGGCCATTGCCTTGCGGGGCAACCCGGCCGCCGGCGCGGTCTTCATGGACCTGCTCTGCGGCCGCGACGGCGAGCATAGCCGGGCGGAGGGCGCGCGCAGCCTTTCGGTGTTGAACGAGTCGGGATTCCTGGGCCGCTACATCCCGGATTGGGCCCGGATCGTCGGCCAGATGCAGTTCGACACCTACCACGTGTTCACCGTCGACGAACATACCATCGAGGCCGTGCGCGTGCTGAACGCGCTGGAACGCGGCGAGCTGGCCGAGGTGGCGCCGATCGCGTCGGGCCTGGTCGAGGACCTGCAGTCGCGGCGGGCGCTGTATGCCGCGATGCTGCTGCACGACATCGCCAAAGGGCGCGGCGGCGACCATTCGGAGCTCGGGGCGGAACTGGCACTCGAGATCGGGCCGACGATCGGGCTTTCGGCCGAGGAGACGGAAACGGTCAGCTGGCTGGTGCTGCACCACCTCCTGCTGAGCCAGACCGCGTTCAAGCGCGACATCGACGACCCCAAGACCATCCTGGACCTGGCCGACACCATCCAGTCGCCGGAGCGGCTGAAGCTGCTGCTGGTGCTGACGGTCGCCGACATGCGGGCGGTCAGCGCCAAGGTCTGGAACGGCTGGAAGGCGACGCTGCTGCGGGAGCTGTATGCCAGGGTCGCCGACGTGCTGGCCGGAGGCCTCGCGACCACCGAGCGCGACGTGCGGGTGGCGCGCGCCAAGGAAGCGGTGTCGGCGCTGCTGGAGGGTTGGCCCGCGGCGGCGCGGGACTTCTACTTGGGCCTGGGCTACCCCGGCTATTGGCTGAGCTTCGACCCCGAAAGCCATGCCCGGCATGCCCGGCTGGTGCGGGACGCCGAGAGCCGGGGGGCGCCGCTGACCGTGGACACGCAACCGCTGCCGGCGCGGGAGGTGACGGAGGTCACGGTCTACACCGCGGACCACGCCGGCCTGTTCAGCCGGATCGCAGGCGCCTTGGCGGTGGCGGGAGCCAGCATCGTGGACGCGCGCATCCACACGCTCACCAATGGCAGCGCGCTCGACACCTTCTGGATCCAGGACGCGGCCGGCGGCACGTTCGACGCGCCGCACCGTCTGGCCCGGCTGCATGTGCTGATCGACCAGGCGTTGTCCGGCCGGCTCGGGATGGACGGCGAGATGCGCCGGGCTTCGGCGGCGTTGCTGGGCCGGCGCATGCGCGCGATCCATGTGCCGCCGCGCGTGGTGATCGACAACCGGGCCAGCAACACGCACACGGTGCTGGAGGTGAACGGCAGGGACCGGCCGGGCTTGCTGCACGACGTGACGGCGGCCATCAGCCAACAGGGGTTGCAGATCGCGAGCGCGCACGTGACGACCTACGGGGTGCGCGCGGTGGACGTGTTCTACGTCAAGGACGTGTTCGGGCTGAAGGTCGAGAACGAGCGCAAGCTGTCGAGCTTGCGGCAGGCGTTGCTGGCCGCGCTGCAAGCGCCGGAGGACACGGGACCCGCGCCCGGCGCGACGTCGCGCCGGGCGCGGGCGGCCGCCGCGTAGCCGGTGCCGGCCAGCGCGCCATGCCGATCAAGCAATCCATACACCGGCTTAGCATCGAGACCCACGGCAAGGGGCTGACCGAGTTCACCCGGCCGGTTCTGGCCTGGGTCGCCGGCCAGGGGATCGACACCGGGCTGCTGACGCTCTGGTGCCGGCACACGTCCGCGTCGCTGACGGTCCAGGAGAACGCCGACGCCACCGTCCGCGCCGACATCGCCCGCTATTTCGAAGCCCTCGTGCCCGAGGATACGCGCCGCTACCAGCACGACGACGAGGGGCCGGACGACATGCCGGCCCATCTGCGCACGATGCTGACCGACACGCAGCTGACGATCCCGGTGGCCGAGGGCCGCCCGGTGCTCGGCACCTGGCAGGGGATCTACCTGTTCGAGCACCGCCGCCGACCCCACCGGCGCGAGATCGTGCTGCATCTGCTGGGAGAGTGAGCTTACCCCATCCGCGCGTCGTAGAGCCGGAACACCGCGTCCGGATACTGCGTCCAGGCCAGCCGGGCGCTGCTGGCCTGGATGATGGCGTCGAAGTGCAGGAACAGCACCGGCGCATCCCGGGCCAATTGCTCCTGCACCTGGTGATACAGCGCGACGCGGCCGGCCTGCTCGGCCCCGGTGCGCGCCTGTTCGAGCCAGGCGGTCACCTGCGGGTTGTCGTAGCCTGCGAAGTTGTTGGGACCGCCCTTGGTGAACCAGAAATAGGTGTTGCCGTCGGGGTCGTAGCGGCCGCTCCAGGGCGACATGCACAGGTCGAAGTCGCGCTGGCGCAGCACGGTGATCAGGCTGGTGGGGTCGATCTGCCTGACCTCGACGCGGAACCCCGCCTCATTGGCCTGCGCCTGCGCGATCTGCGCGATGCGGACCATCTGCGGCGAGTTGGTGACAGTGATGGTGACCGGCACCGGCGTGGTCACGCCCGCTTCGGCCAGCAGCGCCTTGGCGCGGGCGGGGTCCGCGGCCGGTGGCTTGAACGCGGGGTCGAAGGCCCAGGCGACGGCCGGCGAGAGCGGCCCCTGCGCGACGCGGCCGGTGCCGAAATACACGACGCGCTGCACCACCTCCGGGTCCACCGCAGCCCCGAAGGCGCGCCGCACCCGGGCGTCGTCGAAGGGCTTGCGCGTGACGTTGAAGGAGAATGCGCTGAAGCCGAGCGTCGGGATTTGCGAGACCCGCACGGAGGCTTCGCGCGCCAGCCCGGCCACCGCCTGCGGCGGCACCCCGTCGATCAACTGCAGCGTGCCGCTGCGCAGGTTGGCGAGCCGCACCGTCTCGTCCGGAATGGGGCGGAACACCAGACGGTCGAAGCCGTGGTCCCGGCCGCGCCAGTAGCCGTCGAAGCGTTCCAGCACCAGTTCGCTGTTCTTGGTCCAGCTGGCGAACTTGTAGGGGCCACAGCCGACCGCCTGCGTCGGGAAGTCCTGGCCGAGCCGGCGCACGGCGTCCATCGAGACGATCATGCCGGCGCGGTTGGTCAGCACCAGCGGCAGCGGCGCGTAGGGCGCCGACATGCGCAGCTCGACCACGAGCGGCCCGGTGACCGCCACCTCCTGCAAGGGGCCGAAATCGGCCTTGCGGATGCTGGCGGTGGCCGGGTCCAGATAGCGGTCCAGGTTGGCCTTGACCGCGGCGGCGTCGAGCGGCGTGCCGTCATGGAAACTAAGCCCGGGGCGCAAGGTCAGCACGTGGCGCATCGGGTCCGGGCTGCTATGGGTGGCCAGCCCCGGCGTGATCGCGCCGTCGGGCCCGGCCACCAGCAGCGTTTCGTGCAGGCAGTACATTACCGCGTTCTCGAAGAACGAGGCGGAGAAGGCGGGGTCCAGCGTCACCGGGTCGGAGACGACGCCGATGGCGAGGGTTCGCGGGGCGGCAGTTCGTGGGGCCTGGGCGGCGGCGCGGCCGGCTGCAAGCAGGGCCGGGGTGGCGAGCATGGCGCGCCGGGTGAAGTCCGTCATCGCAATCCCTTCAAGCGTGTTGCAGCGCACGGGGGTCGAGGCCGTCGCGCAGGCCGTCGCCCAGCAGGTTGAACCCGAGCACGACCGCGAACAAGGCGAGGCCGGGGAACCAGGCCAGCCAAGCCGCCTGGTCCAGGAAGCCCACGGCGTCGTGCAGCATGTTGCCCCAGCTGGGCGTGGGCGGCTGCACGCCGAGGCCGAGGAACGAGAGATAGCTCTCGGTCAGGATGGCGGCCGCGATCAGCACCGTCCCCTGCACCAGCACCGGCGACAGCGCGTTGGGGGCAACGGTGCGAAGCAGGATCGCGCCCTCCGTCCGCCCGGCGGCGCGGCTGGCCACCACGAAGTCGAGGTGGCGCAGGACGACCGCCTGGCTCCGCGCGATGCGGGCGAACACCGGCAGGTTCACCACGCCCACCGCCACGGCGACCGTCGCGGCCGAGGCGCCGAGCGCGGCGGTGATGCCGAGCGCCAGCAGGATCCCGGGGAAGGCGAGCAGCACGTCCACCAGGCGCATGGCGATCCTGTCGGTCCAGCCGCCCAGGAAGCCGCAGGCCAGCCCCAGCGGCGCCCCCAGCAGGGCCGCGCCGCCCACGCCCTGCAACGCCACCAGCAGGCTGACCCGGCCGCCGCTCATGATCCGCGACAGCACGTCCCGCCCCAGGTCGTCGGTGCCGAAGGGGTGGGTGGCCGAGGGCGGCTGCAGGGTGGCCATGAAATCCGGATGGTCGGCGGCAAACGGCTGCAGCGGCGGGCCGGCGGCGACGGCGGCCGCGATCGCTAGGACGAGCACGAGCCCGATCAGGCCGCGCGCGCCGCCCAACCGCCTCATCCTCCATCCCGGGCTCCATCCCGGGCGCGCGGGTCGATCGCCAGGCAGAGCGTGTCGGCGAGCAGGTTCACGACGACGAACAGCGTGGCCGTGACCAGGATCGCGCCCTGCACCACCGGGTAGTCGCGGGCGAAGATGGCGTCGACGATGAGCTTGCCGACGCCGGGCCAAGCAAAGACGGTCTCGGTCACCACCACGCCGCCCAGCAACTGGCCGAGCTGCAGGCCGATCAGGGTGACGACGGGCGCCAGCGCCGGGCGCAGCGCGTGCCGCCACACCACCCGGCGCGGGCGCAGTCCCTTGGCCCGCGCGGTGCGGACGAAGTCGGCCGGCAGCACGTCGAGCAGGGCGCCCCTGGTCATGCGCATGGTTGCTGCCGCCAGCGCGGCGCCGAGGGTCACGGCCGGCAGGACCAGGTGGCGCAAGGCCTCGAGCGGGGCCTGGCTGAAGGCCGCGTAGCCGGAGCTGGGCAGCAGCGGCAGGTGGATCGAGAAAGCCAGGATCAGCAGGATGCCCAGCCAGAAGCTCGGCAGCGACAACCCCGCCAGCGCGGCCAGCGACGCCGCCGCGTCCGCCGCCCGGCCCCGCCGGGTCGCCGCGACGACGCCGGCCGGCAGGGCGATCAGCAGCGAGGCCAGCAGCGCCGCCGCGGCCAGCTGCAGCGTGGGGACCAGCGCCGTTCCCACCATCGCCAGGACGGGCCGGCCGGTCTGGATGGAGCGCCCGAGGTCGCCGGCGAGGGCGGGGCCGAGCCAGGACAGGAAGCGGACCGGCAGCGGCTGGTCGAGCGCGTAGCGGGCGCGCAGCGTGGCGATGCTCTGCGGGTCGGCCTCGAGCCCGAGCATGGTGACGACCGGGTCACCCGGCACCATCGCGAGCAGGGCGAAGGTCAGCACGGAGAGGCCGAGCAGCACCGGGAGCAGCGCGATCAGGCGTCCGGCGAGCGCGCGCATCGTGGTCCCGTGCTGGGCTGCATGGGCGGAAGCATCGGGGGTGCTTGTCGGCCGGTCAACCCGGGCCTGGACGCGCAACTGCGTTGGAGTTACCGCATGCTCCATGCCCGCCGCCCCCGTCTACCGGCCCCGGCCGGACGCCATCCGCGCCCTGTTCGGCCGCACCCGCGCCGTCATCGGCGTGATCCATTGCCTCCCCTTCCCCGGCGCGCCCGACTATGACGGCCAGCCCATGGCCGAGATCACCGCCCACGCCGTGGCCGAGGCGGGGCGCTACGCCGCGGGTGGGGTGGACGGCCTGATCGTCGAGAACCACGGCGACATCCCATTTGCCAAACCGGATCAGCTCGGCCCCGAGGTCGCGGCCTGCATGGCCGTCACCACGGCGGCGGTGGTGGGCTGCTGCAATCGGCCGGTGGGCGTCAACGTGCTGGCCAATGCGGCGCACGTTGCGATCGCGGTGGCCAAGGCGGCGGGGGCCGGGTTCGTGCGGGTGAACCAGTGGGCGAATGCCTACGTGGCCAATGAGGGCTTCATGGAGGGCCAGGCCGGCTCGGCGGCCCGCTACCGCGCCGGCCTGCGCGCGCGGAACCTGCGCGTATTCGCCGACGTGCATGTCAAGCACGGCGCCCACGCCATTACGGCGGACCGCACCCTGGCCGAACTGGCGCGGGACGTCGAGTTCTTCGACGCCGACGCGGCCATTGCCACCGGGCAGCGCACCGGCGACAGCGCGAGCCTGGAGGAGCTGCGGGCCATCGCGGCCGGCACGTCGCTGCCGGTGCTGGTCGGGTCCGGGGTCAACCCGGGCAACGTGGGCGACATGTTCAGCGTCGCCAGCGCGGTGATCGTGGCGAGCGCCCTCAAGCGCGACGGCGTTTGGTGGAACACGGTCGATCCGGACCGGCTGCGCGCCTTCATGGTGGAAGCGGACCGCGCCAGGGCGCCGCACGAGGCGTGAGCGGGCGGGTGCTGGTGCTGGGCAATGCGGGGGTGGACCTCGTGATGCGGGTGCCGCGCCTGCCGCGGCCCGGCGAGACGCTGGTGGCGGGGCCGATCCGGCGCGCGCCGGGCGGCAAGGGCCTGAACCAGGCCGTGGTTGCCGCGCGGGCGGGGGCGGCTGTGCTGTTCTGCGCGTCGCTGGGCCGGGATGCGGACGGGGACTGGGTGGCGGAACGGCTCGGGCAGGAGCCCCTGGCGCTGCGGCATTTCCCGCGCCCGGGACCGCCGACCGATACCTCGATCGTGCTGGTGTCGCCGGACGGCGAGAATTGCATCGTGACCGCGGGCGACTGCGCGGACGCGCTCGAGCCGGCCGAAGCGGAACGGTTCGCCGCGCGGGCGGGGGCGGGCGACATCCTGCTGCTGCAAGGCAATCTGGGCCTCGCCGCGACCTTGGCGGGGGCCCGGGCGGCGCAGGCAGGCGGGGCCCGGGTGATCCTGAACACTGCCCCGCTCCGCTGGCCGGTGGCGGTGGTGTTGGCCTGCTGCTGGGGCGTGGTGGCGAATGCCGGCGAAGCGGAGGCGATCACGGGGTTGCAGGCGGCGGCGGCGGCCGCGGCCCTGGCCGCGATGGGCCCGGCGCTCGCCATCGTGACGATGGGGGCGGCAGGCTGCATTGCGGCGGGCTGCATCGCGGCGGCGGGCATCCGCTATCCGGCGCCGCCGGTCCGCGTGGTGGACAGCACCGGCGCGGGGGACGCCTTTTGCGGCGCGCTAGCGGCGGCGCTGGCGGGCAGGGCCACCCGGGAGGAGGCGATCGCCGCCGCCCAACGCACCGCCGCCGACACGGTGACCCGGCCAGGCGCGTTCGACTCCCTGCCCCCGGCGATGAAGGGCGGGTAGTGGGTCAGTTTGCATGTCGGCTTTCGACCCATGTAAGCCGTAGGAGGGCAACTCGGCTGACCCGGGAAGCGGACGGTCCGGCTTCCCGAGCCTGGTCCACGGTCCTATGGCTCGGCCTGAGTTTCTACTGGCCAGTAGGTCGACGTTGCGCGATCCGCTCTGAGAAGCGGGGGCCGCCCGGCCTGGCGACCGTGCGGCCCGTACGCGTTACGGCACCAGCGCGCCCTGGGTCTCGACATAGACCGCATAGACCGACGTGCTCGCGGTCATGAATAGCCGGTTGCGCCGCTTGCCGCCGAAGCAGAGATTGGCACAGGTCTCGGGCAGGTGGATTTT
>JAABUK010003225.1_pt1 | contig 27869 bp, 43 predicted proteins | sample 5559141 | NCBI WGS metagenome assembly JAABUK01 (sample SAMN10711869, study PRJNA513367) | rock metagenome | isolation source: Antarctica rocks | place: Antarctica: Victoria Land, Pudding Butte nord | collected 2016-01-03
TACCGGCATCTCTACCTCGAGGAAAGGCAACCTGTGTGACTCGGGACATTGAGAAGCTGAGCACTGTGACAGTTCATCTGCCTGACTATGAACAGCCTCAGCTGCATGGGGGTCACAATGAGTCTCATGCTGATACTGTTCAGACCCCAGTTGGGTCTATGACCAACTCGCCAGCAACTAGCTTGCTTGGTATCATAGGTATTGCATAGATGGTTCATAGGTCACAGGGTAGATTCAACTTGGGCAAAAAGGTATGGCAGCAGGCTGGAGCATGTGTAGGGATGTGCTCAGGCATTTAGGTGAAGGGTTAGGATCCAACAGCATACTCCCGCTATCTGGATCATGGGAAAGTCAGCCAAATGTTGGCAGGTTAATCGGGTCTCTGGGAGTTCTGTTCTGTCACAACTACACCTTTGTTTGAGCAGGATGCAAACAATTAGAGTGAACTTGTCAACCACCCAGCCACTTTCCCTTCCGCTTGTCCTGTCATGTCCTCTCCATATGAGACATTGTCGAGGGGCAACTTTTGTACTCTCCTCTTTTATTCTTCCCCCTCTGCACGTTCTGGTTGCTTTTCATTCTTTTCGCCCTCTCTCTTACATCTTGTGTTTGTGTTCGGCTTTAAGTAAAGGGATTGCATACTCTGCAATATCTAGACTAGATAGTACCGTCATGCAAGAGGTATGGTCAGGCACGCTGAGTTCAATGTCGTGCTTTTGTGAGCAAGGACCATTTAAAATATGCTTGGTTGTTTGTTTTCAAGCAAAAGCTGGCACTTATCTACTTTTGATGTCAGTACCATTTTAACGGTAGAATAATTGAGGAAGCCTAAGCTAAGAGCAAATAGCTTAGCTGAACAAGCATAGTGACGCAGAGTCTGTTCGACTTCTGCATGGCCAACACATGCATGCGTACATATGTTCAAGCCTGAAGCTCATTTGCGTCAGAATTCACTTCAACAATACAGCAATCAAAGACTGCTACTCTCAGTGCTGCAAGACCCGAAAATGAAATGAAGCTGATTGCTGCACAATCAAGCACAGCATGAAGGTTGTATGCATCTCATAATATACAACATGTGCACCATCGTCGTGACATGTGATGCCCTAGCCAGTCAACACCATTGGTCAAAGTACAAACTCAGCCAGCGCCAGGTGCTAACCAGCAACGACTGACTGTGCTGTGTGTTGAAGTTGTTGCGCCAAATTAGCAGCAGCTTGCGCTCCTTCTGGATTTGTAAAGAACTGACATAAGTCACCAACCAGCATCGGTCTCAAAGGGGGCAACGCTTGCTGCTGGTCCAGCACCCAAAACACTACAGCCAGCATACTCTGTGCACACTGCTTGACAACATCAACCTGATGTTGAGGTGGCTCAGATGTGTGCACAATGGCCACAGCATGCAGCAACAGTTTAGCTGCATCTTTTATGGTATGTGCTGATGTGAACACTTGCTCAGCAGTTTGCACATCCCCAGGATACTCCTGCAGCTGGCTTTGGATCTTGTGTAGATGCTCAGCAGCAATCTTGCCAAACGTCTGCAGCAAGCCTGCATAAAGCATAAGCGGTGAGCTTGCCAGCCTCTCTGAATGTCATAAAGCGCCGTCGCAAAGCCACAGAGTCTGCCTGCGCCCATGGGGTGTTGTCACTCATCACCATTCCACAGCTGCAAGGCACACAGGTGCGTACTTGCATAGTCACCTTGAGCAGAGTGCAGGGGGTCTAACCCCTGGTTCGCCGCATCGTTCCTGTCTTGCCACCCAGAAACTGATGCTAACCCATTTACACCAGCTTCCTCACCGTTTGGCACGGACCTATTAAGAGACAACGACTGCCCGGGCTGCTCATTTCCTGACCAAGATATGTTGGTAGCCCGCTGAGATGGTAGCATGTAGCTGCCCAGCGCCTGTCCCATATAGCTTGCACCTATTGGGGGAGCAGGGGATGCAGCTCGCTGCTGCTGCTGCTGCTGCAGCACACTCTCCTGCTGCCACACTGCTGGTGAAGCAAAGGCATTGCTCTGATAGGCAAGGGGGCCTTCATTGGGAAGACCAGGTTGAGGGGAAGGTCGCCTGGCGTGGCGCAACTGCTGACCCACAAAGATTGGGTCTATTGTTGCAGACGGCTGCGTTGTTGGCGAGGCACCATTGCTGGCATGTGCTTGTAGCAAATGTCTGCTTTGCCCTTGATTCACTGAGGTTGCAGCCTGCGTAAGGGCAGAAACAACAGAGCCTGGTCAAGCACAAAGCAGGCAATTTGAGCATATGACAAAGAGGCAGTTGACTTGCTGTACCAGCAGCCAGTTCATGATATGTGCAACTTGAGCTTGGCCTGTGTTGAAAGTGTGCACTGTACATGCCCTGACATCACAGCACCTGTGCATTGCAACAGCCACATGCCAAAGCAATATCAGTCTTGGAGATCTATACAATCTCAAGCAGCTTACAGCCAGACAGCAACGCAAGACATGTACAGTGTATGACAAGGGTCCCAAACTGTGACCACTTGTCAAGAAGTGGCAAAGGCAGCTGACAACAGACCTGGGCCACCTTGGTTGAGGGCCCTATGGGTCCTATGGGTCCAGGCCCACCCCTAGGAGGGAAGGAGGGTGTGCGCAGGGGTGGCTGCTGCTGCTGTTGCTGCACTGACTGCTGGAGCAGCTTGGACAGGCGTTGCACTTCCTCCCTGCCTTTTTGAAGGGCAAGGCGTGCCTCTAGCCCAGTCACAGCACCCACCTTCACATGAGCCACTGCGCCACACATCAAACGAACTGCAGATACTGCAGATAGCTCCTCCAAGCCAGCATTTTGCAGCATTTACCTTCGTAAGAGTACTTTGGCACAAAGCATTGCACCACATTCAGTGTGAACATGCAGCGATGCCAAGAGGCAGATGGTCCCAGCCTGGTGTGAAAGCAGATGCTGCAGCAGGTAGCGAACACAGTCTGACAGCTGCCCACAAACAGTTGCAGGTAGTGACACAGCCCGGATGTGCAGTCAGCATGTTACCCTGACACACATGTGAGATGGGGACAAGGCTGCCTTAGGCTGCACTGCAACCCAATTGCTGTCATACCTGTGTCAATTTTGGCGGGAAGGGGGAGCATGAGCAGCATGGTAAGGACATGTGAGGCCAGGTCAGCAAGTGCTGACAGCCTTGTGGGGCGGTCTCTGAGCTTGAGGGCAGCTTGCAGGCAGGCATGGCTGCGTGAGAGGTCTGCGCTGCTGTGCAGGCTGCTGGACATGTCCTTCTTCATCACTGCCAGCATGTCTGCCACATCCCAAGGAGGTGCCCTGGAAATTGCCTACATGCCCATAAGAATGATGTGCAGTGCTCGTCATGTGACTTTGCCTGTGATCATCGGCAGTGACAAGGTGTGTTTGATCAGCTACAAGTGCTATATGCAAGCAGTAGTTGCAGGTCGATACATGGTAATGATGGCTGTCCTCATGCTGTCTAATGTGAAACACTGCAAAGCATTACTGCTTGTGCACATGTGCAGCAGCTTGACGCCTGTCACTTCTGGTTTGCAAAGATGCCCATGTGACATGTCAGGCATTACCCTGTATGATTGTGCATGCGTCTGTACTGCAAAGCATGTTCTATACCAAATAAGGTGAACAACTCAGAACCCTGCCAACTGGTCATGACTTGAAGGGCAGACCTGTTCCCAGAAGTCCCCCATTCCAGACTGCAGCTCCCACTGCATGAAAGGCTGCACCCCTTCCATCAAAACCTGCCACAGCTTGTCACTCAGCTCCTGTGCAGCTTCAGCGCTGCTGCTGGATGCACCACCAAGGCTGGAAGCAGACTCCAGCCCAGACCGCACATCTGACATTCTCATTTCACCACCAAGTGTGTGGCCCATGCTAGTGGCAGTGCCTCTGCCATTGCTGATCTGACGTTGCAACACATTGCCTGCAGGATTGGCACGGATTGTCTGGGTCACAGAAGCTGACATGCACCAGAAGCAGATGCATGCCAAAAGAAAGAAATGCATGGTGGGTATGTGCACCACCAGCCTGGACATGTAATAATGACAGTACAGATTGCACTGCAAAACAACAGGCAAACCAACTCTGTACTGGCACCAGGCACAGAGTGTTGATCTGTAAAGAATATGCAAAGACGTGACTGAGTTGGCCACAGTCATGCAACACCCCCAAGTGGGGCTGATGTAGGTGTATATGTACAGCAGTGACTGTGTATGACCAGCCAAAGCACAAACAGCAGAATGGCAGATGCAACCAATTACCAAGCTGGTGTACAGCAGGCAAAGGGAAGACACAGCTCACTGAATGACAACAGATGGCACAGATAGAAGTCTTCAAGGCAACAGGCACAAAGGGCGTACTGCAGGAAACAAAAGGCATGCTGTGGGAAACAAAAAGCATGCTGTGGGAAACAAAGGGCATGCTGTGGGAAACAAACGGCATGCTGTAGGAAACAAAGGGCATGCTGTGGGAAATAAAGGGCATGCTGTGGGAAACAAAGGGCATACTGCTGAGAACAAAAGGCATGCTGTGGGAAACAAGGGCATGCTGTGGGAAACAAAGGGCATGGCACGACACACAGGCAGGACAGACCTGGGAAGCCCCCTTGTTGGTGCTGCATGCTGCCCATCCCAACTGACATCCCAGACTGTGGACCCAACTGAGGTTGCTGCAACCCCACTGGGCCGGTCCCAGTTGATGGGTGTGTTGCGGGGGTGGAAGGGGCGCGGGGGTAGCCATGTGAGCCAGTGACCATGCCTCGGTGCACCATTGGTGACTCTTGCAGCCTAAATAGGCTCCCATGTATTGAAGCCTTCTGCTCCTGCTGCTGCTGCTGCTGCTGCTGGTAGTCTTGCAAAGCCTGTTGTGACTGCTGTGACTGACTTCTCTGGTCAGGAGGTAGTTGTTGCTGCTGCTGCTGCTGCTGCTGCTGAGGGACTTGATCTGGAGCCTGGCTTCTGTTCCTGGCTGACAGCATCCTGGAGATTGCAGCGCTGCTGCTGCTGCTGCTGCTTTCAGTTGGGTTCCCAGGGGGCCATGGCAGGGAGGCATGTGACCCTTCACCTACCTGGCCACTGCCAGAAGCGTTTGCCAGCTGCACCTGTGAGGGGAGAGAATTTGGCGCACCTGCAGTGAGGCTGGCCAACGCCTCAGGGGGCTCCATAAACAAGCCCCTGGGGCGCCTGGGGGATGACCCAGGGGAGTCTTGAGGGGGTTGGGAGTGTTTGACTGGGCTGGTGTCTGATGAGATGGAGAGGAGCTGTTTGTGAAGGTGAGGCTGAGCTGCTGGGAAGTGGGCAGGGCTGAGGGCTTTTAGATTGTTGGCCTGCGCCTTGAGGCCCATGTTGTTGTCCTTAGTCAGCAGCACTGCACCAGACTTGCTTGCTTCCAAGTCACCCTGCATTGCAGATGACATCATGTCCGTATCTCACCAATGCTGCAAACTGGCTGCTTGGACATAAGCAACAATGAAAGGTGACAGCAGTAGAAGGACAAGACAGGCCTGATTCAAGCTTATGAGTGCATGTAGCATGCTAGTCTGGGTAGCTCCATCCTGCATTAACTTGTGCCCATAGAATCTACAAAACTGCGCCTATAAAATTAGTATTGCGTCTATGGAAGAAGATGACACTGTGTGTAATAATGTCCATAGAATTGAACTGTGTCCACAGAAGACTTCAGATCGTTTGGTGCATGCAGGACAATCAGAAGGACGTGAGCAGTGCAGCCAAAGGGATTTGGGGTGCGGGTCCACCTGCAGGTGGGCTTCTTGCATTCTGCGCTGAATGTTCATGGCACAGTGTATGATGCTATCGTCATTCAGCACCTTCTTGCCCCTCACCCCAAACTCCTTATTTGCCTGTACAAACCAGAAGCACATTGTGAGCTTGGGTAGACATGTGACAGGTCAACTCAGCTCTAAACAATGTTCTACACAACTGTGACAATAAGCAGCGCATACATCGAAAACGCTCAAACTGCTGAACAAGAATGAGCTTTTGGGGGAGTCAATGACTCAGACCTTGCTGGTAGCCAGATCAGTTGCAGATTGGCAATCTTCTTTGATGTGTCAACACCACAGCATGATGAGAAGCTAGAGTACAGTGCTTTCTGTGTTACTGCAAGCACATGCCCCCATAAAATTCGACCACCAGCAAAGTCAAAGGGTGCAAATAGTAAGACAGTCAGCGTGGGCAAAGCATGCAGGTAGACAATCGCCTGCTTGATCCATGCAGTTGCATGCTCATGGTCAGATACATCAGGTGCAGGAAAGTCTACTGGCACTGCATGTTTGCATGGGTGCATGCTGACCTTGACAGCATCAGCTTCAGATTGGTAGTGCAGGCAGCTGTCCTTGGTGAGCATAGTTGCCAGGCCCTTGATAGCCCGCCGCGCCAGGGGAGCCACATCCCTCTTCCCACCTGACCACCCAACAACCTCAATGGATGTTTGATGCCAGGCACAGATGACAAGCCAGCAATGCAGTTGCCAAAGCAGGCAGGCACTTTTCTGCTGTTGTGATGCCACTCATGATTCACAAGCCACCAAGCCAGGTGCACATCAAACAAGCAGCTGTCAGTATGCAACCATGCACACCGAGCACCCGTGACTTTCTACCCAGCGGAGACTTTTGAGTAACCTGGCGTGCCCTTATTCTCAAACGTCAGCATGTGTAAAGTCAGGGTGTGTAGAGTCAGCATGTGTAGAGTCAGCGTGTGTAGAGTCAGCATGTGTAGAGTCAGCATGTGTAGAGTCAGCATGTGTAGAGTCAGCATGTGTAGAGTCAGCATGTGTAGAGTCAGCATGTGTAAAGGTGCAAGCCTGAGCAGGTGGGCAGGCAAGACAAACCTGGGATTCTGAGGACACTGTGTTCAGCCTTCAGCTTGTCCAGTTCCACCAGCACAGCCCAGGGGACCACCAGCAGCACCTGGACCCCCGGGGTACCCGCCTGCTCAGCCGCCACTGCCCCATCCTCCCCCAGGTTGCGGTGAAGGGCCTGGATGAAGGACCAATGAGAGAGCAGCACACTGGTGTCCACCACAACAAACAGCCGCACAACTCCTGCACACCACCCCCAGGGCTTTGTCAGCCAAAGCACTACATACAGCTGCACTACTCCATGTGTAAGCTGACTGCACATCAGCTTTGAAACATGACACGTCAGACGTAACTAGCTGTGCTGAATGTTTGCTGACCTTACATAGCAGCAGTGCCAGTTGCTGGTTGCTTGCATATGCACACACCAGCATACATGTGACCGTGCTGCGACTATGCACTGTGAAGCATCAGCTTGATCATATGACCAGAAAGACCAGCATCAGCCAGGAGTGAAGGGGCTGCTCAGTGGAAAACAGTGTGAGTACCTGGCTTGGTGAGGGCAAAGTCCATGGCAATTGGCTCCTGCTCATGTCCAGCCTGTGCGTTCACATAACACTGTTGGCTCAGAGTGGCATGTGCATCAATGTAACAACATGCCTGAGCATGGCTGGAAACCATGATCTGTGGTGACTTAGCATTTGATCACGGTTTGATGGTTCACCAAAGATGGTATGTTGTTTTGCACACTTTGCTGTTTGAATGGCATGGTTTGTTGCAACAAAGTTTTTGCCTGCCTGAAGCATATGTTCATCTGGCTGAGCAAGGTAAGCTCATACACCTGTGCTTGTTGATGCTGATTGTTGAGGTGCAAAGAACTGAAGTAGCAGCTAACCTGATGACCATACAACAGCATGGAGATGGTAGCATGGCCAGCTGCAGTGTCCCATTCCCTGCTGTCATGCCGAGCAGCTTGCAGAGACTCAATCAGCTGCTCTACTTCTTCCTCTGCCATGACTACATCACCGTCTTTGTCCTCATGATCTGTCAAAGAGCTTTGGGGTTCACTTGGGGTCCCAGTCGAGGCTTGCCCTGCGTGAAGGTCTGCATGCATCGTCACCAGCATCAAACAAGCCAACCAAATGTGGAGTGCTGGTTGAGTATGTGTGCCATATTTTCAGTAACAGTAGATTTGCACCTCGCAGTTCTTGGGCAAAGCGGCAGCGGATGCTGCGGAACTCTAAATGCAACAGACAGACAGACAAACGGATTGCAAAGCAGGCCCTTGCATACAAGGCTTTCTGGAATTTCAGCACACTGTGATTTCTTTGGTGGCTACAGCCGTGAGCTAATGCTGGCTATCCATACTGACCTTGACACAAGACCTGGCAGCATTCAACTGCTAACTTGAAGGGCAGCAAGCAGCTGGAGGGAAGATGCAAACAGAGGTCACTGGTAGCGGCCAATGCATCTGGAGGCATGCAGCTCAGTTGCTGTGCAGACAGCATCTGCTCATTGCCCTGCAAACAGAAAGACTGAGCACTGCTTCAAAAACACAGTCCCTTGGATTTTACGGCTAGATATGCTGACCAGTGTGTGTGATTGTGAAGGCAACAGCAATATGTATCTCATATGCGTACTTTCAGTCTGCAACCACCAAGCCTAGAGTCTGCAATCACCAAGCCTAGCAGGACTCTGTGCTACAAATTTGAGCTTGCATGCATGTACAACCTTGGGCCATCCTCTTTGAGAAGCTGTTTTGAAACTGCAGTCATGACATTGGATAGCTCACCCTTAAGCATTGAAATGTGATGAGAGTTCACGTTGCATATTTTACGCCAACTGATGGCAGTAGCTGACCTGGTGCTTGAGTTGCCATGCAGCTTCAGCAATGTCTTTGCTGGTCCAACCAGCGCTTTGTGCATGTGCAGCTGAGGCATGGCAGAGAACTTGCAATACAGCATTGCAGCAATCTGAGTGTGAGCCTTGCAATGTGACGTCGCAGATTGAAGTATCTGAGGGTGATTGTTCCACCTGTTTACAAAGGCGGTGCTCAACAATGGGTGAAAAGGGGTCAGGTGCTGCAGTGTAAGGGATAGCCTACCTGCAACAGTGCACCAGCAAGCTTTCGCTCACATATCAATGTCCCAAACAACTTGGTTCCCTGCATGATCCAGATCATGCTTTGACATCAAGTAAAAAAGAACGGAATGGCGCAGCAGGGCATGGCATGTTGTAATAACTTACCACTCCATGAAATAGTCGTAGAGGCGTCGGATTAGGTTGCATGGGCAATTATATTGTTGCCCGCCAGCACTTATCGCACCGATGGCTGAGACCTGTCATCGACCTCTGTGTCCTTGCGACCTGACTGTTGGTGCTTTCAGCAAGTCAGATCGTGATATAGCGAGAGCTCGGTCCAGAACCGCCAAGAGGCCACCGGTCTATGTTGCGCCATCGGGAAAGATATCCAAGGGCTCGCCGCTGACGCCAAACGTAGAGTCAGCCAATGACGGAAACAGGCAGTGCAATGTTGTGAGTGTGTGCGTGTGTGTGTGGGGGCGTTATGTCGACAATCCTCCTCCTCCTCCTCCTCCTCCTCCCTCTGGATCACTTCATCGTGACAGCAGCATCGCTTGCAACATGCGAGGTTTCCGTACTCAAGCCCAAACATACTTGCCCCCCCACGCACCAAACAGAGATCAGCCCTCACGACAAGCGCGAACGCTGGGGGATCTCGAATATTCAAGTCTCTACTGGAAGGTTGGCCTGACAAGTAGCTGCTCCATTCATTTTTGGTTGAGGGCTTCAAGCCAGTTTGAGCTCTGCAGGTAGAGCTGCACACTGCAAGTGAAACACTTTCATATGATCGGTGTCCAGCTCAAAGGTCAACCGATTTGGCTGAGAATAAAACCCCTGACACGGTAACCGCATGCCAAGAAGTCTGCAAAATAGGCTGCAAGGTTTGCTGTGCAGCTTACACTGCTGCTGCTGCGTGCGTGTAGACAGTGCTGCTATTTTCCGGTGCATCAAATGATGAAGATGCAGAAGACCTGCTGGACTGGTTCAGGGAAGAGGCATGCACCAGCAATGACACGCTACAAAGTGACAGCAACAGTGGGTGTGTGTCTTGCGTTGTCACGCCAGTCTCTTCGCTCACTGCCACAGCAACCTGCACAGCAGGTTGAGACCTGGCATTTTGTGGCATTGAGCACAGGCCCTGCCTGAAGCTGCCATCACACATCAGCAAGGAGCAGCGTGCACACTGGCACAGACTGGCAGAGCACAAAGGTCTCACATCCCAAAGCCAGGTGTGGAAGCTGGATCATGCTCAACTGCATAGCTATCATTGTCGCCATGGCACAGAGATTACCAGCCGTGAAACATGACACAAACGCAATCCAAGTGGTTCGCTCTCAAATTCCTGTGCATGCCACAAATATGACTCTCTTGACGCTCTATAATCACTCAGGGAGTGGGAGCAAATCGCCGGCTGCACATCATGTGTCCAGCAGCAAAGCAAAGCAGCTTAGGCCTGTCAAAGAGAGCAAGGCAGATATGGGAGTGGTGTCAGGCGGAAGGTGGTTGCATGTGGAGCATCAGCCAGGGTGAGGTTGCAGCCATGCTGCAAGAAGGAGGCCAAATACCCACCGATGTACAGCAGCTCATTGACAAAAGGTTTTTGCTGCTTAGCACATCGATTGTTCAGCAGCACCAGACTTGTGTGCAAGGCTGCATCAATACTGTTCTGTGAATTGTATTCTGTACATGTGTAATGCAAAGTACCCTGCAGCCTTTATCTCATAGTATATGCTGCATAAAGTACTTGTAACGGCAAAATGGATTTGTGGGTGTCAATCTGTATTGCAGAACAACAGACAGTTTATATGTCACTGGCTGAACCTGTAATTAGGTAGTACTGTCCTTGGCTGCAGGGAGAAGGGGCAACAGCTTGGTCAGCTTCTGCAAGACAGGAGGGCTGATGCCGCTCTTGAGCTGTTGTCAGCTCAGCCTGCCCTGGTATGGGTGCGTGATGATGAAAGCGGGGGTTACCCTCTGCATATTGCTGTATGGCATGTAGGTCCACTGTCTTGCAGCACTTCTGCTCTGTCTAAACTTTACGTGTTGCGTCTGGTTGCAGCTTTGTATTTGCAATGTGTGAGAAGCAATCGTCATGCTGGCTGCGCCTGCCTTTGGAAAATCTAGGGCGTCATACCTTTATCTGTCTGTTGTATTTGTCTGCGAATAAGAGTTTAGGGATTACAATGCAGTGTTTGAGTGGTTGAAGGGATCTGTATAAGACCTCTCATTGGATTTCGCAATTGGCGGTCCAAAAAGTTGAGCATGTGTCTAGCCTGTTGTTGACTCTGGCTCTCTGCTGGAGTAACAATGCCCAAGATGAAGACATTATGTGCAGAATCTGGTGTCAGTCGTGACACACATTCTGTCAACGCCCAATGTGACAGAGCAGCGGGATGGGCGGCGTGACACGCCCCTCATGCTGGCGCGCAAACGAGGGCTTGCCGCTGTTGAGCAAGCACTTCTTCAAGCAGGAGCCAATGATCTCCCCAGCTCCAGTCCATCTGCAGGACGTACTGCATGGTGTGCAGGTATGTCACCTGTATATATTGCAAATGCAACAAATGTTGGTGCACCATCATCCGATTGTGGTAATATGACTCCTTGTGATCAGGTTCCAGACTACAGCTATCTCCACACATCAAGGAAAAGCATCGATGTAGCAGCTTCGGTCACATGTCTTGTGCTTTTCCCCCACCTCGAAGCCTGTTTACAATCATTTGGTTGTGTTCTTGCAGGGCAACAGAGGCCATACAGCTCTCATACTCAGCCAGCAAGGAATGAGCCCAGTAGCTCCAGAAGCTATGGCCGTTCCCTGCACTACACTGCACCTGCTGTTCAAAAGCCGCCAGGACTGAGCAAACCTGTCTTGCCAGACAGACCACCAGGTTTCCCTTGATAGCACACCCCAGCCTGTGTACAGAGACCATGCAAGGCTTTGACTGATTCTGAGCCTTTGGTATCACACAATGCTATTGTGATTGATTGACACATCTGATTTCTAAAGTGTAGTTTTGTCTTTCCTTTAACGTGCTTGCTTCTCTCTGGCTCACATTCAGCAGCTTATCACCCAGCTTTAACCGCAGCTTAGACAGCATGCTAGCTGCAACCTTGGTCTCGCTGAAATTGAAAATTATGTCATTCAGTGACTCACGCATGCGCACTTCAAAACAAGATGTGACATATGAGCCCCTGCTCAGAGACGAGTCAAGAGTTTCAGACATTCTGCTCAAAGACCTGCTGCCTGTGCTGTGTGTACGCGACTAAATTCAAAACACATCCAAACGGGGATTCTGGACGGCGGCATTTGACGAGCAGCAGCGGTCATGGTCTGCAACCTGTGCTTGCCAGCACGAGCAGGTCGTCTGCTAGCACGTCGGTGGATTGCAATTGAGGCCGAAATCATAGCCCAGGTACAGCATGGATGGTATGATGTCTGACGACACGCAGTGCGAGCAGGACGAGCTGGCGGATCTGGTGGACTTCGAAGCCTCAGACGAGGAAGTGTTGAACAGAATCGAACACTGTGTCTCAGCGTTTTTGGATGAGCTTTCTTTTGGCAGACTGCAGAGCATACAGACGGTAGGAAAAGCAAAGAAGGATTGCAGCGCCTATGTACAGGCTCTTTAAGGGCTTGTTCAGACTGAGGCTGCAGTGCAGGTGTCTCGAGAAAGCAGCAATGCCTACCTTGGATCAGGTACAGAGCAGATCAGGTTGCAGCAGGCTGTGCAGACAAGATCTTTGATTTACAGACAGGGCGAAAGCGCCTTCCACTTTGTACGAATCTTCAAAGTCCTGGAGGTGGTACATGAGCTGCTCAGGTCAGTGGGCAATTAGCAGGGCCAACAGGTCTCTACAAGTGTGCTATGCTGCAAGTACAACATGAAATTCATTGCCAATGTATCCAGGACTGGAAAGCAAGCAACACAAAGGGACTTATATTACAGGCTCTTGCACCCTCCAATCTTCAGCACAACTAGGGTAAATTCACACTGCATCAGTCGCTTCTTCTTTCCCCTCTTTTGGTTGACTCCACAACTTGTTACAAAGTGCAGGACGTTCATGAGGCCATTCAGGACACAGTCAGCCTTTTGAGAGTTCCAAGGTCCTGCCTGAACATCTGCTGCAGTAGCAGGGGTGCTGTGAGTGGACTGCTGCATATTCAGGAGCATCAAAACGGGCCGTGGATTGATTGCTGCGCATCAGGCTGCAAAACTCTACCAGGCGACTGCAATGCCATCCTCAATTACTGCTTTCAGACAACAGCCCAGTACATAGTGGTGGTGGAAAAAGATGTAAGCACAGCCAGGACATGTTCATCCTGAGGTTCAACTTTGATGCATGGTACATGGCGCTACCCTGCCTAGACAGAGTTGATTGACTAGCAAGCCTTCACTAGAGCCACACCAAACTGCGTACAGACTGCTGTCCAATCAGTTGATGCAAAAAGCAGTATCATGTTCAGCACAGTGAACATGCTGCAGGCCATCTTTCAGAGGCTGGTGGAGGATGGGTTTTGCAACCTTGCTCCCAGCATTATTGTAACTGCCAAAGGCATGCCAGACCTGTCCACAAGGGTGTTTTTGCGGCAGCTGCATGAAGCCTTTCCACAGCTGCCTGTGCTGGGCTTGGTTGATTGGAACCCTTCAGGCAAGTCTTGAAGCTTGGAAATGCTTTAAACCCATGACAGCAGGCCCTGCAATCATGTTCAATCACTGCCTGCTATACATCAGCTATGAACCACTCAGGTGTGGCTATTCTTGGAGTCTACAAGTGGGGCAGTGTACGCATGGGGCTGGAGTCTCCTAGATATGCAGTGCCCAGCCTAACGTGGTTGGGCGCATGCCATGACATGCTGGAGGGTGCTGATGAAGAAGTATGGCAGCCTCTAACTGACAGAGACAGAGCAATGATAGGCAATCTGAGGAATGGCGTTCTGCAGCACAATGCTGCATGGACGCAAGAGGTGGATCTTATGGAAGAGTGGGGCAGTAAGGCAGAGCTGGAAGCTCTGTACAACGTATATGGCTTTGCAGGTTTTTCAGACATGTTGGCCCAGCGTGTCTTGCAGCAAAAGTACCGGTAAAGGTACTTGCAGTGACCTGAGTGTCACTTAGCAAGCCCAAAGATCAATCTCCTGCAACAAAGTCAAATGAGCTTCCTGTTGGCAAGCCTATGGCCCAAAGGGAAGCAGGGCATATGTGTGCATATGCTTGAGTAAAACACTACAGCAGTAGAAATGAGATGTTATCTGCAGCCTTTCTAAGCCAATCACTTCATTTGCAAAACTTTGTCAATTAACTTATGTCCTGCTCAGGAATACAGCGCTTTAGACAAAGGCTTCCTGTTATGTGGCGCCTGTCTGCTTTAATCGCATGTTATCATCAACCATGCTAGCTGTTATCAGTACCGTCTGCACAGGCTGTCAAACAATTTGGGTGCAGATCTCTAGAGGAGGCAGAGCCGTTTTAACCTCTCAGATTGCCGGGGTTTGATCTGACAATGTCATGCAGATCAGACATCTGGCAAAGACCATGTTGGTCTTCATTTAGATGTTCAGTCTGCTGCTGCATTGCTCAAACCCTAAATTATTTTCCATGATTGACCTAACAATAAGTCCGATACGTTCCGGAGACTCGGTTTTGTGATCCTTCCTGTTCCCTTGACGACGTGCAGCGCTTTCTGCTGACATACCGTTACTAAGTGGCAAACAGCAATCTGCATCGAGAGCTTGCTCAGATTCGTGCTCGCAAACGACCTCCACTTTTCCAGTGATCTGAGTGCGCAAACGTTTCTGGCGGGCGTTGCCAACGTGATCTGTTGCGTGATAATCCATCCGTTGATGTTTGTCGTTTCACCGGCTTTTGACCGATAGTCTGCTGCCGGTATTGCGTAGAAATGCGGGTTGTCCAGAGTTTGGTGCTTTTGTTTGCTGCAGTTGCGTTTGCTTCAGCTCACAGTACAGGTAGAGGGAATGCTTTGCCTTGCTGCAAGCACTTGGAAACCTTTATGCTGCTTAGCTGATGTCAGTGTCATGCAAGCATGACGGTGTTGGCACAGGTGCTGCAACGAGAAGACTAACACAGGACACCACTCCTCTGCAGTTCAATGTCACATTGGGAGGCCTCTCCGAGATCAGCTCAGATCAAGCAAGTCGCATCCAAGCAGCTTTAAGTTCCAGCCTTACACAGCCGGAAGCAGCTGATGTCGCTGTCAGCTCAAACACAATAGTTCAAGACGACCAGCTGACCCTGATCATTCTGGTCTATCCGTCTTCTGATGCTGATTCAGCAACACTACAATCAGAGCTTGAAGCAGTGGCAACCGGAAACCAGTTTACAGACAATCTGAGGGCAATGGACATCCCAGTGACCAGTGTGACAGTGAATAGTGTCAAGCCTCAGCCTGCCAGCCAGAGTGCTCAGCGAGCGCCTGTCACAGGATCTAGTCTCGCAGGTCTAGGCTTCTTCCATGCTGCTCTCTCTGCACTTGTGCACACTTGCAGGCCATTGCTGATCCAGCATTCATGTGCCACATTGCTTTTGCAAAACAAGTGTAAGCTGCAACATCGAAAATGCTCATCAGTGTGTATTGAGGCTCCACGTGTGCATGAGGCTGCACAGGGTATGGCATCGCTACTTAGTATCTACACAAGTTTGCACTGTTGCTGAGTGCAAACGCTGGAGGTTATCTGGTCAGCCGCCAGCCAACTACATATATGTCTGCAGGTGTCCTTGCTGTTATTGCTGTCGGAGTCATTCTTGTGGGGGTTGCTGGGGCATTTGGTGTAAGGAGTCTGTTCCAGATTCGGGATCAGATGGCCAAGGCCAAAGCAGGCTACAGCACAGTTGAGCTGTCAGACCCACATCAGACCATGGAAGCTGGAATGCTGCCGGAGGACTCATCACCACGACACAGCCCAATGGCTGGCAGATCAGGAAGCCCAACAAGGGGAAGAACGGATGAGAAACAGCATTAACAACAGTGTAATCACAAAGATAATAGTTTCTGATCATCAAGGTTTTGGCACCTCATGCAACGGCAGTCTGCATGGACTGTCCGCTGACAAGCAGAGTGATCCACAACTACTCTTCAGTACAGCTTGTCCTGATTGCACCAATGCCACATTACATCAAGGTGTAGAGGTTTGGTTCAAGTTGATTTCAACAGACCAGAGATGTCAAATCAGCCAGACAATGCTTTGTCAAAGTTGGATGTATTACTTCCTGTACAACAATACATTGAGTTGCACAACAGACAACTTAAACTACTCCACTGCTAATTCAGCGTTGCATAGCTGTAATATACTAGAATCTGTGTTGTACATATATCGATGTCTTGTATACATTAACGTTGACCACCAGCAGCAGCAAGGTGTCAACAGAAAAGCTGCTGTTTCTCAAAGCGCTCCTACACATCATGTCAAGCAAATTGAGCGGCACGCACAGGTGCACCTGCTAGATGTGCAACCACTTGATGGACAAAGCCCTGCTCTTTCGACATATCAAATGGGTCGGCTGACCCTCATATCTTGCTCCTATTCACTAATACCTTGCCACATGCCACAGCTTATTATCTTATAGTGGAGACTAAACTTGCGCCATATACCAACGTTAGCGAACAAACCCTTGATATGAGACTCCCAATGATTAGATGCAGGCATATATCAAACAAGAGGGTGGTCCAGACCTGATGCTGCAGCCACTGGCTGCATCATCTGAGGCTCAGATTGAGTGTGAGCATACTGTGCATGGACAGGCTGAGGAGCAACTGACGGCCATGGCGAATGCCTTCTACGTTTTGGATACACGCGTCTATTTGAGGGCACCTGATTCTGCCCTTGAATCCTGTTTTGCTGCTGCTGCTGCTGCTGCTGCTGCTGTTGAGAAGGTGTGGGCACAAGAGAGACACCATATGAAACCATCTTCTGATTTGCAGCTGCTCCAGCTCTGATAGCAAGAGATGAGATGCGTTGCTGCAGGGTTGACATGCGCCGATCGCTCCTCTCAGACTCTACTGCTAGCTTCAGAGCATCCCAGGTGCCGACGACCACCACCAGCTGCTTAGCCCTTGTCAAAGCTGCACAGCACAAACAGCTTTCTTGACACACAGGGCAGCAACAACTGCTGACAACAGAGCAAGCTGCCTCAGAGGGTGTGCCAGCAAGTACATACAATGGTCTGACATCCCATCAGCAGCTGACACCTGAAGAGGTATAGCAGCAGAAAGATGCTCTAATCCTGCTTGAATACAAACTGCTGACAAGCAGGCAGGGCAATGACATGAGACCTGTGGCAGGGCCAAAAATCTCAAAAAACACAGCCAATGCAACAATGCATGCAGGGACAGCCTATCCATTTGTGCATGATCTGTTCCAGGCAGCGTTGATCCACATGTTATCAGCATAGTACCATGATCCAATAGCAATCTATCACTCAGCAGACAAAGCATATTTGGTCAGGATCTGCTCTGCTTCACAACCTCGACAGTCATATGCTAGACCAATCCATTGACATAGACGATGTCAGCTCTACCGTCTAGTTGACTTACATAGACAGACACAGGTCAAGGCAGGGCACATGCAGCAGCATACATGACAAAGAAGACCGCACTCATGCAGGTTGATTGATTTACACTCTGCAGAAACTGATCATGACATCTAAAGGGCACCCACCTGTGTAGAGGAGGCGTCGAGTGAGCAGGGGGCGATGATTTGGAGATAGGACCAGCACGACCACAGGGCATTCACTGCCCTGAGCCTTGTGTACAGTACTGGCCCATGCCAACTGAATCTCATTCAACTCCACTCCCCTGTATGCTACTTCCTTATCTGCATTTGAACCAACACATGTTTGCAAATTGAACATCTCATATGTACAATTGTTACATCATTTTTCTCATTGACGACTTACGGTTCACCAAAAACTCCGACCACATATACAGTTGCAATGTGTTTGTGTTTGCCCCATGCAGGCCATGTGAGTCAGCTTGACAGCAGCACCTTCATTGCATATGTGCAGCATGCACATGGGATCAGACTGATACAGACACCATTGCACCATTGCAATGTCCCAGTTGCATGTGATGAGGAAAAGCAGCAATCAAAACACAGCAACTCCAACAGACGCTGGCATGCAACATATGTCAGTCCAGCGCATCAATCAGACATTCTTGCCTGGGAACTTGACTACAAGCTCTCGCTCAGCCTTATCGACTCTAGCCACAAATCCAATGTCTCCATTGAAGACATCCTTCTGGTAGTTGTTGCTGGTCTGGATGACACGGTCTCCCTGCCTCATCACACCAGCAGAGCCATCAAGGCTGCTGTCACCTTCACTGGATGATGCACTGCCCATTCTGCCCAGCAGCAGTTCTGCCTTCTTGGGGTCAGCTGGGTTTAGTAGGGCCTGAAGAGCTGTGTTGAGCTGGTTCACGCCTGCTGCTGCTTTTCGCATGGGAGACATGACCTGAAGAAACCCAGGGCCAGCAACCCATCAGCACGCACAACCCAGGATGATTCTGCTGTGAGGTGTCACACGAGCTGACTTGCTGCTGCCTATTTTTCTCGTTGATTGGAATGCAAAGTGATTGAGCGCAGAACAAACCTACCCTCGTGTCAGGGGACAGCACATATGCTTGCATGCATGCAGTGTAAAGAGGCCGTCCTCTCACCTTCAAAACCAAGCTTGCTTCGCTGCTGATGAAAGCAAAGCACCCTGTGAATCATGCTTGACATGTTGCATTCGCCACACCATGCATTCACAACAAGATCTTGCATGCATTGTGTCTCTCAGGCAGCGTCAACGGCACAAGCACAGCAGGAGTGACAGCAACATGAACTGGTAAAGCCTTGCGCGTGGCCCAGATTTCAATCTGCACACCTGAACATCTCTGCAGACATCAAACTTGCCAAGCAGTTGGATGAGGTGTGTGAGAGCCAGCTGCACTCCCTCCCCTATGAGTGGCACCGGCACTGCCATCATCACAGCATCGCTCCCAATGCCGCTTCTGTACCTGCCCTCCTGCATGCAGCCAACCCTTTCAGTGCTGCTTGCTGCAAAGAGCACAGGCTTGGGACAACTCCAGCTGAAGGATGACGCGTCAACAGTTACAACTTCAGCTTGCCAACTTGGCAGTGTCTGTTTGCTTTGTTGGATGCATGCAGAAGTTGCTGGCTGCTTAAATCACAATAAACAGTCAGCACAAAGTGCCAATCAGTAGCAAGGCACCGACATACAGCTGTGGCTGCTGCAACCTCAAGTGCCATGCTAGGCTCTACGACACGCATGGTGCTGACTTGACTGGGGTTCCATACATGCTGTTTGCACACAGTGAAGAGCTCACTGCCACTGTTATAGGACAGACAGAGGCTTGCCTTGACATGAGTGGGGTCGATGGTTGGCAGGCCCTGGTGTACAGCCTGAAAGTTGCCCCCATTGACAGCATGAGCTGTGCGTACGATGCCGCTCTGCTGCGCTTGTCTGAAGATTTCCCTGAGGTCCACGCCCGGGATGACTCCTGACTGGATGGCGTCTGTCAGCACCTTGCCTGCCCCCACCGGCGGAAGCTGGTCCACATCACCTGCACAAAGCTTTTTTTGTTGGCACCATGCAAGTGGAGCCTAAAAGCTGTTTGATGAGCAGCAAAAATGCAGAGAAAGTGAAAGAGCTAGCTGAGTTCAAAGACTGGCATTTGATCCTTGCTGCTTGACTCTGAAGGAAGTGTGGCAAAAGATAGGACAGGGTACATACGAAGGCATGTGTATGACATATGTTGTCTTCATACTGCAAGCAATGGTGCACAGAGAAAGGCAGATGCAGCTGGACTGGGAAAAAGCAGCCTCGTACAACGTATGCGGTATCAATATGCTCGTGATCAATAACAACACAGGCGGGCATTCCCAGCAAACCAATTCAGGTGGAGTGAGGATGTGGAGGTGAGTCATAGGCTTAGCACAGAGCATACTAGACTAGCTGGCAGGTTGGAGGTTATTGGGAGGGGCGGCTTACCAACAAAGACAAGCTGGCAGTGAGGGGGCAATGCCTGCAGCAGGGCAGCAGCCAAGGGCAGATCCAGCATACTGGCCTCGTCTATCAGCACTGCATCCACCTCATCCCAATCCTCTTCTACCACCCCTGCCTCATCCAGCTTCAGTGGATTCTGCTCATTGAAAGTGAAATGCCCTCCAGATGCTAAATCGAGCTTGCCATCTGCTGTTGATCTGGAGGAATCGGTGCTGCTGTGGCTGGGCACCCACTTCAGCAGGCGGTGAATGGTTGCTGCCTGCATGCCCGAGCTTTCTGCCAGTCGCTGTGATGCACGCCCTGCACACCAACTCACGCTGTACAGCCTGCCACTTGCTCCAGGTCTTGAACAAGCAGAAACTTTGCTAGTCTGAAAGAGACGCCCAGTTCATAGCGAAAATCTCAACTTGGGAACGCTTGGGGACTAGCTCTCGACTGATTACAACATAGGCTGTCGCGTACTTGCAATGGCAACTCTAGAAGACTTGAATGAATGTTGCGTTCAAACTGCATGCATCTCTGCCTGCACCATCTTGGCGGAAGGTCTATGCTGTGTGTCACTCTGTGTATGCTGAGTGTTAGTCACCCACTTGCATGCACATTGTACGGCACGGCAATGAGCAGACATGTGACATGATAGAAGAGGCATGCAGAAGGCAATGGCAGATCCAACCTGTGGGGGCACACAGTGCCAGCTTCTTGCCAAGGCCTTTCCACAGGTCCACAATGTACTTGGTGGTGGTGGTCTTGCCACAGCCTGGGCCTCCAGTCAGGATGCATACAGGAGCTGTGGCAGCCTGCATCACCGCTTGCTTCTGTCCCTCTGATAGCCTCAAATCTTTTCCTGCAGGCCCAAACATACACTGTCTTTACAGTTTACTGTTTGCATGTACTGTACCAAGTATCGTTGGCAAGTGGAAGCTGTGCAAAATTTGCAGTGTATTGACACAACCTGACTTGCAATCAACAGGTGTGGTGACTGTCATGAAATGCCTTTAGTGCTGTGTTGACAAGAGCTGCACTGTGCTTGAGCAATGTGGCCTGTCACTCTGTGTGCATGCCAAGTGCAAGCTGAAAGTGGGCAACACCCATTTTGCAACCCAAGCCAGTCGTGATGTGCTCAGCATGTGCAGGTACAGCTATCTCACACAGTCCAACTGCATCAGGTACCTGTACTGTTGCGAGCCATGAAGTTGGTGATCTGTTGAGTGTTGACCGCCAAGGGAGGCCTGCCTGCCAGCTCAGCTAGCTTGCTTGCTACCTTCACCTGCACTGGTGAGTATACATGTTGCTACAATTACACCAGTAGCATCTGCAACGACTACTGCAACAAAACACCTACTAGGGGTTCAACCATTCCCTGAAAAAAGAACGCATGGTGTTCAATTTTCCCAAGTGAATTGACTTGTGCTGTGCAGGAAGACACAACACAACCAAGTGGAGGTGTGATGCACAGCAAGGCAAAGTCCGTTTGTCCTTGCGATGAGAAGCAGAGAATGGCAGGCCTCGACCAGATTTGACCAAGCTCTGTCAGCACTGGAATCTAAAATCAGACAGACAAGGCTCACCTCAGCATTGAACATGGCTGGGGTGTAGCAGCGAAGAGGCGCATGCCAGTCAGGAGTGGGAGAGCAGGCGTCCATAGGTTGGCTGCTAACATTTTCTACAATCAACTTGCCGGTGTTGAAAATATCCTGGGCAACCTCCTGCAGGGCAGGGCCGCTCCATGCACGCCCTGCACAACACACAGGCACCATGTCAAGACACCATGCAAGCTAAGATGACATCACACCAACTTCTGTGCTAGTTACACATGCTGTTAGCTTCTAGTCTGCAGCACTATCATACAAAACCCCATGTACAGAAGATTTTCCCATGCTTCACTTCTAGCCAGTTCATGATACAGCCAGTCCATGTATTGAGTCAGATACAGGAAGATTCAGCAAAAAGCAGTACGCCATGTGTGCCCTCAGCACAACTTGACAGTCACCAATAACAAGCACCAATGCATTGGTCTCACACTGACACTCCACACCTGAGCAGCTCAATGCACACATCGAAGGCCACAACACACTTGTGAGGCAGCTGCTGTGTGGAAACAAGCTGTGGTGTTGCACTAACATGTGGTGAGTAAGCAATGGGAGGCTCGCCTGAGGCAGACATGAGCTTGAGAGCATCTGGCTGCAGCTGTTCCCAGGACATGTAGGTGTGGCCGTTGCTGCTGGCAGCGTGGGCCAGAGCCTGGTGCATGGCAGAGCCTGCTCGGCTGGGCAATGCAGGTGATGTGCCCAACAGCGTTGCCAGCTTCTCTGCAACCCTGCCGCCAGTACAGCAAGCCTTTGTGCCATGCATTGTCTGAACAAGGCGCAAGAGTGATCTCAAGTGAAAGTTGCACAGGATACGCAGAAGGGGCTGGAATGGTGTCGTGCAAGTTGCAGATGCTGCACTTTCCGGTCCACGTTATTCGTGGTTAAAAGGGCATTGCTGGCTGTGAGCAGTGAGCAGGAAGTGCCTGTGTTGAGTGAGTTGCGCATCAGCTGTATAGTATCTGGCCATAGAGCAGGACAAGATGGTGTTGACCTGAAAGTGGAGGATGTTGAGGCATGGGTGAGGCAGGTGTAGGGGTCCTGCCTCACTGCCTCCTCTGTAGAGCTGCTGTACTTGAGAACCAGCTTCTGAGCCATGGCACCAGACAGACCGTGCTTCTGCAGGAACTCCCTGGCACCTCTGTCACCTGCAACCAGGCAGCACCCGCAGTTACACATTGCAGCAAGGCCAGTTTGCCAAAATAGACACATGTTTTGAGCAGGTTTTTGGGTTGTGACATCAGCGACACTTCATTTGAGCAGAAATCCCCAGTGCTCTCACAGTCAACAGCAAAGATCTGGGACCCAGACTTGCTTTGCTGAATGGCACACCAGCAACAAATGGCGCGCGGTGCATGTCAAAGTAACATGGCACATGTGCATGACCCATGATGCTTTTCTGATGAGTAGTACAACCATGTTGGTTGCAGCAATGTGTACATGACGTTGATGGCATGCAAGCAAAATGCAGGCATAGGCTGCACCTCTACGTTTCTCCCACTCATCCTTGATCTTGACAGCAGTCTTTAGGCCTATTCCCTTCACCTCATGCAGCTTCTGGACAGCGTCCTTGCTGTCTAGCACAACCAAAATATTATCTCCATACTTGGCCACCATGTTGCCAGCTGTCACAGGACCCACCCCCTTTGTAGCGCCCCCACACAAATAAGCTATTAGGTCCCCTGAAGATGATGGGCGTACTTCCTCCGCCATAGTCGCCACCAGCTGAGGACCAAAGGTCTTATGCTTGGTCCAGCTGCCTTCACATTTCCATTGTTGCCCCACAGCCATTTCTGGAAACTTGCCTGTGACCGTGATCAGGCTATCGTTTGTTTTCTTGCCTGATGTTGATTTCTTGCCTGATGCCGGCATGACAAAACCACCGCATTTGTCCATCTTTATCCTGGCAACTGTGTAGCCGGTTTCCTGGGAGGAATAGGTGATCCTCTGAATGGTGCCTTCCACATATGCTGCTGCTTGGGCAGAAGTTGATGCAGATGGCTGATAACTTGCGGTTGCTTCTGGGGAGCGCATGGCACGTGCAGATTGCAGCAATGTGTCATCCTGAAGTGCTGGTTGCTGCTGTTGTGCCGCTCTGGCTGTGAAAGCTTTGCTGGGGATGCATCCCCGTGGCCTCATTGATGGCAGGCCGATTGAACGCTTGGGTGAGGCCTCGACAAGTCTGCCTGCCGGAAAGGATCCGCTTCTACTGTTCGCTGCACAGGAGGTAAATTTGCTATACATGGCGCTGCTTGAGAACCCATGACTGCTCGTCCCCGGCAACAAGGTTGGGCAGCAGGGCAGCATGGCGTTTGGCAGCGAAAAGGTGCTGATAGAAGACGCGCTGTTGGTGCCAGAAAAGTGAGCTGCTTGTCTGAGCTTCGCTGCGAGTAAACGCAGTCTGCTACCCATACAGATGCAGTGCGTCGCACCGGACCCTCATACGTATGCCGCGAGATGACCAATTCAGATGTCGTGCATTGCAATATTGCAGCTTTAGCGGGACTGAGGCGCCGAGTGCAGTGAGGGCGCTTGCAGACAAGCGCACTTGGAACGATCGACGGCTGAAGCGTTGCAAATCGCAGAGCGGCGCAGAGCGTCGCAGACAGGCGTTGTCTGCCCGCAATTAGACGAGCAAGCTAAGCTTAAGCTTTGAGTGTGACAAAGCAACTCCACGGCGCAGATCAGCCTGGCAGATGCACTTCACCTCCGCAATGAAGATGACTCATTTGCAGCGACACGAACGACAGCTGTTCTGGCCTACAAAGTCAAAGTCAGAACTGCTTTGTGAGCTGCACAGAGCATTGTAATCTCTCCCTCTCTCTGAGACTGTCTAACCCGCAATGCAAAGCCTCGCCAACTGGTCGCGATCTGTTTATATACAGCAAAAAAGTGTGCAGCCGAGCGGCATCCTTTTTGGGCAGCAACAGCGTTGGTTAGCGTCTCACCGGGGCGATGGCAGGAACAACCGAGATGAAGGTCCGACACTGGAAGACATTGGAAGTACAATGTTAAACAAGATAAAGTAAGCCTCATCAACCAAACTCCCCGAGAGGTCGTATGAACCAGCAGCTCACAAAAGACAATCAGTGAAACTCAAACTGCCCCAGTACATACGGCACTGACCCTGCTGAAGCTGTCGCCGGGTCAATAACAACCTGCCGTCGTTATGCAGGGAACTGCCTGGAACTGTATATCAGGGCTTCACCAAATTGGCCAACAGACTTACTTCAGGACGGTGGTCCCCACCTGAGTCAGCACGCCAGCAGCAGAGGTCCAAACAGAGATCCCCAATATCAGGTAAGCATTCTGCAATGGGGTTTTGCACACCCAGGGCTGATGCATGTGTCCTCTCAGAACACTGCTCATTGTGCAGCATCGCATAAGCAGCCAGCAAGTTTTGTTGCTTGCTTGCATCACCAGGCCTGTTTGGCGGTGGGCTTATGGGCGTAATCATGGAACGTACCTTGGGAAGAGCAATTGAGGGCATTGCAAAAGGTGCAGCAGAGCATCTGCAAGCCGCACAGGAGCGATCCGAGGAGCTGCAACAAGCAGCATCACAAGCTATCAAAGCAAACTCCCAGCTGAGACAACATCTAGGAGCTGATCTGCGGGTTGCGCCACCCATCTCTTTTCAGAGTGTTAGCGGCCAACACAATGGCCAACAGACCCAAGAGGCAAGTGTCTGAACACACTGAAGCTCCAGCTGGTCAATACATACAACAATACACATGTCTCTGCCGTGTACCCAGCCCACTCATCCTGAACCTAGTCACCCTATACCCAGTCATCCTGTATGTTGCTGACGGCGTCATGCAATTCAATAACAGCAGCAGCAAGAACCATCAGCCATATTTGAGATCTTTCCATGCATGTGATTGGCTGTGAATGTGCTTGGTATGTGTGGCGCTTGGGCCTATTCAACACAGCATGGTGCTGTTGCAGATAAAAGCTGGTGCTATTGTATGCAGGTTGCAATGGTACTTCCAGTGGTAGCCTCCAATGGCCGCACAGCGCACGCGCATGTACAGACTTCTCAGTCTGCTGGGCTAGATATACAGGTACAGCTGCCCAATGGTCAACTGATCAGAGTAGATTCTAAGCAAAGACAAGAAAATGACTACCTTGAACAGGATGAGGATGAATTTGGACCAAAAGGTCGTGTCATCGATGCAGACTGGCGTGAAGTGCGCTGAATCATGGCTTGATGGCGTGCGCTTCACACGGATACTCTGAGTGCATATGCATGCACGCCGTCAATGCAGCACAGCGCATCAAGCAGCTGCCTGGCATCTTTGTACAATTTGCATCTAGCATGCGCAGCTTGGTGTTCTTCAATGTTGTGTGTACTGATCAGTCTAGACAGATCTGTACTAATTGCGTGTTGCTATAGTTTACAACGGTAGTGCCTTGACACCTGATAATCTGTCAATTTGGCTAGAGTCGGGAAACTTTAGTTTTTTTGCATATTGAAAGAGTTACAAGGCCGACCAAGCTTTCGTCATTACAATACATTGTGAGCATCAGTATACGTTCACATGTTCTCGAATGAAATCATACCGCATATAAGCTTGCCTAGGTTTACAATGCCATCCAGCGTCTTTACAACCATGTAGCTCTTCAGCATCTGCTGTTGCGCAACAAATCGTACCAAAGCATTCATGCCAGCATTTCGTAGCAACTTTGCAACGCAACAAGCAAATAAATGTGTCCAGGCAGACCAACATTCAGCAGGCCTCAATGAGCAATATCAGGAAAAGCCAAAGGAACACTGTGAAGACTGCGCCACATGTGTGCACAGACTGGTATTTCATTCGGCATGAGTCTGCCTATTTTGCAGCAGCGAGCATGGATGCACCAGCCAGCACAATCAAGCCTGGCAGCCAAAAGCCCAGTTGCCACTTCCCTCTCAGCTCACCATACAGCAGGATGCCCCACAGGCCTGCTACAAACAGCCCACACTGCATGACAGGGTATGCTATGGACAAGCCCACTTGTGGGTCTGTTGTTGCTAAGATGGAGCACATGTTGCCTAGATTCCAGCAAGTGCCTGAAGCAATGCCTGGGAGGGCGGCCTGCTTGGGGTGCAGGGAGGGCCAGGGGCCCTGATGTACCACAACCAGAATGGCTGTTACTATTGGTGCTGCTATCAGCACACCTGCAAAACACAAACAGCTTCCGCAGCATCAGAAGCAATTTTGATCAACCACAAAAAAAGGACTGATATGATGCAGACCTTGCACAGACTGTACACATGCTCTCCACAGACTATACAATCAGGAGTGGCCACAAGGCATCATGGCCACAAGGCGGCATGTCAAATCACTCACATGTGCAAAGAACAAGCATGAACCCTTTCTTAGGCCAGTTTAGGCAACATCTGAGATGCCTGGCAGTAACAGGGTGACATCATGAAATGAGAACTTTCATGTAACAGTTAGCAGTGAGGCACAGCAGGGCAGGAGGTTTAGGCACCAACCCAGTGCAATAGAGGGCACAAAGGAAAGGCCTTGGGCTCTGTGAGGAGCATAGCTCATTGGGGCCAGTACCAAACCTGCAAAGCATCTGCTGTCAGCTGAGACATCTGTAGCTGAAAGCCTCCTGTTGAGCCATGAAGCATGTGTCTGTGTTGTGACATGCAAAGCTGAGTGTCACAGCAACCTGGCAAGACTGGCAGATCTGAGCACAACATTGGCATGTGATGCTGGGACAGAGTGGTGTTGTGGCGCAGAACGTGCAGCATCAGAGGTACGTGCCATACCACCTACTATGCACTGGCTGCTGAACATCATAGTCTAGGTGGTAATCAGACTAGATGCATGCTCATGTGCAATGCAGCAAGTTTTGCACATAAATGCAAGTTGTGATGCTGGTTGGCAGGGAGCCCACCCCCAAAGGTACCAGCAAGCAAGGCAAAGGCAGCCCCCACCAGCTGCTGCTGCCCATCAGCTCCCCCAGTCAAGCCTCCATTGTCTATCTGCTCTCGTATTGTTGCTATAAATGGCTTCTCCACATCCGCGTCTGCAGCTCAGCATTTCGCGCAAGCAATGAGCATGCTGTCAGTGGCAGCTGCATACAAACAGCCTGTGTTCCAGGTCTTTATTAGGCTCAAAGATGCATATTTGGCTGCTTTTAACAACAAAAGGTTATCCAGAGGACACAGCTATGATGTGTCTTCTTGCAATGTTGACAATCTACGCTGTCTGGCATAAATGTGTGTGCTGACAGTAACAGATTGAGGATCATACCTTCATCTGATTGCTGATTTGCTGCACTGGCCAGCTGGCCTGCTGCTGCATAGGCAACAATGGCCACAACCAGAACCAGGATTGCACACACTGCCAAAGCTGTTCTGGTGAAAGCTTCCCCTT
>JAABUK010003226.1_pt1 | contig 27869 bp, 10 predicted proteins | sample 5559141 | NCBI WGS metagenome assembly JAABUK01 (sample SAMN10711869, study PRJNA513367) | rock metagenome | isolation source: Antarctica rocks | place: Antarctica: Victoria Land, Pudding Butte nord | collected 2016-01-03
AATATTTACTATAATATATTATTATCGCTTATAATTCTAATCCTCTATTTTATTATATTTAAGAATAATAATAAAAAACCGAGTATTATATCTAGCCTAAATCTCGGCCTAGATCTAGTCTAGATATTCTTTAAATTTAGTTTAAATTCTATTTAATCCCTAAACTCGCTATTAAAGGCCTATATTTTTAATATTTTAATTATATCTACCGCTATTTAACGCGGTATCTAATTATATATTCTTTAATTTTTTTTTGGATTTACGATCGATATAGAGCCCCGGGAATTAAAGGTTATTAATAAAAACTTTTAAAATAATAATAAAAAAAGAATATTAATCTACGAATATATTATTAAATATATTTATAATATTTATAAGGAAGTTAGAGATATTATTTAAATCTAGGTTTAGATTTAATTTAAATATAGCCTAGATCTAGCCTAAATTCAAAAAAATATACTTTTAATATTTCGATTATCCCTACTATTATTTATATAATAATACGTTATTATTTATCTAATTTAGATATAATTAAGATAAGTTAGATTTAATTATATTTTACTATACTATATTTCGCTTATTAATAATTTACGAAATATATAAAATACGTATTTTATACCGATTAAGTAGCGATTTTATAAAACTATTTTTCTAAATTTATTAATAAACTAGTTAATAATATTATCGGGTATTATATATATTTTATAAAACTCCTCTATAAACGAAGTAGTTTTATTTAAATAAATATATAAATTAATTAATTAATTAATTAATCTGTTTTTTTAATTAATTATTTAAATAAATAATTATTTAATAGAAATTAATTTTAAAAAATAATATTATCTTCGTAATCTCTTACTCGATTTAAAGAGATTAAAAAATTAAAAAATTATTAATAATATTAATAAAACGTCCCTATTTCTCGGGCTATATAAAAAGATATTAATAATATATAATCGTACTCGAAAAAATTAAGTAATTATATAATTAATTAATAAAAGAGATCTAGGTAGTACGCGATAACGAGAAATATTTAAAATTAAATATATTATTTACCTAATTACCCTTATAATATTAATATTATTTATATTAATTATTTATTTTATACTATATATAATTAGAATAATAAAGACTTTATTATTTATAATTATTAATAATAAACTTTATATATACTCTATATTATAATTTAAATTAATAATAAAACTATTAATATTAATAAAAAGAATCTAGGGGAGGGTTAATTTAATTTTTATTTATTACTCTTCGAGACTCGATTAAAAATCGAAGTTTAATTAATTTAATTATTTTTATATTAAATAAATATAAAGTTTTAAAACTATTTCGAACTCTAAATAAATATATATATTAAATATAAAAAAGACTTTTCTCGCTCGTTAATATTATTTATATATAACGGAGTTAAAATATATTATTAATAATTTAATCGGACGACAAAAAATAATATATAAATTTCTCGAATTATATTTAATATAAATTTAATTCTTTTCTATTTATTAATTATATATATACGAGTTTAATATTTCTTAATAATTAATTTATATAAATTAAATATATCTTTATTATTATTATATATAATTAAGGTATATTAAAACTTTAAAAAAAACAAATAATTTTAAAATAAAATTATTATTTAAAGGAAATTAAATTTAAAAGAAATTATAAGTAATAAATTTTTTAACCTCTTTTAAAATTATATATAATTATTTTTCTTTTATTTTATATAAATACTCTAAATAATACTTTAATATAAAAATAAAGAGATAATATTTATATTTATAATAAATAATAATTTAATAATTTAAGAAGTAAATAAAATTATTAAAATTATTAACGAGAGTTTAAAGAATTATATATATATATAATAATAATTTATATATAATATAAATAAAAGAGAAAAGAAGCGATTATATATAATAATAAAAAATAATAAAAAAGAGGGGGAAATATTAACGATTTAATTTTATATTAAAATTAAATATAGTTTTTATATAAAATTCGTATTAAAATTATATATAATAATTTAATAATATTATTAAATTTAAATTTCGTAATTATATTTAAAGTTATTAATTATAATTATATAATTATATAGAGTAATTAAAGTCTACGAACTAAATTTATTTATAATTAAATAAAGTATACGAAATAAATAAATATAATATATATTTATAATCTCTATATATACTCTTAGAGTATATAAAGTAAATTTAATTATAACGAGTAATTATTATTACTATATATATTCCTAGAGTTTATAAATAGAATTTAATTACTAGGAGTATTTATAACGAGTATATATAATTTTAAAATATACGAAGTAAATTTAATTATAACGAGTACCCGTAAATAAAATATTTAAAAGAGAGTATTATAGAAATAATAAATAAAAAAATAAAAAACTCGATATAGAAGTAATTTATTTTATTATAAAATAGAAAGATTTAAAAAGTATCTATATATAATCCTAGAGTATACGAAGTAAATTTAATTATAACGAGTATTAATAACTATAATATATAATCCTAAAGTATAAGAAGTAAATTTAATTAAAATATATATTAATAATTATAATATATAGTCTAGAGCGTACGAAGTAAAGTTAATTACTAGGAGTATTTATAAGTAGTATATATAGGTAGCTAGATATACGGTAGGGAAAGCGGTAGTAGTAGATAACTAAAACTTCTTTTGGGCAAAGATGGTCATGGATTTAATAGAATATAGGATATCCAATAATTCTGCTGCTTTTGGAAAGCCGATATGATCGTCCCAGTAAGGACACAGGTTGTAAGGAGAAAGGTTCTTTGCCCTTCAGTCGGATCATGCAGTGATCCTTATATCGCTTGCTGAAACTGCTCTATATCTAGTCGCTCCGTTCAGCTACCTTCAGGGTCAAGCTCTGACTCTGCCACTCTGCATCTGGACCACACAATTTCATAGCGATTCAGACGACGCGAATATATAGTGAAGTCCTATACTCGCCTGCCACACCTCGGCTGATGCAGCTTCAGATACACAAGTTGCAATCCTGCTGCAACACCTGCCTGACGTGCCCTCTGTGTCGCCCACTCCACCCCACGATCAGGCCACGCAGCCACAAAAGCCGTCCAGTTGATGATGGCCTTAGATCCTTGGCCAAACTTCACGTCAGCCTCAAATGTTGCAGTCATCATGCTAGCTGCAATGCTCAATCCTTCCGATTACATTCCCATTGATAAAATGTTGGCCTCAACCTTCATTGTAAGGCCACATTGAACGTAATAAAGGGCTAGTGATGAGGAGCCCGAGCCCAATCCCCAGATACGTATGATGAAAAAAGTAGCCGCTTCAAAAACAGATACAATTAGAGAACTGAAAAATGTATCGCTGCCGGGGCTTTGCTCTCCTCTTTCGACAGATGGTTGTGCTCTGCGCCCAAATTTGGGGTACGATCGCCTTTCTGGCAAACACAAACGCTCTGTTGTCGTGGCAGAGAAGCGTTCTCATAATCAATGCGACGGAAGTCAGGCCAGCCTGTATGGAGCACTGACTTACTAGGAGTCTTGGTCAAGGAAGATGTCATTGTGATGCACACTGCTGGACCGTAAAGAAAAGGAGAAGTATGCCCAGGTTCTTCATATGCTTAGCATTCGTAGTAACCCAAGGACCATACTGGTGCATGGTCATGAACGACAGCTGGTCGTTCTGGCCTGCAGGAGTATCATTGGCGAGATATTCCCGGTACGCATTTTCAAATTCGGCGACCGTAAGGTAGATTTCGGAAGAGTCCTGTGACAGCAGAAGGCGTCTAACCTAATTAGCCAGACTTCCATGTCACAGTGGTGGCTCTTTACGTACCTTTCGATAGAGTGGCCATCTCTAACGATACAAATTCCATCATTAGGGTTCTGGCGTACCCATGCGGCCATTTGAGCACTCTCTTGTTTCTGAATGCCATCCGTGTCCTTACGCCTCACGAAAGGTTTGACTTCTAGGATTGCCTTTATGCGGTCCCCGCATCTCAAGTACCCATCAGTCCGCGCAACCCACTTCCCAAAGGTGATCTGGATTCGCTTCATGGTCCACTCCACGTTACTTGAAGGTTTTGAGAAGGTCGGATGCAGGACTGTAATGGCATTGAGGAAGATAACGAGCGCAGTATTCACGATCTGTTCATCTTCAGCGGGAATAGACAGAGTGATTGATGCCGGTGTCACATGTTCAAGTGTTTGGAAACTTTCATCAGCATCTGAATCCTCGAGTTCCAAATCAAAGTCTATTTCGTGGGTATGCTGGCGGATCCGACTCGGAGTCTCTAGCGGGCTCCGTCGCTCGAGAGAGGGTAGCCCGCTTCGAGTACGACGCGAAATAGGCTCAAATTTAGGCGTCGAGTTCTCAGAATTTGCGTCCTTCGCAGTCATGACGCGAGATTGATAATATTGAACAAGAGTGAATATACCGATATCTTTGACTCCTCTAAGAGAAGGGTCGCCGCTCTCTAAGTTCTCTAAGTAGTCCAGCCAAGACTTGTAGCCATTGAGATAGCCACGTACTCGATCAAGGACGCTGCTGCCGTCGTGGCTGCCCCTAGCATCTTGATCATGGCCTCGGTGAAAGTCCAGTATATTGTTTTCAAGCTTAGGTAGTACTTCGTGTACTCGCCATAGCACTCGTAAGACAAAGAATTGTTCAAGCTCTATCGAGGAAGCAGAGGTGACCTTGGTGAGGCGGTGAATATCCGTGCTGAGCACACCAAGCTTCTTCGCTTCCTTCTCCCAATCTGCTTTAGTCGACGGAAGGCTGCCGTGGTTGTCATTACTGGCCATAGTCTTTGGAGGGTAAATTTTGGAACAATTGAGACGAGGGACGCGCGACTAGCTCATTAGGCTCAACGGAGAACTTTGAACTCTTATTGAAGGAATGCAGGAAAGGTTCCATTGGATGCGGGTCAATGTATGTTTAAGAGGAATGTAGGAGTAATCAACAGCAAGGTAGCATGCTTGAGCTCATGATATATGTATATATGATTGCGGTAAGTAAATGATAAATTGATATTCTCAATGTATCGCAAAGAGTGAGGTGAGAAGGTTTTCAGGGCCTAGCAGGGTCCCTTGAGGTCCGCCTAAAGCTTAGGGCATGGTACGCTAAAGCCCCTGCCTAAAACATTCCGCCGGTCAAGATTGAGCCTTGGCGCTGTCGTGGGGCGCTGCCGCTAGCTTCTAAGCGCCTGCTGCCCCAGCAACGTCAAAAGAAAGCAACATTCATCAATATATCGCGAACAACAATCGCAATCTCCTATTCAAGAAAAACAATCTACTCCTTGGACTCTTGAGACTTCTCAATATGGCTATGGAGGTGGGAGGACCAGCACAGACCTCTCGCAAGCCAGCACGATCCCCCCGCGCTGCCATCTATAAGGAGCTGTCTGCAATCCGGTCAGAGCTTGAACCCTTGACGATCAGATCTCTCTCCGCGGACGCACTGCAGTCAATAAGAATTGATTGCACGATGATGTCGTTCGAGGAAGATCCAGAGTTTTGCTCTTTGTGTCCTCGCGCCAGACTAAATGAAGCGTTTCGCAACATTCCCCTCGAAGAGAAGCCTGAGTGGCCAGATCACGATCCGGAGTGGAACGGAGTTTTCTACTCAGCTCTGTCGGTGGGATACACATTACTGAAATACACTGAATCAGACTATCTCGACTGGTTACCCTCAGGCAGTACAGGCTGGCGTCAAGTAAGGTGAGTTGGCGATTCATCTCTTAGGTTACGATAAGATCCTGGCTGAACATGTTTGCAGAGCCTCTAGCAGAGACTTGACCTTCCACACCGGCTTCTATCCTGATTACAAACATCAATGGGGCCTAGGGCGTATCTTTCGCGTTGGTGACATGGACCAACCGCACCTTGCCTGCCTGTTTCTCGACGACGCTCCGGCAATTGAAGACTTGCGTCCGTCGGAGTTGTGGTGTATGATTACCTTGATGAAGCAAGCTGTGAGGCTTGACAAGAAATCTAGATACCAAATACATCCTGTATAACCCTCTATGGCCCTTCCGCGCCCGCTTGTGCCAGTGCTGACGCGTCGTTAGATTTTTGTCTACTCCATCACGGACCACAAAGCTAGGATACTGCAAGCCTATCTCGATCTATCGACTCATAGACTCAATGTGCGCAAGACAGCATATCTCGATTTCGAGGACGACAATGAAGAGCAATTGAAGCGATACCTACGATGGATGGTCAGCAAGCCGAGTGGTGTTACATCGTTCGACCCTCTTACGGTGTGAGGCACGGGACAAGAGGAGGCATACTACACTGGAGGACTGACGTATGGGTCGCTACACTCTTGCTAGGCAGCAGCGTCTGCAGACAATGGAGCTGAGGTACTCTGAAAATTTAGAGTATAGAGGATGGAGATGATTGGATGCGAAGGCGCAAGGTGTGCTTGCTTGGGCAATCGCGCAATGTGTAGGTGGTAGATACCCATCGTGGCATTTTTAGGCGCCTGGGACTAAAACTGCGTTCTGAATGACCACGACCCCCAACCTCAACGATCTGAAGCGTAATCACTTTTGCGAGCAAATTTGAGCATGATGGAAGGAGCATCAACATCCTCAATCAATTTGATCAGGTCTAAAGTATTCAGCAAAACAACGTACGTGGTCCATTGCCTCGTTGCTTGAAGCCGCGCGTCATAGTCCAGTCGCTGATCTAGCACCCTTTTGCCCGCAGACTCCTAATGTTCTCCCTCCAAAGCCTTGGAGAAAAATAAAAAGAGAACTTTGCCCGTGCAATAGCTACTCTGCGTGAGCTGCTGGCTGCTGAAATAGTCAAGCAGTGACCGCGACGGCCCTGGCGGTGGTAATTGCATTGCGTGGTCTTTAAATGTCAATGGCAATTCTTCGAGCAGTAACACGGGAAGCTGCGATTTCTCTGCAGCAATAACAACATCGGCGAGCATTAGCCGGAGGGCCTTTCAACGCCTGTATAGCCATCAACGCATGCCCTATGTCCGACCAGCATCACATGCATCAGGCCACCACTGTCCCGAAGAGTTCTTCACTGGTGCAGCCGCAGAAGCTGCACCACTCGATATCACATTAACGAACTCATTTTATTGGACCCCAACTAGCGCGAGCCAATCATCACCATACTCTTTTCGGATGATAACATCACGACGATGGCCGGTCCTAAGGGCCATGTGATCCGTACGGTAGCAATTATTGCCATCGAGGCCTTACGATCAGTCCACAGGCTGCATTGGAGTTGGTGTTGATATGGTAGTACCAAGAAAAACGTCCTTTGCAGCTTCTGTGTGGTCGAATTTGATGATATGGGATCTTAAAGCCGTCGGTCATATGCACAAGGATTAGCATGAGCTCCAAAAGATTCAATGATCGAGTAGAGATGCAGGTATGGTTGCGGAAGCCATATCATCTTGGCTAGGTACCCGTCTTATGACCGCACATCTACGTGACTTGATTCCTCTCGCTGGCATGGCTCGTACAAAAACCCCACGATCTATTGCAACTGAGGGTGCTGCTCTCACGACTGCATTGCAGTGGCATGTGGGGGAAGCGGCAACGTTTGGAGTAGGAAGAGCGAGTGTTGCGGTCTCTCTCAAGATACTTGTTTAGGATACGCCTCTGCACTGATACTAGTGCTGAATACGATACCTATAGATCCATACCCGGTACCCAGGACGTAACAGCTGAGGCTTTTGTAGCACTACTCACCCAACCCCAAAAGCCGTTGTCTTATGGTCTTATACATTTACTGGGTGATGAAGCGCCCAACGGGGGATAACAGGAAATGCATATCATTGCTTCTCTGGTGGCAGATTGTCAATTACTCGACTACATTCTCGGAGTGAAGATTTCTGACCTCTTACGGAGCAAACCGTTCAGCGAGCGTACTGATGCCGTCGCTGACGCCTTGCATCCAGCTCTTCTTCAGACCCAGGTGACATCGAGCTTTCCGCCTACGATTCTGTGTCACGGCAAAGAAGACCCTCTCATCCTACCCGCGGAGTCAGAGCTCACCTACAAGCAGTTGAGAGACCTGGGTGTGGAGGCTGAGTTGCATGTTCTCAACGGTGCGTGCTATAGCTTGATGGATACACAGAAGCCCCAGAATCTCGCTCCTGGCGCCCAAGCATTGCGGGAGAAGGCAGCAGGCTTTCTACTTAACAAACCACTGTGAGAATAGTTTGCTAAGACCTTATCTCTTGCCTCTTTCCCGTGGCCTCGTCCCCACTGAGATATCTGGCTCTTGCCGCAGGTTTAGGAAGTACAGCATTGATACGCCCACGTCTGATTAATCCATAGGTGTACTTAGCACTTGGACTCTTCGAGGTAGATTTCTAGCAGCTTATAGGGCGGCCGCCGTTGGTTTAGAACGCCTATGAACTTCCTTTTTTCTCTTGCGCTCGACGCTCCTCGAGAGACAACAACAACAGTAGCTGCCTAACATTGAAATGTTCCTTCAGGAACACATAATCTGAAGTCTTTATTCTGGTTGAGCCCACAGCTGGGCACGATCTACCATTTCTGATCTTGCCAATCAGTACCGAGTACTGATAAGCCGAGAAACCGTGCGCTCTTCATTAAAACCACTTCTACTGGAATTAACCATGGCGGTAAGTCGCTATCTTTATACTAGATGGAGATCTGCTATGCGTATTGTGAACAACGATTCCAGAGAGGCAGTCGCGAAGATATAAAGTCTACATCGGATTAGATCCATTTTCTTGTCGCGATATTGCGTCTTATATGTGTTGAGGTTGAGTATTGCACTCGTGGGAACCACTGGTCTTGTTGTAAGACTTGACCCAAGTATCGAGCATCTTACGTAGCCTTGACATCCACGATAAGTAGCACAGAACAGGATCCAAAATACTAGGATTACAAGCTAATCTGAGTGACCACGTTGATATAGAAGTGAAGCAATACATGTTTTGCATAGCTTGTGCATAGAGATCAGGCACCAGGAATCCACAAGTTCCATTCGAGACAATAAACCCCGAGTCAGACGCAGAGGCAGCTCCAGCACCCGTCCTGTATTGTCCCTAACTATTACATCGCCCGTCGGCCACCACCTAGAGCGCACATTGCGGTCCTGGCGACCGATTTACTGCGACATTGGAACACGAAATCTCGCAGTCCAGATTCTGGATACATGCCGCGCATCAGGAGTACGGATCTGCGTCGAGACTTTTGGCGGGTTTGGTTTTTATACCTTCAAGATTTAGGGTCTGGACACCTTGGCCGTGAATCGTGCCGACTATGTTGTTAGCCGGAGCGAATGAAATTGCAGCAGGAGCCATCAAAGTGGCGCCAGTAGCCGGAGCAACAGAAGATGCCATAGCAGCAGACCACGGCGTTGTATCTCCTGCGGTAGTGGCTACGGCACTCTCCCCTCCGAGCTTAACGAACAAAGCTTCAGTGGTTAAGAGCGAGATATAGCAAGAGAGGATTGCTCTCCAGAGTGCCAGGGCCATGAAGAAACAAACTTAATTCATGCGCCGTGTTGCGCCCCACTTATTGAACAAGGAGCCTGGTCCATGGCCAGTAAGGCGCGGCCAGCATGTCAGAGCAATCTCAACGTTCCTCCCGCAATCCTAACTACATCTATCATGGTATTTCGCAGTCTGCAAGCATCGTGTGTTCCACCCCGAGGCAACAGTAGCGAAGGAGGCAGTGCGAAAGTGGCAGTGCAGGCGTCGCGCGTTTCATCCTATAGCCGCAATCCTACCAGGCAGCAACACAGCTTTCTACTAGATCTGGCAACAGATTTTCTTGACTGCTCATCCCCAGAGATTCTCCTACCACACCGACTGCACTTAATTTTCAAAATGGCCGAATCTTCATCAGCACAGGAACAGTCAGCGCAGGCGCCTCCGAGTCCCATTCCACCTCCCACAGACCCAAGGAACGACTCCGTGGAAGTCGAAGACTCAGCTCCCCTGCTGTCTTCTAATGACGGAGCGCCTCGAGCCCGAATCTCGGAAGCCATCCGTGTCTTGACATCAATAGCTTTATCGTCCTCGATTCTGACGCTCATTCTCTTGATAGCAACCCACATTATACTCGAAGTTGTCACTGCGGGTGACTTCACGTTTGCCTGGCAGACTCGAAAGGGTATGGAAGGGGTCATAGCTCCTGTGAGTATCTCACCTCTCCAATCAATCGTTGTTTTTTATATGCTTATCAGAGTCGTACAGGCTGTCTTCTCCCTTCTTATATCAGCATACAACTTGAATTGTATACCGAATCGTCGCGCTATGGCTCCACCTGCGCTGAACCTATTGTTTGATGTTTTGATAGCTTTCTTTGCAATCGCCTACGGTTTTTCGGGTCTCTTCGCAATCCCTGATGGTAATTGCTATGGTGATGGAAGCTATGAGACATGTACGCGGCATACGCTACCAGCGAGGATCCTAGCAGGGATAACTCTGGGGATGGGAATCATATTTGGGTAAGTGACTTCCACAGCTATCCCCAGCCAGAGCAATTTTATGTGGAGACAGAAGGATTTGAAACGTTGATGAAAAGGCTTAGTTTTGCGCATCTTATCATAGGTTTGCTGCGTTGCCGAGTGATACTTCGTTCGGAGTTTTGGAAGCGTCCGTGGAATCTTAGTTTTCCCAACGGGCAGCTCACACTTCAATTTTCGTTCAAGCTCTTCAAAGAGCCGCAGAAGCCTAGGGATATAGGTGAAGAGACAGTCTGAAAGGAGTTGCAGGGAGACGAAGCCATCAGTCCAGGGACGCTGTCATCGTGAGCGGCGTTCTTCCTGGGGGCGGATAAGCACGTAGGCTATATTGAAAAGAAGGACGACGAATATCTTATGTTTCTGCCTTTGCAGAATTCTTGAACGTGCGGTACTCGTACACCAAACCTTGTCAGGAATCAAGATTTTCCATTTCACTCTTTCAATTATAACAATGAATCGATAATGTTCCATCTGGGCTGGATTGATCTTGAGCCAAAAGGGAGGACTCTCGGCCCGAATGGCCTCGCCTGGCTTGCAGGTTACCATGTCGTTTACTTTCCTCGATATTGTAAGCCTTTCCTCTGGTCCTCAAGAGCCGACATAGTGGAAAACGAAACGCTCGCAGGAGTATAATTCGATCATCCAATCGAAGATCCAAGAGCATATTGCAGCGGTTTCAAGCTCCACAAAGTCTTCCGTAGAGCTTTCTCCTCCTCCGCAAAAGGTATACAACATCGCGTCCAAGAAACAGTTCTCTCTGCTCCAGGACCGATACCTTTTTCTTAGGTAAAAGCCTCTTCTTTCAAAGCTGCTACTAAATTTTGGATTGTTCCATGGTCCAGCCGGCTATTAATAGATGCAAAGCATTGACTGGCTGACCATAATTCTCGAGTCGTTACCGTTACCGTCACCGTTACACCAAGCTTCAATACCGTTTAAGACGAGAGCCGAACCTTTGAAGCAAGATAAATGACGCCTAAATTAGTAGAGTGTTCGTGCACTCTGTTGCGGGATCATCTTCAATGGGAATTTTAGGTGCGTCAGGTAGGCAGTTGCTCGACATTAGCCCCGTTGGTGAGAGCAATGAGTGTCAATAATGTCCTCGACGTCCAGACTGTGGAAAGCAAATTAGGTATCACGTTGTATCGGCCAAAAGAGGGTGGTAGAATTTCGAAAGAAAAAATTACAAATGTAATGGAATAACTACCGAAGGAGATGTTAGGACTACCCGAGAAGGCCGTGCTGAATTTTCCGTGCTAGTTGCAAAGAACATTATCAAAGAGCCAATAGCGGAGTTGACAGGTTCGGGAGTGCTCGGAGTGCCTTAGTCGCAGGACTATGGGCGCTTCTTTTTTACGTTACTAAAGTAGAAGACGGGGTCCCGTTCCGTAAGAATTAGTAGACCCGCCTCAATCGAGGCGCCATCTTAGGCTATAGACGCAATGCAATATAAGGTACAGAGGGAAAAGGGTGTATCCTGATTGCAACAAGAAAGAGTAGATGAAGAATCAGACCCCAACATCCGGTTTGGATATGCCTGCCGGCAAGATAACACCAACGCGTCCGAAAGGTCAGCCCTGCAACCCTTGATCAGCAAGATGCTCGAGCATCTGTAGACGGCAGAGAAGGACTTAAGTTTACACGTTCTTTTATGCAAGTCGAGACGTTAGTCATGTCCTTCGTATCAGAGCTACTGACACAGAGTCTTGGAGGGAAGGTATTCTCAACGACCGTTACTCATACGACCGTTTCGCTAAGGTGCCAGCGCACGATTCGGGATACCAAGCCACTTAGATTTATATAGGGTTCATACTAAGATCTAAGTAACTATCTATCGACTATATTACTATCGCTATTATGAATTCTAAGCGCGGTATATCGCTATTATATATATAGCTATCGTTTTCTATTCTATTTATTACTCTTAAACGTCGCTGTCGCTCTTCTACCCTAGTATTCCGCCCTATACTACTAAATAAATTTATTTAAAAACGCCGGGTTAATAATTATTTACTCCTACGACTCCCGCTCGTTAATATTTATAGCGGCGATAAAGTTATTTTTAGATTACTTCTTTATAAGGGTAAAAGACTCCATTTTTATCTTTAAAATAAAACTTTTTACTCGGCGAAGTTAAAACTCGCTTTTAATTTACTTTTATATTTTAATAAATTTAGTTTATTACTACTTAAATATTAGTAGAGTAAATAAAATAAAAAGGAGTTTTTAATTAAAAACGAGTTTATATAATTATATCGATTTTTTAAATTAATAGTAATATAGTTTAAATTAAAATAACGGAGGTTATTATTAAATAAATAAAAATAAAATTCTAAATAAGTTATTAATAATATTATTATTACTCTACTTTTAATATTTATAAAAGTATAATAAAAAAAGTTAGCGATAATAAAATAAAAGTAATAATAAAAATAATAATAAAAGCGATAATAAAAGTAATAATAAAAACGATAATAAAAACGATAAAAAAATATAAAAAAGATAGAAATAGAAAATTAAAAACGAGTATATATATAAAGTAATTAATGATTAGTAATAATAATAATAATAAAGTATAAATAATTATTTAAATTTTAATATAAACCCTATATAAATTTAAATACCGGAATATATATTTTTATTTAAGCGAATTTTTTTTTTTTAAATAAATATATACTTTTAAGATATCCCGGGCTTTCTTAATATTTATAATAATTAATTATTTAATTAATAAATTATTAATTTAATAATTTAATTCGTTTTTTTTCTCTTTAATAATTAGTTAATTTAAGGTTTTAACTAGTTTAATTATAAATTATTTAAACTATGAATTATTAATTAAAACTAGTATAATAATTTAATAGTTTTAATTAATTCTATAAAATTAACGAGGACTCTTTTTATAGGGAGGCGGAGTAAAAACTAATTATTTTATTAAATTAAAATTTTACCGAAATAGGCCTAGCGCTAGAGTTTTCTCCGCCAAGATCTTTAAAAATCCCGAATCGTAATTTTCAATTTTTTATCTCGATATAAATTATAAACGATTTATAGATATTATAAATTTTATAAATTTTATAAATTCTATATAAACTATTTCAACTATTAATTCAAACTAGTATATAATTACTAAGAACTAGCGTTAGTAGTTAATAATTAGTTTATTTTTAAAACTAAACTAGTTATATTAAAAACTAGCGTAGTTAATTAGTTTATATTATAATTAAGGTTCGCTAAGAACTTTAGTAGATTTAGTATATTTAGTATATTAAAGGTCCGCTTACTACTCGACGTAGTATATAGATTAATAAATAGGTAAGTGTTTAACTATTTATCTACTCGACGTAGAAGTAAACGAGTAAATGGATAAATAGTATAGTTTCTTTCTTTTATATAAACTATGTATTTTCCTAGTAGATAAGAGCTTCGTATTTAACTTCCTTTAAAACTTTTAATTATAGATTCTAAATATAGACGTTTATTAAATTATTAATTAAATTTATTAAATTTATTAAATTTTATTTTATATTAATACGAAGCCTATTATCCTTTAATCCTTAATACTCCTCTTTATAAATACTAACCTAGGTTTTATTAATATTATATTAAAGTATTAAACGGAGAGCCTTAATACTTTAAATATTTTTAAAATAAATACTTTAAAATTTATAAAGGCCCTAGCCCTAAATACCTAAAACGGTATTAAAAGACGTAATATTATAGAAGAAGAGGACCGTATTAAGGTTACCCGACTAAACTACTATTATAAAGAGCGCGAGAAGTTTAACGACTAGCTATTATAACTTTAACTATTCTTCGTATTTAACGAGAATACGATATTAATTATTAAATAAATAATCTTTATAATAACCTATATAAGAGATAATATATAAAAATAAGTTAAATTATTCTTAAAGCGTTATATAGAAGTAGTATACGATATTAATAACTTATTAATAAAATTTTAGATAGAGAATTTCTCTAGGTTTAAAATCGAGATTTATTATATATTTAGACTATTTAACGAAAGTAGTATAGTAGTTTATATTATTTAATACTTAATATAACGAAGGTCTATATCCGATTACTCGGTATAATTTTAATATTATATAATATTTACGGACTAGGACGATACTACTTTTATAATAATATATCGACGAGGACTAAAAAATAATATAAAAAACGAATTTATATAAATAGGAGCCGTTATAGAGGACATCGATATATTTATAAAATAAGTAATTAAAATTAATAATAAGTTATACGAATATATAATAAAGAAACGCTATAACGGAGGAGTTAACGGATAAAGATATTTAAGAGTTTATAGTAACGGATATAATTCGGCTAATTATTACCGCTATAAGAAACTTAACCCGTATAATTATATATTAATAAAACTCGATTTTATTAAAAAGGGACCTACGAGAGGATTTTAGAAAAAGGGTAAATAGTAATAAAAGGGTAAAAAAGTAATAAATTACTATAATTATAATAAACCGGGCTATATCGCTAGGAACTATTATTCGAAAAATATAATAAATCGATAATAATTAAATATACTTAAGAAGGAGATACCGGATAATATAACTAGGTCCTCTAAAGATTTAATATAAAATAATTCTACTTTTAATAATTTACTCGAGAAATAAAGGGAGACTAAAGAAGAGATCGCCTAAAGAATTCGAGAACTCGAAAAACTAGATAATAATAGTAATAAAACTCTAAAAGAAGATTTAGAGGAAGGATAGGAATAAGAATAAAGTATAATAAATTCTAAAGGATAATTTTAAATAGTAGACTACCTCGATAACTTTAGAACCTAATTTATTATATTAAAAGAAAAACCCGAAGACGAGAAAAAAGAAAAAAGATAAACCTCTAGAATTAATTATACCTATAATAAATATTACCTACGATATAAGGAAATACATTAGTTAATATATACGAGTGAATATTATAAATACTATTACGACAGCTTAAGGGAGCGAAAGTATAATATAAAATTAAAATATAATTATAATTAATGGAATAATTACTCGAAAGATAATTATCCGTAGTACCTAGTAAAGAAAAGGGAGAATTAGGTCTTCCTAGGCTACGATAAGAAATAATAATTATAATTACGAAACTAGATAGGATATAATAAGAAAACGAAATACTATAACTAGGATAAATAGTATTATTATTTAATTAAAGATTACGAGAGGTACTTCGAGTCTAAAGAGTACTACGGATTTTTATCTTCGTCGGGAAAAGACTAGTCCCTTATATTAAGAGGAAATACGAGGATATTAATATACTAATTTTAAAATAATATCTATACTTAGCTTAATACGGTATATATATACGAATACTAGTAAAAGTTAACGGATATAAAGTCGTTACGATAATAAATTTAAAAATAATTAATAACTTTATATCTCGAATAATAATTTAGGCGATTAACTTATTAACTCGAGAAAAAAATAATAATATAAGTTTTAATTAACCGACGGGTCGAAACTATTAATAAAAAGAGTAAATAAAGAAATATTCCTATTATTAATTATTATTTAATACTACTATAAGGAAATTACCTTCGATATAATAAAAATAACTATTTACTATATTATTCTAGGAATACCTTAATTAAAGAAATATAATCTAATAATAAATTAAACGAGAGGAGTATTTATATTTCCGTATATTAAAAACGTCGCTAGTATAATATCTATACGCCTATAAAGGATAATTATAAATAAAAAGTCGAACCGTAGCCCGGTCGAAATCTATAGTATTTTATCTTCGTATAAAGATAACTTTATAAAAGAATCCGATTCGATATATATTAACTAGAAAGTGTTACGGTTATATTGTATTTATTATACTAGGTTAGTTCTTTAGTAGCGAAAGTTACTAATTATCTTTATTTATTTAAGACGAATACTTAATTAATTAATTAATTATTACTATTAAATATATACTATAATTTTATTAATTGGTAGTAACGGTATTAATATTTTATTAAGTATTATATTCTACTAGATAGACGTCTCGATTTATTAATTACTACGTTACAGTAGTACTAATTCGTCGAACTAGAATTATTCGATAATATTTATTATCCGCACCCTATCTTTTCTACTAGTTTATTTCGGTAGAATAGAATTTACTTTTTCGTTAGGATAGAATACTACCTTCTTTTTCTTTATTAAAGTATCTAGCCTAGTAGCCCCGTTATACCGAGGTCTACTACGCTAGTATTTAGGATAAAAATACTATACTTTAAAATACTATACCTAGTTACTTAATACGGCTATTAAAGGTTTCCGTTACGAGGTACTAGCCTACGAAAGTAAGTATTACTATAATTATATTTTCGGCTTTAGCGAATTTATTATATAATTCGCCTAGAACCGTATTATATCTTTAATAAAATCGGTTAAGTATGGTTTTTCTTTAAAGGGGAGAAGCGCCGTTAAGATAACCTAGAGTCGTATTAGGCTTAATTTTATTTAAGTTTTTATATATTATTATTTCTTATATAAATTCTGTATACGGTTATTCGTTACGTTTTATTTATTTATAGGAGTACTAAGTTTCTATCTTTAAAGTCGAAAGAGTAAATTATAAAGAATTATTAGTTTATTAAACTTTAATTTTCTTATTTCCGTAAGATTATTACCGTAGCGTCTAGTAATATCGCTAGTTATAATACCGTGGTTTTAATATTCTAGCTCGACGAATTTATATAGTCGGGCCATATTTTCGCCGGCGAGGTCGACGATATTACTCGTTATATTATTAGTTATTTTATTCGGCGGAATTTCCGGCCTATTTAGCCCCTTCGTAGTTTTAATCCTTGAGAGTAACGAGTATAATTAAGGTTTATAGAGGTACCGAGCTAGTTAAGCGATTAAATTATTAATATTACCGTTTTTTATACCGCTATAATATACTTCTAAGCTAGTACTCAAGCGACTCGATAATCTCTTAAGGTACTAGTATTAACCGGGAATATACCTCCTTTATCTCTACCGACTCTAAATAAACGCCTTCTTCGTTATTATTATATTCGATATCGCTATTAAGATATTCTATTAGATAGATTTTTATAGAAGAAGTAATTTATTAGAGACCCCTCGGACCTAACTAATAACTTTAATAATCCTCGACTATAGCGAATACGGGTTTTAATAAAATATAATTTATAGAGTTTCGTAATTTTATTATAAATTTTATAATAGTACCTTTAGTAGGCCCTTTTAAATTATTAAAACCGTAGGGCCTATAAGGCCCCTAAAGCGATAATATTATTTCTACTATATCGAAGTAAAATATAGTTAAACTCGGATTCTTCGACCCTATATATAATAGTAAATCTACTAGTATAGGGTCTAGCCTCGAGTATACTAGTAAAGATATTTATTTCCGCGATATATATCTCTTTATCGAGCGAGCTAAGGGCCTAGTAATTGTTAAAAGTATTATTATACGTGAAAATCTTTAGATTTACCTCCGCGGTATTATTTTAAAATAATATACTACTAAGCTTTTAGACGTTGAGAAGAGACTATCGAAATATAGTATTATTAATATTAATATTACGGAATGGACCTAGCTATTAACGGGAAGGTTTAAAGAGTTATCGAATATAGTTATCGACGCTATCCTTAAGGAATATTACTTTATAAGAGATACTAATAACCGTCGTGAACCACGTGAATATATATAGAAGATTTTGAGGTTTACTAAAGATACGGGAATATCGCTATTATAGAATTAATTTAATATTATTTATAACGGAATTAATTTTAAATTACGGCGTGATATTAAGAGGCCCGATAATAATATTATTATTAATAACTTTCTAACGAGTCTCGATAACTATAAGTATAAATAGTAGGCTCTAGTATCTCGAAAGTTGGATAAATATAATCGATTGATTCCGCCGAACTATAATAGTAATAGTAGTAGCTACGGATAGCGTCAGCCTTAGTATTATAGTTAATATTAAAATTTTTAGAATTTTCGTTAACTTTTTATTTTTTACCGTTCTGCCGAAGGCTTTAGACTTTTATATAACGGTGTACTTTTTTATAGAAGTAATAATATTTCCTACGGAAGTAACCTATATAAGCCTTTTTCGTTATTTTTTTCTTAGAATAACGTTAACTTATAATAATAATAGAACTCTAACCGTTTACCGCCTCCCGGAAGGTAATTATAAATAATAAACGGAAATTTAAATCCGTTACCTAGTTAGAAGATATTCTTTCCTAGGAATTAAAACTAAGGCTTTGGAGTAAGAAGAGGTTTTAATAGGAATTTTTTTAGGAAGCCCTTTTCAACCTAGAGGGCCTATTATACTAAAGACTAAAAAACTATTAAAGATATCGGTTACGACGAAGATTAATTTATAGAAACCTTCCGCTAGACCGAAAGTTTTTATAACGAAAGTTAAAGTAGCTACTATAGTAGCTAAGAAAATATTTTCTACTAAAGTACGGCGTAAGCTAGTGAGTATACTAATAACGCCGTCGATTTAAAGGAATATTATAACGAGACGGTTAATAGTTTTTTTATCGGCTAAGATTTTACTATTAAAGTAACCGATATTATTAATAAAGTAGTTTACCGTTTATATAATTAACCCTTCTCTTCTAATAATAAGTTATATAAGTATATTCGATAGTATTAATTTTCGATTATAGTAATTTATCTCGCTTCCGCTTTAGCGAATTCCGCTTTATTAGATTCCTCTTTATTAAACTCCGCTCTATTAAATATTACTTTCTCGGCGAAATAAATTATTAAATCTACTTCTATTAATAAACCTGCCCGCGGTTATATATTCCGTAGTTACCGCTATATTACTATCGAGGTCTCCGTAGAACTAGACGGTTAACTCTATAAATTCTACTTCGATATTAGATATATTATAAACCTTATAGACCGGTAGTTCCTTACGAAGTTTATAGAACTAGGTTTATAAATTAAGGTCCGTAAAATACCTACGATTATAAAAGTCCGTGGTTTAGGATCGAATAACTACGATATTAATAAATTCGTTATTATTCCTATATATATTCCCGGTAAAGACGGTAAGATCGCTTTAATTACTAGGGAACTATATATCGTCGATAATCTATTTATTAAGATTTTAATAAATATCGATATTATAAAGCCGGAAGGAATTATAATTAATACCGGTAGAGATCTCGTTATTATTATATTTTATAGTAACCTCGAGATCTTTATTTCTATAATTACGAAAGACGCTAGAATAGATATTACTATAATTAATAAATTCCGCTATACTATACTAGTATATTTAGATATAGCTATTATAGTTAAGTTTATAAAATCGGATTTACTCTATAATCGTAATCTATTATTTGAACTATTTTAGCTTGATATACTAATAGTGACCGCGTATATCGTTAATTATAATATAGATAGGATTATAGTCCGGAATAATACCGATTTTCCTATAATTATTAACCGATATATTAAGCTAGGGAAAGTAGTTAAATACGAAATAACTAGATATTTTTAAATAGATATTTTATATATTAACTTAGTTATAAGGCTACCTAAGAATTCAGTATCGAAGTTTTTAATTAAATCCTACTTTAAGGCCGGTTTTATTATAGTAGTAATTTTTAATATAATAATAACTCCCCGTATATTTAATTCGATAATATCGAATATTATTTATCTAGGCTTTATAATTTCTAATTTAATATTTATTCTATTAAATTTATTAGAGTATTATTCGCCTTTACCGAAATAGACTTTACGAGAGGTTTCCGCGGTACCGAAGTTTTCCGCGGTACCGAATATCTACTTATTTAAATTAGAAACTCTGTACCCTATAGGTGCTACGATTTATAGGGACGATACTTCCGCCTTTATTATTACCGACGTCGTCGATTCGTTTCTAGATTTATGGAAAGATACTAGAAACGTAGCGAATATCCCGGAATCCGAATAAATGAAGATTTCTTTTATCGATAACTAGAAAGAGATTTATAAAGCCGGTTAAGCTCGTGTTTATCCGTTAGGAAAGTATAATAAAGATATTATCGACGGCGTTTTTAATAAACTATACTAGTAGGGCCGAATAGAATAGATAATTATAACGATACCGTTTTCTTTCTTTTATTTTATTATATAGAAAAATACTACCTCCGGTCCTAAGGGACGCGTAGTTATCGATATTAAAGTTTTTAATAAAATAATAATATTTAATACTTATTTAGTCCCTATCTAAACTAAGATCCTAGTACTTTTATTAAATACTACGTATATTTTAACTATCGACGCGGTAGCCTTCTTCTACTAATAGTGGGTAAAGCGATATTATTGATATCATTTTACGGTAATTATATATAGAGGGTAAGAGATATTCAATGTCCCCGTTATAGGCTACCGGAACTCGCCTATTTATATTTAATAAATAATCGACCGTATACTACGTCTATACCGAAAATTCTATCGAGTATATATAGATAATATTGTTATTTTCTCTAAATCTTTATTAGAATACGTCGAGTATTTAATACTAATATTCTAAACGCTATTGGATATAAATATTTATATTTTTATTAAGAAGTCTTTCTTTAGTTATTTGTCCGCCTAGTTATTAAGTTAATATATTAATACTTTAAGCCTTATTATAACTAAGAATAAATTAGTAATTATATAGAATCTTTAATTTCCCCGAATACTATAGGCGCTAGAGTATTACCTCGGAATAATAAATTACCTAAAATAGTATATTTTATATTACGCGGTAATAATCAAGCCTCTATAAGACCGTAAGATATTACTAAATTAATACTATCGAAACTTATAGGGTGAAAGTATACGGGGTAATACTCGTAAATTTACGGCGAGAAAATCTCTCGTCGATACACCTACGCCGGCGGAGTTTAATATTTATAAGTATTTATAGGAGCTCTTCGCGAGTTCTATTATACTATATTATATTAATCCGAAGAGACCGTTATTTATTAATCTAGATACTAGTAAGGAATAGAGATTCGGGGTATATATATATTATATTAAAAATAACGATATTATTAAAGTACCGAAGTAGAAATTACTATAACTTATTCTTTTTTTATCGAGATAATTAACCTCGGCTAAGATAAGGTACTAGCTAACCGAACTTGAAATAATTAATATCGTTTAGGTTATAAAGAAGATTCGTTATTTTATAGAAACTACTAGTACTATTATAATTATTTATACTAACTATATTTCTACTATAGGTATAGTGAGATAGATATTTATAAATACTACCTCTACTAAGAAGTTGAACCTTAGGTTAATCCGCGCGTCGGAATATTTATAGAGGTTCCGAATTGAATTGAGGTATAAACCTAGTAAAGCGAATATCGTTCTAGATATTTTATTACGTTTTACTAGTCGGTTATATCGTCCTAAAATAGACGAATTAATTCTAGACGTATTTACTACTTTCCTAGTTAATATTATCGCTGTTAGCGAAGACTTTAAAAGTAATATATATAGTAGTTACGAAGTAGAAGGACGATGGGTTAGGATTATAACTACGATAGTAAAGAATACCGTACTCGGTGAGAATACGGCCAAACTATTATATAAGCTTATTAACGGGTTACTCTATTTCGACGATATCGAATATAATTATAGTCTTCGTCTATACCTACTAGCGGCGCTAGAGTATAAGGTTTTCTAGAAAGTTTATAATAAAATAGGATATCCTAGTTATACTAGAACTCATGAGAAATTTATACGTAGTGTCTATATATTCAATATATCGACGAAGTTATATAAATACCTTAGATACTATCTTTATTATTAATTATATTAAACGCCTAGGTATTAACCTTATAACTCGTTATAATTAATTTACTCGCCGTATAAACCTTTTAAAATTATTATTATTAACTTTATCCTCGCTCTACTAGAAACTTCTACCGGCGAGGATTACGTAATATTAGTTATATATAAATTTAGTAAAGTAGTAATATTAATTACGGGTAAAGTAATTTAGGGCGGACTTTAATAAATTTACTACCTATTAATAAAATTTCTATTATTAAATTAGGGTCTTCCGTTAATAATTATTAGCGACCGAGATACTCGATTTATCGGGTAGTTATAGAAGTAGATTATAACGGAGTTAAATATTAATATATTTTATTTAACTATATATTACCTTTAGACCGACGGATAGTTTAAAAAATTAAACGAGGTTATCGAAATTACCTTAAAATATTTCCTATTAATAGTCGACGCGTATAAATAGCCGGTAGTACTACCGTAACTTTCGGTTATATTAAATAACTCTATTAAATATAATAGTACCCGCTTGGCGCCTACCGAGATTTTATATAATTTTAAGATTAAGGAGTTATTTAACTTACTATATATTAGTAATTTTAATATTTCTTAGTTTAACGTAGTAGATATCTCTAAAACCTTCCGTAACGCAGGAATTTTTACTACGGGAACGATAGGAACCTCCTATAATACGTAACGTCCTACTATAAGAATACGATTAAATACTATAGAAATAAAGAATATTATAATAGAAGCCTACCGAGTCGAAGTATTCCCTACTATCGTTTATCGTCCCGAATATATCGACGCGTAGGATACTATTACCTTTGCGTCGCTCCGGATAAAGGAATATTACGATATTTACTATAAGCCGATATTCTTTAAGGTTAGAGATTATATTTATTTATATTTATATAGAGGATATTAAATAGCCTAAGTTCTATCTAAGAAGACCGGTTAATAATTCGTCGGACTTTTTTAAATTATTAAATATATCGGTAGGCTCGTATACCGTCTTAAACTACTACCTACTATATTTATTTATAATATAGTTTTGGTCGTCTACTTTAAACCTACTACTAGATAAAGAGAGGACCTATATAGGAGATATACTAAAGCTCCGCTACCGATTATCGTCGATAATGAAAAAGAATAGGAAATAGATAGGCTACTGCGGAAGCGATAACGTCGATTTAGGAAAGTTAAGAATATAATTATATAATACCTTATTCGTTGAAAGGGATATAGGCCCGAGGATAATAAATAGATATTTATAAAATAACTATAATATACACCTAACGTTATTAAGAATTATAAAGATATTTATGACCAGCTTACTAGAATAATATAAATAGATATTTAGTATAAACGAAGCTTCCTACGATAGTAATTTCGATTTAATAGAATTCTCTCTAGCTTAGCGCTACCGTTTTATAAAGATACCCTTTATACTACTACTTCTTTAAATATTTAATTTATTTATATTATCGGGGCGATGGCTTTTATTTATTTAATAATAACTATTATAGCTATATTATATTTACTATACTAGGTTAATTCCTTAGTAGCGAAAACTACTAACTATTTTTATTCGTTTAAGACGAATACTTAACTAATTAATTAATTATTACTATTAAATATATACTATAACCTTGTTAGAAAGATTAGTAGGGCGAATAAATTAAAATTTCTAAAAGTAAAAATAAACTTTTTAATATCCTTAAAGAATATTAATAATAGAAGTATCTCTTTTAGGAAGAGATAATTATAAAAATATTACCTAAATATTAGTTATAGGATTATAAAATCGAACTCGAATTTAATAAAACGCCGATATTTAAACTTATTTATACTTTATTAAAAAAAGAACTCGGAGTACTTCGCGGGTATATCGACGAGAATCTTAAAAAAGAATTTATTCGAGAATTTAAATTATTAATAAGTTATTTAATCCTTTTTATAATAAAGAAGGATAAAAGTCTACGATTTTATATAAATTATTAAAAGTTAAATGATATTATAGTAAAGAATCGGTACCCTTTATTAAATATTAACGAGTTATAAAATCGGTTTATAATAATAAAAATCTTTACGGGACTAGATCTTTAAGGCGCGTATAATTTAATTCGAATAAAAAAAAGCGAGGAATAGAAGACTACTTTTGAAATTAGATACGATTATTATAAATATTTAATAATACCCTTTGGATTTACTAACGCACTAGTAACCTACTAATTATTAATTAATAATATTATACGAGTATATTTAGATATAATAATAATTATATACCTCGATAATATATTATTTTATTCTACTAATAAGGAAGAATATATTTAATATATATAAAATATCCTAATTTATTTATTACTAACTAGACTTCTCTTTAAATTAAAGAAGTACGAATTTTATAAAGAATTAATTAAATTTCTTAAATTTATAATTAATATTAAAGGTATTTATATAAACCCTAAAAAAATTAGGAGTATTAAGGAATAACTTATATTATATAATATTAAAACGGTATAGAGTTTTTTAGGATTTACGAACTTTAATAGAAAGTTTATTAAGAATTATTCTAAAAAAACTTTACTATTAACGGATATTATAAAGAACGATATTACTTTCTAATAAAGAAAAGAATAATAACGATCTTTCGAGGTATTTAAGGAGGCCTACGAGAAACTACCGATATTATATTCCTTTCGAAATAACGAACTAGCCCGAATCGAAACTAATATTTTAAATTTAATAATAGGCGTTTATATACTTTAGTAAAGAGACGATAAATAGTACCCTATTATATATTATTCTAGAAAAATATTATTAGCGGAATAAAACTATAATATCTATAATAAGGAATTACTAGTAGTAGTATCTATATTAGAATAATAACGGGTATATATAGAAAGTTATTTAAATCTTACTATTTTTATAAACTATAAAAATCTTCTTAACTTTATAATAATAAAGTAATTAAATCGAAGATAAATTAAATAATTAAAATTACTAGGATAATATAAATTTAAGATCTTCTATACCCTAAAAAAAAAAAAAATCGCGCCGATATATTTAATAGGCGAGAAAATTATATAGAGGATAAAAATATAGTAATATAACTAGTCCTTATTTAATAATAGGATAAATCGCTAGTCTTAATATAATAACTAGTAGCGACGTTATATATCTTTATTCCCGGAATTATAAATAATATTTAGAAAGAATATAAAAATAATACCTTAACCGCTATATTAAAAAGTTAGTAATTATAAACTAAATTATTAAAATATAATAAAAAAACTTATCTTCTTAAAGGATATCTTAAAGAAATTATTCGCGATTATTATAATAATCTAGTTTAAAGATACCCTAGAGTTATTAAAATTATAAAATTTATTTATAAAGAATACGACGCGCTAAAACTAAAGTCGTATATCGAGAAATATATTAAGAAATATATCAAATACTAGTAGAATAAATCTATAAGGTATATTAAATATAGTTAAATCTAATTCGCCCTAATACTAGAAATACTATAGGACGATATTACGATAGATTTCGTTATTAAATTATTAAAATCAAAGAACCTAATTACTTTAGAAATCTTTAATTTAATAATAGTAATCTATAATAAATTTAGTAAATACGCTATAATAATATTTATTAAGGAAATTTATAAGGCCGAATAAATCGCCTTCGTACTACTAGATCGACTAGTTAGGGATTATAAAATATTTAGGTCGATTATTTCTAACCGAGATAAATAATTTACCTCTAATTATTAGAAGATACTAATTAATACTATCGGAACTAAATTACGAATATTAATTATATATTATTTATAGACGGATAGGTAGATAAAGCGGATAAATTAAATAATAAAAATATATTTACGATATTACGTAAATAAGAAATAGAATAATTAGGTAAGACTTTTACCTATAACGTAACTAACGTTTAATAATATATAGTTTAATATAACGAAACTTATATTATTCTTCGCGAATTATAGTAAATATATTAATATATTTCTAAATTTAAAATAGGGACCTAATACGTATAAAGCGCTAGTCTATATAATTAATATAAAAATATTATATAAGGAACTATAAACCTAGATTAAATTAATAAATACTCGAACGAAGTTAACGGTAGATAAATATTAAAAAGAATATTTTTAGTTAAAGGAGGGGGATAAAATATATCTCTTAATAAAAAATATAATAAATAAAAGATTAAATAAAAAACTAGACTATATGAAAATCGGACTATTTTCGATTAAGAAGAGTAAGGGATTAATTAATTATAAATTAAATCTTCTAACCGACGTTAAAATATATTTAATATTCTACGTTTCTTAATTAAAGTTAGTAGATTTTAAAATACTTTTATAAAATACCTTTTATTTCTAGATTAAAGAAGAAACGGAGTTCGAGGTAAAAAAGATCCTAGGTTAAAAGAGTTAAAACTACCTCGTTAAATAAAAAAATTATAATAAGTCGGAAATATTTAGGAGTTATTAATAAACCTAATTAATTATCGGGAACTTCTAAAGAAGTTCTAAGAATAATAATATAAAAAAACCAGTTAAGGGTCCCTAGTAAAAGAGATCTCGAGGATATAAAATCGTCGAAATATAGAACCGAGGTTATTATATATTCTATTTTACTAAATTTCTTAAATTCTTCTAGACGCTTTAACTCCTCTATATCTATAAAATCTTTATTAAATATCTTTTATTTACGCTCCTTTAGGAATTTCTTTTATTAACGAAGCCTCTTTAATTTCGTATTCTTTTAATTAATAACTTCGTTCGTTATTTCCTACGTAATTTTAATCTTTTCTTTCTTACGTTCTAAGCGCTCTAGAGTCTTATTAATTCCTAAGAAATTAACGATAAACTCGGAGGGCTCGTATCTTTTCCTAGTCTAGATATACTCTCTATACTTCGATAATAACGAGGATAATCGATATTCGGTTTAATATATCGCGTAATATATATATATAACTATAGTTATAAGACTTTTAGAAATAACCTATTCCTATAATTTATTACGTTATTTTATTTAACGAGAAGATATAGAATTATCTTTAAGAATAAAGAAGGTTAGAAGGGAGGGGTAGTATTATAATTAAAATTCGTTAAAAACCTTAATAGACTTAGTATATTTAATACGCTAAGGGTCCGTTTACTACTCGATATAATATATAGATTAATAAATAGGTAAGCGCTTAACCGTTTATCTACTCGATATAGGAGTAAGCGAGTAAACGAATAAATAATATAGTTTCTTTCTTTTATATAGACTATATACTTTCTTAATAAATAAAAGCTTTATATTTAATTTCCCTTAAGACTTTTAATTATAGATTCTGAATATAGACGTTTATTAAATTATTAATTAAATTTATTAAATTTATTTAACTTTATCTTATATTAATACGAAGCCTGTTATCCTTTAATCCTTAATACTCCTCTCTACGAGTACTAACCTAGGTCCTATCGACGTTATACTAAGGTATTGAACGGAGAGCCTTAACAGTTTGGGGTCAAAAATC
>JAABUK010003227.1_pt1 | contig 27869 bp, 21 predicted proteins | sample 5559141 | NCBI WGS metagenome assembly JAABUK01 (sample SAMN10711869, study PRJNA513367) | rock metagenome | isolation source: Antarctica rocks | place: Antarctica: Victoria Land, Pudding Butte nord | collected 2016-01-03
TAAAAGTTCTTAGATTTTTAACATGGTCATCAATCATATAATCACCACATACAAGACTCTTATCACCACATAATGCAATTTGTTTCCACGTAAAAAATGGGAAATGATCAAGCAGCCATTCCAGTTTTTCCTTTAATGAATTAGGGAATTCCATCGCAGCGGAAACAATAAAGACTTCATATTTTTTATTCATCTCCTCCAGCACCTCAATACTATCTTTTATAACAGGCAGGTTTCTGAAAAAGCCGGTGGAATATAATCTTTCAGTAACTATTTGCTGATGATGTTCCGGAAATCCTTTTACCCATGAGCCTCCTAACATTTTATTCTCATCAATTTCAAGCTGGTGGGTTTTCCGATACCACTCTATCATATCACCCATAGGATCAGCGATCACTTCATCCATATCAATTATTACTCTTTCCATTGACTACCAATTCTGGTTTTAAAAATTTTCCGGTATAACTTTCTTTTACCTTAACAAGATCTTCAGGTATGCCTTCAAATAAAATTCTACCTCCTCCATCACCGCCTTCCGGCCCCATATCAATAATATGATCAGCCACTTTTATAACATCGAGGTTATGCTCAATTACCAATACCGTGTTTCCCCGATCCACCAATTTGGTTAATACATCCAGCAAATGCTGAATGTCTTCAAAATGTAAACCTGTTGTTGGTTCATCAAGAATATAAAATGTTTTACCGGTATCCTTTTTTCCAAGCTCAGTGGAAAGTTTCACTCTTTGGGCCTCACCACCACTTAATGTTACAGCCGACTGACCTAATGTAATATACCCCAGCCCTACTTCCTGCAGCACTTTTATCTTACGGTAAATGTAGGGCACATTGGTAAAAAAATCAACGGCTTCGTCCACGGTCATATCCAGCACATCGCTGATAGATTTGCCTTTGTAGCGGATCTCAAGCGTATCTCTGTTATACCTTTTGCCATTGCACTTTTCACAATGCACATAAACGTCCGGAAGGAAGTTCATTTCAATAACTCTCATCCCCCCTCCTCCGCACATTTCACACCTGCCACTTTTTACGTTAAAAGAAAAACGGCCCGCTGTATATCCCCGGATCTTTGATTCAGGAACGGAGGCAAACAAAGTTCTGATATCAGTAAAAAAACCACAGTAAGTGGCCGGATTACTCCTGGGTGTTCTACCGATAGGACTCTGATCTATTTCAATTACTTTATCAATCAGCTCCAGTCCTGCTATGCTGGTATGCTCTTTAGGATTTGTTTTTGAATGATAACAGTATTGAGACAATAACGGATACAACGTTTCAGTAATTAATGTTGATTTTCCACTGCCACTTACCCCGGTGATCAGAATCAATTTTCCCAACGGAAAACTTACATCCACTTTTTTAAGATTATTTCCATGCGCACCTTTCAATACTAATTGTTTTCCGCTACCCTTTCTACGTTCTGCCGGCACCGCTATTACCTTTTCGCCAAACAGGAACATGGTGGTTTCTGAGTGCGCGTTAAACATCAGCTTCGGATCTCCCTGTGCCACTATCTGGCCACCATGCTTACCCGCTTTCGGACCAACATCAACCAGGTGATCGGCAGCCAGCATTATTTCTTTATCATGTTCCACCACTAAAACACTGTTACCGATGTTACGCAGGTTCTTAAGCGCTCCAATCAGCCGTTGATTATCACGCTGGTGCAGGCCTATACTTGGTTCATCAAGGATATAGGTTATTCCCTGTAACTGAGAGCCTATCTGTGTTGCAAGCCTGATCCGCTGAGACTCGCCACCACTTAAAGATTTCGACGATCTATCCATAGTAAGATAATTCAAACCCACGTCAAGCAAAAACTGCAGCCGGTCTCTTATTTCTTTTAATACATCTTTGGCAATGGTGTTCTGTTTATTTGTTAACCGCTTCTCAATCTTTGAGAACCAATCAGCCAGTTTATCAAGATTCATATTACTCAACTCTGCAATATTCTTGTCATCTATCTTAAACCAAAGGCTTTCTTTCTTTAATCTTGCCCCCCTGCATGTTTCGCAGGTTTTCATCTCCATAAATTTTTCCACCCAATCCCGTAATGATTCACTGCTGCTTCCTGCAAACCAGCGGCGCAACATAATTATTACGCCTTCATATTCTGTGGCATATATGTTAGTGTTAGAGGTATCGAAATCAAATTCAATATCCTTGTTAGCAGCATCCTCAGTTCCATATAAGATCAGGTTCAGTGCCTCGGGTGATAAATCTTTAACCGGTTTCGTTAAGCTGATCTTATTTTTTTTAGCCAGCACTTCCACCTGTTTAAAAACATAAGCCTGCCGCTCTTCTCCCAGTGGCGCGATGGCCCCTTCACTAATGCTCAGTTCTTTATCAGGAATCACAGCTTCCATGTTAACCTGGTTAACAGTTCCTAACCCTTTACATGCAGGGCATGCGCCATAAGGCGAGTTAAATGAAAACGCATTCGGTGATGGCTCTTCATAACTGATACCAGTATCTTCACACATTAACTGTTTGCTGTATTGAACAGGCTTTACATCATCGCCAACAAGCAGGAACATAAGGTCTTTACCCATCTGCAAAGATTTTTGAACGCTTTGGCTTAAGCGCACTTTCATATCTTCGGTTACTGCTAACCGGTCTATCACCACTTCGATGTCATGAATTTTATATCTGTCAACCTGCATGCGTTCGGTCAAATCAAGAACCTTTGCATCCACTCTGGCCTTAAGATATCCTTTCTTACGAATGTCTTCAAACAATTCACGGTAATGTCCTTTCCGTCCCCTTACTAACGGGGCCAGCAAAGTGATCTTTTTGTTTTTAAATTTTGTAAAAATGTTCGTTACAATTTCTTCTTCACTGAACTTCATCATTTTCTTACCCGTGTTGTAACTGTAAGCTTCCGCTGTTCTTGCAAACAACAATCTTAAAAAATCATAAATTTCTGTAATGGTGCCGACCGTACTTCTGGGGTTTTTATTAGTTGTTTTTTGTTCAATAGAAATTACCGGCGACAAACCAGTGATATTGTCTACGTCCGGCCTTTCCATATCACCCATGAACTGGCGGGCATAAGCAGAAAAACTTTCCATGTAGCGTCGTTGTCCTTCGTTATAAATAGTATCGAAAGCCAAAGAAGATTTACCACTTCCGCTAACACCGGTAAAGACGACCAGCTTATTTTTAGGAATGCGAATGTCAATATTTTTAAGATTGTGCTCCCGTGCTCCGAACACCTCAATGAAATCCTGTTCTACAATGTTATCCTGCGGAATTTTGATCTTTTCCATAATGTTGGTAATCAAATATAGCAACAAATACAGCATGATTAAGTTTAGCTGCCGGCAATCAGTAGAACATCAAAAGTGAATAAATACAGGTAAATGCTACCTGTTAGTGTCATGTTAATATTCAGGCTTCCTTTAACTGAAATGTTCGTTTTTAATACTCAGGTTAATCTATTCTGGTTTAATAACCCATGGTCTTATACCTGGTTGCTAAGAGCTGAGAGGTATTTAACATTTTAGTTTTCCCCAAAATGTAATTTCTGGCATAGTATTTTAATAGCATGGTTGTGCTTACCTCTGAAAGCCAAATTTACTTTCATTAAAAATATAAATCATGAAAACAACAAAGATTTTATTAGCCGCTATTGCACTTATTTTTTCTTTAGGTGCATACAGCCAGACAGATACTACAAAAAGAGATACTGTTGTACGTAAGACAGACACTACTGTTCATAAAATGGACACTACAAGAAAGCGTCAGGGATTAACAGAAAGTGCTAGTACACATTCACAGGATCAACAATCGGTTATTTCTCAACAATCAACTACCAAACCCGGAACAACAAATTCATCCAATAATAATACATCAACTAATAGTTCCGGTACAAATACTAATAGTAATACGACCTCTGGTTCTTTATCAGCGAATAATACGCAATCATCTACTCCAAAGCCAAATTTTGGCCGGTACTATATACCTGTATTAGGAAGTTATAACGCCGTAGCAACTACAGCAGATAACAAATCTATTAAAGTATCTGGAGATGAAAATAATGCGGGTAAAATATGGGTGGAAGGTCTTTCTGGAACCAGGTTTTATGCTTTACTAAAAACTGCTCCTAATACATATAAGATACCTGCTCAAAAACAGGATGCTACCACTATAGCAGAAGGAACTTTAATTTATGACGAAAACAGCAAACAGATTAATGTTTGTACAGGGTGCGGATTTAATGAACAAGCACCTGCAGTAACTAACGGGGTGGCAATGACAGAACCAGTAGTTTCTAAAAGCAAGAAGAATCAGCAATCAGAAAAAGTTAAAAAGACACCAGTAGTTACTTTTACAGGAATTAAAGCAGACCAGGGAACAGTAAGTTTACTTCCGTAAATGTTAAAGTGATAATATTAAAAGGGTTGATGCAGATTTGCATCAACCCTTTTTATTATATCTAAACGTAAATTGATGTGGTTTGAAACATTTTCCATGGCACAAAATTTAGCTGCAATAACCATAATAGTTTATAAATCCTTTACCGTTAATTCACAATTGATAATTAATCATTAATTTGTTGTTGTATACCTTAAATATTGCTGACTTACTTATTTCTTTCACTTTATCTTTAATGTTACATTTGCCTGCCTTTTTTAAACACTTAAATACATAATCATGAGTACTGATCTTCACTTTGAAACACTTCAATTGCATGCCGGACAAGAAATTGACCCTACCACTAAATCCAGGGCTGTCCCTATATATCAAACCACCTCCTATGTATTTGATAACACAGAACATGCTGCGAACCTGTTTAGCTTAAGGCAATTCGGAAATATTTATTCCCGGATCATGAATCCTACTACAGATGTGTTTGAAAAGCGGATTGCTGCTTTAGAAGGTGGCGTTGCAGCGCTGGCAACATCTTCAGGACAAGCTGCTCAGTTTCTTGCTCTTAACAATCTTCTACAGGCTGGTGACAACTTTATCAGCACAACTTATTTATACGGAGGAACGTATAACCAGTTTAAAGTTGCTTTCAAACGTCTGGGTATTGAAGTGCGTTTTGCTGATGGTGACAATGTGGAGAGCTTCAAAAAACTTATAGACAACAATACAAAAGCCATATTTCTGGAAACAATCGGTAATCCAAGACTTAATATTCCGGATTTTAAAAGATTCTCTGACCTGGCGAAAGAATACGACCTGCCTTTAATTGTGGACAATACTTTTGGTGCCGGTGGTTACTTATGTAAGCCGTTTCAGCATGGCGCTAATATAGTTGTTGAATCGGCTACCAAATGGATCGGAGGCCATGGCACTACAATTGGCGGTGTAATCGTTGACGGGGGAAATTACAACTGGGGTAATGGCAAGTTTCCGCAATTTACAGAACCTTCAGAAGGTTATCATGGTTTAAAATTTTGGGATACATTTGGCGAAGGTAATCCCCTGGGTATGCCTAACATTGCTTTTATTATTCGTGCAAGAGTGGAAGGACTACGTGATTTCGGTCCGTCTCAAAGTCCATTCAATTCATTCCTGCTATTACAAGGGCTCGAAACATTATCATTACGCGTTGAACGGCAATCAGAAAATGCACTGGCTTTAGCAGAATGGTTAGAACAACATCCACAAGTGGAGTTTGTTTTGTATCCTGGTTTAAAAAGTAGTGCATATAATGAACTTGCCAGAAGTTACCTTACCAATGGCTTTGGCGGTGTGTTGCAATTTGGTATTAAAGGCAGCAAAGAAAACGCTTCTACATTCATTAATGCGCTACAACTCATCAGTCACCTCGCTAATGTGGGTGATAATAAAACACTTGCTATTCATCCGGCATCCACAACACATGAACAGTTAAGTGAAAGCGAACAAAAAGCTGCAGGTGTAGAACCAAACATGATCAGGATATCTGCGGGCATTGAGCATATAGAGGACATAAAAGCAGACATTGAGCAGGCGATTCAAAAAGCAATTTCTTAATTAATGGTTAATTGTTAATTGTTAACGGAAAGAATTAATATAGATAGAATTGCTTTAATGTTTAATCTCTTAATTAATGGTTAATTGTTAATGGTTAACGGAAACATCAAAATAGGGAAAGAGCTGCTTTAAAATTTAATCACTTACCGTTAACAATTAACCATTAACAATTAACAATTAGTTCATGGCGGAAACATTTATTTATAACGGGGCACTAAAACTTGAATGTGGTATTAGCTTACCGCAGTATCATCTGGCATATACAACCTATGGAACGTTGAATGACTCAGGTGATAATGTTATATGGATTTTTCATGCGCTTACTGCAAACAGTAATCCTCATGAATGGTGGCCCGGACTTGTTGGCCCAGGTAAATTATTTGACCCTGCCCAGTACTTTATTGTTTGTGTAAATATGCCTGGAAGTTGTTACGGAAGTATAGGTCCGTTAGATAAGATACCCGGTGAAAATGTAATGAATGATAGCTGGTATCATGACTTTCCATTTTTTACCCCAAGAGATATGATACATTCTTATATGCCTTTACGCGAAATGCTGGGCATAAAAAGAATTCATGTAGGAATTGGAGGTTCAATGGGAGGACAGCAACTGCTGGAATGGGCTATTGAAGAGCCGCAGTTGTTCGAATACATTTTCCCGATCGCTACCAATGCTTTCCATTCTCCCTGGGCTATCGCCTTTAATGCCACACAGCGCATGTGCATTGAAACAGATAAAAGCTGGCTTAATAAGGACCATAGTGCAGGCATTACCGGCATGAAAGTGGCAAGAGCAGTAGCGCTTATATCTTACCGTAATTATGATACTTACCAGTTAAGCCAGGCAGAAAATACTAATGAGATGATTGATCATTTCAAAAGTGACTCCTATCAACGTTACCAGGGTGAAAAGCTTGTAATACGTTTCAATGCCTTTAGCTATTATAAATTAAGCCAGTCTATGGATTCTCATAATGTGGGTCGTGGCCGTAAGAATGCAGTGATTGCTTTACAACAAATAAAAGCAAAAACGCTGATCATAGGTATAAAAACAGATATTCTTTTCCCGGTTTCGGAACAAAAGTTTTTAGCTGAAAATATTCCGCAGGCTTCATTTGAAATGATCTCATCTTTGTACGGTCATGATGGTTTTTTGCTGGAATATGAACAAATAGAAAAATTAATTGACTCATTTATGAAAGAAGACAATTCAAAAAAAGATGTTAGTGTCATGTCAACCATAAAATGTTTGTAAATGTTGCTATCAGCTATCATGATGCTACTATGTAGTGTATTTCCTATTGATTGCTGATAGCTGACAGCTGATAGCAAAAGCGACAAATTTAGGTTGACATGACACTAGTGAAAACATAGCCGATAAGCAGCCTTCTTCGAATAAGTTAAAAATTATAACCTGAAGTATGGATGCACATAAACAATTGGTAATTGGATTATTTGGATTTGGTGTTGTAGGTGAAGGCCTGTACAAAGTTTTGCAACAAACGCCATCTCTGAAAGCCAGATTAAAAAAAGTCTGTATAAAACATCCCCGGAAAAACAGGAATGCACCGGAAGAATTATTTACCACTGATAAAGATATCCTGCTGGATGACCCTGAAATAAATGTAATTGTTGAAGTTATAGACGACTCTGTTGCTGCTTTCCAGATTATTTCAAAAGCCTTGAAGAACGGAAAATCTGTTGTAAGCGCCAGCAAAAAAATGATTGCTGAAAACCTCCCGGAAATACTCCAATTACAGCAGCAAACCGGTGAATCCTTTTTATATGAGGCCGCAGCCTGCGCTTCAATACCGGTTATCCGCAACCTGGAAGAATACTATGATAACGACCTACTGCATTCTATTAAAGCTATAGTAAACGGATCTACAAATTTCATTCTTACAAGGATGTTTGATGATAAGCTTGATTTTCATCAGGCATTATTACTGGCACAACAACTGGGGTTTGCAGAAAGCAATCCTGTGCTTGATGTGGAAGGATATGATGCTGTAAATAAATGGACTTTCCTTTTGACGCACGCATACGGAATCCTAGGAAACACTGATAATATTGTTTTCAATGGTATTCAGAATATCCAGGCCGGGGATGCGGCTGTTGCAAAAGAAAAACATTATGAGATCAAGCTGGTGGCTCAGGCAAAAAAATTATTAAATGGCAAAGTAGCTGCTTTTGTATTACCGCAGTTTATAAAGCAGGACGATCATCTCGCATTTGTAAAGAACGAATACAATGGTGTTGTAATAGAAAGCGGATTTGCTGATAAACAATTTTTTTATGGTAAAGGTGCCGGAAGTCTGCCAACAGCATCAGCTATACTGAGTGATCTATCAGCACTACGTTATCAATACAGGTATGAATACAAAAAGTTGTATCATCACAATCCTCATGAGCTTACGAATGATTTTTATGTTCGTGTTTATATAAGCTTTGAAGACTGGAAATATATTCCTCGTGAAAAATTTGAATGGATTGAAGAATGGCATGCTGAGGCAGTCCGCAAATATTTAATCGGGGTGCTTCCTTTCAGCGAATTAAAACACCAAACCTGGTGGAAGGAAAACAATACTTCTTTAATTCTGGCACCTGAAGCACTCATAGAAGAAATTGAGACAAGAAAACTTAAGAAGAGAAGTTTGGAGTTGGCAGGAAGTTTTATTGTTAATTAGGTAAGACGCTGGTGTTTTTTAGATAATCCATGAGTGTAACAATTTATAACCACAGAGGAGAAACCAGAGATGAAGAAGAGGTAGCACAGAGGACTTCTCAGTGTTACCTCTTCTTCATCTCTGGTTTCTCTTCCTATATAACTACATTCAAAAGCAAATTAAACTTCAGGTGCGCAAAGAGTTTTTGAACCACGGAGACACCAAGGCACAAAGAAGCACAAAGAGTTTTTTTGAAAAGTAAAACAAATGAACAAGATCTTTGTGCCTCTTAGTGCCTTGGTGTCTCCGTGGTTCAAAAATAACTAATGTGCAGTGCGACTTTATCAGTTATCTTAACCTGATGTTTGAATTTGCAAATTCATCAAGGACTCTGTGGTTCAAAAACCTACCATTAAAACTATGTACGTCATTTAGTCTTCAACAATGATAATAATTCATCTATCAATAAACGCTGTACAGGATTAATCTTTTGTTTAGCTATTTCAATTATAAACCATTCCCCTCTATCAATCTCAGGAAATGATTTCATCTTTCCGGATTTAGGCGGCCACTCAATTTCAAAAGAATTTGAATTTACCTGCGAAGCATCTATGTCATGATCTAATGCAAATGCAATTACCACTTTACAGCTTTTTAAACGTACAGGGGTAAGCGCAATAAAGTCTCCATCCACCTCAATTCCAGTCTCTTCAAAGAATTCTCTCTTTGCAGCAGCTAATGGTTCTTCACTCTCATCATATTCACCTTTAGCAATTGACCATGCTCCTTCATCCTTCTTAACAAAAAATGGGCCACCGGGATGTACTAAAAATACTTCCGGAGACCCTTTCTTAATGCGATATAGTAGTATACCAGCGCTTTTTTTAGCCATAAGCAGGTATCAGCTATTAAATACCCTGTGCGTATTGAAATTCCTTTCTCTTTGCACGTTACCATTGACCCTTGAAGTAAGATTTCTTTGCATGCTTTGCTGTGGCCTGAAATTATTAGTGACAGACATCGCATAAGGATGATCGGTAATTACCGGGATAGTGGGTGAAATTAGCTTGTTAATATCTCTCAGGTATTCTCTTTCTTCATTATCGCAGAAAGAAAGCGCGATACCACTTGCTCCTGCCCTGCCTGTTCTTCCGATGCGATGTACATAGGTTTCCGGGATATTTGGCAGTTCAAAATTTATTACATGTGAAAGATCTTCAACATCTATTCCCCGGGCGGCAATGTCGGTAGCAACAAGCACTCTTATCCTTCGGGTTTTGAACAGCATCAATGCACGTTGTCTCGCCGTCTGTGATTTATTACCATGAATTGCTTCAGCTTCAATATTAGCCCTGTTAAGTTCTTTTACTACTTTGTCGGCACCATGCTTGGTTCGTGTGAATACCAAAGCATTTTGAATATTATTGCCTTTTAACAGGTGCAATAACAAGGAACGCTTATCATTTCTATCAACAAAATACAAACCCTGCGTTACCTTTTCCGCTGTAGTAGAGACTGGTGTGATGGCTACTTTCACGGGATTCCTTAATATACTTTCTGACAACTTTGATATTTCGGGAGGCATGGTAGCAGAGAAGAACAGCGTTTGTTTTTTGGCCGGCAGTTTTGCGATGATCTTTTTAACATCATGAATGAAACCCATATCTAGCATGCGATCAGCTTCATCAAGAACGAACATGCTTATGCGTTGCAGGGTTATAAAGCCCTGGTCAACAAGGTCAAGCAGCCTTCCGGGCGTAGCAATCAGGATGTCTACACCACTTCTTAATGCGTTTGTTTGTGCGTGTTGAGAAACTCCACCATACACTACAAGGTGTTTCAAGCCAAGGTATTTGCCGTAGGAGGCAAAGCTTTCATCAATCTGTATGGCTAATTCTCTTGTGGGAGTTAACACCAGAGCCTTAATGTGATGAGAACCGGCAGTTTTTTCCTGCTGCAATATTTGTAAAATAGGAATGGCAAAAGCGGCTGTTTTGCCTGTACCTGTCTGGGCGCAGCCCAAAAGGTCTTTATGATCGAGTACTACAGGAATAGATTGTTCCTGGATTGGGGTAGGATTAGTATATCCTTCTGCTTTGAGCGCCTTTAATATGGGCTCAATGAGATTTAATGTTTCGAATGACAATATATATTTGTTTAATGTAAATGAATTACAACCTTTCAAATAGTATGTAAAGATTGATTGTATATGCTGCTCATCAAATGACTTGATGAAGCTTTAAAGTGAAGAAAGTTAATCGAGTCTGCTAAGAGAGCGTATATGATGGCTGCGAATATAGTAATTATAATTGATACATTAGCTTACACCTATAAGGTTTACAAAACCTTATAGGTGATCGTTGTAAAAGCTACTTCTTCTCACTCTTCGCCTTCCTCCTGAAAAATCCTCTAAATAAAAAATTATGCTGCAGCGCTTCCATATTCTCATCCAGCTTTTGTGTACTGGTTTCAAGATTCTTCATCGTATTCTTAAGTTGTGAAGCTGTCTCTTCATCATTGAGTAGTAAACCGATTGGTTTATTTTTATTATTAAGCTGACCAGTTGTTTCTTTAAGACTTGTTGTGATGGCACTAGCCTGAGTTGCTGCCTGTTGTAATTGAGCCACTACTGATTTAAGGTTACTGAATACAATAGTATCAGTAACCAATTCACTAGCCAGGGAACCTTTAGTCTGTAACTTTGAGGCAAAATCAGAAAAACTTTTTACAACCTTATTACTGTTATGAGATGCTGTCTTCAGGTTACTGGAAATCGTATTCAAATTATTTATGGTTGAATTTAATTTCTGCGACATTACCGAGTCGGCTAACAATGCGCCGATCGTACCTTTTCCATCTACAAGCCTTTTACCGATAACTTTAAAGTCACTAGTAATGCCTATCAGGTTTTTATTATTTTCCTGCAGGTTAGCCATCATCTCATCAGTATTGAGTGATTTATCGGCAATCAGTTTGTCTCCATCCTCTATAGCTTCTGTTCTGGGTGACCCACCATAAATTACAATAATTTTATTACCGATCAATCCATCGGTACTGATCTTCGCCTTTGCATCTTTATGAATATATTCTTTGGAGGCATTGTCGATATTCATACTGATATCCACTTTAGAATCCCCGGAGAACTGAATCTTTTTAACGGTTCCAATCTTAACGCCGGAGAACCATATATTGTTTCCTTTTTGCAAACCACCCACATCATCAAAGGTAGAATTAACCGAGATTGTTTTAACAAAGCTTTTACGCTGGCCCCCTAACGTTAGTACCCCGACAATTAAAATTATTATTCCTATCAATATAAAAGCCCCTACTATTACGGAGCGCCTGTTATTAGTTGTACTCATAAGTTATTGTATAAAATTATATTTATAAAAGGCTTTTACTGCCGGATCATTAGAATTGAACACTTCCTCAAAAGTGCCTTGATGAAGAAATATTCCGTTAAGCAACATTGCAATGCGGTTACCCGTAGTTTTTGCACAGGTAAGGTCATGCGTAATGATAATAGAGGAAGTATGATATTGTTGCTGCACTTCGTTGATCAGGTTATTGATTTCAATGGAGGTAATAGGATCAAGTCCTGCGGTAGGTTCGTCATACAACATTATCTCCGGCCTGAGAATTAAGGTTCGGGCAATACCGATGCGCTTTCTTTGTCCGCCTGATAGTCCGGAAGGCATCTGGTCAATAGCCTGGAGCAATCCTACTCCCTCCAATACTTCTTCTACCGAACTATCAATCTGTTTCCTGCTCAGGTTTCTGACATTTCTTTTTAAAGGAAATTCAAGGTTTCCCCTAACAGTCATACTATCATACAATGCACCGTTCTGAAATGAAAAACCTATTTTTAACCGCAATGCCTGCAATTCCTTACCGGAAAGCGTATCCACTTCATTGCCTAAAACGTTCACCGTTCCTCTATCTGGTTTAAGTAATCCTGATATGATCTTTATCAAAACAGATTTACCGGTACCCGAACGGCCCAGTACCACTACATTTTCTCCTTTAAAAATATCCAGATCTATACCACGGAGTACAGCCAGATCTCCAAAAGATTTTTCCAAACCCCTGATAGTAATAACTTTATTGGTGGTATCAATATGTGAAATATCCTTACTAATCTCCATCTGGTTATCTTATAAAATTAGTGATCTGTACAATAACTATCTCCTCAACAAAAATCAGGAACATAGAAAGTACAACAGCCGCATTAGCGGCCCTTCCAACGCCCTCCGTTCCCTGGGATGCATGAAACCCTTTGTAACAACCCACTATACCTATAGTAAAGCCATAAACGAGCGTTTTTACTAATGATGAAATCAAATCAAGGAAAGTAATCCTTTCAAAAGCCTTCTCAATGAAACTTACATAACTTGTTGCTTCATTAGCATGTATATCCAGATATGATCCGATCAATGCAACCAATGCCGTATAAAGCATTAATATCGGTATCATTAATGTCGTGGCTAGAACCCTGGTGACTACCAAAAACTTAAAAGGATTTGTTGCGGAAACTTCCATAGCATCTATCTGCTCGGTAACTTTCATGGAGCCTAGCTCAGCTCCTATATTAGAACCTACTTTACCAGCAGCAATAAGCGCAGTTACAAGTGGCGCAAGTGCCCTTAGCACTGCAATAGAAATGAGTGAAGGCAGCCAGGATGTTGCCCCGAATTCAGATAATGACGGCCTGGATTGTTTTGTAAATACTATCCCGGTTATAAATCCTGTTAAAGAAATCAGTGGCAATGACCTGTAGCCGATTTCAAAACATTGCCTTACAAATTCTTTTCCTTCAAAAGGAGGAAAAAATACTTCTTTAAAAAAGCGAAGTACAAACCTGTATCCGCTGTACATATCCTGGAAGGTACGGTCGAGGCCTTTGGAAATTACATATTTCTCTGATGCTGATCGGATATTGTAAGCCATTAATTATTCATTTATTTCAAATTACACCGGCAAGATACCGATTTACCAAACAGCACCTGGATCGTTTGCTATTTTTATACCAAATCTGTTTTGCAATAAATAAGCCCTAATGTAGCTATCAGCCGTCTGCTATCAGCTTTTGGCTATAACGAAGAAAGATCTTTATTATTGACAAAATCAGGGCGAAATGAATAATTGATCCGATTGAATGATGTCTTATTAAAAACTTTCGAAGTCTGCGATTGTATTGAAAGCTGGTGAAATTCAAGACTTCGGAAATCAGCGTCTGTATTTAAAACTTAGGAAGTCATTTCTAAAGATTGAAAGCTTTGGATATAGAACCTAGCTGACAGCTGACAGCTACTTATTAGCAATATTCCAAATTGTGAGAAATGCCTGTTTAGTTTGAAGTGCTAATAATGAAAAGTTGATCTTATCAGGCGTATCCGTCGATTGGTGGTAAGTTTTTGGATACCCAGAACCGGTTTGAATAATGGAGATTCCTTTCATATAGAATGGATAGCTATCAGAACCTGAAAGCCAGCGATTGGGTAATTCAGGCTCCTGGTATCTGTCATCAAGATGTAGTTTTACTGATTCGTTTGAAGAGACCATGGCATTTAACAATCCATGCTTTAAAGTATCCCTGATGAGGAAATAAGTATAATTACTGTCAGTTTTTCCTGTATGAAAAGAATCTATACTTCCCTGTGAAGCAAGATTATATACTGCCCAGGTTTTATTATCAGCATATACAGGATTGCGAGCATAATAATATGATCCCAGTAAGCCCATCTCTTCTCCTGTAAAAGATGCAAATACAATAGACCGTTTGGGACGAAGACCCGTTTGCGCGGCTTTCTGCATCAGCTTTGCTATTTCCATCATGGCCGCGCTGCTACCCGCATTATCAGATGCACCACTGAAAAGCTGTCCGCCTCTTTTTCCTAAATGGTCGTGGTGGGATGAAACAATCACTGCTTCAGCCAGCGTATCTTTTCCTTTAATAATACCAATAACATTGGGCGCCTGCTCTATTACAGAATCAATTTGTATAGCTATACTTATACTAGCTTTTGTTAGAAAAGGAAGCGGGCGGTGTGATCTTCGCATATTGATCATAAGGGATTGAATAGAAACATCGTTCTGTTGCAACAGTTCATTGATCATTTTTTCAGAAACGTAGATCCTGGGTAAAGGATTAAGCACCGCATCCGGGTTCCGGTAAGATCTTAATGCTCCTGAAACCTTTAAAGCTTTAGACGATCTGTCAAAATCATTAGTTACCACAAGCACTGCTACTGCACCTTTTTCAGCAAGGTTCTTCAGGTAATCAGCACTGATGGAAGACCTTGTTGCCTTCGCCAGCAGTTCCGAAAGTTTATCGGCAGGCTGCACCTGAACAATTATTACTACTTTCCCTTCAACATCTTCCCCTAACAGATCATTGTAACGATCCGATACAATTCCATAACCACCAAAAACTACAGGAAGTGAATTCAGTTTTATAGATTTATAGGTGCTACCCGGGAACAGGTACCAGTCATCAAATTGCTGGTAGTTTTTTCCGGCAGCGTTGATTGCAGCCTTCGTTATTGATATTTTCTGTAAGGGAACAGACTGAAAATAACTGGTGCCATTGCCATAAGGAGCCAGCAGTCGGTTTTTTTTAAACCAGTCAGCAATGTGTACGGAAGCCAAGGTATCGCCATGACTGCCGGCGAAGCTGCCTTCCATTTCAGGAGCGGCGAGCTTGTAAACATTGGCCTGAAGATCTATGGTGGAAGTTTCGTTGGCTATCTTTAATATTTCAGGCGTTTGCGACTGAGATATTAAAGGCAACAACATAAACAATAAAAATCCTTTCATAAGCTACAAAAATAGTTGACAGGATTTTTTTTAGTTGTTAATTTTTGAATTGAGCCCTTGTGATTTCTTTTAACCACAGAGTCAGGAATAGGTAGCACGGGGGGTCCACAGAGGATGCTCTCCGTGGACCTCCGTGCTACCTATTCCTTCCTCCGTGGTTAAAAAAGAAAAAAGGTAACTTACAAATTCCACCAGTAAGTAAACTTCAACACCAGTGCCCGGTTACGCACAGCAAGAGGCGTAGAATAATAATTATCAGTATACACAAGAAACAGGTCTGATGCAGGTTTATACCGCCATTGCAAACGCGTGTTTACGTTGATATTATTAAGCTGATTATTATACTGAGTGAACAGTGTAAAAAATAGCTTGTTGGTCATAGTTATATCAAACCTCGGCCCTATCAACCAGAAATCATTTATTCCCCAGGGTTTCGGAAGATCGATATGGTTGTAACTGGTGCTTACGGCAATGCTTACAAAAGGCTGAAAACGATAACCCAGTTCACCTGAAATATTAAGCCTGCTACCATGATTATAATACCCTCCGAAGCGGGTAGATAAGGAATAGGTAAATAACTGCTGGGGCCTTGAAATAAAATCAGCTCCAAAGGCATTCCAGCGGTGCTGAGTGCCGCGGGCCAGCGTGTCTTTACCCGAATTGGTAGGATCGAAAAATTGAAGCAGCTCTACATAATCATGCGCTACCCATGCATCAAGCACCGCCTGGTCACGAAAATTTACAACATAAGAAAGGGCAGTTTCATTATCCGTCTGATGAAAAGATTCATTAAAAAAAAAGGTAGAATTTATTTTCGGGCCATGGCTCAATACAGAACCAGATGAAGGAAAAAACAATGTGCTGATCATTGGATTAGCCTTGATATAATGACTTCTGGGAACATATCCCACTTCTGCATTATAGTTTTGCCCTACATATTCATGTTGCCAGGATATCAGCCATTTTTTACCCGCATATTGCAGGTTTGCAGCATGCGTAATATCCCTGTTGGTTTTACCGGGACTAAAAGACTTCAGGAACATCGCTTTTCCCGTCCATAAATTATTTGAGGAAGCAAGGTTATATTCCAGTCCGAGGTTACGGTTATATTGCGAGTATACCGGTTTGGTAGAGTCTTTGCCCCATTGATAGTTTATAGAATTTTTATTAACGAACATCAACCTGATGTTAGAGCGTGCAAACATGCGGCGTTGCAATGCTACTACCGAGAAGTTTTGCGCCGGCGATCCTGAAGCTTCGTTCTTTTTGGTTTGTACATCCATAACGCCTATGCGCCAGTTTTTGTCAAGGCTGCCACTCATTCTTGCTCCATAAGTGATAGGTACGCCCAAGCCAATACGCCTTGAAAAGAAAGGGCGGATATTGGCATACCCGAAATTTGAGAACAGGTCGTTATTCTCCAGGAAGAACTGTCTTTTTTCAGGAAAGAATAATTCATACCTGTCGAGGTTTACAACCTGCTTATCGACTTCCACCTGAGAGAAATCAGGATTAACAGTAAGATCTAAATTGAGCGATGAGGTAAGAGAAACTTTTGCATCAGCACCTATATCCTTGCGAAAGGCAGCAGGCGTTTTCCGGTCATAATTCTTTGAAAGGCCGGCCAGCGTATAAGGAATTAAAGAGATATTGGAACCTGCTTCAGGGGGTGGCTGGTCCCAGAGGAGGTTGCCTGTATAAGCAAGAGAGGCTGTAGGGAATTGCCTTGGAACAGGTGCCCAGCTTGACTTTTCAGCAGCCCTTATATCAAGCCTGCTAAAATTTATTCCCCAGCTGGTAATACCCTTTTTATACCGGATGGATTTAAAAGGAATAGATGCTTCAAAGACCCATTTATCAGGATAATTTTTTACAACAGAAATCCATTTGTTATCCCAGCTAAGATCGGCATTGCCGCCATTATATAATGACCCATCCCATTGGGCTCCTGCTGCGTTTGCACCGAATGTAAAGCCATTGGTCTGGTCGTCGAAGGGATCAATAAAAAATATAAAGTTGTCATTTTTACCAAAGCTGAAGTCACGCCTGAGCGATTCAACCATATACCGGCCTGGTTTAAGAAGATAGCAGGTAGCAATAATATACATGTTTTCATTATCATAAGTCATGCGTACTTCCGTATGCACATTTGCCTTACTGGTGTCCATAGGAAACACCATAAAAAAATCTGTAGCGATATCCGCATCTTTCCAGGCATTTTCATTCATAACACCGTCTATAATAATGGTAGATGTTGCTTTATGCATCAACATCTTATAGGTGCTGTTCTTCTTTTGTGCGATTACTGAAAAGCTGATCAGCAGGATGCTGATAATAAAAATACATCTCAAGGAAAAGCCGTTTTAAATTTTTTGAATGTGTACAAGATAGTTATTGTTTTAATGGTAGAATGCTGTTTTTTTTGAACCACGGAGTAAATACAAGAGTGTAAGAAGAGGTTACACAGAGAAGTCCTCTGTGTAACCTCTTCTTACACTCTTCTTACCTCTACGGTTAAAGAACGGAGACACTACCTGTACAACGTTGAATCAACGTTTAACCCCCGCGTCCCTTTAAATCTTTTCCAAAAACTTTCACGTTCTGTGATAGGTTTAAAATCTTTATTGAACGCTTGCTTGTAATCTATAACCGGATCGGTCATAGTAGGTTCTATCATCTTAAGGGTATCAATTACAAAAGGTATCACGGGCACATCTGCACTTACTTTCTTCCGTATATACCTTCGAAGGAGCTTCGTCTGTAATGGGTCAGAAGCCACAGCGATTGTTTTAAAACCAAGCTGCTTCGCTTTTTTATATGAATAATAAATATTTTCCGTACTGTGTTCCGCATTAGTTTCCGTAAAAATATTTTTCGCCGGAATACCTATTGCTTCCGCATACAATGCCATGATCTTACCCTCATAATAAGGTGAATAAACCGAAGAGCCGGAATACATTATATTTTTAGCTACCCCTTTATCATAAAGAAACTTTGACCAGTAAACCCTTCCCTTCATATTACTATCCCACATAAAATTTTTAAAGGGGAAACCCGGAACAATTATAATATCATAGCTGGTTTCAAACGATTTACTTAATAACCTTTTAGTAGTCTTCGAAGAAAAAGAACAGGAATTAATAATGATTGATACAAAGAAACCCTGTAGTATCAGTACTACCTTGTTTTTCATAATATTCATAGAAGTGATCGGGTTGTTTTTTATGCTCTTCCTCTTAATTAATAGTGCCTGATGATTATCATCATAGCTGAATGAAGATAAAAAAAGTCTTCGAATTCTATCATTACATTCAATTGTATTTAGGCTGAGCATGATTACAATTCCTACACAGGGAAGAGGATAATGTTAGCTATCAGGAGAACAATGCATGATAGGTTGCCTCCTGATAGCTGACGGCTGATAGCAAATTCTTAATCAGTTCATAACTCAAATTAAAAAGCAATTATTTTCTTGTCACCAATTTGATACTAAACCCCGTTGGCATCATAGTAAACGCCAGCACCTCCTTAACCTCATCCGGATTGGTTTCCAGGGTAACAACAAAATTCTTACACACCATCGCTAACACCGATTTTATTTCAATCATTGCCAAATTATAACCCGGACAAAACCGCGGTCCGGCACCGAATGGTACAAAAGCTTTTTCATTATGTGCTTTATGGTAAGGACAACCACCCGCAATCCATCTTTCGGGAATAAAGTTATCAGGGTTTGAAAAATGCGTTTCCTTTATGGCTGAATAATGTGTTTGCAACAACACACCTGTATTTTTAGGGACTTTAATTTGGTTTATAACCACATCTTCCAATGTATCAAAAAATAATATCGGAGCTACAGGTTTTAATCTCATAGCCTCGTATGCTACCGCTTCTATATAAGGCAACTGCGTAGTTTGTTCATAGTCTTTTATAGCATTATCGTTTCCTACAATCATATCAGCCTCCTGCTGCATTTTATGCTGAACCTCAGGATGTAAATGCATGAAATAAAATATCCATGTCAAAGTATGTGCTGTTGTATCCTCCCCTGCCAGCAGCATGGTTAATACATTTCCAATTACCATTGGATTTGAAACAGGATTATCATGGTTAGAATCAGCTATCAGGGCCTGCAGAAAATTAGAAGGATTATTTTTAAGCTCCGGATTTTGATTAAGCTGCTCTCTTGTTTCATCTATTACACTTTGCATCGTTTGCACAATAACGTGCAAAGATTTTTCTACTCTTCTGTCAGCAGGTAATTTAAAAAATCGCCAGTAAGGTACCGGCATGTTAAGGCGTTTAAATATTGCCGGGAATATATTTCCAAGATGGTCTTGTATGATATCATTATTTTTTTCGATAGTATTCATGTTGTATCCGAATGCAAGTCGCGATGTGATATCAACAGTATAGCGCATCAGTTCCAATTTAATTTCAATGCCTGTATTTTCTTTTGATAACTTATATAACCGGTTAAATAACTTTTCAGTTATAGAAACAAGCATTGGAAAGAATGTGGTTAAATGATTCATGTTGAGCGCCTGTGAAACCAGTCTGCGCTGGTGTTTCCAATCATCACCTTCAGCATTAAAAACACCTGAAAAACCCATCTCACGAATGATCTCATCCATCTTGGCCACCCTTCTGAATTTTTCCGGCCTGTTTTTCAGTACATATTGGATAGCTTCCGGATCAGTAATAACAACAACAGGCATGGTTCCTAACTTTATCATAAAAATGGATCCGTATTGATCGCTCCATTTTTCAAGGATACGATGAAGTTTTGCAGGAGTAAACTGTAGAATATTCCCTAGTAAGGGCACCCTTGCAGGACCGGGTAATTGAATAATTTCTAAAGTATCAGAACCAAGTGTTTTTTTAATTAACGGGTTTTGAAGGTTGGCTTGCATTGTAAGATGTTAATGCATAAAGTTAGCAGAAATTTAATGGTTTCCTTACTGTAAGAAGGAGGGAACTGCAAGGATCCTGTATTACACCCGCCATGGATACATTGCGTCAATTTGGATAACAAGGAAATGATTTCGGAAACCACTGTGAATATTACCCAGCTTATTGATAACCTAAATATTTTTTATGCAAACAAAAAACTCCTGTCTGCATTGTGCGGCCAACGATTATGTAGCTATTGTAGCATAAGCATGTGCTAAAATAAGCGGCTTTGAGCAACTCTATAAAGAGATGGAGCGATCTATCAGCGTTAGTAAGATTAATTCTAAGGGTATGTCTTAATACTTATTATTAATTCAATATCTGTTTATCAGAAACTATAGAGTCTTAATTGCATTAGAACTTTCTTCATATCAGCTTTATTATACTATTCTGTTCTAAGATTTTTAGCAGGATTACTTAAAGCAGCTTTAATCGCCTGAATACTTACAGTGATTAACGCGATAAATAATCCTGCAATTCCTGCCAATACAAAAATCCACCAGCTCATAGTAATTCTATATGCAAAGTCCTGCAACCATGAATTCATGGAATACCAGGCTACAGGTGAAGCGATGATAACAGCAATAAATACCAGCTTAATAAAATCTTTTGACAGCAATACGACAATCGCACTAATACGGGCGCCGAGCACCTTACGGATGCCGATTTCCCTGGTACGGTTAACAACAACCTGGGTCACTAATCCAAATAAACCCATGCAGGCGATAAATATTGATAACGCTGAAGCCAACTTTATAATCGTTCCTGTTCGCTTATCCTGTTCATAACGCAATGCAATGTTTTGATCCAGAAATCTAAATTCAAAATCCTGATTAGGTGTAATCTCCTGCCAGGTGTTTTTTAACGCAGCAATCTGCTCTGCTAAATCCCCCGAAGTAAGACGCACAGAAATCTTTGGTTTTAAAGCATGGTGATATAACATTGTCTCTGCTTTTTGAGAAATGGTTTCAAAGTTTGTAGTTAATACCAGTGGTTTGATTCTAGTATGAAGTGATTCTATATTGAAGTCATGAACAACACCGATAATCTTCTGATCAAAGGGTCCAGGTAATTTCATGCCAACCGGATCTTTCAATCCATATTCTTTTACATAAGTTTCGTTAACTAATATAGAAGAATCATTGTTTGTAAAAAAGTTGTTTCCTTCTGCTAATTGAACATCCATTGTTTTAAGAAATGACGCATCCACTGAATTAAACTGAAAATTATGAGTAACATGTTTGTCGTCGGTATAACCCATTTCAGCCCAAGGTTCTTCATCAAGTCCATACATAACAATACTAGATGAAGCCACCCGGGGTAATTTAGATAAAGCCTGCTGATATAAATTCGCAAGCTTCATACCTTCTATCGGATTAAGGTTGGTCGGAATAATGATTATGTTTTTCTGATGGTAGCCAAGATCTTTCTTTGTTAGATAATTTAATTGTTGTTGCACGATCAGGGTACAAATGATTATAGCGATTGATACAACAAACTGACCGGTTATAAGCGTTTTGCTTAAAACTCCTATGCTGGTTATACTTTTTAACCTGCCCTTTAATACTTCAATGGGTTTAAATCCGGATAGAATTAAAGCTGGATAGATACCTGCAATCATTGCAATAAAAGCAACTAGCAAAAAGCAAAACATAAGGAATTCCAAATCCATTCTGAAACTAAGATTTTTACCTATTAAAAGGTTAAAAGGATGGAACAAAATAATAGTGACTATAACACCAACCAAAACTGAAACCATGGTTATCAAAAATGCTTCGCCCCCAGAATTGTTTTATAAGCTGATGTCTCTCAGCACCTAATACTTTACGAACACCAACTTCCAGGGAACGAGTTGTTGACCTGCCAATTGATATTGTTACGAAATTGATGCATGCGAGTATTATAATAAAAAGACCTATGGTGGAAAGGACATAATAAATTTTAGGATTGCTTGTAGGTTCTATTCCCTGAGGCAGAGAAGTATCCAAATGAATTGCTTTGATGGGTTGCAGGTGTATATCACCAGCCCGGCTGGCTAAGACATCACCAACTTCACTTTTAATTATTCTTGGCATTTTCTTTTCGAAGGAGTTTACGTTTGCCTTCTTTTTCAGTAAAACATATGTTTCTGTAAATATATTACCCCAGGCTGTGCGCATTCTATCATTGAAAAGATAATGATCGTTAGAAAAAGGAATCAGGAAATCAGTTTTGATGCTGGATTCAGAAGAATTATTGGCCACAATTCCCGAAACAGTAAATAATAGCTTATCATCACCCAGTTGTAATTCAATAGTTTTTCCGATCGCTTTTACTGTGCTGAAATATTTTTTTGCATTAGCTTCTGAAATAATAATTGAATTATTGGTTGGCCAGGGATTTAGTAATTCACCTTTCAATATTTTAAAATCGAACATTTTAAAAAATGTATAATCAACCATATGAACTGATTCATTGAAATTATTATTCTCATTTTTAATAAGAGTATTGAAACTGTAAACACCACAAGTAGATTCAACTTCCGAAATGTTCTTTTGTAAAAATGGCCCCAGGGGTAGGGAGGTAATTGTAGACGTTAGTTCTTTTCCGTTTTCATTTTTAAACATCCACGCCCGATATAGCCTGTTTGCTTTGCTGTGTAAGTTGTCATAACTAAATTCACTCCTAACGAACAACATGATTAATATAAAGCAACAAATAGCAACTGATAGCCCGAGAATATTGATAAGCGTATATCCTTTGTGCCTTATAAAGGAACGCCAGGCAACTGTTAAATAATTTTTGAGCATTGCTTTATTTTTATGTAGATGTTTGAATTAATTATACCTATACCAAATTTCATAGAAATTATCTTCGATGCTTAATTTGATAATATTATTCAAATGTCCTTTTCCTTACTTTTATAAAGACTAATAATGTATCCATTTTCCATATCGCTTTTCAATAATATTAGCTATGCACCTTGCGCCTCTGCAGTAAATCAGTATATTTAGCAATCATAAATTGATAGGTAAAATTAAACAACAGCTTAAGTTCTTCCATACTTAAATAATGTAACCTTCATGAGAATTGTATCTAAGTTCAAAGCAATATCAGTCTTTATTCTAATTAACCTGACGCTTTTTTTGCAGGCGCAAAAGAAAGGGTCTGTATCTGATCCATATATTTTAAATCCTTCTCCTGCTACAGTGGCGTGGGGTAGCTATTGGTCGGAGATGCCTCCGGTTCTTCGCATTCAATCCGGTGATTATGTAAAGATACATACACTGCTTACGTCTACCCCTGACAGATTGGTAGGGGCAGGAGTTAAGCCGGAGCTGGTTGAAAAGGAATTGCGTGAAGTGCAGACAATGAAAGACCGTGGACCCGGTGGTCATGTTCTCACCGGCCCTATATATATTGAAGATGCAGAACCGGGCGATGTGCTTGAAATACGTATTCAGTCTATAGAACTGGCTATACCTTATGGATACAATGCCATAGGTCAAAGCGGATTTTTATCAGATGAGATCTTTGATCGTAAAATGCGCATTATAACCCTTGACAAAGATAAAATGCTCGGGCACTTTTCTGATGGAATTGAGATTCCACTTCATCCATTTTTTGGAAGCATGGGAGTAGCACCTCCAAAAGAAGCAGGTCGTTGGAATAGCGCCCCACCATGGATCCACGGCGGAAATTTGGATAATAAAGAATTGATTGCAGGAACCACACTATTTCTTCCTGTTCATATAAAGGGTGCATTGTTTGAGATCGGTGATGGTCATGCAGCGCAGGGTAACGGAGAGGTTGATATTACCGCTATTGAGACGTCTCTTAAAGGAACCCTTCAATTCTTAGTGCACAAAGGAAAGATGCTGCAATGGCCCAGGGCAGAGACATCCACGCACTTTATAACCATGGGTTGTGACAGGGATCTTAATGCCGCTACTCATATCGCGGTGCGCGAAATGATTCGTTACCTGATGGATGAAAGAAAGTTATCACAGGCAGATGCATACATGCTTTGCAGTGTAGCTGTGGATGTGAATATAACCCAGCTTGTTGATGGAAATGTAGGTGTACATGCAATGCTGCCAAAAGTTGTTTTTACAAATAAATCAAAGTAGATTGAGATGCAGTGCTATAAAAAATATAGGCATTTTACCAGTGATATCTAACGAAATTGATTACACGACTTTATATTTTCTATCCAACTATATTACGCTAACGTGCCTCAACAGAGCTGAAAGCTAACTACAACCGATTGCTTCAATATGTCCTTGACCCGCTTTTGGCCATACTTTTGTGGCCAGCCGGACCTTGCTCAGAACATTATTTTGGATCCTTCTTAAAGGCAGTTATCATTACATACATTTTTGGGTCTTTCAGTCTTTTCAGGTATTCCTTATGATATTCTTTAGTCATTAAATATACATCTAAAGGAAGGTGCTTACCATAATCCCGGTTCGTTTTTGCCAGGTAAATTATAGAGAAATTTGCAAAGTCAGCAGGTTTATATTTATTTAATTCGGTGTTTCCCACTTTCTTGTCGTCAATCGTTATAGCATATTGCCTGGAATTTTTCAATGCTTCAAACTGTTTTTCTGAAGGCTTATTGCTTAACATTGCCGGGCGCGCAAATGTTACAGTCTGCCTTGCCTGCTGTGCTTTACTCATGGCTAAATATATAGTTTTTAACCTGATCACGTCAGCCTCCGAAATAACTGAATTACGAACCGAAGTGCTGTCATCAATCAATTTATTTTTATTTATTATCGCTTCATATTCATTCAGCAGTTCCTGGGATACACCTTCTTGTGTTGCTGGTATTTCTTTTTGTTTAGGTTTTACATTATTTGCCGGGTCTTGCGCAATCGTTTTTATGCTGAATGTAAATATTGCGGCAACCAATAAAGGCACTACTGCCATTTGTTTGCCTAAAGCCCTTTTTAAGGATGTTGATTTTGTCATCATGATTAGTCGTTTTTTTGTTATTGAATAATTGAATCGGCTTGTAAAAAGTAAATTGCTTTTCGAACTTGCTTTATTAATTAGTAAATGTTGATAGTGGAGTGTATTGCCGTACCGGTTTATGACGCTGTCATCTGCTAAAAATTCATGATTAAGTTGTATGGTTTTGCGGTAAAGAATAAAGATCGGATTAAACCAAACCATTGCCTGTACTAATTCAATAAACAACACGTCTATGGAATGTTTTTGTTGAATATGGGCTAATTCATGATACAAGACTTCAGGCTCAATCCTGCAGTTGTTATAATCTTCATCATTTATAAATAGGTAGTTTAAAAAGCTGTGAGGAATTAAATGGTTCCTGGTAAGGACAAGCTTTGCACCTTTATAAGAGATAACCGGATTATTTAAAATCTTAGAAAATAAAGCTTTAAGATTGATACCATACCGGAACAGCAGAAGTGTTGTAATGATTAGATAAAGGGATAATAGTTCAAAAGGCAATGCATTGTTTTTACTACCTGTAATTGAGTTTTGAGTGTTGCTGATAGTATCAGAAGTGCCGGGGTTTAGAACACTAATTTCTGCTACTGGTAAAATTTGTATAGTGGTTTGAATTGTTAGAAGCGGAACGATAAATGATAATATAATGCTTAATATTAAGTAGATCCTGTTGAAGCGGAGCATCTTCTCATTTTCAAATAGCAGCTTATAGGCTAAAAAAAATAATGCAGAGCAAAGAATTAATTTTACGAAATAGGTTGTCATTTTTTCTTTCTTTTTATTTCATGATCAACAATCTTTTTCAGGTCTTCCAATTCAGCAGTGGTTAAATTAGTTGTTGTAGTGAAGAAGGAAGCAAACTGTAAAGCCGAATTGTCAAAGAAGTTTTTAATAAGGCCATTTACATGCTTTGAAAAATACTCGGACTTTTTTACCAGTGGATAATATTGTCTTGAATTGCCAAATAGTGTGTACGCAACAAATCCTTTATCCTGCATTCTTTTTAGTAAGGTGGCAATGGTAGTTGCAGCTGGTTTAGGTTCCGGATAATTGTTGATTAAGTCTTTTAAAAATGCTTTGTCCTGTTGCCAGATAATCTCCATCAATTGTTCTTCTGTTTTAGATAAATTCATATCTCTACATTTTGTAAGATTGTTTTACAAATGTAGAACAATTATTAAAACAACAAAAATTTTGATAAAATTTTCAGGGCGATAAAGTGAACAACAAATTAATTTATATCACCTTATCATTCATTATGTTGTTGCTTCGTATCTTAGGTATGTAAAGATGCCTTTAAGTTTATAAGAAGATACATGAACTGTGGATATTTGTGCCTGAATAATGAGGATCAAGTTTCATGCTGTTTAATATCAGCAGAAGATAGCAATTTCTGTCCCCTTTTATTATAAGCAATGTTATGCGTTCCCCTTATTTGCTGATAAGGTATGCCTTATGCTTTTGAAGGTCTTTCACTTTTTCTTTAAACAAAGGCATGAAAAGTACAAGTTCTTCAATTTTACTCGTCAACGAGTCAAGAACAGCAATAGTAATAAGGAATTTGTCGAGGTTTTGCTGGAACATGAGGTTTTTGTCAATAGTCAAAACAATATCAAAGTGATTGTCTACGCATTGTGATAAGAGCTTGCCATTTTTCAACCCGTTCCAGCGCATTTCGGTCACAGTGAAAACTTCAAATTCCTTTAAGTGTTGCTTCAGTCGCTTAGTTACGCATTCGTCAAGCAAGATTTTCATGCAAGATGCCGGTTGAAGATTCAATTAGTTTTTGAGACATTTCAAGTACTTTGATTACTTGCTCCCGGCGTACTCCTTCAAAGTCATCAAGGAATGTATCAATAGAATCACCTGTCTCCAGGTAGTCAAACAAGTTCTTAATAGGCACTCTTGTCCCGTAGAATACTGGTGTGCCGCCTAAAATATCAGGGTCAATATTAATAACTCTTCCTTCCATGTTGCTATGTTATTATTTTAATCAAATTTACAAGTTATCTGCTGAAACATAATAAATGCTTAAAAAGGTGACGCACAACTTTGACGGCTTTGTTCAGGTGGGGAATCGAATTCCGTCCGCCGATCACCGTTGCGGAATTTATAACTAAAAGATCATTGATTAATCTGATGCTCAATTTTGTTCGTCCCACTTGCCCAAAACCGCATGTTGAACCAACACCTATGGTGAAGGATCCTCAATTATAAAAGTACGACCTTGTCCTTTCATAAAAACAAACTATCATGGTAAAAAAAATGGCTACAGTAAAGTAACACTTTCATCAGAGGCTCAAGAGTGCCTTAAGCAACTACACAACACGCTGCTGGCAAAACAATACAGTCCACGCACTATCCGCAACTATACTGAAGGAGATGCGGTTTCTGTTTGCTCATTACTATGATTTGCTGCCCGCTTCCATTACGCAGCAGGACATCATCAATTACATCTGTTTCATTATTAAAGAACATGGTGTAGGCAAC